>ERZ802819.329-NODE-329-length-32372-cov-14.4155_pt1 | contig 32372 bp, 28 predicted proteins | sample MGYA00345647_ERZ802819 | MGnify/ENA primary metagenome ERZ802819 (study PRJEB30503, sample SAMEA104212355) | marine metagenome | biome: Westerlies Biome; feature: [SRF] surface water layer (ENVO:00010504) within the epipelagic zone...; material: water...
ATGTACCTTATTTGAGAATAACCACATAGCAGATACCAACCAAGAAAACTATTAAAATGGGCAATCATACAGCATGTATGGTGTTTATAAAACAAAGCTATCTTATTCCATAAATCAGGTTGCTTCTTGTAATCTGCCTCCCTTGCGGAATGGTTTAATCGAAATCGCAAGTCCTGTCTTATCATCTATTTCAACTACAACGCCACATAAAGTTGGCTCGCCGGTTGCAACGCTTAATCGACCAGAAGATTGCTTGCGAAACCTATCTGTTGCCACTTCCTTATTCATTCCAATCACAGAATTATAATCGCCACACATGCCAGCATCTGTTTGATATGCGGTGCCATTTTCAAGGATATGATGATCTGCGGTTGGCACATGGGTGTGTGTTCCAACGACACAAGAAACACGCCCATCCAGATAATGCCCTATCGCCATTTTCTCAGAGGTTGCCTCTCCATGTACGTCGACAAAAATAGCATCTGCATCTTGGCCTAGCTTAATCTTACCAAGACAATCATCAAGGGCAGCAAATACATTTAAATAATCTGCCATAAAAAGATTAGTAATTACGTTGAGTACAGCAAGACGCCTGCCGTGTTTATCAGATACGATAACCAAACCAGCGCCGGGAAATCCCTCTTTCATATTTACTGGGCGAAGCAATCGCGGTTGATGCGTAATATAGCTGGAAATCTCTGACTTATCCCAAATATGATTACCGCTCGTTAGAACGTCACTTCCAGCATCAAATAACGCGTTACAAATATCAGGTGTTACCCCAAACCCACCTGCTGAATTCTCACAATTTGTAATGACAAAATCACATTCAAGATTTTCTTTAAGCGTTGCAGTTTCGGCGATGACATGTCCTCTTGCCTGACGTCCTACAATATCACCAAGAAATAAAATTCGCATAATCAGGCTTTCTAATTTTGTTACTCACAGCGTGTCAACAAGGTCTAAACCTAGGTTCAAGATGGGTTCAAGGTAGCATTAATCCTTCAGGGGTTAACACGCCATCCATGGGCTCATCTGTTGAAGTTACGGGAACTTTATCAACTTGTTGACCAGAATAAGCAACCCCCACAACTTTGACATCAACGCCAGATTCGCGAAATTTTTTAAGTGTTCTGTCATAATACCCACCGCCATATCCAAGCCTATTATATCTCATATCAAAGGCAAGTAACGGCAACAATACAAGGTCTGGGATAAGCTGGTGTGAGCTGGCATCAGGATGCTTGGTGTTTAGAGGGCCTGCCTCTAATTCTTGACCAGGAGCGTAGGCGCGGAAGCACAACGCACTGGGTTTTTCAGGTGTGACTGGAAGACATAATTGACAGTGTTTTTCAGCTAATGCCGTCATTAAGGGAATAATATCAATTTCAGTAAAAATAGGCAGAAAACCTGCAACTATAGAACTTGTAAATTTATCGATAAGGTCAGGAGCAAACCGTAATAGATGCTGTGCTGCGATGTTACGCTGGTTTTCATGCAGATGTTTTCTTACCTGCTTTGCTTGTTTTCTGGCCTGCTGCTTTTGAAGAGAGATTTGTGAGTGATCCATCACCATTTCCGATCATCGACATTCGTGTAAAGCCAATTCAAACCGATTTTGGCTTATAACCCTTTTTACTTATCCCCATTTGGGCTTATATAGGCCATCGGAAGTAATTTCAGGCATCTAACGCAAACCAAACATGATTATCAGACTTTGTGTGAGGGATGCCCAAATGATTACCCAAAAATAGTGTCCAAAAATAATACCCAGATATATGTTTGGGTGATAGCCAGAAAAGCCGCTGGTTTGATTTCATCCTCTGTGACCTGGTTTACAGGTGGGCATCACATAAAAAAGCCTCGACTTTCCCAGCGGCAATTCCCGACAGAAGATTATGGTCCCAGGGATTGAAAAGCCTGGCGAACTATCCAGCTATCCACTGGGGTTCTACTCCTACTCTTGCGATTGTGCAAGATGCTCTATTGTCTGAGCCATTATTGTTATTTGATTTACAAGATTATCCATCTGCTCTGTGGTTAGAGTTACCGTATTTTCTTCTTGAGCTGTTACTGGCTCATCACCAGAGCTCTGTCTTGAGGCTACACCAGCCTGCTGATTTGCTGATTGAACCTGATCAGATAAAATAAGCCCTGCCATTGCTAATAATCTTGCATCACCAATTTGTCCGACTGAACCCACAAGCTGTTGGACGATTGCATCTACATTACGCCCCATTTCCTCAATATGAGACTCCTGCCCTACATCGCACCCCATCTGATATGGTTGACCATTGATTCGCACTGTTACCGTTGATTGGCTCATCACCTGTCTCCTGACTAATGGTCTTTATTGGACTCTGCTAACATAGGGTTGGCGGCATCATCTATCTGTGAACTCATTTGCTCCATCAAAGATATGGCATTCGAAATTTGACTTTTTATGGACTTCAATTCAGCAAGATCAATCGCTTGCGGGTTTACATCACCGCTTGTTGAATGTTCTGAATTATCTGAGAACGAAGCAGACATATCTCTATCCAACTTGTCTTTCAAGTGATCCACGGCTTTTCTAAGCCTTCCTAATGCTTGTTCAATTTCATTCATTTGGAATCCAAAAAAACCTTTTTCCGTTTTGTGAGATAAGCGTATCTGGTTTCAACAAAAAAATAAATACCTCAATTAGTTGCGTGATGACCTTATCATAGAGAAAAGCTTTTTTTAAGAATAATCGCGCCGTGTTTTGTGTTATAATTCGTTTTTTCAGGACTGAAAGCAAACTAGCATTTGACGGCTACCTGCTAAATCGGGCATTTTCCATAGCGCCAATCAATTACTGACTTGATACACTTAAGATAATTATACATAAGGAAATTTCTGTGATGAGTAATTCTGCTAAATCAAATGCGATGGCCAATGCCATCCGCGCTCTTGCCATGGATGCTGTAGAAGCAGCAAATTCAGGACATCCTGGAATGCCGATGGGAATGGCAGACGTTGCGACTGTTTTATATTCGAATCATCTAAAATTTTCTGCTCAGAATCCAGACTGGCCTGATAGAGATAGATTTATCCTATCTGCGGGCCATGGCTCAATGCTGTTATATTCTCTGTTATTTCTGACAGGCTATTCTGATATGAGTCTTGAAGAAATCAAGAATTTCCGCCAGCTTGGCTCAAAGACCGCAGGGCATCCTGAATTCGGTCATGCTAGCGGTATTGAGACGACGACAGGCCCCCTTGGGCAAGGATTTGCGAATGCTGTGGGATTTGCAATGGCGGAACGACATCTAAACGCAGAATTCGGAGATGGTCTTGTTGATCATATGAGCTACGTGATTGCAGGAGATGGATGCTTGATGGAAGGTATTAGCCATGAAGCTGCCTCTTTTGCAGGACATTTAAAACTAGGCAAACTTGTTGTGCTTTTTGATGATAACGGGATTTCAATTGATGGAAGTACGGATATCACCACTTCAGATGATATCACACAGCGTTTTCTCTCTTATGGGTGGCAAGTGCTGGAATGTGATGGGCATAATCATGAACATATTAATACAGCCCTTACAGAAGCAAAAGCTGACGCAACAAAACCCTCTCTTATAAGATGCAAGACACAGATAGGATATGGCTCTCCTAATCGCGGGGGCACGGCTGGCATTCACGGAGCGCCTCTTGGAAGTGCGGAAATTGCCCTTACCAGACAATCGTTAGACTGGCAGCATGAGCCGTTTTTTGTTCCAGATGAAACCCTTCAGGATTGGCGGGATATTGGCTCTAAGGGGGCAAGCCTCTGCGCAGAATGGGAACAACGCGCCCATTCAGATGCAAAAGGTGCCACCTTTAAAAAGCGCCTGTCTGATGATTATAAAGCAGATATTCAAGGTGCGATTTCTCACTTTAAAACTCAACTAATTGCTGAGCCTCAGAAAGTTGCGAGCAGAGTTGCAAGCCAGAAATCGATTGAGGCATTGGTTCCAGTATATCCATCCTTATTTGGGGGCTCTGCTGACCTTACCGGATCCAACAATACCAAAGTCGCCGAACATACGATTTTCTCAAGCTCAGATTATCTAGGGCGATATATTCATTACGGCGTAAGAGAACATGCAATGGCAGCTGCCATGAACGGACTTGCTTTGCATGGCGGTGTAACGCCATTTGGAGGTACCTTCCTAGTATTTACAGATTATTGTAGGCCAGCAATCCGTCTCTCTGCTTTAATGCAGCAAAAAGTAATTTATGTAATGACACATGATAGCATTGGACTTGGTGAAGATGGCCCAACTCATCAACCGGTGGAACATTTAGCCTCTTTGCGGGTGATACCTAATCTTAATGTATTCCGGCCATGCGATATTGTAGAAACAGCAGAAGCTTGGGAATTAGCCTGCCTGTCACAAAAATCGCCTTCTATATTAGCGCTTTCACGGCAAGGGCTACCCCAGATCCGCCTTGAAGAAAACGCAAATAATCTATCTGCAACGGGCGGATATATTCTACGTGAAGCAAGTAAATCGCCACTAGTAACATTAATGGCAAGTGGCTCTGAGGTAATGTTGGCAGAGGAAACGCGCATTCATCTGGAGGCACATAATATCCCAACCAGACTAGTTTCTGTGCCGTGCCTTGATAGGCTGTTAGAACAAGAGGCTACCTTTATTGAAAATTTGCGAGGCGATGCTGACGTGGTAATTGCAATTGAAGCAGGTCTGGAGGCAGGCTGGGCAAAAGCAATTGGCTCACAAGGTCATTTTATTGGTATGAACAGCTTTGGCGCTTCTGCTCCTGCTGGTGCGCTATACGAGCATTTTGGCATAACAACTCAAGCAATCATTGACTTAGCCCAAAATCAGCTTAAACACCCATAGTTAGCATTGAATAGTTGGTATTGAATAATAGTGCCAGATAAATGAGCTGTTAAACGCTGAGCTAAGGAGGGGTATCTATGAAAATAAATGGCAACGCGATAAAACCAGGCAATGTTATAAGCCATAATGGACGCTTATGGGTTGCATCAAAAACAAGCCATGTAAAACCTGGAAAAGGGGGCGCATTTGCGCAAGTGGAATTACGCGATATCCGCGATGGAACAAAGTTGAATGAGCGTTTTCGGGCAACAGAGGGTGTTGAGCGTGTAATACTTGATGAGGTTGAATGCACCTATCTATATGCAGAGGGCGATACGCATATATTTATGCACTCCGAGACATTTGAGCAAATATCCATCCTGCAGGACATGATAGGGGAGCCCGTAGCATTTCTTCAAGACGGCATGACGGTTTCGGTTTCCATGTATGAATCAGAGCCCATATCTGTCACCATGCCTGACCAAACCACCGTTACTGTAATTGAGGCTGATGCTGTTGTAAAAGGCCAAACGGCTTCTTCTTCATACAAGCCTGCTGTTGCTGATAATGGTGTGAGAATTATGGTACCGCCTTTTATCGAAACTGGAACCAGAATCGTCGTTAAAATTGAAGACGCAACCTACGTAGAACGAGCGAAAGACTAAACCAAATGGCATTAAGATCAGCGCTTATAAATGTAATTTTCAAAGCAGCAAGTAAAGCTGCAAGACGCATGATGCGCGATTTTGGAGAAGCCGAAAATTTGCAAGTTAGCCGGAAAGGTGCGGCAGATTTTGTAAGTCAGGCGGATTTATCTGCAGAACGCACCCTAAGAGATGAGCTGGAATATGCACGTCCTGGATGGAATATGATTCTAGAGGAATCTGGTCACATCAAAGGAGAATCATCTGATGCGCCAACTTGGATCATTGACCCGCTTGATGGAACTACGAATTTTCTTCATGGTATCCCACATTTTGCCATCTCGATTGCTGTTCTAGATAATAAAAAACTGACAGCAGCTGGTATTCTAGACCCTATAAGAGACGAGTTTTTCTTTGCTGAGCTGGGTAAAGGCGCCTATCTAAATGATCGTAGAATCCGCGTTTCAAGCCGCAAACAGGTTGAGTCTGCTTTATTTGCAACTGGTATTCCATTTCTTGGCAGGACAACATCTGAGCAAGAGAGAATTTTCATCAACCAGCTAAATCATGTGATGCCCAAATGTTCTGGGATCCGCCGATTTGGGTCTGCTGCATTGGACCTTGCATGGGTTGCTGCAGGCAGATATGACGGCTTCTGGGAGCATGGCTTGCAACAATGGGACATTGCCGCTGGTGCCCTAATTGTAAGAGAAGCAGGTGGTTTTGTATCTGACTTCTCATCACGAGATACTGTTTTACAAACTGGAAATATTGTTGCGGCAAATGGTGGGCTGCATGTGCCCTTGTTAAAAATGCTGCGAGAAGGCGAAAAAGCCTAGATTTTTGACCATCTCATATCAAACTTGCTTTTTTAAAAAAATGCATCTCAGACACTTCTATTAGCTTATCCTATTATTTCAGTCATATTCCTGCCATTGTTTTCAGCCATGATTTTGATGTAGAGTTATGCAAGTAGCGCCTATCATGCTCAGTGCCTATGATGCTCAGGTATAATTCTAAGGGTCAAAACTGAATCTGCGCGCACTCTTTTTTAGGAAGGATACTTAAAACTTATGACGGATCCACGTTCTTTTCTAATACGGATGATTTCCGTCCTTGGCATCTTTATTCTTATATGTGGGTTCCTGTATGAGCAGATTTATATAAGCTTTATGGGAAACCCTATCCTGAACGGCACCATCATTGCTACTGCGCTTATCGGTGTTATTTATATTTTCAGGCAAGTATTACTTCTGGTTCCAGAGGTCAAATGGCTTAGTGATGTTCAGCGTACACGAACCCTATCTAAAAAAAATGCAAAGCCTGTTTTGTTAGCTACCGTAAATGTTATGCTGGCCGACCAAACCAATGAGCGACAATTATCAGCACAATCCTTGCGCTCTGTTCTTGACGGGGTAGCCGCCCGGCTAGATGAAGGGCGTGAGATTTCTCGATATATGATAGGGCTTTTGATATTTCTAGGGTTGCTAGGAACTTTCTGGGGCCTATTACAGACCATAGGAGCTGTTGGAAATGTCGTAGATGGGCTGAGTAGCACCAACGCTAATTTAGATAGAATGATGGAACAATTGCGCTCTGGTCTGGATGCGCCGCTATCAGGCATGGCAACTGCATTTTCCTCTTCTCTTTTCGGCCTTACAGGCTCGCTCGTACTTGGTTTTCTGGATCTACAGCTAGGGCAGGCAATGGGACGGTTTTTTAATGAGGTTGAGGATTGGCTATCATCATTTGCTCGCTATAATGATGTAAGAGGACAAGAAACTCAGCCCCAAGCTAGCAGTGGTTTAATGTCAGAAGGGCTGAATGAAGAAGGGGCACGCGCATTATTGCAATTAGCGCGGGCGATTGAGCGTTCTGAGAAATCTCGAGAAGCAACTGAATCTCAACTCGATAAGCTGAATATTCACCTAGGGCTACTATCAGAGCAAATAACTGATGATAAGAGAATAAGGGACCAGCTGATTTTGCTGAATAGCCGGCTTGAATCCCTCGGAAGCCAAATCATGAATGCATCAAGAGAGCAACAGGATGCGCTTGGAACCGATTTGCGCTCTCTTGCAACCTCCATAGACCGTCTAATTTCGAACAACTTAAAAAGTGAGAAATAACATATGTCGCTTTCTCGACTAGGTAATCGCGGTCGCCCAAGTGATTTTACATGGCCTGGATTTGTGGATGCGCTTGCCAGTTTACTGATGGTCTTTGTATTTGTATTGATGGTCTTTGTGATTATTCAGGCTAATCTTTCTTTTCGCATCTCTGGACAGGATAGTCGAATAACCGCCCTTCAAAATGAATTGCTAGAACTTGGCTCGCTTCTCAATATGGAACGCGAAACAAATTTACAATTATCTTCTGAGCTATCAAATGCACAGCTTAAAGTAACAAGCTTAGAGGGGGATAATGAACAATTATTATCTCAACTAGCATCCTTGCAGACAGAATTATCTGATAGAGGTGATGAAATCATCGCACAACAGGCAGATATTAGCGCCCTAAGCTCTCAAATATTTGAGCTGGAGGATAATCTTGAGAGTGCGCGTTCTCTTGCTGATGAGAGATCTGACGAGATTGAGGCGTTGATTCTTCGCCTAACAGCTAGTGCAGAAGCGTTTGCAGAGCAATCAGATGCATTTAACAATCAGGCAATCGAACTGCAACAGAGTATTACGCTTGCCAAGGATCGCGAAGAGCGTATCTCAATATTGGATTCAAAGATTGAAAATTTAAATGCTAAGAACACGCTTACGCAAGAGGAATTAAGCGAGAAGCAACGATTACTACTCATCGCAGAACAGGCATTGCTTAAAAAGGCTGAGGAATTGAAATCTGCCAATAATGCTAGTAATGAGGCCAAAGCAGAAATAGATAAATTATTGGCAAGCACAACAGCGCTCCGCCTTGAAATCCAGAAATTAAGTAATCTTCTAGCTGACAAAGAGCGGCAATCCATAAATGATAAGATTGCGATAGCCGATTTGGGTAAGAAATTAAATTCTGCCTTGGCAACGCGGGTTCAAGATTTACAAAAATTCAGGTCTGAATTTTTTGGCCAGCTTCGCGAAGTTTTAAAAAACAGATCAGAGGTACGCGTCGTTGGTGACCGATTTATATTTCAATCAGAAGTTCTATTTGCAACTGGACAGGCTGATATTAGCGATGCTGGAAAAGAGCAGCTTGCTGAAATAGCTTCTGCATTGCGCGAAATAGAAGAGGTGATACCAAAAGACATACCATGGGTGCTTCAAATTGAAGGACATACAGATAGCGACCCAATCGCTGATAATCCCTTTTTCAAGGATAACTGGGATTTATCAACCGAACGAGCGCTTTCTGTTGTACGTTTTTTAAGGTCAGAAGGCATCCCTGCTAATCGACTTGCTGCGGCAGGTTATGGTGAGTTTCAACCTATTGATACTCAGAATTCTGAAGCTGCAAAACAGCGCAATAGACGCATCGAGTTAAAACTGACTCAGAGAATTGCTCCAAATACTTAATGCCTCAATAGTTATGACACATTTATTTGGATTGAGAATAATATGTGGTCAAAATGAAGCAAAAAACAAATCTTTACTGGCTCATTTCAGCATGGCTATGAATATGCCCTATTCTGCGCGAGCTGTAATTATTGCTTTTTTTCTATATATTTTGCATCCATCAAATCCGTTACAAGCTGCTGAAATCCAGTGGCATAACCTAAAAAATTCGCTTGTTCCAATCAGTGTTTTTAAGCAGACAGATGATAGGGCGTTATATTAAGAATCTATAAGCTTGAGTAATCTTCTATCTATTAGCAAATTACAAAGCCAAGGATCTTTATTTGACGCTACAAATCTTGTCAGTAATTTACAATCAGATACCAGCATTCAGGCAAATGATACAGATGATATAGTAACCGGGGATTTTAGCGCCCTGGTTACTGGAAATACTATTTTGGCACGTGTTATATCTGTCCAAGACCAAGCAAACTCAGAAATGAGAAATGGTGATACGATAAATAGTCAGAAATATTTTGTTTCTTCAGAGAGCCAAACCGAAATCGACCCCGAAACTGGCTATGCTCTTTCTGCAAGCAGCCTTGAACAAGAAGGGACAATATTCACATTTATCCAACGCCAAAATTATGTTGCATTCGACTATGTGGGTTCTCAGACAATGAGCTGGGATATAGACCTTAGTTTAGTGTGTAAATGTGGCTTCTCCACACTTCAACCCTTTGATGGAAGGGGAGCATTTGAATTTAATTTCAAAACTGGCACAGCAGATCTTACAGGCTCTTTCTCCAATGATGCGGATGTAACAGGTGGATTGACGATACACACTACTTTCAAATCCCCTACTATTAATGCTGGATTACTAAGCGAGAGGGCACAGGCAACTATTGTAACAAATCAGTCTTCCAAACAAACCATTGATGGTACGTTAGATATGTTGGTTTCTGGACCATCCGCAAATGAGACTACAGGCCAATTTATCGCAAGCTCCAATAAGCTTAATGATTTCCTAGCAGTTCAATTTATTGGAAAATAGGTTTTATTCACCCATCTGATAATAGTTGATGCTTGGCTAATTGGTAATATAAGTCTGACTGAGCAAGCAAATATTCATGACTTCCTTCTGCAATAATCCCTCCCCTATCCATCACGAAAATGCGATCAGCATCTATAACCGTTGAAAGCCGGTGCGCAATCACAATGCTGGTTTTATCACGGCACAGTTTGCGAATAGCTTTTTGAACAAGTGCTTCACTTTTGCTATCTAGGGCGCTTGTGGCCTCATCTAGCAACATTATCGACGGCTTACGCAATATTGAGCGAGCAATTGCAATTCGCTGTCTTTGTCCGCCTGAAAGACGCACGCCCTTCTCGCCAACCATTGTATCATAGCCTTCAGGCAATTCACTTATGAATTGATGGGCTTCTGCTTGAATGGCTGCGTGTTGAATTTCTGCGAAATCAGCATTTGGACTCCCAAACGAAATATTCTCCTTAATGGTTTGCGAGAATAAAGCGACATCTTGCGGCACGAGCCCAAGCTGGCTTCGAAGGGTATTATTTGTCATCTGGTTTATAGGCATATTTCCGATTCGAATCTGCCCTTTAAGGGGCATATAAAACCGTAGCAGAAGATGCAGAATTGTAGATTTTCCAGCCCCACTAGGGCCAACTAAAGCAACATGTTCTCCTGTCCTTATCGAAAAGTTTATATTTTCTAATACTGGCCAATCGGGCCGGGACTCATAATTAAAACTTACATTATCAAATATGATATCTGATGTGATATCCGATGTGATATCCGATATGATATCTGGGGAAGGCGTTGTAGAAGATTGCATTTCTTGTTTAGGTGGAACAAACTCTGGATGAATATTAAATATATCTGTTATTCGCTCTAGCGCGCCTAATGCACGTTGTATTTCGCCACCAAGTTCAGATAAGGCGCCAACAGATGCTGCAACTAGAAATGCGTAAAATACAAATGAAGTCAGCTCTCCTGCTGTTATTGCTCCTTGTTGCAAATCTTTCCCGCCAATCCACAACAAGCATCCAATGCCAGCGATTACCAAGAAGATCACCAAACCACTTAGCAAACCTCTTAACCTTGCTCTAGTCTTGGCAGCGAAAACAGCTTCATCTGTAAGATTCTTAAACTTACTTTCAATAAATAATTCTTGCGAAAACGCATGAACAGAGCGAATTCCAGAGACTGATTCCTCTGCCAACACCGCTAAATCTGCAATTTTTTCCTGTGCTGTTTTTGACGCTTGTCGCAGATTGCGTGCCAGCAAAACCAACGGAAATACTATCAAAGGCACGAGCACTGCTAAAACAAAGGACATTTTTGGGCTCGATATTATGACGAGAACAAGTCCGCCAACCAATAAGATTATATTTCGAACCGCCATAGACAAGCTAGAGCCAAGGACGGTCTGTATTATGGATGTATCTGTTGTAAGCCTGCTTAGAATATCACCTGGTCTGGCACTTTCGAACCAGTTGCTTGATAGGGATAAAATATGGCGAAATAAGGCCACTCTGATATCCCCTATTACGCGCTCTCCAAGCTGATTAATCAAACTAGCTCTAAAATAACTACCTATCGCTAAAACGATTGCTATTGCCAGAGTTACTATAATTGTTGTGCTTAAAAAAGCTGGATTATCCCCTGACAGCCCTTCATCCACTATAAATGCAAGACCTCTTCCAAGAGATAACATAGCAATAGATATCATTAGTAAGGCACCACAAGCAGCTGCTAGTTGCCATCTATAGGGATAAATATACGGTGCTAATATTCTAAGAGCGGATAGCGGTTTGCGAGCTGATTTTTTATTAATTTCTGTTTCTGAGGCGGGTTTTGTCATCTTTTATCCAAAGGAGGCTTGCATCCTAGCTTGAAGAGAGGTATTACACTTCGAGATTAATGAAAATTTTGCCGGCATGATTGCGCATCGCACTGTTTTTGGCAAGTGGAGCTGATAAATGAAGAAAGATATTCACCCAGACTATCATGAAATCAAGATAGTTATGACAGATGGAAGCGAGCGCAGTGTGCGCTCTACCTGGGGGAGCGAAGGCGAAGTAATGAAGCTTTCTGTGGACCCGCTGAACCATCCAGCATGGACAGGACAACAGCGCGTTCTTGGCAGTGAAGGACAGGTTGCACGCTTTAACAAACGTTTCTCTGGCTTGGGCGTTAAAAATTAAACATAGCTGAGACCACTTCAAATATTTTGTTGAAACCAGCATTTTCGTGCTGGTTTTTTTTATGCCTTACCTCTTGAACTCAGAATTCATGCTTCTTAAATGCGATTTAGAAGGGAATGACATACTTGTATTTCCGTCTGCTAAACGGCTTGCCTTTTACGGGAGCCATCCATTTATCTTGCTATTTAATAGGAGAAAAAACATGACACGTATAGACTTAACCCCATTTTATCGCAGTGCCATTGGCTTTGACCGCATGGCCAATCTTGTTGATAATCTATTTCAAACTCCAGAGACAGGTAACACTAATTTTCCGCCTTATAATATTGAAAAAATCGGAGAAACGGATTACCGGATTACCATGGCCGTTGCTGGATTTGCTGAAGCAGATTTAGATGTTACCATCCATGAAGGCACTTTGATTGTCACCGGACACGCAAATCAAGAAACACTTGATGAAGACAAGACATTCTTATATCGAGGAATCGCAGGAAGACAATTTGAGCGTCGTTTTCAGCTTGCTGATTTTATAGAAATTAAAAGCGCAAGCTTAAAGAACGGTTTGCTTCACATTGATTTAAAGCGCGAAGTTCCAGAAAAACTGAAACCACGCAAAATCAATATTGGCAATCATCAAACGCTTGAAGAAAACATCCACTAAAACGCCGCTAGGAAAAATCGCTTAAGGACGGTTATTTATACCGTCCTTAAGGAACTTGCTAGCCCTTTCCCGAATTTTTACTAATTAGGTCTTTGATTTTATGGTGGCTTGTGCTGCCGCTAGTCTGGCGATAGGAACCCTAAATGGCGAGCATGAGACGTAATCTAGCCCTATAGTCTCGCAGAAGGTAATTGAATTGGGATCGCCGCCATGCTCGCCACATATGCCGAGTTTTATGCCTTCGCGAACACTTCTTCCCTTTTGCGCTGCCATTTCAACGAGTATACCAACACCATCAACATCAATCGATACAAACGGATCCACAGGGTATATATCTGCCTCTGAATAATCACCTAGAAAACTGCCCGCATCATCTCTGCTGATACCCAAAGTAGTCTGCGTTAAATCGTTGGTTCCAAAACTGAAAAATTCTGCTGGGCCTGCCAGCTCGTCTGCTTTAAGAGCAGCACGCGGTAATTCAATCATAGTGCCAACCAAATAGTCAATTTTCTGACCACTATCTTGCATGACTTGTTGTGCGACGCGGTCAATAATTTCTTTACAGATTTCAATTTCCTTTGCTGTTGCAGCAAGAGGAATCATAATCTCTGGAATCGGAGGTGCAGAATTTCTAGAAACCTCTATAGCGGCTTCAATAATAGCCCTTGCCTGCATCTCACATATTTCTGGATAGGTAATAGCAAGACGACAGCCACGATGCCCTAACATTGGATTTGATTCAGAAAGGCGCAATGCACGCGCTCTTGCAATCTCAATATCAACACCAGCCGCACTTGCTACATCTGCCAATTCTGCATCCGTATGAGGCAAAAATTCGTGCAATGGAGGATCAAGAAGGCGGATGGTTACTGGCAATCCAGACATAATCTCAAACAAAGCTACAAAATCGCTTCTTTGCATTGGCAATAGCTTTGACAATGCAGCTGACCTTCCTTCTTTACTATCCGCTATAATCATTTCTCGCATCGAGACAATGCGGTCGGCATCGAAAAACATATGTTCTGTGCGACATAAACCAATCCCTTCTGCGCCAAATTCCCGTGCAACCCGGGAATCCTCAATGGTCTCCGCATTTGTTCGCACAATCATTCTGCGTTCAGCATCCGCCCATTCCATTAACGTTGCAAAGGCATCTGATAATTGTGGTTTTATGGTCGCAACCTGCCCTTTATAGACCTGTCCAGTAATCCCATCGATGGTGATAATATCCCCTTTTGCAAGCTCTTCCCCGCCCATAAATACACGGCCAGCCTCTGTATCAATGCGTAACTCGCCAGCACCGGAAACACATGGTCTGCCCATTCCGCGTGCGACAACGGCTGCATGACTTGTCATCCCGCCTCTTGCGGTAAGGATCCCCGCTGCTGCATGCATGCCATGAATGTCTTCTGGGCTTGTTTCAACCCGTAATAAAATCACTCTGCGGCCTTGATTTGCGATTGCTTCTGCAGAATCCGCATCAAGGACAATTTCGCCTGATGCAGCCCCTGGGCTTGCTGGTAACCCTCTTAGCAATAGCTGCTTTGGTGCGTCTGGGTCTAAGGTGGGGTGAAGCAGTTGGTCTAACGTTTCAGGCTCTATTCGGCACACCGCCTCCTGTTTGGTGATAAGGCCTTCATTTGCCAAATCAACCGCGATACCAACGGCAGCCTCTGCTGTGCGTTTACCAGACCTTGTTTGCAGCATATAAAGCGTGTTTTGCTGTACCGTGAATTCAAGGTCTTGCATGTCCTTATAATGTTTTTCGAGCCTCTGGCGAACTTCATTTAGCTGCCCGTAAACATCTGGCATCTTCTCTTCCATCGACTGGCCATTTCCGCCGCTTGATTCTTTCGTAAGCGGGAATGGTGTTCTAATACCAGCAACCACGTCCTCGCCTTGGGCGTTTATCAGGTATTCCCCATAAAATTCTTTCGCTCCATTAGAGGGGTTGCGCGTAAAGGCAACACCAGTTGCACAATCATCACCAAGATTTCCAAACACCATAGCTTGCACATTTACAGCCGTTCCCCAACCAACTGGAATTTGATTCAAACGGCGATAGGTGATAGCGCGCTGGTTCATCCAACTTTTAAAGACAGCCCCAATAGCACCCCATATCTGCTCATAGGGATCTTGCGGAAAAGAGGTGCCTGTATTGTCCTCAACCAATTTTTTATAATCAACAACAAGCTGTTTTAAATCATCTGCTGAAAGCTCAGTATCTTCATCAACATCTGCTTTATATTTTGCATCTTCCAGGATATCTTCAAATAAATCGTGATCTACTTCAAGAACGACGTCGCTAAACATCTGTATAAACCGGCGATAGCTATCATATGCAAATCGTGGGTCGCCGCTTGAATGCGCAAGACCCTCAACCACCTCATCATTAAGCCCAAGGTTTAAAACCGTATCCATCATACCTGGCATTGATGCCCGAGCACCAGAACGGATAGATAGAAGTAAGGGTTTTGATGCATCCGCAAAATCAAGCTTTGTTTGTAATTCCACTTGTTTTAACGCGGATAATACTTGGTTCCTTAGCTCATCTGGGTAGGTTTCCTCATTATCGTAATAATAGGTACAAACCTCTGTTGTAATGGTAAAGCCAGGAGGCACGGGAAGACCGATAGATGCCATTTCAGCTAGGTTAGCGCCCTTGCCACCAAGAAGATTGCGCATGCTTGCATCCCCATCACAGCCGTTCGCACCAAATGCATAAACCCATTTATTTTCTGACATTCTTAACTCCCATATTCCTATTGCCCTCGTAACTTGTCCAAAAAAATAGACAGACTATTTTTCGATTTTTCCTAAATCAGCGATAGTGTGGATTTTCGTGCAGACAAGCGATAATAAATTTAATCTATTTTTGCGTATCTCTGGTTTATCGTCATTTACAATAACTGTTTCAAAAAATTTTGTGATAGGCTCATATAGTGCACTAAAGCTTTGGATGGTTCCATAAATTTCATTCTCTCCAACATCATCTGGTAGCAACAAAGCCGCTTCATATAATTGTGTTTCAGCTGGAAGTTGGAATAAAGAGACATCAGGTGAGGCAGTATCTATCACCTCTATCGAGGTTTGGGTTAAATCTGCGTTATTATTACCCTTTTTTGCCTCTGCCGCTAGGATGTTTGATGCTCTTCTCCATCCCTCTAATAGCTTTATGCCAGCAGGCGTATCCAGCATCTTGTCAATTGCTTTTACTTTTTCAATTTGGATTTGAAGATTATGAATATCTGCATCAATAATTGCAGCAGATACAACATCATGAGAGATACCTTGATCTCTTAATCTGACTTTTAATCTTTCTGTTATAAACAAGGCAAGATCATCCTCAAATGAATCAAAATCATATAAATGAGCAGCCTTACTTAAAACCTCATCTAATGGCAGGGAAATCGAACGCTCATCTATCATTCTTAAAATACCAAGAGCTGCTCTGCGAAGTGCAAACGGATCCTTAGACCCGGTTGGTTTAACATTTATCCCAAAAAAGCCAACAAGTGTATCAATTTTATCAGCCATCGACACTGCAATTCCTTCTGCAGTTTCTGGCAGTTTATCATCGGCACCTTGAGGACAATAATGGTCACGTATCGCAACCACCTGCGGTGTTGCTACATCATATGCAGATGCATAATAGCTTCCCATTACCCCTTGTAATTCCGGGAATTCGCCAACCATGCCAGTAACCAAATCAGATTTAGATAAGCCTGCTGCTTGAAATGCATCAACCTCGCTACATTCTGGAATATAGCGGGCTATTAAGGCTGCCAGCGCTTCCATTCGATCAACTTTTTGGCTTACTTGGCCAAGGCCTTTATAAAAGGTAATATCTCCAAGCTTTTTGCGATATTCTCTTAAATGTGTTGCTTTATCTGCATTCCAGAAAAACAACGCATCAGATAGACGTGCGCGCAAAACACGCTCATTTCCTTTGAGTATCAGCGCATCATGTTGCGTATCTGGCTTGCGGTCAGCAACAAGCAGGAAATAAGGTGCAATTTTGCCATTTTCATCTTCTAGCGCGAAATATTTTTGGTGCACTCTCATTGATGTAACAAGCACCTCATCTGGCAAAATCATAAATGTATCGTCAATTCTACCACATAACACATTCGGGGATTCAACCAGTCCGCAGACCTCTGCCAAAAGAGTATCGTCTTGGCGCAACTGCAGGCCTTTTTGCTCTGCTATCTTCAATGCATTTTTAAGAATAAAATTTTGGCGCTCTTGTAAATCAACCAGAACGTCCAATTCGCGCATTTTATTCACATACTGTTCAAATCCTGTAATTTCAAACGGCGTGTTGTGATAAGCAGAATGACCATATCCAGCATTAGTGAATTCAATGCTCATACCCCCACCTAAATCCAAAATGCCTGGCAACAACGCGCCATCAAGAACAACATTAATGTAATGTAACGGGCGAACCCAGCTTAATCTAGACGTACCCCAGCGCTGACTTTTAGGCCATGGAAATTCTGCTACAAAATTATATATAAGCTCTGGAATAAGCGTTTCACTATGTCTTCCTTTTTCCAGAATCTCTGCAAAATAAAACGCGCCCTTATTGGTTTGTCTTGTTACAAGCTGTGATTCTAAAATACCTGCTGATTTGCAAAATCCATCTATTGCCTGCTGAGGAGCGCCTATTTTAGGTCCTCGTTTTTCAACCACCCTGTCATCTTGTTGCTTTATGACACCTGATACGCTAACGGCCATATGCTTTGGCCCAATGGCCGATTTTATTTCAGCAGCTGAACGTGTATCTAGCAATCCATGTTCCGATAATCTAGAGGACAGAAATTCAGCCATATGGCGTATTGCATTTTTTTGCATTCGTGCTGGAATTTCTTCACAGATCACTTCAATGAATAACTCACTCATGATGAATTGCTTTCAGCTGTTTTGGCAACCCAAGCCTCGCAGCAGCCTTTTGCAAGCTGTCTTACTCTGCCGATATAACTCTGACGCTCCGTAACAGAAATAACACCTCGCGCATCAAGCAGGTTAAACAGATGGCTTGCTTTCATGCATTGATCATATGCAGGCAAAGGCAATGCGGGTTCAACTGAAAGTAAGTGTGCACATTCTGCCTCTGCATCATTAAAATGAGATAGCAGAATGGCTGTATCTGCTAATTCGAAATTCCACCTTGAGAATTCCTTCTCAGCAAGATTAAAAATATCACCATATAGTTTGCCGCCTTCAGAGGCAGGCACGCCGTCCCAATCCAGCTCATACACATTCTCAATTCCTTGTATAAACATGGCTAGTCGCTCTAACCCGTAGGTTAATTCAAGAGGCACTGGATCACATTCAATTCCGCCAACTTGCTGGAAGTAGGTAAATTGCGATACTTCCATCCCATCGCACCATACCTCCCAGCCAAGACCCCATGCACCAAGAGTAGGCGATTCCCAGTCATCTTCAACAAATCGAATATCATGTTTATGAATGTCTAAGCCAATTGCTTGCAATGAGCCTAGATATAATTCTTGTGAATTGGCAGGAGATGGTTTGATGATAGTCTGAAATTGATAATAATGTTGAAGCCTGTTTGGGTTTTCACCATAACGCCCGTCTGTTGGGCGCCGTGAAGGCTGCACATATGCTGCCTTCCAATGGAAATCAGGGCCAAGAGAACGCAAGGTGGTTGCTGGATGAAACGTGCCAGCGCCTACCTCCATATCATAGGGCTGGAGAATGACACATCCCTGTTTTGCCCAATATGTTTGCAGATTTAAAAAAATGGATTGGAAATCTATTTGCATCGACCAGTAGCATCTTTATAAGTGTGTCGCAAAGCTACATCAAATCACATAGCTAAATCAACCATTTGATTAATCAGTAATACCACAATCAGCACGATCACACCCAGCGCCAGCGGTGAAGGTTGCACAAGTAGAGCAATAAACAGCTGCAATAGGTTCAGAATCTCTGTCAGCTTTTTTGTCTGCAGTATCAGAATTACTGTCATTTCTGTCTTTTAGCGCTTGTCTTTTCTCTATAATGCGAAAAAGATTCCAAACAGCTATAAGAATTATACCTAGCCAAATTAATTTTGAAACTGTGAACATTACTCGTAATCTATCCTAAAAAAAATACACTATATTCGCAGACGATTTAAAGAACATCTTGTGCAAGCTATAATCCGAAACGTGCCCAATGATGCCTTTGATCTATTTCACCCACAAGCTCTTGCGAAATAGCAGCACCCATACTGGCAGAACTGCCTGCTAGTGAAAATAATCCTTTTTTTGCGGTTATCTGCTTCAGCTTTACATTCTCACCAAATCTCTGTGCTAATACAGAATGCATTGCACCAATTTCGTCAATAAGGCCTAGCTGCTTAGCTCTAGCGCCTGTCCAAAAACTGCCTGTGAATAGCGGTTCCTCCTCGTTTAATCGCTCGCCTCTTCTTGATTTAACATGGGCAATAAAATGTTCATGAATTTCAGTCTGAAGCGCTTTTAGACGTTTTACGTCTTTTGGATTTTCATTCTTAAACGGATCTAACATGCTTTTGGATTCGCCGCTCGTATAAACACGTCTCTCCACGCCAAGCTTTGCGATAGCCTGCGTAAAGCCAAATCCTGCAGATATAACCCCAATTGAGCCAATTATCGAGGCTTCATCAGCATATATCTCATCTGCACAAGAGGCGAGCCAATATCCCCCTGAAGCGGCAACATCCTCACAAAAAGCAATCACTGGCGTATTATTTTTATCTGCTAACTGGCGTATCCGCTTGCCGATAAGAGCTGATTGTACAGGAGAGCCCCCTGGAGAGTTTATACATAAAATCACCGCATCCTGCTTTTGGTCAGCAAACGCTTTTTTAATAACAGGCTCCAAGGTTTCATAATTTAGGTTCTTGCGCAGTGCCCCTCCTCCAGATGCAATGACGCCTGAAAGCCTTAATACGCTAACCTTTGGGTGATCTGATTTCCAAAACATCAGTTTTGATAGAAAAGACATTTAAACTCCGTTGTTTTGTAGCCCGTTTTTATGATTGATAACATACGATAGATAAGAGCAAATTACCGCTCAATACCAAGACCTTTCATAGCAAGAGAAGCATTTGAAGTCAAAGAGCCATCTGTGTTATGCAGTGTTATTCCAGACAACAGAATAGAGCCTGTTTTGCTGTTCTTGCGCGCGGAAATAATAATGCGATTTGCTGGGTTTCCGTGAACTGGCCAGATGGGATATAAGGTTACCTCTCCCATCTTGTGAGCATTCAAGAACGAGATGACCTCATCTGTTCTATCTGCGCGTATCATAAAGCTTACATATCCTTTTGACTTGCATGCCCATACTGCCTTTTTGAGCCAATCTGTTAAGGATAACCCATCGCCTATATGTGCAAGGTTTCGATGTCTGTTTGTTGAACGTGTCCCTGTATTCTTATGAAAGGGTGGATTGGCTATGACATGGTCGAAACGAGATTCAAAATCCGCAGGTAAATGTTCAATTGAAATATGTTCTGTAGTTACCTGCTTTGACATTTGATTTGCGGCAATATTTTCTGATAATAGAGCCCCTATTTCAGGGTCTTTTTCTACTGCTACAATCTGGCATTCTGGATTTCTCCAAGCAATTCCTAGTGATACTGCACCAACGCCAGCGCCAAGATCCAATAAAAGACCTTTATTGGCGGTGATATAGGATGCAAGCAAAACAGCATCACTGCCAAAACGATAACCTTTTTTAAGTTGTTTTAATCGTACCTGTTTGCCAAATATAAAATCTTCGGTATAGAGTTCCTGATTATCATTTGAACTACTAACACTCATATTCTGACCATTCCTTGCGTATTTTTCATTATGTTTTTTTAGTGCGTTTTTTTAAACGTTTTTATGGGCGGATTGCATAATACTCTAATCATTATAATACTGATGGGCTTCACTCAGAATAGTTTTAGCCGCCAGAAAATAAGCTTCCTCAACCATAACCCGCCTTGGGAATGCGCCTATTCCAGCTTCCAGCATAGAGATATGCTGATCGAAAACAAAAAATGGAATATCTGCATCATCTAGCAATGCTTGCAGATAGGTCAGCCTAATCGCGTTTGTTGTTTTTACCAATTCTACCATTTTTATAGTTTAACGAAGATAGTGAAAGGGTAAACAGCTATTTCGCTTTTACAAAATCCAAACTATTCGCTTGCCGAATTATAGACAACACTCTAAATCTGCACTTAGAGTACATTCTAAAGATCAGCGGAATAATGACAGATAAGCCATCCTTAAATCCACTTGTTGCGCTTACGCAACAAACCATGTCTGAAGTAAATAAAGTAATATTGGACAGATTACAGTCTGATGTATCGCTTATACCGCAACTGGCAGGGCATCTAATCGCTGCAGGTGGCAAAAGATTAAGACCCATGCTGTGCATCGCTGCATCAATGGCAAGTTCTAAAAATACCAACACATCGCCCGAAAGCGCTTTATATCTAGCGGCCTCAGTCGAATTTATCCATAACGCAACACTGCTTCATGATGATGTGATAGATTCGTCCGATCAAAGGCGCGGAAAGCAAACCGCAAACGCAGTTTGGGGAAATGAGGCTAGTGTATTGGTTGGGGATTTTTTATTTGCGCGCGCATTCCAGCTTATGGTGGAGACAAATGATATTTGGGTACTCGAAAAACTTTCTGTGGCAGCGGCGCAAATAACCGAAGGTGAAGTTAAACAAATGTCCATGCTGGGCCAACCCGGCAGTCCTGTATCAGATTATTTTTCAGTGATAAAGGGGAAGACAGGTGTTCTGTTCGCTGCTGCTGCGCAAACAGGGGCAAAAGTCGGTGGCGGGGATACAATGATGTGCGAGGCGTTTTATCAATACGGATTAGCGCTTGGAAACGCATTTCAGATTATGGATGATGCGCTAGATTATGGCGCCTCTGACAGTCAAATTGGCAAGAATCTCGGCGATGATTTTTCAGAGATGAAAATTACACTACCTATAATTCTAGCTTGGCAGGATAGCTCTGATAAAGAGCGGGAATTCTGGAACCGGACTCTTAACATAGGTGAGCAGAGTGAGGGTGATTTTGAGCAGGCACAACTCATTATTAATAAATATAGCTGTATTGAGAGATCTCTTGATTTTGCAACTGCAGAGGTAGTAAAGGCCGCAAATGCTATCTCTGTTATTCAAGATTCGGTGCTGAAGGATGCCTTGATTGAAGCTGCTGAATTTTCAGCATTTCGAGATAGCTAATAATGCTAACAGCCTTATGGGGTGACTAACAGCGCCGATGATTAAAAGGCTGGTGATTAAAAAGCCGGTGATTAAAAAGCCGGTGATTAAAAGGTGGAATTGTTGAATAACAAATCTTCCTTTATTAAATCGGAAATCTCGTTAGCGCTATCGCCGGCACGCCTTGCCCATTTGCTGTCTAACACTTGAATTGGGGCCTCTTGATAATCTAAACAGAGCAATGCCTGTTGTAATTTTGCATATTCTGATAGGCCGTTACTGCCAAGATTAAAGGCCAGCGATACAAGAGCTGTCTGACAGCTAGAATGCAAATCTGAGAAGTTTGATACAAAGCTTTTTATGGCAGCTATCGCAATCTTTAGGTCATGCTCGAACAGAAAATCAATCTCAGATGGGTCAAGACCTCTATGCGAGAGATTTCGTCCAACACCTATTTTTTTGCCATTATTTTAAATAAGCTTTTTTTATAAATTCAAGTTAGGTGAGATCTGCTTCTATTAAATTTTTGTTGCAGGAACGACCAAGGCAGCCTATTGGCTCTTGCCCACACAACAATTCGTTCGATTTCTGCCAAGGTAATTATATAGGTTAGAAATATTTCTAGCTGATCTATTTCTTCGGATGATGGATGAATGACGGTCTGCCTTCCTTTTGCCATTCTTATCTGATTTTGTGCAAAATCCGGCCAATTTGATCTTATGCCTGTTGGTTTATCAAGATAGTTTCTCGGCAATCTTTTTAGCGTAATTGCAGCTCTCTCTAAATCCATTTTTAATTGGTTAATGTCGATTGAATTAAATTCTTGTGATGGCATTTTTACCTCCGCCTCTTCGATAAGATTAAATACAACCGTAGCTAAATTAAACATGCCTTTGGAAAAATAGAGGCTGGCAATCCATCAAGGATTAAGTGTACATAAATTAAACCACGTCTATTTGCGTTACCATATGCGCGCCGATTGCAAGGAGACCTTCTTTGGGTACATCAAGATATACTAGAACCGGCAAATGGCGGTCAGGGAAGCAAAAATCAAGGTCCAACAGACAGAAACTTCCAAAAAACACTCCAGATATTGAAGTAAAAATAAAGCGTATTTCTAGTAAAGGGGATGGCGTAGGATTAGCAAATTGGGGAGAATACGAACCAGAAAATAAACCAGAAAATAAAGTTGAAATTTACATTCCAAATACGCTTCCAGGCGAGGTAGTGCGCGCACAGCCACTAACTAAAATAGGCAATAGATTAGAAGCTGATTTATTGGAATTAATGACGCCTTCACTTGAGCGACACCCACCAGAATGCAATTCATTTTCGAGTTGTGGCGGGTGTCAATTACAGCATATGTCGCACAGCGCATATAGGAGCTGGAAGCAACAAAGCATTCTTGATCTCCTCCATAATTCAAACATAAATATTCTGGATTTTGGCGGTCTTTTTACATCACAAGACCAGAAAAGACGCCGCGCAAATTTTAAGTTTAAACGCACTAAAGAAAAAAGTTTTATTGGCTTTTATGCCAGCAAGTCATATCAAATTATCGAACTTGATAACTGCGCTGTCTTAAGCGAAGCATTACTGGCAACTAAAGAATTAATACGTGACGGGCTTGATAGAATTATGCCTATGGGCATAACAGCTGCGATTAATGTGAACCACTATGAGAATGGAAGCGATGTATTAATTATACCAGAACAAAAATTACCAGATAACACGGAAATAGAATTGGCTAGCTGGGCATCTGGAACCAATATTAACAGAGTTTCTCTTGTGTATGCAGACCAAGATAAATCGCGTTTGCTGTATCAAAATAGTGCTCCTTTCATCAAGTGGGGTGGTATCTCAATCTCTCCGCCCCCAGGCAGCTTTCTACAGCCAACCCTATTCGGAGAGAATGAGCTGCAACATCAGGTGTTTCATGCTCATAAGGATGCAACAAATTGTTTGGATTTATTTGCGGGGTGCGGAACATTAAGCGCAAAATTGCTATCACAAAAAGTTAGGATAACCGCGATTGATAGTCACAAAGAATGCCTTGAGGCTTATCAAAGTGGCTACAGGAATGTTGCGCAGGATAATTTATTAAAAACGGAAACCCGTAACTTGATAGAAGCACCTGTCAGATCTGAGTTCATGAAAGATTTCGATGGCATAATTCTAGACCCGCCACGCGGTGGCGCTTACTCGCAAATAAAACAAATTGCACAAACCAATTGCCCATCTGTAACCTATGTTTCGTGCAATCCCTATAGCTTTATCAAGGATGCTAGAATATTGCTGGACGCTGGTTATCAGCTAATACATTTGAGCATATTAGATCAGTTTAGCTGGACCACTCATAGTGAGTTAATTGGCAACTTCCAGAGATAATAAGTTCTTCCTCAATTTGTTTATCAACATCTAAACAGGAATAAATTGACATGATAATAAAACGTTCAATCACGATAAAGAAGCATTCAACCTCGATTTCGCTTGAGACCCCTTTCTGGGTTAGTCTAAATGAAATCGCATCTAGTCGCAAAATATCTCTTGCATCCCTTGTCAGTGAAATAGATGAAAGAAGAAGCACACACCCTAAATTGGGGCTCTCTAGCGCTGTTCGAATTTTTATTCTTGAATATTATAAAAATTAATTAATTCTTCCTTGCCCGTAAAACTGTGTCAATTTACGCTGATTTAGACAGAGTTAAACATTTTTGCGATGGTGAGGATAATAATGAAGCGCGTGGCTATTCTTCAAACAGGGGTAAATAATCCCAAAATGTCTGCAAGCTACCCAGATTATCCTGGTATGTTTAGAAGTCTTATTGGACAGGCGCAATCTACCCCCATGATTGAACTTATAAGCTTCCCAATATTGGAAGGCTCTTCCCTGCCAGAAATAGATACATTCGATGGTTTTCTTATTACTGGTTCTGCTTCAGGTGTCTATGAGAATACAAGCTGGATGAAGTCCCTGTTTGCCTTTATCAGAGAAGCTCACAAGAAAAAGAAAAAAATAGCGGGGTTTTGCTTTGGTCATCAAGCAATCGCTGTTGCACTTGGAGGGGCCGTAGTAAAATCAGAAAAAGGCTGGGGTGTAGGCATTAGAAAACATTCTATATCTGACACAAAAAATTGGATGAGACCTGAAAAAAAAGACCTTGAGCTAATCTATATGCACCAAGATCAAGTCATAAAACTACCCGATTCTGCTGAGGTGTTGAGCGGGGATGAATTTTGTCCATTTTCTGCATTTTCTATTGGAGAGCATATATTATCCATGCAAGGCCATCCTGAATTTTCTGCTGAATTTACGCAAGATTTAATCGCATTACGCACCCGCAATATTGGGCAAGAAAAAGCAACTATTGCTTTAGAATCGCTATCAAAATCGCATGATGGGCCTATTGTCGCTCAATGGATAGTTAACTTCTTTTGCGATACATAATGAAAGCCTAATTGCGACGAGACAATATATATCATTCTGTGTCACTCTCCTGAGAGAAACAAATATGAGAACTATACTTGGCTTAGATACAGGAGGTACTTTTACGGACGCGGCCATTATAAATGCCGAGGATTCGTCTGTAATTAGAACTTCAAAATCACTTACAACGAGACAAGATTTATCTATTGGTGTTGGCAATGCGATGCGCCTTGCGCTGGGCATAGAAGCTCCCAGTGACCTGTTAAATTATATTTCAGGCACACATCAAAAATTGGCAATAAAAGACATAGAGCTTGTATGTCTGTCCACTACTCTTGCCACTAATTCCATAGTTGAAAATGCGGGCTCCCATGTCGCTTTAGTGCTCATTGGGTTTGCAGAAGACGCCTTGGAGCTGGGCAAGCTTGGAGAGGCAATTGGGCAAAATCCAGTAATTTTTATCGATGGCGGACATAAATCAGATGGAACCGTCCGGTCGCCGCTGGATACCAAATCACTGTTGCAAGCCATAAAATCAACAGCGCCGCAAGTATCCGCATTTGCAGTTGCAAGTTATTTTGCCACACGCAATCCAGAGCATGAAATAATAGCACGGGATTATATCAGAGGGTATACCCAAATGCCTGTAAGTTGCAGCCATGAGCTATCTGCATCTCTTGGGGGGCCGAAGCGGGCATTAACGGCTTTTTTCAACGCAAAGCTCATAAGCTTGCTTGAAAAGCTGATAGATGCAACTCAGCAGCAGATGCACCAGATTGGCCTAAACTGCAAGCTGATGGTCGTTAAAGGGGATGGGTCTCTTGTTTCTGCAGATTTTGCAAGAGAGCGTCCAGTAGAAACTATTTTGTCTGGTCCAGCGGCAAGTGTCACAGGCGCCGCATTTCTGGCAAACCAGAGAACAGCAATTATTTGTGATATTGGTGGCACAACAACCGACATTTCAATACTCAAAAATGGCGATGTTGATTTAAGCGAGGATGGCGCTAAAATTGGCGGCTGGAGCACGATGATTGAGGCTGTAAAAATCTGGACAAGCGGAATCGGAGGCGATTCTGAATTACATATTGGCTATGATTCTCCTCCATCTGCTATAAAATTAGGCCCTAGAAGAGCGCTACCATTATCGCTTCTTGGTGCGCAATTTCCAGCTTGCATCTCTATTATGGAACAGCAATTATTAGCGCCAATTGCTCTTGCCACAGATGCGCGATTTATAATGCCACTAATGTCAGAAAGAGCACCTAGCTGGCTCGCAAGGTCAGAGGCTAAAATGGCAGAGCGCCTAATAAAAAATGGTATTTCTGCAATTGCAGATATAGCAGATACACAAGTTGCATTAGGAGCCCTTGATAGACTTATCAGCAAGGGTCTTGCTCAACTAAGTTGCTTTACGCCGACAGATGCGGTGCATATTCTTGGAAGCTTCGATATCTATAATAAAAAGGCAGCTATTTTAGGGGCACAGCTATTGGCGCGGCAAAAAGACAATAAAGGGCAAATAATTGCCAAATCTGCCGAAGCATTATCACAAATTTGCTTAGATAAATTAAGCTTTGAGTCAGCTTTGAAAATTTCAGATGCAGCAATATCAGAAGATGATGGAGCAGAAAATACAGCCTCAAACACACCTGCTCTTAAAGCAGCACTGTCTAACAGAACCCAGCAATCACGTTTGCTACAACATGATATTCGTTTATTATCGCCAATTATAGCACTTGGCGCATCTGCAAAAACACATTATCCACATATAGCAGAGCGTTTAAATACTTCTTTGGTTATTCCTGAATATGCGGAGGTTGCAGGCGCTATCGGCGCTGCAATCGGCTCAATTCATCAACATAGTTCGATTACAATTACGCAGCCACAAGAAGGGGTGTTTAGGGTACATTTAACAACGGGTATCGAAGATTTTCAGATGTTGGATGAGGCCATTGAAAGAGCAAAGCAAGCGGCAACAATAGTATCAGAGCAAAAAGCTGCAAAAGCAGGTGCAACCAAAACCTACACCACCTTATTTGAACACATTCAAAGAGCTGATCTTGGCGCTGGCAAAAGCTTGTTTATTGAAGCGGTAATAACCGCCAAAACCGCTGGGAGCACCACCTCAAATCCTAATGTTTAACCTCGGCCTTACTTCTAGATTTGACCTTAATAGTATAGATGTTTGAAATTCACTTTCGTCTAGCAGGGCGTCTTCCAGAAGGAGGCTGAATGGGCGCATTAATTTCAGCTTTTAAGTTTGTATTTTGTGCTGATTTTGCCATCCCAGGCGCATCTAGTCCAAGCTGTTTATTTTCAATACGTTTTAATTCATCCCGCAATCTTGCCGCTTCCTCGAATTCAAGATTTGCAGCAGCATCACGCATTTTTGTCTCAAGCTCTGCAATTATGGTTGGAATATCTTTTCCGTGCAAGCTTGCATCCTTGCTTCCAGCTTTTACAGTTACCCTATCTGCTTTTTCATAAACGGAATCTAGAATATCGGTAATATCCTTTTTGATTGTCTCAGGTGTGATGCCATTGGCCTTATTCCAAGCGGTTTGCTTATCGCGGCGTCTTTTAGTCTCATCAATGGCATATTGCATTGAATCTGTAATTCTATCTGCATATAAAATCACTCTGCCTTCTGCATTTCTTGCGGCTCTGCCAATGGTTTGTATCAGCGACGTTCTAGAGCGCAAATATCCCTCCTTGTCAGCATCTAATATACCAACCAAAGCGCATTCAGGTATATCAAGCCCCTCTCTCAACAAATTAATACCTATCAGCACATCAAACAGACCAAGCCTTAAGTCACGAATAATTTCAATTCGCTCTAATGTGTCCACATCTGAATGCACATATCGCACTTTAATACCTGCCTCATGCATATATTCTGTCAGCGCCTCTGCCATTTTTTTAGTAAGGGTCGTTACCAAAACACGGGTTCCGTTAGCAGCCGCTTCTCTTGATTCAGCTATTATATCATCAACCTGCGTTTCAATTGGCCTTACAATACATTCAGGATCAATCAGCCCTGTTGGCCGAACTACTTGCTCAACAAAAACCCCTCCTGTTTGTTCTAACTCCCATTTTCCAGGGGTTGCAGAAACATGAATAGTCTGTGGCCTGAAATGCTCCCATTCTTCGAATTTTAATGGCCTGTTATCAAGACAAGAGGGAAGCCTAAAACCATATTCTGACAAGGTTGATTTACGGGCAAAATCCCCTTTATACATGGCTCCGATTTGAGGAACAGTAACATGACTTTCATCAACAATAAGAAGGGCATTTTCAGGCAAATATTCAAATAAGGTTGGGGGCGGCTCTCCTTGTTTTCTGCCTGACAGATATCTGGAATAATTTTCAATACCGTTACAACTACCAGTTGCTTCAATCATTTCGAGATCAAATTGTGTTCTCTGCTCAATCCGTTGTGCCTCTAGTAATTTACTAGTTTCATTAAATTCCAATAATCTATCTTGCAACTCAGAGCCTATTAATTTTACAGCCTGTTGCAAGGTTGGTCTTGGGGTAACATAATGCGAATTTGCAAACACAATGATTTTATCCAAACTGGTTATTTTTTCACCGGTAAGAGGGTCAAACTCCCATATTTGTTCGATTTCGTCCCCAAACAGGGATATCCGCCATGCCCTATCCTCAAGGTGTGCTGGAAAAACCTCGATATTATCTCCCCTTACTCTAAATGTTCCCCTGACAAAGTTAAGATCGTTTCTTTTATATTGAAGCTCGGTTAATCGGCGAAGTAATTTTTGCCGCTCTATTTCGCCGCCAGTCTGAAGCGATAAGGTCATTTCAGAATAAGTCTCAACAGAGCCAATGCCGTATATACATGATACGGACGCAACTATAATTACGTCATCACGTTCCAGTAAGGAGCGTGTCGCTGAGTGGCGAAGCCTGTCTATCTGCTCATTTATTGAAGATTCCTTTTCAATAAATAAATCTGAACGAGGAACATAAGCTTCTGGCTGATAATAATCATAATAAGAAACGAAATATTCTACAGCATTCTCTGGGAATAGCCCTTTCATCTCACCATATAATTGTGCAGCTAATGTTTTGTTCGGTGCCAAGATTAGAGCTGGTCTTTTGGATTGCTCAATAACATGTGCTATCGTAAAAGTCTTACCAGAGCCGGTAACCCCAAGCAAAACTTGATCCTTCTCATTATCGGCAATTCCCTCCAGCAATGATGTTATCGCTTTGGGCTGATCGCCATTTGGTGCGAAATCAGACACAAGTTTAAAATCAGCAGGTTCGCGAGGTCTGTTTGGAGGCAATATATCCATCTGAGTATCCATGCCTATAATCTATGTTTTATAGTGAATTATTGCTAGTGGCCTTGGGTATAATTTTTGGTTTATATTATAAGATGCGTTAATCATTCATTCCCAATTCAAATTGCGCAAAAATCTATAGACATCTAGCAGAATGAGAGCGTATTTTAAAACTATACAAAACCGCTTACTATATTGGAAAAATTATGCTTGCTGATCGCCTATCTCGTATTAAACCATCCCCAACTGTTGCTGTTACTGCAAAAGCAAATGAGCTTAAAGCAGCAGGGCATGATGTCATTGGACTAGGTGCTGGTGAGCCTGACTTCAACACGCCAGAACATATTAAACAGGCCGCTATAAAAGCAATGGCAGATAACAAAACACGTTATACTGCAGTCGATGGTATTGCAGAGTTAAAACAGGCTATCTGTGATAAATTCAAAAAAGATAATAATATTTCATGTACTCCAGATATGATAACTGTTGGCACTGGCGGGAAACAAGTTCTTTATAATGCGCTTATGGCATCGATAAACCCAGGAGATGAGGTGATAATACCTGCGCCTTTTTGGGTGTCCTATCCAGATATGGTGCTTCTCGCCGAAGGTACTCCGGTAATTGTAGAATGTGGGCAGAATAAAAATTTCAAGATAACTGCTGATGCACTTGAAAATGCCATCACTGATAAGACAAAATGGGTTATTTTAAACAGCCCTTCAAACCCTACTGGTGTTGGATATACCAAAACAGACCTTGAAGCTCTGGCAGAGATACTACGTAAATATCCCCACGTAAATATTATGACAGATGATATGTATGAGTATCTTGTTTATGATGATTTTAAATTTACGACAATGGTAGAAATCGCGCCTGACCTGCAGGATAGAACCTTAACTTGTAACGGGGTATCCAAAGCGTATTGCATGACAGGTTGGCGCATTGGATATGCAACTGGACCCAAGCCGCTTATCAAAGGGATTGCAAAAATTCAGTCTCAGTCAACTACTAACCCAAATACAATTGCACAATATGCTGCACTCGCAGCCCTTAATGGCCCAGTTGATTTTCTTGCAGATAATAATGCTGCTTTTGTGCGACGCAGGAATTTTGTCGTCTCTCGGTTAAATTCAATTGATGGTTTGCAATGTAGTATGCCAGATGGCGCCTTTTATGTTTACCCAAGCTGCGCTGGTGTGATCGGCAAGAAAACACCTGATGGAACATTGATAGAAACAGATTCTGATTACGTAACCTATCTATTAGAAGCGGAGGGTGTTGCTTGTGTTCAAGGGACTGCATTTGGACTATCCCCTTATTTTAGAATATCTTATGCCACAAGTGATACGCTTTTAGACGATGCCTTAAACCGGATTGAACGTGCTACCATAAAATTACGTTAACCTTAACACTAATTAACACTGCTATATTCTGGCTTATTTCGGTTTCAAGCCTGAAATAAATAAATAAATAAAAGGAAACAGGATGTACATTAAGCAAAAAAAATCATGGGAAATTTCCGAAAATGAGTCTACCTCTGAATCTCTTTATTTAAATAGGCGCAAATTACTTCAAGCAGCAGGTCTAGCGGGTGCTGGATTAATGATTGGCGGCACCTCCTCTTTTGCAGCTCCTATTGGCGGCTTTCCCCCAGTACGAAATCCTGAATATACATTAGACAGAGCGATTACCTCTGAGCAAGATGCAACCACCTATACAAATTTCTATGAATTTGGTTCCTCAAAAAACATCTGGCGGAAAGCTAAAAAACTTAGCACAGACCCATGGCTTGTTACAATTGATGGGCTTGTTGACTACCCCATTCAAATTGATGCAAGCGAGCTTGTTAAAAAGCTTGGCGGCATGGAAGAGCGATTATATCGACATCGTTGTGTAGAGGCATGGTCAATGGCTGTACCTTGGTCTGGCTTCTCCCTCTCAAACCTCGTTAAATTTGCCAGCCCAAAATCAGACGCAAAATATATTCGCATGGAAACTTTTTTTGACCCTGATGTTGCACCAGGTCAAAAACAAAGCTGGTACCCATGGCCATATGTCGAAGGATTGACCCTTAATGAAGCTAAAAACGAGCTTGCCTTCCTTGCGGTAGGCCTATATGGAAAAGCGCTGCAAAATCAGAATGGAGCCCCCATTAGATTAGTGGTTCCTTGGAAATACGGTTTTAAATCCATTAAATCCATTACGCGCTTTACCTTTACAAATGAGCGTCCTGTTAGTTTCTGGCAAGAGTTGAGCCCAAAAGAATATGGTTTCTGGGCCAATGTAAGCCCGTGGGTTCCACATCCTAGATGGCCTCAAGATAGAGAGCGTGTATTAGGGGGCGGTTATGTTAAAACACAGCTTTATAATGGATATGAAGAAGAGGTCAGCTACCTTTATAAAGATAAATATACAGACGATAAAAGAGAGCTTTTTTACTAAGTAAAAACAAAGGCCACCTGATAGTTCAGATGGCCTTTATATTAAGATTATCTCAAAGTAGCAAAATCAAATTAGAATGATGCCTTCAAG
>ERZ802819.333-NODE-333-length-32026-cov-9.15645_pt1 | contig 32026 bp, 28 predicted proteins | sample MGYA00345647_ERZ802819 | MGnify/ENA primary metagenome ERZ802819 (study PRJEB30503, sample SAMEA104212355) | marine metagenome | biome: Westerlies Biome; feature: [SRF] surface water layer (ENVO:00010504) within the epipelagic zone...; material: water...
CGACGATGCCGATCCATCGTCAAAGCTGACATTCAGGCGGCGTTTATCGCTGCTCAGGCGGATTTCGGTTGGCCAGCGCTGGCTGGTGGTCTTCCCAGTCTGATCATGCACCCTACTGGCTTCCCTCTGTTTCAAGATCCCGCGCTTCATCAACAAGCATAATCGGCACGCCCGCGCGAATGGGAAAAGCCTTGCCAAGCTGGCGGCTGATCAATTCTTTATTCGGCGCGTCATATTCCAGAGGCCCTTTGGTAACCGGACAAACGAGAACTGCGAGTAAACGACTATCAAGCGGCTGCGCAGGATCATCCGCGGCATTCCTGGTATCCTTGGCGTCAATGTCTTGCGTCATTGCCACTTTCCTCTTCATGCAGTGCCATTTCCATGATCGCAATCAGAAGATCGGCTCGTTTGGCCAATCCCTGTGCCTCCAGCAACGCCTGTTTTTCCGCAACGTCAAATGGACAGACAGCAGCCAGCGTATTCATGATCTGCTCATTGCCAGATTGTTCAATCTGTGTCCAATCTGCCTCAAAACTCATCACACTGAAGTATTTTTTCATTACATCCAGCAGCTTGTCCCGATCGGCAATTCTGTCATCAGATGATTTCAGATCATCCGCAAAACGGCCCCAGTCAATCGTTGCACGACGATAACCACGATCAGTTAATTGTTCTGCCTGCAGGGTGAACCGGCAGATACCTGTCAAGGCAATCATGTACCGCCCGTCCCCGCTTTCCTGAAAATAGCTGATCCGCCCGGCACAGCCGACATCGAACAGTGTGCCATCATCATTGAGAGGCTGCACCATGCCAATAATCCGCTCAGGCGTCTGCAACGCATCCTCGATCATCGCCAGATACCGTGGCTCAAAAATGTTCAAAGGCAACTGTGATCCCGGCAACAACAGGGCACTTGGCAGCGGAAACAGCGGCAAGGTTGGCGGTAGGTCGCGAAGATCAAACGTCAGTGGATTCATCAAAAAACCTCATTTTAACCAAGTGACGCGCACAAGACATCAGGCAAACAGCACCGTTGACAGCCTGCGGCGCGCCTTCATCACATCAGGGTTGGCGGCGCCCAGTGACGCAAAAAATTCCAAAAGCTGCTTGCGCGCAGCCTCCTCATTCCAAGCACGGTCGACCCTGATGGACTCCAATAACTGGTCCATGGCTTCGGCATGCTGGCCGCTGGCATAGAGTGCCATCGCCAACGTCTGCCGTGCCTCCAGATCGTTTCCATCTGCTGCGACCGCCGCGCGCGCGGCATCCAGCCCATCAGCCGACTCCGACGCCTTCTCAATCAACTCAAGAGCAGCGATTGCCACCTGCATCGCCTCATCCTCGCGAAACTCATCATTGAGCTGGTCAATCACCTCGCGCGCACCAGCCACATCACCCATGCCGGCCAGGCAACGAACGACACCCGCAAGCGCTGCAACAGACTCCGGCTCAACGCCCATGACCTGTTGGAAATGGCCCATGGCAGCATCAAAATCCTGCGTTGCCAATGCCGTCTCGCCTGCACCGAGCATTTCCGCCACATCAGCCCCAGCTCCACCCATCGATGCCAGTTTTTCAACAAACTGCGTGACCGCTGATTCGGGCTGTGCCCCTGAAAAACCATCGACCGGCTGTCCATCGACAAACCCATAGACGGTGGGAACCGATTGGACTCGCATCTGTTGGGCGATCTGTTGATTGTCATCGATATTAATGCGGACGAGCTTTACCTTACCACCCTTGCCAGCAACCACCTTTTCTAGAACGGGTCCAAGCTGTTTACATGGACCACACCACGGTGCCCAGAACTGGACAATGACTGGTAAACTCGAGGATCCTTCGATCACCTCAGCCATGAAATTGTTCATGTCCACATCGATGGTCGTTGCCGTTGCGCCCGAAATTAACTGTTCCATTTTCCCCTCAAAATCTGAATTTCAGCGAATTTTTTTTACCGCTCTACGGGTGTAGCATGTTAGCGGCCATACAAAGCGTTCGCTGGCAGATACCGTGCCCTAGATTTAGGTGTCCACACCGGCGAAACAAGGGTTGTCAGGCGACAAAGAAATGTCGGTCAGCTATCTAATGGATATCTGTTTCAACAACGAATTCCACTGGACATAATTTAGCGCTTAGAAATTGATTAGCTGCGGCTGATGCCCTGTATCCGCGAGGAATCGCAACAGCCCCTCAGGTGTCACCCCCAACGTCGTATCATTTACCAAAGGGTGAAAATAGAGACTGTCCGCTGTCATCAGCTCAGCATCTATCGAAAGACTTACCCGATGTTCCGCATCATTGATCAGGGTAAACGGGCTCACTGCGCCCGGGCGTACACCGAGCATCTCAAACAACCGGTCGGCACTGCCAAAGGACAGCCGGTCTGAGCCGATGGTGGAGTGCAGCGATTTGAGGTCAATCATACGATCCTCCTCGGCAACAATCAGATAATTGCGCTTCTTCTTATCACGAAGATAGAGGTTCTTTACATGCATACCCGGCATGTTGTCGCGGTACTCTTTTGAGTCCTCGACTGTTCGCAATGGCGGATGATAATGTACTGTAAATGCAATATCGAGAGATTCGAGTTTTTCGATCAGCGACTCGGGTGTTGTTGGCAGGCTGTCTTTGAAAGCGGAAGAGGCGTCCATCTTTGGTCCCTTAATTTTGCCAGATTCAAAAAGGCAGTGGCTTATTAACGCGGCCTCCCATCCTCAACAGAATGTTACAAAATGCAACTATTGACGCGAATCCGTGGTCACCGTAAACCGATGTCAACAAAGAACAACGCGGTATCGCATGTCACATATAGGTTTAATCGGCTGCGGCATGTGGGGTCGCAATCTGGCACGCAATCTGGCGCAGATGGGGGCGTTGGCTGCCGTTACGGACATAACGCAGGCCAAAGCCGAGGAATTTGCCACCCAGTTTGCCGCTACTGCCAAACCCTTTGACGCGTTGCTTGAGGATACGGAAATCACCGGCATCGTTCTTGCCACCTCAGCGCCAAGCCATGTCGATCTCGCCATCCGCAGTCTAAATGCCGGTAAGCATGTATACGTCGAAAAGCCACTGGCACTGACCCTCATCGGTGCCCAGAAAATCGCCGCTGCCGCCGAAAAGAATGACCGGCAGGTGATGGTTGGCCACCTGATCCGCTATCACGCCGCCTTCATTGGGCTGCAAGCACAGGTTCGCGCCGGCGCCATTGGGACATTGCGCCATATTCAAGCAAACCGGCTTGCCATGGGACGAATCCGCAACACCGAATCTGTCCTTTTTGATCTGTGTCCACATGACCTCTCTCTCATTCAGGCGCTGACCGGATCCGAGCCGACGAAGGTCAGTTGCGCCGGTGCCAGCCATGTAACCCCCGGCATCGTTGATACATTGGCGACAACGCTAGGTTTTGCCGGCGGCATCTCTGCGACCATGCAGACCTCGTGGATGTCTCCCTACAAGGAACATCGTTTCACCGTCAGTGGCACGGCAGGATCACTTGTTTTTGACGACACCAAGCCCTGGCCTGAAAAGCTGGTGCTGTTTCAGGATCACATCCGCCCCGACAATGAGAGCTTCATCATTGAGCGCGCCAGTCCAGTGGCGCTTCCGGTCGCTGAGGCAGAACCGCTTAAAGATGAGATGCGCGCTTTCGTCGATATCTGTCTGACCGGCAAACCGGTTCCCAGCAATATTGACGAGGCGTTGGCCGTGCAACGCACTTTGGAAGCTATGCAGGCAGCTTTGCTTGATATGGGCAAAACCGCAACACCCCACGCCACCCCCGACAGGACCAGCTGAATGAGCATTCCCTTCATTGACCTGAAATCCCAGCAAGCCCGAATTCGCGACAAGATCGATGCCGGTCTTGCCACTGTTCTGGACCATGGTGCCTATATCATGGGACCGGAAATCACAGCTTTGGAGGAACGGCTTGCTGAATGGTCGGGCGCTAAACACAATATTTCCTGCTCTTCTGGAACGGATGCGTTGCTGCTTGCGTTGCATGGACTTGGCCTGAAACCGGGGCAGGGCGTCATCGTGCCCTCTTTCACCTTCGCTGCAAGCGCCGAGGTCATGCCGATCATGGGCGCTGTTCCGGTGTTCGCCGAAGTTAATCCGGTAACCTTCAACATCGAACCCACTCAGCTCGATGACGCCCGCAAGGCGGCCAGTGATGCGGGTGTTGAAATTGTTGGCATAATCGGCGTCGGCCTGTTTGGCCAACCCGCCAATTACGAGGCATTGATGCGCTTTGCGGTGGCGAACAATCTATGGCTCATCGACGATGCTGCACAGAGTTTTGGTGCCTCCTTGAATCATCGCAAGGTTGGTACGCTTGCGCATGTGACCTGCACCAGCTTTTTCCCGGCAAAGCCGCTTGGCTGTTACGGCGATGGTGGGGCTGTCTTTACCGATGATGATGACATCGCCGAAATAATCCGGTCGTGCCGGATTCATGGCATGGGCAGGGACAAATATCAGAATGTCAGAATTGGCATGACCGGACGGCTTGATACGATGCAAGCGGTGGTTCTTGATGCCAAGCTGGATATTTTTGCCGAAGAGCTGGCGCTGCGCCAACAGGTGGCTGATAGATATCAGGATAAAATTGGCAACAGCGTTGAGACACCGCAGCTTGCAGCTGGCGCATCATCCAGTTGGGCCCAATATACCATCAAGCTCCCGGCTGACGTTGATCGTGATGCCGTCTGCAGCAAAATGCAGGCTGCCGGTGTCCCCACTGCGATCTATTATCCGGTGCCTATGCATTGCCAGCCACCCTATCGGCATTTTCCGATTGCTGGTGGAGGTCTGCAGACCACAGGCAGGCTGAGCAAATGCGTCATGGCATTGCCAATGCACCCCTATTTGAAGGCAGATACGCAAGATGTGATCGTTGCTGCATTGAAAGACGCCCTTGGGACAGAAGGGTAAGTCCATCTTCACGTCAGAAATCACGCGAAGAAACTGGGTTTATTACAGTATCCAGCGCATCTCTCAAAAGCGGGCTCATTTGTCACTTGCAAGGTGTTGGCGCTTGGATTATACCATCGTCCAGCGGATCGCGATAACCGTATTCCACCATAACTCGGTGGATGCGGCGCGGGTGTAGCTCAGTGGTAGAGCACAACCTTGCCAAGGTTGGGGTCGAGGGTTCGAATCCCTTCACCCGCTCCAGTCCTTCAAAAAACGCAAATTCATGCTGGCGTACCGCTCAACCCCCAAAAGACAATCCCAAAAAACGTGACATGTCTGAAAACCTGCATCGTCAGAATTTTTGAACAACCCTAACAATATATGCCCACATGACGTTGTCTTTTAACACGCGGATAATGGTGGAGCTTTGTATTGCATACGATGCAACCATTATTGCATTGATAGGGTGCTTCATGGGAACGATCCCAAATCTGCAGCCGGAACAGACAGAGGGAAGACAGTGAGGCTCGTCACGGTGAAACCTGTAATCATGACAATTGCTTTGTGTTTGTTCGGCATGCCTTCACTGGCACAAGCACATTTTTTGAGCCATCACCCTGAAAATGATCAGTGCAAATGCGCTGAGGTCGACCAGAGCTGGCATTTCCATTTCATCCAGCAGACATCAAAATTCAAATCAATCACAAGACTGGATCAAGGTCTGGACTCCGAAGAATCCTGCAAAACACTACGCGACGAGCGGTTGAAATGGGATGTTTTCACCTGCCCCTAACGGCCGATTGAGCTATAACGCAGCCCGGCATCTGTCATTTCCTCTGGTGCATAGATATTGCGCAAATCAACCATGACCCTGCCCTTCATTACGGCTAGATATCGCTCCGGGGTCAGGGCCCGAAATTCATTCCATTCGGTAACCAGAACAACGGCATCGGCACCAGTAATGCAATCCTCCGCACTGTTCGTAAAATGGACAGACTCAGCCAAAAGGTGTCTTGCCTCATCCATGGCCTTTGGATCATAGGCGCTGATGTTTGCGCCCGCGGCCAAAAGGTGTGGGATGATATCCAAGGATGGGCTGTCCCGCATGTCGTCCGTTTCCGGCTTGAAGGCGAGACCCAATATCGCGATGGCCTTGCCCTTAACCTCGCCACCCATTGCATCGATAACCCGCCGCGACATTGATTGTTTCCGCGCGTCGTTATAATCAACAACTTCATTGACGATGCCTATGCGGACATTATGGTCCTGTGCGGTCCTGACAAGGGCCAATGTGTCCTTGGGGAAACATGATCCACCATATCCTGGTCCCGGATGCAGAAATTTGCTGCCGATACGTTTATCAAGGCCGATGCCCTTGGCAACATCATGCACATTCGCGCCGACCACCTCACACAAATCTGCCATCTGGTTGATGTAGGAAATTTTGACAGCAAGAAAGGCATTGCCCGCATATTTGATCAGCTCTGATGTCTCCAGGCCGGTAAACATGATTGGAGTCTCGATCAGAAAAAGGGGCCGGTACAGCGCCCGCATGACCTCTCTTGCGCGGTCAGTTTCGGCGCCAACCACCACCCGGTCCGGCCGCATGAAATCACCAATCGCCGCGCCTTCACGCAGAAACTCCGGGTTTGAGGCAACATCAAAATCCACGCTGGCATTGGCTTGACGGATTATTGCGCTTACCTCTCGGCCCGTACCAACAGGAACTGTCGATTTGGTGACTACAACCGTATAGCCAGTCAGATAGGCGGCAACCTCCTCAGCTACCGCATAGACATAGGTAAGATCGGCGTGCCCATCACCACGGCGCGTAGGGGTGCCAACAGCAATGAAGACGGCATCCGCTACTGCCACAGCCGGGCCAATGTCGGTGGAAAAATGCAGCCTGCCGGCTTCGACATTGCGCGCAACCAAATCCTCCAGTCCGGGCTCGTAAATCGGCATGATGCCATCACCAATTTTTGCAATTTTTTCAGCATCATTGTCGATACAGGTGACATCAAAGCCAAATTCTGAAAAACACGCGCCAGACACTAATCCAACATAACCGGTACCAACTATCGCGATCTTCACTTTGCCGTCCTTTGCTGACCAATGATTAATGTTACAGCCATGCCTGTGCCTTTTCGCACCATATCACTGATGACCAAGAATCTGTTCAACGGTGAGGGTGATGACGTGGCCAAGCGCTATATGGGCTTCTTGAACATGCATTGTTTTTCGACTGGGAACACAGATGGCAATGTCGGCGTGGCTGCAGATCTCACCGCCTGCCTCGCCGCTAAAGGCAATCGTGCCAATGCCTGCGGCACGCGCTACCTGCATCGCGCCAACAACATTTTTTGAATTTCCGCTAGTTGAAATGCCAATCAGAACATCTTCCGTCCTGCCAAGCGTTTCCACTTGGCGTGAAAAAATGCCATCAAAGCCGAAATCGTTCGCATAGGCCGTGATAAATGAGGTGTCCGTTGTCAGGGCGATCGCGGCAAGTCCCGCACGTGGCCGCTGGTGGTCAAGGGTGGCAACAAATTCTGCTGCCAAATGTTGCGCATCACCAGCGGAGCCACCATTTCCACAGAGCATCAATTTGCCCCCGCTCTGAAGCGCGGTTGCGATCATATGGCTTGCCTCGAGGGCGGCAGAGCTACATTGTTCAGCCGTGGCCAATTTGACAGCTGCGGATTGGGCCAAAATGTCGGAGATTGCCTGTGCGGACATCGATCTCACTCTTTGTCATCTGCTGTTACTTGACCGTCTCTTTATGGGGCGGTACTCCATGATTATCAATAGCCAAACTATCTGCTTACTAATGAAAGTTGTCCGATGATTAAAAAAGCGATTTTTCCTGTTGGTGGTCTAGGTACCAGATTTTTACCTGCGACCAAGGCCCTGCCCAAGGAAATGCTTCCCGTTGTAGACAAACCTCTGATTCAATATGCCGTTGAAGAAGCTGCCGAGGCCGGTATAGAGGAATTCATTTTTGTAACGGGACGGAATAAAAGCGCCATCGAAGACCATTTCGATCACTCCTATGAGTTGGAAAAGACACTCATCGCCAAAGGCAAGACTGATGCACTTGCCGTGGTGCATGACATGATTCACAAACCGGGATCAGTGAGCTATGTAAGACAGCAGGATCCTGCGGGTCTGGGGCATGCCGTCTGGTGCGCCCGCAACATGGTCCATGATGAACCAGTGGCCATATTGTTGGCGGACGATCTAATCCTTGGTCACAGCTGTATTGCAGAAATGGCGGCGTGTTACCGTGGCGGCAATATGGTCGCGGCGATGAATGTGCCAAAAGACCAGACCCATGCCTACGGGATCATCACGCCAGGTGCTGATGACGGCAAACTTGTCGAGGTCACAGGCCTTGTGGAAAAACCAAAATCCGAAGACGCGCCATCAAACATCGCTGTCGTCGGCCGCTACATAATCGACCCGGCAGTATTCCAGACTCTGTCCACCGGCGAGCGTGGTGCCGGTGATGAAATCCAGCTGACAGATGCGCTTGCCCAACAGATTGGAAAATCTGATTTCTACGGATTGCGGTTTTCTGGAGAACGGTTTGACTGCGGCTCAAAAATGGGATTTCTGCAGGCAAATATTGCCTTCGCCATGGCGAATGAGACGCTTGCACCTGACCTGCGAAGCTGGATCAAGGATCGTTTTTCATGAACGCCAATGCTCTTCATCCAAGCATCCTTCGTGCCTATGACATCCGTGGCATTTGTGATGAAACCCTCAGCCCTGCAGACGCTACAGCGATTGGCCGCGCCTTTGCCGCCTGCCTTGCCATTAAGTCTCTTGGAAATAAAGTGGTTGTTGGGCGTGATGGTCGCCTCTCATCCCCACAGCTCTCTGCAGCGCTGATTGACGGATTGGTTGATGGCGGCGCAGAGGTAACAGATATTGGCTGCGGGCCAACACCGATGTTGTATTTTGCCGCAACACATCTTGACGCCGATGGCGCAATCCAGGTGACCGGTAGCCACAACCCCCCGTCACATAACGGTTTTAAAATGGTGATGGGTGGAAAATCATTTTTTGGCGCAGAAATCACAGAGCTCGGTGCCTCATGCGCTGCAGGGGTTCCCTCGCAAAGTGGTGGCAGCTGCGAGACTCGATCAGTTTTCAGCGAATATGTAACCAGACTTTTACAATCCGCTGACGCTGGCGATCTGTCGGTTGTCTGGGATTGCGGCAATGGTGCCAGCGGGTCGGTGACCGATGCTGTGGTCGAGCGGCTGACGGGACAGCATGAAGTTCTGTTTTCCGAGATTGACGGCACCTTTCCCAACCATCACCCCAATCCGGTGGATCCCGAAACACTCGAAATTCTGCGAGCAGCTGTCAAATCAAAAGATGCCGATCTGGGAATTGGCTTTGACGGAGATGGCGATCGGATTGGTATCGTCGATGCCAAGGGTCGGCAGGTGCCGGGCGATCTTCTGACAGCTTACCTTGCCCAAGATGTTGCCAAGCGACACCCGGGTGGAACAATGCTGCTTGATGTGAAATCATCACAGTTGGCAGTGGACATGCTATCTGCTGCAGGGGCGAACGCAGCAATATGGAAAACAGGACATAGCCATATGAAGAAGAAAATGGCTGAAACAGGATCACCCCTGGCCGGCGAAATGTCTGGCCACATATTCATTGCCGATGATTACTTTGGTTTTGACGATGCCATTTACGTTGCGTTGCGCATCCTTACCCAAATGGTGCGCAGCGGCCAATCCATCACCGCCTTCATGGACAGCTTGCCAGACCAGCATGCAACACCGGAATTGCGGATCGACTGCACCGATGACAGAAAATTCTCCATCATGGAAAAACTGCAATCAGTCGTCTCACAAAATTATGAGCCAGATGCCATCAACACCATTGATGGAGTCCGGGTGACTTGTTCCAACGGGTGGTGGTTGGTTCGTGCGTCAAACACCGAAGCCGCGCTGGTCGCACGGGCCGAGGCTGACAGCCCAGAAGCTCTGGAACAGCTCATATCGCAAATCAAGGCCGCGTTGGATGGTGCCGGTCTCGGCTGGTCCTTTAGCTAAGTTGGGAAAAGCCACACTCCACAAACCTGCTATCCCAGCACCAATGGGGCTGAATTGGGAGTAAGTTAGACTCAAGAATTTTTTTCGCCATGTTAGCGCTGATTATGCTTGTTCTGTCGCAATGTTTGACTGTATTCAAACGTGCTTTTCTCTTATCTCTTTCCGCGCCTCTCACCTCGGAGTGAACTCATGTCAAATTTCACAAATTGTGGAAACCTGACCGTCAACACGGATCTATATAATTTTGTCAATGATGAGCTTCTGAAAGGCAGCTCGATATCCACTGACCATTTCTGGGCAGGGTTTGATAAAGCGGTTCATGCGCTGGCACCGCGCAATCGAGAGCTGCTCGCCATCAGACGGACAATGCAGGATCAGATTGATAACTGGCTAAAAGACAACGCGCGAAACGGCATTGATCAGAACGCCTATGAGAGGTTCTTGAAGGACATAGGCTATCTGCTCGATGAAGGGCCTGATTTTCAGGTCACGACAGAAAATGTCGACGCCGAGATTGCCCAAGTGGCGGGACCACAACTGGTCGTGCCAATCACCAACGCCCGCTATGCGCTTAACGCTGCAAATGCCCGTTTCGGCAGCCTCTATGACGCGCTCTATGGGACCGATGTGATTCCTCAGGCAAGCGCCAAGGCACAGACATCTGGCTATGATGTGGCGCGGGGCAAACAGGTCATCGCCTATGTGCGCAAAACACTGGACGCGGTGACACCGCTGGCCAACGCCTCATGGACCGATGTCACGAACCTCGCCATTGTTGGTGACACGCTGGAGGTCAAATGTGAAAGCGGCAAAACGACCCTCGTCGATACAAGCAAGTTCACGGGCTACACAGGCACGTCAGCAGACCCACGATCGATCATTCTTAATAACAATGGACTGCATCTGCAGATCATGATTGATCGCGGCGGCGCCATTGGCAAAGACGATCCTGCTGGCATCAATGACGTTCGCGCCGAGGCCGCGATCTCAAGCATCATGGATTGCGAGGATTCAATTGCTGCTGTCGATGCGACGGACAAAATCCTGGCTTATTACAATTGGAACCAGTTGATGCGGGGAACGCTTCAAGACAATTTTGAAAAAGCCGGCAAGATGGTCACCCGCAGACTGGTCGACGACATTATCTATGCCACGCCAGATGGGGGTGAGACGAAGTTGCACGGCCGTGCGTTGATGCTGGTCCGTAATGTCGGGCATTTGATGACCAATCCCGCCATCCACCTTACCGATGGCAGCGAGATTCCTGAAGGCATCATGGACGCTTTCATGACAGTTGCGGGAGCGCTTCCTGATCTACAGCGAAGGGCAAATTCAGCGAACGGTTCAATTTACATTGTGAAACCCAAGATGCACGGCCCAGATGAGGTGCGCTTTGCCACGGAAATCTTTGCTGCTGTCGAGGATGTTTTTGGCCTGGATACCAACACCATCAAGATGGGGATTATGGATGAGGAACGCCGCACAACCATCAACCTGAAAGAATGTATCCGTGTTGCAAGCGAACGGGTCGTGTTCATCAATACAGGATTCCTTGACCGCACAGGTGACGAGATCCACACCTCAATGGAGGCCGGGGCGATGATCCGCAAGGGCGATATGAAAAATGCTGCGTGGATCACCGCCTATGAAAACAGAAATGTCGATGTCGGTCTCGCCTGTGGCCTTGGCGGCAGGGCGCAAATTGGCAAGGGAATGTGGGCAATGCCTGATCGCATGGCCGACATGATGGAACAGAAGATCAGCCATCCTCTGTCTGGCGCCAATTGCGCATGGGTGCCCTCACCAACCGCAGCAACGCTTCATGCACTCCACTATCACACAGTGAATGTACGCGACCAACAGAAAAAGCTCTCCACGCGCACGCCGGCAAGCCGCTCGGAAATCTTGTCCGTGCCTATCTCATCCCGTCCAAACTGGTCTGATGATGATATCCGCCAGGAATTGCGAAATAATGCCCAGGGCATTCTCGGCTATGTTGTAAGATGGGTCGATCAGGGTGTCGGTTGTTCAAAAGTTCCTGACATTCACGATGTTGGTATTATGGAAGACCGGGCAACCTTGCGGATTTCCTCGCAACATATTGCCAACTGGATTCATCACGGTGTCTGCTCACAGCAGCGTGCGATGGAGGTGATGAAGGAAATGGCGGCGGTTGTTGACCGACAGAACGAGGGTGATCCTCGTTACCGGCCAATGGCAGATGATTTTGACGCATCCATTGCTTTTCAGGCTGCCTGCGATCTCGTTTTTGACGGGCGGGCACAACCATCAGGATATACCGAACCGGTGCTACATCGTCGGCGACTTGAACGAAAGGCACTTGTTGCCAATGCCAGTTAACTTCGACAGCTTTATTTCAAAAACACCCGGATTCCCCAAAGAGGGCATCACCTTTTATGACATAAGTCCGATTCTTGAAGACAAGGTGATCGTCAAAGCGGCCATGTCTGCCCTGTGTGATCTCGCGCAACCAATGAAGCCAGACGTCATCGCCGGCATCGACGCACGCGGCTTTCTTTTTGCCTTGCCATTGGCTATGGAGCTAGATTGCGGGGCCATCATGGTTCGCAAGGCCGGCAAGTTGCCCGGTGAGGTTTTGGAGCAATCCTACGCGCTCGAATATGGCGAGGCGCGGTTGTCGCTTCAGGCAAGCCGACAGCTCCACAACCGGCGCATTGTTCTGTGTGACGATCTTCTGGCAACTGGGGGAACTCTGGTTGCTGCAACACAGCTCGTGAAGCAGGCCGGTGGTGTTCTGGCTGGAGCTGTCAGTATCATTGAGCTGACAGGCTTGAAGGGTCGTGACCGGCTTGACTGTCCGGTTGCTGCCCTGCAGACATATGAATATTAGCGCGACCCAAAGCCTGTGAGCATAATCCTGATCGTGCGGACGATGATTGTCATATCAAGCAGAAAAGACAGATTTTTGATGTAGAACAGATCGTAGGTGATTTTCTCACTGCTACTGTCGACATCATAGGCATATCCCTGACAAACCTGTGCCCACCCTGTAATTCCGGGTCTTACTGAATGGCGGAAGGGAAAAAGCGGGATCTCCTCGACAAGCTCATCGAGCAAATTTTTTTGTTCAGGGCGCGGCCCAATCAAGCTCATATCGCCACGCAGCACATTGTAAAGCTGTGGTAATTCATCAATCCGGAATTTTCTGATAAATTTACCGACACGCGTCACACGTTTGTCGCCTTTGGCGGCAAATTGTGCACCACCTCTCTCAGCATCGGTCACCATCGATCTAAATTTATACATGGTAAAAGATACACCCCCCAGACCAATGCGTTGCTGTGCAAAAATGGCCGGGCCAGTGGTTTCAAGCTTGATCACCACCACCATCAGAGCCATTGGAATGCTAAAAACGAGCAAAAGTAGCAGGCTGCACACCGCATCAAACACCCGTTTTACAAACAAATAGGTATCAGACGACCGGACATGCAGAAGGTCGGTGAAGGTAAAATTCTTAAGATCTACACGGCCCGACTCTGCTTCGATGTAATCACGAATCATGATTACGGGTACAGCATTCAGCGCACACCAAGACAAAAAGGGCGTCCAACCCGAGTCGGACAGTTGCTCTTCTGAAACAAGCACAGCATCGATTGCGCCTTCTGGAAGCGATGCGCTGTCCATGGGAATAAACGCGCCGGTACGGCTGTCAATCTGGTCGATTAACAGTGCCGACACCCCAAGACGCATGCTTGATCGTTGTGAGAGTCCTTTGCCAAACAGCAACAGAATAACGGTTGCCGTTGGGTAAATCAAACCCAGGAACGTAACCGAGTAAGGAAGGCGAAACATCAACAAGCCGAGTGTGCCAGCAAGGCCCAAAATCAACCATACTGACAAAAGCTGTTCCCCGGTGCGAAAGCGTGTCCATCTTGAGAGACGCAAGGCAACCAGAAATATAATCAGGTAAATGCCCGTGATCAGCAGAGCTGAAACTCTGATCGTGTCAGAAGCACTGAGCAGATATCGGCCTTCCAAAAGCAATGACAGGATTGTTTCAAAAGCAACAAGACAAAACAGCGACAACAACATTCGGCCAATATTCACCAGTTGCCGCCGCCCTGCACGGTGACGAATTTGTGCAACCTGTTGCGCTGATTGAAGTGACGATACCATGTTAATTCAGTGACGTTTCCAGAGCGATAATAACAAAATTTTCTTATGTGGTGAAAGTTAAACCGCATTGATCGAAAAACACATAATTGACTGGTCGGGCGCTATCTGGAATAGCACCGGATTTTTATCGATCGGTGCAGAGTGGTACCCTATTTATCGCCGAAGTCACCAGTTTCCCGCAAAGCCTCACGGAAACTATCAATGGATACATCTGCGCCGTTGCGCTCCACATGCCAAAACGTCCAGCCATTACATGATGGCAGAGATTGCAGCTTCGCACCCAGCGTATGAATCGATCCGCTCTCATGCTTGGCGGTGACAAGGGAACCATCGACCCGGACCTGGGCCGAGAAACGCCGCCGCGCATCAAACAGCCTGTCCCCGGGACGCAGGATGCCCCGCTCAATAAGAGTGCCAAAAGGCACTTTTGGCTTGGCTCGCTTTGGCGGTGTTGCCAACAGGTCTGGCGAGCCGATTGGCGTAATGTCGGCAATTCGCTCCCGCGCCAGCTTGACGTAGGAAGGGTCCTGCTCAATGCCAATGAAGTTACGGCGCAATCTCTTGGCAACAGCACCTGTGGTCCCGGTACCAAAGAACGGGTCGAGGATAACATCATCGCGATTGGTCGAGGCCAGAAGAATGCGCGCCAGCAGCGACTCAGGCTTTTGCGTTGGGTGGGCCTTCCTGCCAGCGTTCCTCAAACGCTCAGCCCCGGTGCAGATTGGCAGTTCCCAATCCGAGCGCATCTGCACATCATCATTCAACGCCTTCATCGCCTCATAATTGAAGGTGTAGCGTGATTTTTGGGATTTCGCCGCCCAAATCAGCGTTTCATGTGCGTTGGTGAAACGCCGCCCACGGAAATTCGGCATCGGATTGGTTTTCCGCCAGATCACGTCATTCAGAATCCAGAAATCCAGATCCTGAAGAATCGCACCAATCCGAAAGATATTATGGTAACTGCCAATAACCCAGATAGCTCCATCTGGCTTGAGTACGCGACGTGCCTCGGTCAACCAGGCAAGACTGAACGCGTCATAACTTGCGAAAGAATCGAACTGATCCCACTCTTCCTCGACCGCATCGACATGCGTATGGTCGGGTCGTGACAAAACACCACCAAGCTGTAGATTGTAGGGCGGATCAGCAAATACGAGATCAACTGAACCGTTATCGAGCTTTGCCAGCTTCTCGATACATTCACCACATTCGATCACATTCGTTTTCACTGCAAGCGTTCCTATCCCCGTCTAAAAGACCGGCTGAAAATTGCGCCCAAACACCATCAAAAACCTGTTAAATCGGTTGGGTTTTGTGATGAGACACCCCTAAAAGAATCACATTATAGCGTAAAGTCAACATGTTAACTGGCGAAGTTAAAGTAATCACAACATATTGTGGTGATATCTGGCAGACATCATTCATCTAGTGGGTCGCCATTAGGCCAAACGCTTGGTCAGCCAACCAGAACGGCCAAACCTATCCAATTAAAAAGGTGTGTCGCAAAAAATGCTGATGTCATTCGCCAACGTGAAAAGTTGGAAAATGCGGAGCGGTCACACTTGCAGCAATCGTTTGATCGGCGCGAAGCTTCGGCGGTGATGTTCGCTGACGCCATGCACCTGCAGGGCTTCTGAATGGCTTTTGGTCCCATAGCCCATATTGCTGTCCCAGCCGTAAACATCATGATCTCGCGCAAGGCTACGCATCAGATTGTCCCGGGTTTCCTTAGCGATGATGGATGCGGCCGCAATAGAACAAGATAGGGCGTCCCCCTTGATCACTGTCTTGGTCGGCAGTCCCAGATCGGGGTCTAGATTGCCATCGACAAGACACAACCCAACGCCGGGATACTGACGGCTGATCAAAAGCTCCTGTAATTGTGTGGTCGCATGACGCATGGCCAGAAAAGTGGCGGCAAGAATACCAATTTGGTCAATTTCAGCAGCAGCTATCGACACTACAGAAAAGGCATGCTCACCACCGATCAACGCGGCGTAAATGGAAGCGCGTTTGGCCGGGTTGAGCTTTTTCGAATCATTCAGCTCTGGTGGGATCTGATCAAAACAATTCGGGTTGAGCCAGAAGGCGGCGGCCGTCACTGGTCCTGCCCACGGTCCGCGTCCAGCTTCATCAATGCCAATGACAGCACCGCGACCTGTCGCAAGGTGTCGCTTTTCGAGCAGAAGATCGGGCATTATCCTCGACGTCGCTGGGTAACTGACTCGGTCAATCGCGGCATGATCTCGACGAAATTGCAGGGCTTGTGACGAATATCAAGCTGGTAGCGCAGGATCTCATCCCAGCCATCACGACAGCCAGATGGCGACCCCGGCAGGGCAAAAAGATATGTACCACCCGCAACACCCGCAAGCGCCCGTGACTGTACTGTCGAAGTTCCAATCTTCTGAAAGGAGAGATAGCGGAACAATTCGCCAAATCCTTCAATCTCCTTGTCAAAAACAGCCCGAAAAGCCTCCGGCGTCACATCACGCCCGGTGAGGCCTGTTCCGCCCGTGGCCACCACCGCATCAACCGCCGGATCATCGATCCATTCTTCAAGCCTTGCTACAATCTTTGGCTGATCATCAGTAATGATTGCTCGGTCTGCCAGCACATGGCCATCCTCAATGACACGTGACGCCAGCAGATCACCCGACCGATCATCTCCAGTCGTGCGTGTGTCAGACACCGTCATCACGGCAATATTCACCGGTTGGAAAGTGATGGATTTATCAACCCGGTCATCATTGCTGCGCATAGGTCTCGCCTCCCTCAGTCATTGGCTTCTGTTGTCCTGCAAAGGCTTGCTTTGCAACCACGATGTCTTAACGTTGGGTTGATCAATCAAGGACACGAAGGTTCCGCGCCGTCCCGCGGCCAGCGCTTTCAGAGCTGGTGCTAATTGTCCAAACTGCATCCGGTACATCGCCAAATTCGTTATCACACTCTTTATATAGGACCGTGTTTCACGGGAGGGAATGGACTCAATCAACAGAAACGGGTCATCCTGATGGTCAACCTTTCGCAGCCATTTACTGAGATTGCCCGGGCCACCATTATACGCCGCCAGCAATTTGACGAGTGAGCCATCAATCAACGGTTCATCGAGAAGGTGGCGGATATAACGCTGGCCAATCTCAAGGTTGATTGTTGGGTTTAGCAGCAAATGGCGCTCGTGTGAGCGGTATGAGCGTTTGCGCATTATAAAAGACGCTGTCGATGGCATGACCTGCATCAGGCCAGCGGCCTTTGCCCGGCTTTTAGCGCCCGGGTTAAAGCCTGATTCTTGGCGCGCAATAGCCCAGACAAGCGCTTGGTCGACGGTGAATTCAGCTTCAAACTTTGGCACGGGATAAAGCGCGCCATACCACGTTTTTCCCTCATTCTTTCCGATCAGAGCGCCAGCACGATAAGCGAGCCCAGCCATGCCGTTATCAATCGCAAAGCGCAGTGCCGACGATCGCAAATGAACTGGAATATCAGCCCACAGATAACGCATTTCACGCTCGGCATCATTGATCAGGCCGATCTGCATCAGAGCAAAAAGCCGTTGGCCACCCTTCTGCTCTCCAAGCCAGGTCATAAAGCCCGGGTCATACGCTGGCAAATTGAATGAAATATCAATCTGCTGGCCGCTGGCCTGTCTGGCGATCACACCATAAAACCCTTGCTGTACACTTGCTGATAGATCAAGAAAGCGCGCAGCCTCCTCCGGCCTGCCTTGCCGCAGCGCCACCCGTTGCGCCCAGAAAGCGGCCGCGCTCCGCAGCTCATCAAAGACAGTTTCCTGATCTGCGAGCGATTTGAAAAACTGCCCAGCCAGATCATATTGTCCGCTGCGCCATGCCGCCAAACCTCCAGCCCAATACCCCATAAACGCTGACTCGCGGCCAGCACCAATCGCATGCCTTGCTTCGCGAATTGCTTTTTGATCAAGGCCAAAAATGAAATAGGCATGGGCAATCTCACCGCGCAGTTGCGCTTCCTCAACCTTCGTCAAATAACGCCTGTTTTCCGGGTCGTTGACGACTTTCAGCGCGCCCGTTGGCCAGCCGCGGCGAATTGCACGGCGAACTTCACTAGCAACGCGCCTCGTTGTCCGCGGCGATGCCCGACCCGCCGAACTAAGCGGCATCGGTGGCCGGTATTCATTTTGCGAGATCAGTCCGAATCCGTTCAGATACCCGGCCTTTGGCGCTGTCGGCGCTTTGGCATTTCCCGGTCGGCGGCGTTTGGCCAGCCAATAAATGCGGCTTGCATCCGGATGGTCATTATAGACGCGCAGCCAACGATAGAGCTGCTTGTAGGTAGATCGCCAGGCTGTTGGATGTAAATAACGTTTTGAAAGCAGGTGACCCATCAAAATGTCATTCTCGATACGGCCCGCCTCGCGGATCGCCTGCTTCATCCGGCCAACTTCCTGCAATTGAAAAAGCCGCTGATACTGACCAACATCAAAGTCACTGAGCGGCTGTGGCAGTGATGGACGTGTCTGTTGCGCAGATGCCGGCTGGGGAGACATCATGAAAAGCCCCGCAAGCAAACAGCCAATGCCCATTATCAGATAGCCCCTGATCAGATGGGGTGCATTCCGGCTCGGACGGGATGAGTTGCGATGGTGAAAATGTTGCATGGGGCTACAACCTAAGCAAGTCTTGCGCGCAGCGAAAGCAAATCATCAAAAGACAGGCGTTTTTGCGCCGGTGAGCGGAGCAAATAGGCCGGATGCAGACTGCAAAGGGTTGGCCGGGTGGCACCATCACCAAAATCAACGTCACGCCAGACACCGCGCAACTTTAATATCCCGTCCTTGGTACCAAGAAGCGCCTTTGCTGACGAGCCACCCAGAATCAACAGATATTCGGGCTTTGCCAATTGAATATGGCGACGCAGATAGGGCAGAAGAAGCCGTGTTTCCTCTGCAGTTGGTGTCCGGTTCCCCGGGGGCCTCCAAGGCAGCAGGTTGGTGATATAAACCGCCGACCTGTCCAGCCCAATGCTGGCCAGCATCCTGTCAAGCAGCTGGCCAGCGGCACCAACAAAGGGCAAGCCAACACGATCCTCATCACGGCCGGGCGCCTCACCAACAATCATCACGCGTGCGCCCGGATTGCCATCACAGAAGACCAGATTGCCAGCCGTGTTCTTGAGCGCGCAGCCCTCAAGCCGCTCCAGCGCAACGCGGAGTGCGTCGAGCGATGTGATGGCGGCCAATTCATCCCCGGCAGGCTCGATCAGCGGCGGTGATATTTGCTGTTGTGCAGCGGTTTGCGATGGGGATGAGGGGGTAGCCACCTGGGGTGCTGCATGTCGCACCGAATCCTGGCGTGCGCCAACAAGGTTGGCTTGCCCCGCGGCGGACGGAGTCGAAAGAAAGGATTTGAGGGGAACAAAGGGCTGATCATGAGTTGCCTGATTGCCAATCGCCTCATCTGCGCCACACGCAACCTGCCAGTCAAGGCAGGCTATTAATTCGTCACGGGTCAGATCGTTCGCAGACATATAACTTTCCGTCGAATTCCGGTTGCTTTGGTTGTGGCAAAAAAGCCAATATGAAGCCTACGTTGTTTATACTAAATAATAAGAGAATTTGCAGCGTAAAGCGTAATAGGTAAAGTCAGAGGGTGGGGAAATGGAACGCGAAACCATGGAATTCGATGTGGTAATTGTCGGCGGGGGGCCATCTGGCCTGTCAGCGGCAATAAAACTGAAGCAGCTTGCCGCAGAGGCAGGCCGCGACATCGAGGTTTGTCTGATCGAAAAAGGCAGCGAGGTCGGTGCCCATATTCTGTCAGGTGCTGTGCTGGAGCCCCGGTCACTCAATGAGTTGATCCCGGATTGGCAGGATCGGGGCGCCCCGCTTGACACGCCCGTGACTGATGACAAATTCATGTTCCTCACCGAAACCGGCTCCGTTCGCATGCCAACACCGCCCAGCATGAACAATCATGGCAACTACATCATCTCGCTTGGCAATTTTTGCCGGTGGTTGGCTGAACAGGCCGAGGAGCTTGGCGTTGAGATTTATCCCGGCTTTCCGGCTGCTGAAATTCTCTATGACGAGTCCGGTGCGGTTCGGGGAATCGCCACTGGTGACATGGGGATCGGCAAAGATGGTGAGCCTACAGATGGCTATATGCGGGGAATGGAGCTGGTCGGCAAACAGACCGTCTTCGCCGAGGGTTGTCGCGGACACCTGACCAAGACTCTGTTTGAGAAATTTGATTTGCGCGAGGGCAAGGACCCTCAGACCTTTGCCATTGGTATTAAGGAATTGTGGGATATTGACCCTGAGAAAGCGAAGCCTGGTCTCGCGTGGCACTCTGTTGGCTGGCCACTTGCCTCAGACACCTATGGCGGCTCGTTCCTCTATCATCTCAACGGCAATCAAGTTGCTGTCGGCTATGTTGTGGCGCTTGATTACAGCAACCCCCATCTCTCTCCTTTTGAGGAGTTCCAGCGTTTCAAGACGCATCCAGCCGTGCGCTCGGTTTTTGAGGGTGGCCGCCGTGTTTCCTATGGTGCACGCGCGCTCAATGAAGGCGGATTTCAATCTGTGCCTAAACTGACATTTCCGGGCGGCTGCCTTGTTGGATGCACGGCTGGCTTCCTCAATGTGCCAAAAATCAAGGGTACACATACCGCAATGAAATCAGGAATGACTGCCGCAGAAGCGATTTTTGAAGCGCTCGAAGCAATGTCTCCCGGTCATGAGCCAGTGTCCTATCCCGAAAAGCTGCAGCAATCCTGGCTCTGGCCAGAGCTTTACAAAGTGCGAAACATTCGCCCTGGATTCGGCAAGGGGCTATGGCTGGGCCTTGCCTATGCCGCGATCGACACCTATCTGCTGCGCGGACGCGCCCCATGGACGCTGAAAAATCATCATGACCATTCGGCCCTGAAAAAAGCGTCGGAAGCGCCGAGGATCACTTACCCAAAACCAGATAATGTAATCAGCTTTGATCGCAACTCATCAGTTTACCTGTCCGGTACAAACCATGAAGAGAATCAGCCTGCACACCTGACGCTCAAAGACACATCGGTGCCTATCTCCCATAATCTTGCCCTGTATGATGCGCCGGAACAGCGTTACTGTCCCGCCGGTGTCTACGAAATCGTTACGGGTGATGATGGCGATGCCAGGTTACAGATCAACGCACAAAACTGTGTTCACTGCAAAACCTGTGATATCAAGGACCCGACCCAGAATATTATGTGGGTAACGCCCGAAGGGGGCGGTGGGCCGAATTACCCGAATATGTAAAGGGCAGAAACATGCGACAATGGCGAACTTTGGGATACTCTGATGATATCAGTGCGCCCAACCCAAGGTCATTGTCTGTCCCGCATCATCAGATGGTTTTTAGCGTCTTGTCCATGCTTATGGTTGGTCTTGCGGGATGTGTGGGTAATCAACCGGGCGATAGTGTTCTTGCCAGCACCACCACGCCCATACAACCACAACCCAAAACAGAAAGCAGTGCTGGTCATTTTCTGGCGGCGCGTCAGGCGCTCTATTTTAACGATATTGATCAATCAGCGAATTTCTTCCTCGAGACGTTGCGCGACAACAGTGACAACGCCGATCTGCTTCGCCAGACCTTCATGACGCAATATTATCAGGGGAAAATCACCAAAGCAGCAGCTCTAGGCAGGCAGATGGAACAGCTTAACATCTCCACTGCCTTCAGCGCCGAGCCGGCAACAGCCATTGCCATTCAAGATCGCGATTGGCAGGCGGTCATGGTGCTTACCGATACTATGAGCGAGCATTCTCCTTCACGCCAGCTTGCCGGGCTGATCAAGGCATGGGCACTTGTCGCCACCGGTCAGGGCGATGCCGGCATCACATATTTGACGGAAATGCGTGACGATGGTGAAGAGGCCAGTGCGTCTCCGGGGCTTTATATTGAGCTTCATGCTGCCTTGATGGCCGAATATCTTGGACAGACAGATGAAGCCGCCAGACGGGGTTTGCAACTTGCCAAGACACCAATGTCACCTCTGGCCGCGCTACATCTTGCAGGGCTGTTGGCGCGTAATGGCGAATTACAGGCAGCAGAGACACTGGTTAGCCTGCGACTCAACACCAATTTTCACCAAACAGTCATCCTCGCATTGCTGTCGCAGGAGGCACAGAACAAGCCGCCTTCGCTTCTCTCCAATATGGTGCATGGCATCGTCGATTTCTCGTTGCTGGCGCAAGGTCGCTCGGAAGGGCAGACACTTGTCGCCCGCTTGCAGCTCGCACGTTTCCTTGAACCTGAAAACGATGTCCCTCGCCTGCTTCTTGCCCAGCAGCAGATAAAGACCGCAACTTACAGCGACGCCGTTGACAATCTGTCTGCCATTGACAGTGACGGCCCCCTTGGCCAGCCAGCAATGATAGCACTTTCCGACATTGCCAATGAAAACAGGCAGTTTTCAGAGGCGGCCTCGATATTGCAACAGGCAATCACCATCAACCCTGAGGATGGCTATCTCTATAAATTGCTCGGCGACAGCCATCGCCGTGATGCCGACTACAGGCGCAGCCGGAAGGCCTATGAAACCGCCTATGAGATGGGCCACAGCACCAGCAATCTGCACCGTAATCTAGGTGTAACCCTGGAACGCCTTGACCAGACACAGGCCGCAGAAAAGCACCTTAAAATGGCGCTTGAGATGAATCCAGACGATGCGTTTGCCCTCAACTATCTGGGTTATTGGTGGGCCGATCAGGGCCGCAACCTTGACGAGGCGATTGCGTTGATTGAACGTGCGGTAGAGTTACGGCCGAACAGCGGTTATTTCGTCGACTCACTGGGTTGGGTGCATTTTCGCCTTGGCGATGCAGAAACCGCAGTTCAATTTCTGGAACAGGCAACCGAGCTGGAACCGGCCGATTCCGAGATTACAGGTCATCTCGGCGATGTCTATTGGCATTTGGGGCGCCGCAACGAGGCGCGGTTCAAATGGCGGCTGGCGATAACCCTTGCCGACACAGAGGCCGAAAAGGAAAAATTTCGCGCCCGCCTTGAAACCGGATTGCCGCCATCGGAAATTAATGGCTTGTCAGAATGACAGCCACAGATCTTATGTTTCCCGCCTCGCTCCATGCTGCTGCCAAGATCAATCTATTTCTGCGTATTACCGGCAAGCGCACTGATGGTTACCACACGCTTGAGTCCGGCGTCGTGTTCACTGAATTTGGTGACCGAATCACCATTAACCGTGCCGCGGCGGATAAAATCTGTCTGACCGGCCCCTTCGCGGGTGACCTGATGAAAGACAGCGGCGATAATATCTGCGCCTCCTGTCTGGCCAAGTTCCGGCAGGCGGGCGGAGTCGTTGAGCCTCTAAAAATTGTGATTGAAAAAAACATTCCGGTTGGCGCTGGTCTTGGCGGTGGTTCTAGTGATGCTGCCGCATTGCTACGCCACCTCAACCAACATGCAACAACACCTCTATCACCCGATGCGCTGTATAGATTGGCGCTCCATCTAGGAGCTGATGTGCCAGTTTGTCTGAACATGGCGTCCGCACATGTGAGCGGTATAGGTGAAATCATTTCGCCATTAGCTGTTAAAAATGCCGGCTCCATCCTGCTTGCCAATCCCGGCAGGGCGCTGGCAACAGGCGATGTTTTCAAGTCCCTAACAGATGCTGACATGACCGGAGACCGACTTGCCTCCCACCTTCCTCCGGATGGTGCAACCCCGTCTGAACTGGCGCGATATGGCAATGACCTCCTAACACCTGCCTGTCAGTTGATGCCCGAGATCGAAACCCTACTCACCACGCTGGCAGGACAGGAGGGTGCGGACACCGTTGGCATGTCGGGTAGTGGCGCAACTTGTTTTGCCATTTATTCCTCACGCACCGCCTGTGAGGCGGCGGCCGGTCAGCTTCTTGCGAAAAACATATGGGCGGTTGCAACCAGGATTATCTAGCAGAATTCGGCTAATTATGGTCATTATCTCACGCGATGCCGGTTAGCTGATGATCATTGAGCCTATGTTTGAGTTTTGTGGGGGCGCGCCACTTGTTTAATCGCGGATATCTGGAAAGGCTGCTCTCTTGGCACCGGCGTGTGACGGACAGGCCATGGCTCGTGATGTCTGGACATCGAATAAGCTACGCTACCAGCGCAGTTTTGATTTGTCTTGCCCTGTTTGCATCCGCACATATGCGGGTCTGGCAATATGACCAGTGGAGTGATGCACAGGATATCTATTACGTAGAGGAATTTCCGGCCTATTCGACAACTGATGCCGCCTATTTCCTTCTGGTGGCGCAGGCAATAAAAACTCACGGCACCAGTAAAGATCTATCACGGTACCGCGGCTATCCTGATTCTGTTGATAATTTGCCAGCACCGGAACGTTCGATCCGGGATGAACCGCTGTTGGGTGTTCTCATCAGTTATCTGTCTCCCAACACATCACTCGAATCCCTCTCGATGACGGCGCATAGATTGCTTCCAATTTCGGTGACGTTGACGGCTTTAGCTGTCATTCTTGCTTTTGGTGCCGCTGGCTATTGGAGTGAAGGCGCCATCGCCGCGCTTGGCAGCTCACTGTCCAGCACTTTTCTTGGGCGCACCTCGGCAGGGAGACTGGACACTGACCAACTCAATCTCGGATTTTTCTATCTGATTATTGCTCTGGTTATCTGGGCAGGCAGGGTAAAAAGCATCGGGCAGGCATTGATGCTTTGTGGCGCGGCGGCGGCGGTTACACATCTGTTTCATTGGTGGTGGCCAAAACCCATTCTAAACTGGTTTTATTTGCTTGGCCTTGTCTGGCTTACCTATTTTTTCAGCCGGTCATTGACGCGCACAGCCCTGCTGGGCGGGGTCTATCTTGCCTTGATCAGCACTCTCAATTTTGGGCCGTCCGTTTATGTCAGTGAATTCACGGCCACTATCACCTCTGTTGGCCAAATGCGGCTGCCAAACACTTTTGACGCCATTACCGAATTGGAAGTGCTCTCAACAAGCGAGTTTCTGAATGCTTTGATGGGAAATGTCTGGCTTGGGGGCCTCGCGATTCTTGGCGTTGCAGGGTGGGCCTTTGTCTCGCCAGTTTTTGCCGTAATCTTCATTCCGGCAATCTGCCTTGCGGCGATGAATATTGTTTTTGGCAACCGTGTTGTTTTCTTTGCGGCGCCGGTATTCTGGTTTGGCCTTGCCTGGTTTGCGCTGACCTCTGGTAGATATGTTTTTTGCCGATTGATACAGGGAAATGTCACAACACCCTCAACGGGATTTGCCGGGGTGCATGCATGTGTTGCGTTTGTCATGCTTGCGACAACCTATTTTGTCTCATTCAATCCGTTGTCAAAACCTTATGTTCCAGACACCGCATTTTCCCGCGAGGTCGTCGAGGGATTCAAGTATTTAGGTAACCATGTCCGACAAACGGAAAATCAACGCCAACCTGTAATTGCAACCTGGTGGGATTATGGCTACACCGCCAGCCTGTTCAGCAAGCTCCCCACCCTTATCGATGGCGGAACGCAGCGCGGACCTCAGACCCATCTTCTGGCGCGCGCGCTGATGTCCCGCGATCAAGGTGAAAGCGCACGAATTCTAAAATTTATCGGCAATGATGGCACCGACGGTGTCGTGCAGAACAGTGCCAGTAACGCCACCCTTGCAGCAGCCTTTTTGCGCGGTCCAGCCAATGACAGATCGGATATCTACCTTGTCCTTACCAACAAAATGGCACAATGGATGCCATCCATCACCGCGCTTGGTCTGTGGGATAGCGAGACCGGCACACCACTGCCCATCCACCGTGGCTCAAACCGGCTCATTTATGGTGATCTTGCCTGCACTGGAAATGGCGCGCTGATCAACTGCAGTGGCAGGCGCTACAATCTACAGGAAGGAACGGTTGATGGCAGGGCCGTGCTGTCAGGCGCGGTGCAGACCGATGATGGCAGGCGTGGTGCCAGCATTAGTTACCCGAACCCGAGCGGCTTTTATCTGCAGTTCAACCGACTTGGCGGCAAGGCCTGGTCGGACCAACTGATCCATCCGCGACTATATGATTCAACCTTCAACAGACTATTCTATCACGGTGATTTCAACCCGGATCACTTTACCCCGCTGATCGATGCCTATCCCTATTACCGGGTTTACAAAATCAACTGATCCAGCGGGTCATTTAATGGGTTGATTGACTGAAAAATGGCGGCTAGATTGCACCCCGATTGGATTGGGGCGTGGCCAAGTGGTAAGGCATCGGTTTTTGGTATCGTGTATCGTAGGTTCGAATCCTACCGCCCCAGCCATCCAGTCTTGCACATCCGTTTTCCCCCACACCTTCATTGGCCGCATGATACCTTTACAGGCTAGGTCTCATGGAACAGATGCCAATGAATAGCCTGTCTGGGTTGTCAGAATGACCGGTTTTTTGCAGATACGGCGGATTTTCTGGCGCAGGCGGTAAATATGTGTCTCAACAGTATGTGTGCTCAACCCTGTCTGAAAACCCCAGACTTCTGTTAACAGCTCCTCCTTCGTCACACCGGCAGGGTGCGCCCGATAGAGATATTTCAGTATCGTCGCCTCTTTTTCGGTGAGGATGACCTTCTTGCTGTCGTCCGCCAATTTCAGCAGTTTATTTGCGGGAACAAAGCTGAGGCCAGATATTGAAAATCTCGCCGTGTCAGAGGCCTTTTGCTGCCAGAGTTGCGAGCGAACCCTTGCCAGCAATTCGCCCATCCGCATCGGTTTGATAATATAATCATTCGCGCCCGCCTCAAGACCGGCGACAATATCATCCTCTGAATTCTGTTCTGTAAGCATGACAATCGGCTTGGTAAAGCCGCGCTCACGCAGTTTTCGACAGATTTCCACACCATTTCCATCTGGAAGGCAAATATCCAAAAGGATCAGATCCGGGTTAGCGTCTGGCAGTTTATCGAACACCTCAAGCAGGGTCGAGGCTTCAACAACTTCATTGAACCCCTCACTTGCCAGCTGCTGCCGCAATGTGGTTCTCAGAAAAGCGTCATCATCAACGATCAACAGCCGCACACTTATTGACAAATCCCAGACCACATCATTTAACAAACCTTGCATTTTCATAAGCAACTCAATACATGGAAGCTCTAAAGAGAGACCAGAATAACCGCATAAACGAAATTGCAAAAACCTAATATGGTTTTTCTGCAATCATTGACGGGCCAGTGCAATGAAACAATCAGCAAATGGCAAAGCCTACATGAAGATTAACCGCGCATCAGCAGAGCTGCGGCGCGGCGGAATTGTCATGTTGCGTCTTGCCAATGGCGAGGCTGGCCTGTTTCGTGCTGTTGAGTTAATGCGCGATGGCGATGCCGATAGATTGTCGCAAATGAGCGGGTCAGGGGCGATGCTGGTGCTGACCGACAACCGCATCAACAGCCTTGGCCGCTCGCTTCGTAAAACACATAGCTGTGCAACCATCCCGGTGGCCGGCCGCACAATCTCCACTCTGGTTGACATCGCCATAAGTGTGCCAGACGCGGATATTTTGGGGGCGCAGGCCTCAATTGTCGGTGAGCGACGCGTCTCACTTGCCGATATGACCACGCGCCTGCTGCGAATTGCCAAATTGATACCCAGCGCAGTGCTTGCCCGCATTCCCTCACGCGACAGCATCTTTCAGGAACGTCTCGCACGGGACCATAATATCCTTGTCATTGAGGCGCGTGACATTGAGCAATATGGCAGACAGGCGGCGGAGAGCCTGAAAATTGCGGCGCGTGCAAAAGTGCCGTTGGCAGTGGCTGCAGAGGCGGAGATTGTCATGTTCCGCGCCGATGTTGGCGGTGAGGAGCATTTCGCCGTTCTTGTCGGAGGCAAAGTGCCAGAAAAACCACCGCTGGTTCGCTTACACTCGCAATGCATCACTGGTGATGTTCTAGGCAGTCTGAAATGCGATTGTGGTGACCAGTTGAAAGCCGCTCTTTCCTTCATGGCGAACAATGGTGGCGGTGTGCTTGTCTATCTGGCGCAGGAGGGCCGTGACATAGGGCTCCTCAACAAGATGCGTGCCTATGCGTTGCAGGATAATGGTCTGGACACAGTCGATGCGAACCACGCGCTGGGATTCCAGTCCGATGAGCGGCTGTTTCTGCCTGCCAGCAAAATTCTGCGCGAGTTGGGAATCAACGCCGTGCGGCTGATCACCAATAACCCCGATAAAATCTCACAACTTGATAACGCCGGGATCACCGTGTGTGAGCGCGTGCCCCTGAGAAGCCAAGCCAACGCACATAATCGGCGATATCTTAACACCAAGCGTGACCGTTCAGGGCATCTCATCGACTAGCGGGCCGTTTTGCCCAACGCTCTTCTGTTGTTCACAGGTGCTATTCACGCGCACCAAATATGGCTGAGCCAACACGCACCGATGTGGCGCCAAAAGCGATCGCTGCCTCAAAATCCGAACTCATTCCCATCGACAGTTCGGGCAGATCATTGCGTTTCGCCATTCCACGCAGCAGCGCGAAATGCATCGCCGCCTCCTCTTCAGCAGGGGGGATACACATCAAACCGACAACATCCAGCCCACAATCCTCGCGGCAAAAGCGAATGAACCCATCAACTTCACCAGGCATAACGCCAGCTTTTTGTGGCTCCTCACCGGTGTTTACCTGAACAAAACAAGGCAAGTGCCGGTTTTGACGCTCCATTTCAGCAGCTAGTATTTTTGCCAGCTTCGCCCGGTCAACGACTTCGATGACATCGAACAATGCGACAGCATCTGCCGCCTTATTGGTCTGTAATGGTCCTATCAAATGCAGTGTCAAATCTTGATATTCTGCGCGCAGATGCTTCCAGCGCTTTTGTGCTTCCTGAACACGATTTTCCCCAAAAACCCGTTGACCTGAAGCAAGACATTCGTCAATTTTTTCTTCTGGTTGTTTTTTGCTAACAGCAATGAGTTTTGGATATGATACGCGGTGCAGCATTCCATTTTGAGTCACAACATTTTTTATCCTGTTCTCGACAGAAATTATATTTTTTGAGATCGATTGCAGCATGTTTGATCAAAGTTGCATTATTAACAGGCTAAGAGTTCTGTTCTAACGCACTTTATTAGCCCATCCCTTAAAAACATTCAGTTTCGATAATCTTTATTTTATAATAAATGCTAGAGGTAAACTATAATAAATTTCATTTTATAGCTAGGCATAATGGAGGTGTTTTTTGGTACACGTTGCTGACGATGAGATGACACACTTATTTTCCTGCCCTTTATTTAGGGTGAGTATTCCAAATTTTTCTAAATTGAATGACCTACTGACGAACGAAGCGAGGGAGTGGAGAAAAAGCGCTGCTGGAGTGAACATCTCCAACAAGGGAGATAGTTGGCACTCCCCAGATGGGTTACTGTCAAGGAAGGAGGCTGGTTTTCAAGAGTTTTCAAAACTAGTTCCGAAATACGCGGCTCTCTATTTAAATAGAATTAATCCAAAGTTAAAGTTAGGTGACTTTGGTTTTGAGGCAAATGCTTGGGTGAACATAAATAGGAGGGGAGGCTTCAATGCGGTTCATACCCACGGCAAATTTCATATTTCAGGATGTTATTACGTAAAACAACCCAGGGTAAAAAATGGGCAAAGTGGCATGATTGAGTTTGTAAACACCCGCTTTGACCATCATATCCACAGCACAATAGGGGGCGAAGCTTTCGCCGCTAAGTTCACTATCCGTCCAAATGAAGGAGACATGATCATTTTTCCATCTACACTCCTTCATTCAGTTCATCCCAATGAAACAAAAGAAGAGAGAATATCTATAGCCTGGAATATTCTCTTTAAAAAGAAGACCGCCAGCGCATCCATAATTCCAAAAACCGCAATTTTTCAAGCACAAAAGCCGACCTTAAAAATTTGACCTTCACGTTGTTAAAGTTTCCAATTAAAATTTCAGGGCAGAGTCAAAGTTTGTATTTGTGGCTCACAGACAGCTTTTGCATTTAAATTTAAATGTATGCCATCCACGCTAATTCGATTATCTAAAAATCCTGCAACATTTTTGGATGCCTCATATAGATCTGCATATCTATATTTCAGTTTTTTGCCTCTTGTCTTAGTTGATCGTTAAACTCTGAGACAACTCCCAACACCAATTTATTGGCCTCTTCTGATAAATTTTTTCGGTATGCTGGCGCCGGCACGCCAACGAAATAGAGAGAATGCGTCATTGAATTGTTTGTTTCGTTAAACCACTTCACCTAACCCTGCACTGTAGACTTGATCAAACTCTCAACAGACACAACTAACTTTTTTGCTGCTGGTATGAAACCTTCTTTAGGCCGACAATCTATTTCTCCAAAGCTTGATAGTACTTGAAAGAGCTTTTTGCCGCTGCCGAGTCAGAGTTCAAATTTTGCGCGACTCCCAGATTATGAAAACCCTCAACAAATTTTGGATTAATAACCAAAGCCTGTTGATAATTCTTTATTGCTTCACTGAAATCTGAGTTCTCTAATTGAATGTTTGCTAGATTGTAATAAAGATGGCTTATATTCAGATGCAGTTTTATCGATTTGCTTAACAAGACACTTGCGCGGTTTAGGTTCCCTATTCTTTTCTCTAACAAACCCATATTGGCAAAAGCCTCATGTGAATGCGGATAGCGATCTATAACTTTTTGGAAGGCTTTCTTTGCATCGTCGTGTCTGCTTACGCCTGTTAATATCAATCCGTATAAATTTTGGAGTCTCGGGCCTGACCTCTCCTCTACGTTTAGATTTTGAATAAAGTCCAATGGCTCATCAAATCTTCCCGCGTTATAGAATGCCGATAACTAGTGTAGTTTTTTTCGCAGCTTTATCTCAAAATTGCTTTGAGGGATGGGATGGTTTTTATGTCTCAAATTCCACAATATTCCGATTTTACTATCAGACTATGTTTTCATAACCAAATTTTCTCACCCAAGGCAAAACCATATTACACTCAGGGAAGAGGTGTTGCTTGTAATTCTGCCATCGATACACTGACGTATTGTAAAGTGGTTGTATGACTTGAGAGTAGCTCGGGGTGCGTATTTCTCGTCTTTTCAGAGCTGTGTCGCTGTATTTATTCAAATTAGCTTCCCACTCTAAGCCAAGAAAACTCAACATTAACGTTACCTCCTCTTCCATATCCAGAACAAGGCTTTCATACCGAATTTGGTGAATTGGTATTTCATATCTCGTCTGACACGCTGTAAAGAGACTCATCACATCACAATAAAAGCTGGCCGCATCTGACAAATAAAGAAAGTTTGACATTGCCTCATTCAACTTAAAGGTTTGCATATAGTTGCTGAGGATGGCGTCTAGGGGGTGGCGCAACACAAAAATTATTTTGGATCGTGGAAAAAGCGCTCTTATGAAAGGCAACTCGACTATATTCATCGGAAGCTTATCCACAATGATCTTATAATCAGGTGAAATTTGCATGTCACGAATGCGGTCCATATATGACCGACGAGCCGCCCTCAAAGTGACAGCCGATAGTTGCTCAATCTCAGATATGCTATGATCTTCCAGAATGTCTTTTGCCAAGTCTGGTATCAGAGGAATCTCTTCGATGACTGAGATCTTGCTGTGAGATCTTAATATTGTATCCGTAAGCGTCGTACCTGACCGCGGGAATCCTATTAAAAAAACAGGCTCAAAATCAAGATTCTCTGTTGTAACATTTGCTTTTAATCGAAAACGCAGAATATCAGATTTCCGTTCGATAATCATTTCCCGATACAGACGTCGCCGCTCACTATCAATTTTTGTTGAACCAGCATATTCAGAATTCATTTTTCCAAAGTTTTGAAATGCCGCGTCAAAATCGCCCAACTTGTCAAAACACTTGGCTTTAAGCTGAAAAAACATCCC
>ERZ802819.334-NODE-334-length-31962-cov-11.5469_pt1 | contig 31962 bp, 31 predicted proteins | sample MGYA00345647_ERZ802819 | MGnify/ENA primary metagenome ERZ802819 (study PRJEB30503, sample SAMEA104212355) | marine metagenome | biome: Westerlies Biome; feature: [SRF] surface water layer (ENVO:00010504) within the epipelagic zone...; material: water...
CTAATTAATTTTTTTTAAAGTTATGAATTTTATTAAAAAAATTAAAGATTTTTTTAGAGGGCTTTTTTCTAAAAAAACTGATTCTTCTTCTGAAAATAATGAGCAGATAAATTCTAGTGATAAGGAAGTTTCCGGTGACTCTAAGTTTTTAGTTTTATTGAAAAAAACTTTAGCATTCCTTTATAAATATTTAAAAAAGCTTACCATCTTTATTTTGGGGCTCATCAATACGATGATGAGACCGATGGTAAAAATTTCAAAGAAACATCCAATTGCATTTTGGGCGGCAGTCATATTGCATGCAGCGCTTCTGTTTGGACTTCTTTACGCCAACGTTGAGAGATGGGATGCTCCACAACAATCTTCTGCAGTCTCTCAGGCTGCTCCAGTTCAGGCAGTCATGATTGATATGGAGATTATTGAAGCTGAGCAGGATCGATTGAAGGATGTAGAAAAGCAAAAGCAACAAAAACTTAAGAATGAAGAGAAGCGATCTGAGACAGCGAAGAAAGACCAAAAGGTTGCTGAGCAAGAAGCACTGAAAGCTAAAGCGCAGAAAGTTTTTGCTGAGGTTAAGAGAAAAGCTGAGGAAGCAAAAACAAAGGAAGCAGAAAAATTAGCCTCTAAGGCAGAAGAAAAAATTGCTGAAGCTGAAAGTAAAGCAAAAATTGAAGAGTTAAAAGCAAAAGAAGCTGAAGCAAAACGTATCCTGGAAGAGGCCAAAACTAAAGAGGCTGAAATTCAGGTTTTAGCGGCAGAAAAACAAAAGGCAGAGGCAGAGGCTCTTAGGAAAGCTGAAGAAGTTAAAACTAAGCTCGCTGAATTAAAACGCAAGGCAGAGGAAGCCAAAACTAAAGAAGCTGAAACACTTGCAAAAGAAGCTGAAGAAAAAAGAATAGAAGAGGAGTTAAAGGCTAAAGATACAGTTAAAGAGGCTGAATTGTTAGCTGAAGAGAAAGCTAAAGAGGCTGAATTAATGGTTAAAGAAGCTGAAATATTAGCTAAAGAGGCTGAACAGAAGCGTATAGAAGAAGAACTGAAGGCCAAAGATGCAGTAAAAGAGGCTGAAAAACTAGCAGAAGAAAAAGCTAGAGAAGCTGAAATACTTGCCCAAGAGGTTGCAAAACAAGTCAAGAAAGCTGAAGAAAAGAGAAAGTCTGAAGAAGCCAAAGCCAAAGAAGCCGAAGAGAAGCGAAAACTAGAAGAACAAAAACGTAAGCTAGAAGAACAAAAACGTAAGCTAGAAGAAGAAAAGGTAAAAGAAGCTGAAGAGAAGCGAAAGCTTGAGGAAGAGAAGGCTAAGTTAGCCGAGAAAGAAAAAGATGAGGCTAAGAGGCTTGCTGAAGAGGAGCGAATCAGACTCGATGAGTTAGAGGCTGAGAGAACAGCTCAGCAGTTAGCTTTTGAAAATGAGCAATACAATCGCTTATTGACTGAAGAAGTCCAGGCTGAGCAGGATCAAGAAAGATTATTTAAGATAGAGGATCAATTAAATACTTTGAAGTCTGCCTATGTTATGAATATTGCTGCAAGAGTTAAATCATTTTGGCGTTATCAAGGTGCAGAGGATGATTGGACTGCTGAAGTATATGTAGTTCAAGACAGAGATGGAACAGTTGTTGCTGTAGATGTTCGAAATGCAAATGTTGATAATAGTAATAAAGCTAAAGTATTTAAAGACTCTATAAGGAGGGCAGTTTATAAAGCATCACCACTCCCATCTGCACCAGATGAAGTGGTCTTTGATAAAGAGCTTATTTTTATATTCAGTGTGAATTAATCTAAGTAATTTTGTTGCCAAATCAAACTTAATAACATTCAATACAATAAGTTAAAATATTTGGGATGAAAACGCACGACTTTTTATTAGAACTTGGTACGGAGGAATTACCCCCAAAGTTATTATTAAAGCTGTCCAACACCCTCAAAGATAACTTTGACCAGGAACTCAATAAATTAAATCTAAGCTTTAATAATATAAAAGCATTTGCCACACCCAGGCGCTTAGCTATTTCTATCTCTGAGCTTCAAAGTAAGCAGCAAGATCAAGTAATTGATAAGAAAGGACCATCAACTCAATCACCTGAAATGGCAATCAATGGATTTGCTAAGTCTTGCGGTGTGACCGTTGACGAACTTGAGAAAAAAGAGCTTGGAGGAAAAGAGTATTTTTTCTACTCAAAAGAAGAACCTGGCCAACATGTAAAGGATCTTTTGCCTGCAATCATCGAAAAGTCGATAATGGATATACCAATTACCCGTCCAATGAAATGGGGCGATTTAGATCACTCTTTTGTTCGACCTGTTCATTGGTTAGTTGTAATGTTAGATCAGGATATTGTTAAAACTAACTTTATGGGGCTTGAAAGCGGAAGAGAATCTAGAGGTCTAAGATTTTCAGATTCTAGCTTGTCATTCTCACATGCTAATGAATACGAGAATATGATGAACGAAAAGGCTCAGATCCTGGTTGACTTTAGTAAGCGAAAAGAACTGATAAGAAAACAAATATTATCAGTTGCCAAAACAAATAATGCTGAAGTGGTTATTGATGAATCTCTTCTCGATGAAGTTTGTGCATTAGTTGAATATCCCAAGGCATTCTCTGGGAGTTTTGACAAAAAATTCTTAGATGTTCCTCAAGAGGCAATTATTTCTGCGATGAAATCTCATCAAAAATATTTTCATTTAGTTGATAGTAAGGGTGAATTATTACCACTTTTTATTTCTGTTGCTAATATTGAGTCGTCGAACATTCAGGCAGTTATTGAGGGCAATGAAAGAGTTATACACCCTAGGCTAGCTGATTCAGAATTTTTCTGGAATCAAGATAAAGCTATAAAACTTGAAGAAAGGTTATCTGATCTAGATAGCGTCGTGTTTATGAAGTCTTTAGGCTCTATGGGCCAGAAGGCTAAGCGCATTGAGAAACTTAGTTCATATATCTCAGATTTGGTAGGATTTGATCAAGAAATGTCAGCCAGAGCAGGCTTACTATCAAAGACTGATCTTTTAAGTGAAATGGTTGGAGAGTTTGCTGATTTGCAAGGAATTATGGGTGGTTATTATGCTCTTAATGATGGAGAATCGAAGGAAGTCTCAGTTGCAATAAGGGAGCATTATCAACCAAGATTTGCGGGCGATGATCTGCCTTCGACTGATGAAGGAATCGCAGTTTCTTTGGCAGATAAGATGGATACTTTAACTGGAATTTATGGAATTGGTCAAGGACCTACTGGCTCTAAAGACCCATACGCGCTTAGAAGATCAGCGCTTGGCATGCTTAGAATTTTATTAGAGGCAAAAATTGAGCTAAACTTAAAGTCACTTATTGATTTTTCTTTAAGCTTACATCTCAAAGAAGTTGATCGAAAGAGTACCGGTGATATTTATAATTTCATGATGGAAAGACTCAAGGCCTATTATAGAGATGCGAATATTGACGGTAATATTTATGAAGCTGTTTTGGCTGTTTCGCCAAACTCTCCTTTGGACTTCCATCACAGGATTGAGGCTTTAAATGAATTTACTAAGAGCGCTAATTCAAAAAGTTTAATTGAAGCAAATAAAAGAATTGCAAACATCTTAAAAGACTCAAATGAGCAGCTGGAAGAATTGAATCCAGATATACTAGTTGAAGACTCTGAAAAGAGTCTTTTTAAGGCTACTGAGTCTTTATCAAACGAATTGTCAGGTAGCAAAAATTATAAAGAGATTATGAAATCTTTATTAAACCTAAAAGAGACAATTGACTCATTTTTTGATAATGTTATGGTCAACACTGAAGATGAGAAAGTTAAGAGCTCAAGGCTTGCACTCATAAGAAGAGTGAGGCATCTTTTCCTTTCTGTTGCGGATATTTCCCACCTCTCATCATAGTTAATGAAAGCGTTAATCCAGAGAGTTAGCTCTTCGCAGGTCAATGTTTCTGGAAAGAAAGTCGGGTCAATTGAAAAAGGCTTACTAGTTTTTTTGGGTTTAGAAAAACAAGATACAAGGCCTATGGCAGAGAAGATGATTAATAAAATTATCTCTTACAGAGTGTTTCCTGACCAAAATCAAAAAATGAATTTAAGTCTTCAGGATATCAATGGAGAAATCTTAGTTATCTCCCAGTTTACCTTGGCAGCAGATACAAAAAATGGCACTAGAGCTGGCTTTTCAACAGCTATGCCCCCTGCTGATGCAGAGAGTCTTTATGACTACTTTGTTGAGATAACAAAGAGTTCAAGCCTTAAGGTTGAGACAGGAATTTTTGGCGCTGACATGAAAGTCTCACTGATCAATGATGGCCCTGTAACCTTTCTACTGGAGGTAGTTCAATGACAGATTCTTTAAAGATTTATGGAATTAAAAACTGTGATACTGTTAAGAAGGCTTTAAAGTTTCTCTCTAGTCAGTCATTGCCCCATGAATTTATAGACTTCAGGGAAAACCTAATATCTGAAGATCTCTATAAAACAATGGAGCAGGGCGTTGGTCTTGAGTTGCTTATTAATAAACGCTCCACCACCTATAGGTCATTAACTGACAATGAAAAACAAAACATTGACTATGAGCTTGTATCTAAATATCCAACCCTTATTAAAAGACCAGTTTTAATTCAGAATGGAGATGTGATGGTTGGGTTTAGCGAGAAAAAATATCTTGAACTTCTGTTATAAAGTCACTTTTGACTTTCAAGCTCTTTTCTAACTTCATCCATATCAATTGACTTGGCCTTATCAAGCAAATCTTCTAAATCCTTGGCAGTCATCGAACCAGGTTGAGAGAATATTCCAATCTGCTCTCTAAATATCATTAAGGTTGGGATTGATCTAATTCCAAAGTGAGCACCAAGTGATTGCTCTTCTTCAGTATTTACTTTCGCAAAAGTAACCCCATCAATTTTTTCTGAGGCCTCCTTAAACGTTGGAGCAAATTGGAGACATGGTCCACACCATGGGGCCCAAAAGTCGATGATGACTATATCATTACTGCTGATTGTTTCGTCAAAGTTAGATTGTTTGAGCTCGATAACAGACATAGTTCCCCTTCTAATTAAAAGTCAAATCGCATTATATCTTTTTTACTAAAATACTGGCTTGTTTTTGCTTAGCTGATAGAATAGCTTTATGAAAATACTTGGCATAGATCCTGGCTCTAGAATAACTGGTTTTGGCATAATCGAGGCCAACAAACTCAAGTTTTCATATATCAATAGTGGATGCATAAGAACACAAGGCGATTTAAATGAACGAATAATTATTATTTATGAGGGAATCAAGGAAATTATCGAAAAGAATGAGGTTGATATCGTAGTGGTTGAGAGAGTCTTTATGAGGCCTGATAGGCCAAATCCTGATGCAGCAATAAAGCTTGGTCATGCTAGAGGTGCAATTATTTCTGCCGCTGGTGGAAAAGGTGTTCCAATTATTGATTACACAGCTAATCAAATCAAAAAAGCTGTTGTAGGAAGAGGGCATGCCACTAAAGAACAAGTTTCGTTTATGGTGCAGCAACTTTTAAAGCTGAATAAAGCGCCTCAAGCAGATGCTGGTGATGCTTTAGCTGGAGCTATTTGCCATGGTTATCATGCTCTTTAATCTAACTATAATAGACTTTGACTTGGCCAAATCCCGGCAGCTTTTCAAGAGCATTACTTAATTCTGATTGAATCTGTTCGATTGAGTTGTTTTTAAGGTGATCCATTGATAGGTAAAAATCAACCAAGATCTCACCATCTAAATAATGCAGCTGCGTTTTTTCGATTTCTAAGTTAACATTCTCAAGCTTTAAGGATTGACTAATAATTTTTAGTGCCTGAGCGCGCTCTGGTAAATCTTTATATGGAGCATCCTCTTTTTCTTCATCATTTTCAGGGTCAATATGGACAGTGACATCGTCAAGCTCCTCAATGCATTCTTTAGCAACACGTTCAACACTTACACTAATAATATGTCCCTCACTGACAGACAAGAACGGATTAACTTGAACATGAACATCGGCAGACTTTTTATGTCCAACCTTTCTTGTTCTGAGGGTGTGAACACTTTTAACCCCCTTTATTTCAGATAAAGCTAAATGAAGTGCTTTAATATCCTCTTGATCAATAGAAGTATCAACTAATTCTTTTGTTGCTTCAAATCCGAGCTGCCATCCTATATAAATAATTAAAACTCCAACAATCATTGCGGCAACACTGTCAAGGAAAAAATATCCATTAGCAGCACCAACTATTCCAATTACTACAACAATAGAAGATAAGGCATCCGTTCGGTGGTGCCAGGCATTTGCTCTTAGCAAATCAGATTTAATATTTTTCGCAACCTTTAGTGTATACCAATAGAGGCACTCTTTACTTAATATAGAAAGAGCAGCGGCTGCAATTAACCAGTTTTCAAATCTAAGTTCATTCGGATTAGAGAAGCGTTCAAAGCCATCAAAGATGATTATAGTTCCAACAATGGCTAGAAAAATACTGATACCAAGTGTTGCTACAGTCTCAAATCTTTCATGACCATAAGGATGATCAGCATCAGGAGCGTCACCAGAGATCTTGGCAGCATACCAAGTCACCCAGTCAGTAAGCAAATCAGAAAAAGAATGAACTCCATCAGCTACTAACGCACTTGATTGTCCAATGAAGCCCAATACAATTTTTATAGTCGAGAGAATGAAGTCAATTAGAGCTCCAACAACGGTTACTTTTTGACTCTCCTTGCTGCGTGTTCCTAAATCCATTCAGTAATAATTAATGTAAATTTAATAGTTATATTTTAGGTTATGTTATTACGATTTTTGGACACCATAAAAGATATTACTATTTTTTTTAAAAAAAACTTGCAATTTCAAATGAGAATGAGTATCATTATCATTAAATTGTATAAAAGAAAAATTTTTAAAGGTTTGATATGATTTTTAATAAAACTGACTTCCTCAATCTTCATTTTATTTTTAATCATTTCAACTGCTTCAGAATAGCCCTCCGAACTAGTATGAAGCGAAATATCAAAGGAGATTTTATTAAGTGATATTTTAATTACATGAATGAGTTATTTACTTCCTTTAATAACTCCCTAAATGTAGTTAATTGGCCCTATGTCTTCCTCCTTCCATAGGGCTTTTTTAAATTGATCATGAAATATTGGTATAGCTACAAAATATATTTATTAAAGAAAGCCAATCGTTTGAGTTTTATCTCGATGAGACAACATGGCATTCCAAAAAAAATTATTGGTCAAATTATTTTGGACCAAGTTAAAAAAGATTTTAATCATGAGATTAATTCCTACTATAAAAGTTCTAGAATTCTTAACAGGAGAACATTTTGAGTGTATTGGTTACTAAAGAGGCGCCTGATTTTATTTCATCTGCTATTCTTGCAGATGGAAGTATTGTTGAAGATTTTCAACTTTCAAAATTTAAAGGTAAGAAAATAGTTCTCTTTTTCTATCCACTAGACTTTACCTTTGTTTGCCCATCAGAAATATTAGCTCATCATAAAAGAGCCAAGGCTTTTGATCAGAGGGATACTGTAATTATTGGAGTTTCAATCGACTCAAAACATACTCATAATGCTTGGCGTAATACTCAAGTCAATGATGGAGGAATTGGTTCAATTGATTTTCCATTAGTCTCAGATATGAATCATTCAATTATGAGCTCATATGGCATTACTCACCCTGAAGGAACCGCACTAAGAGCATCATTCTTAATTGATGAAAATTTTGTAATTCGTCATCAAGTAGTCAATGATCATCCGCTAGGAAGGAATGTTGATGAGATGTTAAGAATGGTTGATGCATTAGATTTTCATACTGAAAATGGTGAAGTGTGCCCAGCTGGATGGAATAAGGGCGAAGATGGAATGCAAGAAAACGCTGAGAGTGTTGCAGAGTATTTATCAAAAAATGCAAATAATCTTTAGATTAGCTTGATTATTCAATCACAATCTTAAAACCTGGAAGAGACTTTAGAAGAAGTTTTCCATAAAACTTTGATATTAACCTATTGTCAAAAATTGTTATTGTTCCTTTATCAGTTTCAGTTCTAATAAGCCTTCCGCATGCTTGGATGAGCCTCAAAGAGGCATCGGGAAGAGAAATCTCCATAAACGCATTTCTATTCATTGATTCAAGATAAGATTGCATAGTCATTTCAATGGGAGAGGTTGGGACGCTAAATCGAAGTTTAGAGATAAAGACATGATTTAGATAATCCCCCTTAAGATCAACTCCTTCAGCAAAGCTATCAAGTCCGAATATAACACTTCCTTTTCCATTATTTCGATTCTCAATGTGCCTCTCTAAAATATTTTTTTTACTATATTCGCCCTGAATTAAAAGTTCACAGTCAACTGATTTTTCTATTAAGTCGGCAACCTCTTGCATTTGATTATTTGATGCAAATAAAACTAATGATGCTGACTTATGATCTATTCTTTTTATGAGTTCCTGCGCAACTTCTTGAGTATGTTCAAAAGTGTTTGTGGGGCTTGACTTTATCTTACCTACTACAAACCTAACTGACTTATGATCGAACGGAGAGGGCAGTCTGAGGTATTGATTTTCGACTGAGTTTAATCCAATTTGCTGATTAAGCCTGCTAAAACTCCCAAGAGCTGTCAGAGTTGCAGAAGTCAAAACCACACCCGCTGCTTTGGACCAAATCATATTGTGTAATGAAGCAGAAACATCAATTTTTGCAGAATTTAACTGGTAATTAAACTTTTTATTCGCAAGTCTAGACTGATTAATCCAGTTGCTTAGAGGAGGTTTTTCCGGGTCTTGGGTCTGATTGAAAGTCGATAGAAGCGATAAAATTGAGGAAAGATTTTGATTATTCTGCCCAACTATATTGTTAATATTATCTGATATCGTCTGGTCAACTTTTGTCACTTTGACAAATTCTTCCCATTGCTCCTTGTATTGACAAAAGTCATTGTAAGCAGAGTTAAATAAGGTAAATAAATTTTTGGTTAAGTTAGTTATTTCTTTGGGTATGCCATTAATTGAAAAAAGGAAAGTATCGTCCTTAAATTCAAGGTCAGAAATTAGGTCAATCAAATCTTTAATTGATTCGTCAACTTTTTCAATATAGCTTTTTGAGGCTTTTGATTTTGTAATTTTAATGATCTGTTCAATTGAGCCTTGACTTTGACGAATTGAGGCTCTCATGAACTCAGTGCTCCCACCAATTGAAAAATGAGAGAGTGCTTTTTGAGATAGGTGGTGAGCCTCATCAAATATAAAAATGCAGTCTTCAACATCAGGAAGAACATTGTTGCCATTGATAATGTCAGCAAGAACCAAATCATGATTAGCGATTATTACGTCAGAATTTGACGCTTTTTTTCTAGCTTTGAAAAAAGAGCAATCATTATAAAATTCACAATTTTTTGAATTGCAAGTGAATCTGTTGCATGCAATTTTTTGCCAAAGACTATTTTCTGGAGGGTTCTCAAGATCATCAATTTCTCCAGTCCAACTTTTAGAGGAATAGTTTTCAGCCATTTCAGAAAGGCTATTAAGATCATTTTTAGTTGGCTTTTCGTCCCAAAGCAGAGCATCTTCGAAGAGTTCCGTAGAATTTGTATTGTCTTCTGTTAGGTTAATTAAATTTCTAATACAGACATATCGAGATCTTCCCTTTGCTAAAGCAAATTCAAAATCTACAGATGAATATTTTGTGGCTTCCACGATATCTTTGTTAAGAATCTGCTCTTGAAGCGCAACGTTTGCTGAGGCAATAATAAGCTTCTTTTTTAGTGCTTTTGCAATTGGAAGGCAGCTGACAAGATAAGCCAAGGTTTTTCCAGTTCCTGTTGGAGCTTCAACACATATAATTCGATTCGAATCAGGATACTCTCCCATCAATGTTTTGGAAATTTCTGCGATCATCTTATTTTGAGATGACCGATTACTATAGTTACTTAACTGATTTTTTGCACCATCAAAAGAGGAGCGAATCTGCTGTTTAAGTTTAGGAGTCAGCATTAAAGAACTTAGGAGTTTCTCTCAAGCGAGAGTTCACACAAAAGCTTCAGTGCAGTTTTATATTTCGAGTCTGGAAGGTAATCAATGGACTCTAGAGCCCTATTTGATTCTATCTTTGCAATATCACGACTATATTGGAACGCATCCACATTTAAAAGTATTTCAACAATCTGATCGATATGTGAAGCATCTGCATTTTTAATTGCATCTTTAAGAATTTTATTTTCAGCCTTTTTAGTTTTTTCTAATGCATAGATCATTGGAAGAGTCACCTTCCCCTCTGATAAATCATCCCCAATCTCCTTTCCAATAATATTTGAGTCTGATTCATAATCCAAGGTGTCATCAATTATTTGAAAAGCATTGCCAAGGTGCATTCCAAAGCTACCCATTGCATTGATTACTTTTTGATCAGCGCTTGATAAAATTCCAGCAATCTGGCAGGCTGCCTTAAAAAGACAGGCGGTTTTTCTTTCAATCACTTTAAAGTATTCAGCCTGAGTGACATTAGCATTTTTTATATTCAGTAATTGAAGTACTTCACCCTCTGAAATTTGATTTGTAGCTTTTGATAAGATCCTCATAATTTCCATAGAGTTTGGCTCTACCATGATTTCAAAAGCTCTGGAATATAAAAAATCACCAACTAATACACTAGGAGCATTACCCCACAACTCATTGGCAGTCTCTTGGCCACGTCTCGTTGCTGATTGATCGACAACATCATCATGCAGAAGAGTTGCCGTGTGGATGAGCTCAATGACAACAGCCATCGAGTAATGGTAATCTCCATCATATTCAGTAGCTTTAGCACAAATAAGAAGTAGAAGTGGCCTTATGCGTTTTCCACCTGAATTAATAATGTATTGGCTCATTTGACTAATTAGATCAACATTTGAGTCCAGTCGATCGACTAAAATCTTATTCATTAAGTCAAGTTCGCTCTTCATAAGAGCTTGTATTTCAGTGAAATTTTGCATATGGAATTATTTTAACTGACTTGCCAATAAATAAACTTCTTTAGACCTTGGACGAGAAGCCTTTGGTTTGATTACAGAGACTTTCTTAAATAATTCTCTTGCAGTTTTTACATAAGCGTCAAATCCTTCGCCTTGAAAAACTTTGACAATGAAGCTACCGTTTAAATCTAAAGTTTTAATAGCCATCTCAATAGCTAGATCAGCAAGATGCATTGATTTTGGCTGGTCAACTGATAGTTGTCCGCTCATATTCGGAGCCATGTCCGACAAAACTACATTTACCTTAGATTGACCTGTCAATTCTAATAAGTCATCGTATACTGATTGCTCCGTAAAGTCGCCTTGAAGAAAAAGCACGTCATTGATTTCCTCTATCGGCAAAATATCACTCGCGATAACCCTCCCTTTGACGCCAACATATTTTGCGGCAACCTGTGACCATCCCCCAGGGGCGGCGCCCAGATCCAAAACTATATCACCTTTATGGATAATTTTATTTTTCTCGATAATCTCAAGTAATTTGTATACTGCTCTGGACCGATAGCCTTCTTTTTGTGCTTTTTTCACAAATTCATCACTCAGATGTTCATGCATCCAGCGTCGAGAGCTTCCTTTTTTTGCCACGATTTATTTTATGTGAAATGAATAGTTCATTTTATAAGAGAAGTTCTTGGAACATTATTGAATTGATTTTTGATTTATGTCAGGGCTCATTAAATTTATCCGGGATAATATGCCATCGATTTTTTAATAAGAAGTAGTGATTATGGCAGTCAAACTAAGAAACATAGCAATTATTGCACATGTAGACCATGGCAAGACGACGCTAGTAGATAAATTACTTTCTCAGTCACAAACCTTTGATGATCGTTTCCAGGCAACTGATAGGATGATGGATTCGAATGACCTTGAAAAGGAAAGAGGAATCACAATCAGCTCAAAAAATACTGCCATTAACTGGGGCGACTATCGAATTAATATTGTTGATACACCTGGACATGCTGATTTTGGTGGAGAGGTAGAAAGAGTTCTTTCTATGGTTGATAGTGTTCTTCTATTGGTTGATGCTGTAGATGGGCCCATGCCACAAACGCGCTTTGTTACAAAGAAAGCTTTTGAGCAAGGGCTTAATCCAATTGTCGTGATAAATAAAATTGATAGACCGAGCGCAAGACCTGACTGGGTTATTGATCAGGTTTTTGAGCTTTTTGACCAATTAGGCGCTACTGAAGAGCAATTAGATTTTCCTGTGATTTATGCTTCTGCACTTGGCGGTTATGCTTCTGAGGATGATTCAGTTAGAGATGGAAATATGACCCCAATGTTTGAAGTAATTATCGACAAAGCTCCTGCTCCTAAGGTTGATATTGATGGACCCTTTCAGATGCAAATCACTTCCCTGGACTATTCATCATTTGTAGGCGCAATTGGAATAGGAAGAATTGAAAGAGGTTTCGCCAAAAAGAATATGCAAAATGCGTTAGTTACTCCTGATGGCTCTAAACGTAATGTAAAAATTGTTCAACTGTTAGGCTTTAGTGGGCTTGAGAGGCATGAAGTAAATTCAGCGACTGCAGGAGATATTGTCGGAGTAGTAGGCATCGAAAATATATCAATCTCTGACACGCTTTGTGATCCATCAAAGATTGAGCCTTTGCCTCCATTAAGTGTTGATGAGCCAACTGTTAGCATGGCTTTCAGAGTAAATGATTCTCCTTTTGCAGGGCTTGATGGAAAATATATTACTTCTAGAAATATAAGAGAGAGGCTTGATAAAGAGCTAATTTATAACGTTGCTTTAAGAGTTGAAAATACCGATGATTCTTCTGAGTTTTTAGTCTCAGGTCGAGGAGAATTGCACCTATCCATATTAATAGAAACTATGAGAAGAGAGGGTTTTGAACTCTCAGTTGGAAGACCTCAGGTGATTCTTAAAGAACTTGACGGTAAGGTGTGTGAGCCTTTTGAAGAGCTTACAGTTGACGTTGAGTCAGTTCATCAAGGCTCAGTTATGGAAAAATTGGGAGAGCGTAAGGCCGAGCTCACAAATATGACGCCAGATGGAAAAGGACGAGTAAAGCTTGACTTTATTATCCCTGCAAGGGGATTGATTGGTTTTAGAACTGAGTTTTTAACCGCTACAACTGGAACAGGCTTAATGTACTCATCCTTTGATTCATATAGGCCTCAAAAGGAAGGCAAGATTGGTCAAAGAACTAATGGCTCACTTATTTCAATGAACCAGGGCAAGTCAGTTGCTTATGCCATTTTTAATTTACAAAAAAGTGGAAAGTTTTTTGTGGGTCATGGAGAAGACGTCTATGAGGGTATGGTTGTTGGCATAAATTCAAGAGATAAAGACCTTGTAATCAATGTCTTAAAGGGGAAACAGCTAACAAATGTGAGGGCATCAGGAACAGATGAAGCTGTGGCTTTGATTCCAAAAATTAGTCTTGATCTTGAGCAAGCTCTCGAGTTTATTGATGATGATGAGCTAGTAGAGGTAACGCCTAGTCATATTCGAATTAGAAAAAGATTATTAACAGAGAATCAGAGAAAAAGAGCAAGAAACTCTTAGATTTTTTGATAATTTTGATTGGGTTATTTCATTTAATCTACATTGTTTCTTCATTTTAAAGCCTATATAATCACATTCTTCTTAAAACAATAGCTTAATATGGATTCCTTTTTAGATTTTTTGGTTAGACAGAAGAAATTTGCACTTGTCTTTTCTCTTGCCTTTATTGCTATTGGTGTTTTATCTGTCGTTGGAATGCAGCGAGACCAATTTCCAACCGTAGACTTTGAGGTGCTTAGCGTAACTACGGCTTATCCTGGCGCTTCACCTGAGGATGTAGAAAAATCCGTTACAAATGTAATCGAGGAAGAGCTGCTGAGTGTTAGCGGCATCAAAGAGATTACATCTTCTTCTCGTGAGGGTATTTCTAGCATTATTGTTACCCTGGAAGCCGATCTTAAAGATGTCACGACTACAAAAAATGATGTTCGTAATGCGGTAAATCGAGTCAAAGCCTTTCCTGAGGAAGTTACTGATCTGCCTCTGGTGGTTGATTTCAATGTTACTGAATTCCCAGTAGTAACCATTAATATTGATAGTACATCAGGTAACTTCAATCAGGCAAGGCAAATTACAGATGAACTTGAGGTGGCTATTTCAAGAATCAAAGGCGTTGCTTCAGTTGATAACCCAAGTTACCTGGATAGTGAAATCCAAATAAAGGTCAACCCAGACAAGCTAAATAAATACGAGATGTCAATCAACGAAGTGATTTCAGCAATCTCAAGTAGAAATGCTCGCTTTACTGTTGGAGATAATAATCAAGAAAGTCTTGAAAAAAATATCGTGATTCTCTCAGAGTTTGAGAGCATTGAGGACATCAAGAATGTTGTCATTAAGTCAAGTTTTGATGGACCAGCCATTAGACTGGATGATATCGCAGAGGTCTTTAGAGGGCAAGAAGAAGAAACCTCAATTACCCGTGTCAATGGAACAAAGGGATTTGTACTTCAGGTAAAAAAACAGCCACAGGCAGATATCATTAGAACGGTCAAAAGAGTGAGAGAGCGTGTTGCTGAACTGCAAAAAAATATCCCAGATGATATTAATATTTTCTACACTGATGACTCTTCAGAAGCCGTTGCAAACCGGCTTGATATCATTATTAAAAATGGCTATATTGGTTTGGCATTAGTCTTAGTTGTTCTTGGAGTGTTTCTCTCATTAAAAACTGCTTTTTGGGTTGCAGTGAGTATTCCAGTGACCCTGTTGGGGACTGTTTTTGGCCTTGGGCTCACTGGTAATACTATTAACCTCATTTCTCTCTCAGGATTTATTCTTGTTCTTGGAATTGTTGTGGACGATAGCATTGTGATTGCTGAAAGTATCCACCACTATAAATCAAAAGAAGGGAATCTCTACAAAAACGTTGTGATGGGTCTAAAGAGGGTTATCATGCCCGTAGTGACTACAATCATTTCTACGATGCTTGTGATGTCGTCATTTTTCTTGATGTCTGGGGTACTAGGTAAGTTCATCTATGTATTGCCTGTCGTGGTTCTATTCGCCCTAGCAATCTCTTTTCTAGAAATAACCTTTGCTCTTCCGGCTCACTTAGCAAGTAAGAAAGTTGAGAAACAAAAGACGTGGTTTGTCCCTTTTGAAAATGTATACAACAGGGGTATGGTGCGTATCTTAAAGTGGCGCTATCTTATCGTTCCTATATTTATTGGTATTCTGGTTTATTCCGCAATGTTTGCTATGAAGAATATCCCATTTAATCTGTTTCCATCTAGAGGCGCTACCGTTATGTTCGCAAACATTGAGGCTCCGAATGGAAGCTCAGCGTCTTACACAGAAAAAATTGTCATTGATGTGGAAAATTTGATTGTTAAAGAAATTGGTACTGACTTGAAGTCTTACACCAGCAAGATTGATGCATTTTTTACAAATAAAGCTGATATAGAGATTGCTCTTACACCTACGAGTGACAGAGAGCGTGCTGCTGAAGATATGCAAGAAAAGCTCAAAGAATTGGTACAAAGTGTTGAAGGTGCTGAAGAAATAAGAATATCCTTGCTCAGACCTGGACCACCTCAAGGCGCAGATATTGAGGTTACTCTAGTCTCAGCTAACGATGCTCAGCGCGTATTAGCCGCTGATAGGCTCGAGGAAATTCTAAATTCAATTAATGGTGTTGATAACATTAATAGAAATGATGAAATTGGTAAACCAAGGATTGAAACAGTTCTTGATTTTGATGAAATGGCTCGCCTTGGAGTCGATTATCAATCTGTCTACAGGCATCTTAGAACTGCTTTTTCAGGATCGTATGTAACTGATGCCACAATTGCAGGCAAAGAAGAAGCCGTCAGGATCTATATTGGTGAGAATGATTACACTGAAAACTTTATTCAAAATACTGCAGTGAAAAATCGTCAAGGCAACTTAATACCAATGAGTCAGTTCTCAACCTTGCGAGAAATTGAAGGCGAGCCAGATTACAACCACTTGGACGGTGATCGCTCTATTAAAGTTACAGCAAGTATTGCTGATGGGCGTCCTCGAGGGCGACCTACTAAAGTTGAGGATAGTTCTAAAACTGCTGACAGTGACTCAGTGAGTGTTACTCCAAATGAGTCAGATTCAAGTGTAGCTCAGCCAGCAAGAAGGGGTCCACCACCATCAAAGACTATCATTTTAGCTAAGGCATTAAAAGAACTAAATGCATCTGTTGATTATCCGCAAGTATCTATCGTCACGGCTGGAGGGGCGCAAGAATCGATTGAATCACTTCAAGACTTCCTAAGGGCTTTTGTCGTAGCAATTATTGGGATTTTCCTGCTTCTTGCTATACTCTTTAATTCTTATTCACAGCCTATGCTTGTCTTAGCAGCCGTTCCATTTTCACTGATTGGAGTTATTTGGGCTTTCTATTTCCATGGTGAGCCGCTCAGCTTTTTTGCATTGACTGGATCATTGGCATTAATGGGCGTTATTGTGAATGACTCTTTAGTTATGGTTAGTCACCTAAATTACATAAGGGATAAGAGTGCTCAATTAGAAGATAAGACGGTATGGATCGCTAGAGGTTCAAGAGATCGTTTGAGGGCTGTCGTATTAACTACACTGACGACAATGGCTGGTGTATTGCCTCTAGCTTATGGTATTGGAGGTACTGATGTGTTCTTACAGCCAATGGTTCTTGCGCTTGGCTATGGGCTTATATTTGGAACATTTCTGACTTTGATTCTTTTGCCTTGTATGTATCTTATGAACTATGACTTTATTAATATGCTTGGTAGGATTGGTGCAAGATTTTCAAGGAAAAAAGCCCCGGCTTAATTACTTGTTTTGAAGTGCTAGTCGAATTAGTTGCTCGGTACTAAGTTCTTGGTCTTCAATTTTTGAAACCATCCTATTAGCTTCTTTGGCTTTAAAGCCAAGCGACTGAAGCGCTTCAATGGCCTGCTTAGAATTGGGATTTGAGTTCTGCTTTATTTCAATTGAATTGGCTAAGCTGCCCACTAGATCAAGTTTGCTAAGACGATCTTGCAGCTCTACTATGAGTTTGAGAGCGGTTTTTTTGCCAATTCCAGGGGTTTTTGCAAGTAAGTCGGCATCCTCTGTGGAAATGCACTCAACAAGAGAGTGAACACTTAAGTTTGAAAGTATCGCGAGAGCTACCTTAGGGCCTACGCCATTAACTCTGATTAATTCTCTAAAAACGTTCTTTTCATCTTTTGTAATGAAGCCGAATAAAGTGTGCGCGTCCTCTTTAATGCTAAGATGGGTGAATAATAGAACATCATCAGACAAGTTATCTAATTCATAGATGGTTGACATTGGGCAGAGTACTTCGTACCCAATTCCTTGAACTTCAAGCAGAACTTCAGGCGGGCTCTTGCTAATAATTTTGCCTTTAAGATGACCAATCATAGCCAGGTAAACTTAGAAAAGTGCTCTTTTTCAAATGAACGAATCTTACTCTCATGTTGCAATGTTAAACCAATATCATCCAAACCATTTATGAGCCTTCTCTTTCTTTCAGGATCAACTTCAAAATTATAGGATTGATCATTTGTTTCAACCGTCTGTTTATCTAAATCTATAGATATTTCTCCACTATAGTTAAATAAATTATCTACAATTTCACTACTCAGGGTAATTGGAAGTAGGCCGTTCTTAAAACAATTGTTGTAGAATATATCAGCAAAACTTGGAGCAATGATTGCCCTAAAGCCATAATCATCAAGCGCCCATGGTGCATGCTCTCTTGAAGAGCCACATCCAAAATTTCTTCGCGTGAGAAGAATCTGAGCTTCTGAATATTTTGGGTCATTTAAAACAAATTCAGGATTGATTGGGCGCTTTGAATTATCCATACCTGGTTCACCATGGTCTAGATAGCGCCACTCATCAAATAAGTTTGGTCCAAAGCCACTTCTTTTGATTGACTTTAAGAATTGCTTTGGAATGATAGCATCTGTATCTATATTGGCGCGGTCAAGTGGCATTGCAATAGAGCTGAGAGAGGTAAATTTTTTCATGACTCTACTCCTGAAAAACGACCTGCTATTGCTGTTGCAGCAGCAATGGTTGGGCTTACAAGATGAGTAAACGAGCCTTGACCTTGGCGACCCTCAAAGTTTCGATTAGAGGTACTCGCACACCTTTCCCCTACTTCTAGCTTGTCTGCGTTCATTGCAAGGCACATCGAGCAACCAGGCTCTCTCCACTCAAAACCAGCAGCTTTAAAAATCTGATCAAGGCCCTCTTCTTCAGCTTGCTTTTTTACAAGCCCAGAGCCAGGAACAACAAGCGCTAATTTAACATTTTTAGCAATTTTCTTACCTTTTGCAACTAAAGCTGCGGCTCTCAAATCTTCAATTCTTGAGTTTGTGCAGGATCCAATAAAAACCTTATCAATTTCAACTGAACTCATTAAAGTATTAGGCTCTAAATGAATATACTTGAGTGCATTGCGAATACTTTCAGCCTTGACTTCATCTTTTTCAAGTTTTGGATCAGGTGTAGAGCCATGAATATCAACAACCATTTCTGGTGAAGTTCCCCAAGTGACCTGAGGCTTAATTAGATTTGCATCAATTAAGATCGAATCATCAAAATGAGATTCTGGGTCGCTATGAAGAGTATGCCAATATTCAAGTGCTGAGTCCCAAGTGTCTCCTGTTGGAGAAAAAGGTCTCCCTTTGACGTATTCAATTGTTTTATTATCAACTGCGACAAGTCCTACTTTGGCTCCAGCCTCGATTGACATATTGCAAAGCGTCATTCTTCCCTCAATACTCATCTCTTGGATTGTATCTCCACAAAACTCAATTGCGTATCCTGTTCCACCAGCAGTCCCAATTTTCCCAATAATGTATAGTGCAAGATCTTTTGCGCTGACATTACTAGCCAACTCCCCACTAATTTCAATTTTCATATTTTTGGCTTTATTTTGCCAAAGGCATCCTGTGGCAAGCACATGCTCTACTTCGGAGGTTCCTATTCCAAATGCTAGTGCTCCAAGGGCGCCATGAGTTGTTGTGTGGGAGTCACCGCAAACTATACTCATTCCAGGTAAAGTCGCACCTTGCTCTGGTCCAATGACATGAACAATGCCTTGGCGCACATCATTCATTTGGATTTCATTGATACCAAATGTCTCGCAGTTCTTATCTAAAGTTTCAACTTGAAGTCTAGAAACAGGATCAGAAATACTGCTAACACCACTTGACCTGTCAGTAGTTGGGACATTGTGATCTGGTACGGCTAGATTAGATTTATTGCGCCAAATTTTTCTATCTGCTAAAGAAAGGCCTTCAAAGGCTTGTGGAGATGTGACCTCATGAATCAATTGACGGTCAATATAAATGAGCGTTGAGCCATCTTGCTCTAAAACCTTGTGTGCACTCATTAGTTTGTCGTATAGTGTTTGAGGCATTTTGAATAGTAATACTTGATAAAATGACTATTTTACATTTTTTAAAATAACCCACATTACAGAAATAGTTATCAAATATCTATATTTTGAGTAATGCATTTATTTTAAATTTAAACTTTAGGACTTAAATTTTATGTGCGGTATCTGTGGTCAGTTACGCTTTGATGGAAAAGATGTCACATCAGAGTCACTAGATAATATGATGTTAAAGCTAGCTAAACGAGGTCCTGACTCAAGCGGTCAATGGACTGCTCAGCGGATTGGGTTTGGGCACCAACGACTGAGCATTATTGATTTATCTAGCTATGGCTCTCAGCCGATGGTCGATAATAAGCTTGAACTAACTTTAGTTTTTAACGGAACAATATATAACTATAAATCACTTCGTTCCCAATTATTAAAGAAAGGCTATCATTTTTTCTCGAATTCAGATACTGAAGTTATTATTAAGGCTTACCATTTCTGGGGTGAAAACTGCCTAGAGCATTTAGATGGTATGTTTGCGTTTGCTATTTGGGATCACTCAACTAAAAAGTTATTTGTTGCAAGGGATAGAATGGGAATTAAACCACTCTACTTTAACTCTACTTCTAAAGCGTTTACTTTTGCATCAAATTCACAGGCACTTCTCACCCAAGAAATTGATAGGAGCATTAATCCTGTTGCTCTGCAACAGCAATTATCTCTGCATGGAGTTGTTCCAGCACCAAACACAATTATTAATGGCATTCAAAAGCTAAAGCCTGGTAGCTATATGATTCTGAACTTTGATGGTCAAATCGAAGAAAAAACATACTGGATACCAACTGCTAAAAGACCAGATCGTGAGGTTACTAATGAAGAATATATCGAGAGGACTCATGAGCTGCTGACTGCTGCAGTTACAAAAAGAATGAATGCTTCTGATGTTCCCATTGGGGTTCTGCTTTCTGGCGGCCTTGATTCGTCTTTAATTGTCGCACTCCTCAAGGAGGCCGGTCATGAGAGGATCAGAACCTTCTCGATTGGTTTTGAAGATATTGATGATGAGGTTGGCAGTGAGTTTGAGTTCTCCGATCAAATTGTCTCTAGATTTGAAACGGATCATAAAAAGTACAAAGTGAGCAACCAAGAGGTCCTGCCAAGACTATCTGAGGCTGTATTAAATATGGCTGAACCAATGGTTGGTCAAGATGCAGTTGCATTTTATTTACTCTCAGAGCAGGTCTCAAAGCACACCAAAGTTGTTCTTTCTGGGCAAGGTGCTGATGAAGCTTTTGCAGGCTACTTTTGGTATCCAAGAATGGCCGATGAGCATGGGGATGAGGTAGGTCGTTTTTCAAAACACTATGTTGATAGGCCTCATAAAGAGTATTTACAAACTGTAGCATCTAAATACCACGGAGATAATCATACGCATAATTGGCTCAACAAAGAATTTACCAAGCCTGGTGCTGAATCTTTTATTGATAAGGTGTTTAGGACCGATATGACTCGACTGATTGTTGATGATCCAGTGAAGCGAGTTGACAATATGACTATGGCATGGGGCCTTGAGGCTAGAGTGCCATTCATGGATACTGAGCTAGTTGAGTGGGCATTAAGCATTCCACCATCATTAAAAATGAGAGAGGAGGGCAAGTACCCACTGAAGAAAATATCAAGAGGACTTCTACCTGCTTCTGTCATTGATCGAAGAAAAGGGTATTTCCCAATGCCTGCACTCAAGTATATTCAAGGAGAATTTTTAGAATTTATGTCTGATATACTTTTGTCAAGTGCTTGCAAAGGCAGAGGTGTCTTTGATGAGCACTATGTTAATAAAGTGATTGATTCGCCGAGAGAATATATGACCGCTCTAAATGGATCAAGATTGTGGCACTTAGCTCTACTCGAATACTGGTTTCAGATTAACGTAGATAATTAACTTATGGATAAGATTGTAATTTATACGGATGGTGGTTGCCGAGGAAATCCTGGAGTCGGTGGATGGGGCGTTTGGCTTCGATACAAAGATCATGATAAAAAGCTAAAAGGCTCAGAGCATAACACGACGAATAATAAAATGGAGCTGACAGCCGCTATTAGAGCCTTGGAGGCTCTTAAATCAATTGATATTTCTGTAGACTTATATACAGATTCGAAATATGTGATTCAAGGAATCAATGAATGGATTGAGGGCTGGAAATCAAAAGACTGGAAGACTGCAAATAAAAAGCCAGTGAAAAATGTCGAGCTCTGGAAGCAACTAGATGTTCTCAATAAAAAATATAGTGTCAATTGGCACTGGGTTAAAGGCCATAGTGATGACCCAGGAAATGACATGGCAGATCTTTTAGCGAATCAAGCTATGGATGAAATCGGTTAAGTTAAACTCGCTCAGGGTTCTCTAAATATTTTAATTCATCTCGACTAAAATCCGAAAGCAGTCTTGCCTCTGTATTGAATGGGCCCCTCAAACTTGAGCCAATATGTTTTTTTATGAGCTCATCAAATGTTTGAACCAAATCAATACCCCTTTTGTTGCATAAATACCTGTACCAATAATTACCAATCTTTACATGTCCAATCTCATCTTCAAAAATAATATCTAATATCTCAACCATTCTGGGGAACTTTGAGCCGCTAAATTTTTTTCTAATGCTTGGGGTTACATCCAACCCCCTCGCTTCTAAGACTCTTGGAACAAGAGCCATTCTGGCTAAAACATCATAGTCAGTATCTACAGACATTTGCCATAAACCATTGTGCGCATCAAAGTCCCCATAATGATAGCCGAGCTCCTCTAGATACTCTTTAAGTAACGAAAAATGGTAGGATTCTTCAGTTGCAACCTTAACCCAATCCAGATAGTATTGATGAGGCATTTCTTGAAATCTATAAATCGCATCAAGCGCTAAATTTATAGCATTAAATTCAATATGACAGATTGCATGAATATTTTTAATCATACCAAGATCTGACTTGTCTCTTTTTGGAGCGCCACTGAAACTAACTAATTTTGGTTTTATTGGGCGCCCAGGAGATGGCATTTTTTTTACTTCACACAAAGGCCCTGTATCTTTGTTTTGGTATTTGATAAGTTGGTTGGTTCGATAGACCTTTTCATCTGCATCATTACAGATTAGAGCAGAATATGAATCTTTAAAGAGAGACATAGGACCCCACTTTTATATTACCTAGCTTCCATTGATCAATTTGTATTCTTATTAACCTCAAAGTTGGAAATCCAACGTTTGCTGTCATTCTGCGGACCTGTCTATTCCTTCCTTCAGTGATAGAGATTTCAACCCAGGAAGTTGGGATGAGTTTCCTTTTTCGAACTGGAGGAGTTCTATCCCAAAGCCACTCTGGCTTTTGTATTTTTTTAATCGAGGCAGGTTTTGTTAATCCATCTTTTAGTTCAACTCCAGCTCTAAGGTCATTAATTGCCTGTTGAGTTATTTCCCCCTCAACTTGCACAACATAGATTTTTGATTTATTATTTTTTGGATTCGTGATTTTATTTTGAAGTTTTCCATCATCAGTCAATATGACAAGGCCTTCAGAGTCTTTGTCTAATCTTCCAGCTGCGTAAATGCTCGGAATATTAATGTAATTCGCTAAAGTATCTCCCTCGCCACTAAACTGACAGATAACACCAAAAGGCTTATTGAAGGCTATGATTTTAGCCATAAATTTGTTTAGCTCTTTCAACGAATGCATCTAATTGTGAATTTGCAATGCTTTTAAATAGCGGAGACATCGTCATATCAGCGATTCTAGATTTGAAACTAAACTCAAGATCTAAATAAACCTTTGCTGCGCTATCCCCAAGAGCTTCAAAGCGCCACTCTCCAGAGAGCTCATCAAATGGCCCATCAAGAAGTTGCATCTTGATCGATTCAAAAGGCATTGAAGTATTATTCGTTGTAAAGCTTTGTTTAAATCCATTTTTATTTATCTGGACCGAGGCAGTAATTTGATTCCCAGTTTCATTTAAAATAGATGAAGAGTCACACCAGTTAAGAAAATTCGAGTAGTCATTAATGTTATTGACCAGCTCAAACATTTGCTGGGGTGAGTATGGAACTATTGCACTTTTTGAAATACGATGCATGGCAAAAAATAAAAAAGATAATTCAAATACTATTGCCTTGAATAAAAAAGCAAGGCATGACTATTTTATCGAACAAAGTCTCGAGGCTGGTCTTAGTTTGCTTGGCTGGGAAGTTAAAAGCTTAAGGGAGAATAAAGTTCAGATAAAAGAGAGTTATGTGATTTATAAAAATAATGAGCTCTTTCTATTTGGAGCGCACATATCGCCATTAAGGTCTGCATCAAGTCATGTTGATTGTGATCCAATTAGGAGCAGAAAACTCCTTCTTAATAAGCTAGAAATCAATAGACTTCGGGAAAAGATTACGCAAAAAGGAGCTACTGTTGTTCCTTTAAAATTGTATTGGGCTAGAGGTAAGGTCAAGTTAGAAATTGGAGTTGCTAAGGGTAAAAAATCTCATGACAAGAGACAAGATATTAAGGAAAGGGATTGGAAATTAGACAAAGCTAGAGCTCTCAAGGAAAGTAATCGATAAAAAATTTTATTTTTTTTAAATTATTTTTCAAATAGTATTATTTTGATAGTACAATAACCTCTAGGTACAGCGTTGGAGGCAGATGGTTTCTTTTGATTCTTTCCTCCTGAAATAGGTGTAAAAGTTACCTCTTCCGCTTTATCTTTTTTTTTAACAAACTTTTATTGGAGAGAATTAAAATGAATAAATCAGAATTAATTGATGCAATCGCTTCAGGTGCAAACTTATCTAAAGCAGACGCTGCTAGAGCATTAAACGCTACTACAGGCGCAATCACTTCAGCAATGGCTAGTGGTGATGGCGTTCAGCTAACTGGATTCGGTAGCTTTGTAGTTAGAAGCCGTGCAGCTCGTACTGGCCGTAACCCACAAACTGGAGCAACTATTCAGATTAAAGCTTCTAATGTGGCAGCCTTTAAAGCTGGTAAAGCATTGAAAGATGCATGTAACTAATTAAGTTATTTTGTTTCTTTTAAAAAGGCGCTTTTTGCGCCTTTTTTTTTGATCAATTAAAAATGATTCATCAAAAAAATATTTACTACCAAAATTTATTTTTCTAAATCTCCATAAAAATTTTGATGACCAGAACTAGTTTCGGAAAGATCACTGATTGCAGTCTCAACATCCTTAATTGCATTTTTAAGTTCACCAATAATTAGGTTTTTGTCATCAGTGAAAGGGAGCTCTTCAATAAGGCGATTTAATTTACCCTGGGATAACCAGGCTTTGTGACGTGCCCATTCAGGAAACAGAACATGATGAGGATCAATACTCTTGACATCAGAAAATCTTGATGGATCACTTGAGTCTAGTTCTAATGGAACATAACCATTAACCATTGTTACTCTATCATAAGGCTCTTTCAGTTTAGCTCCTCTATGAACTACCATATTTCCTTGCATTACAATAATATAGCCGGGCCCAGGGAAGTGCGGACTAATAATCCTATCTTCTGGCATAAATTGATTATTGTCTTTAATCTCTTGAGCTCCTTTCTTTGTGCCAAGAAAATACTGAAATTGACCACCTACCTGTTTATTCGGATCTGAAACCATCATGACATAATCAAGTCCAATTGTATCTGTATGCCACTTATCTACGGCTTTATTTAGATCGTCTGGAGCAAAGTTAAAGTGCCCAAGATGAAGGGGTACAGAGTGTGGCGCGACTGGGATTCCATAAATCTCAGATAAGAATTCACTCACTTTCGGACACAAGCATAAGTCCCTTAAAAATCTAGATCGATATACACAACCACGAAGTAAATATTGAATCCTCTCTCCGCCACTTGAAGTAAATTTTCTGAGTGATTGAGCAGATTGCATTAGAATCCTAACCCCTTCATCAGATAAAAGTTTTGCTGGTCCAGAAACACCAAAATTTGTAGGACACTTGTCTATCTCATCTTTGGTATATCCTAAGTCAGAAAGAGAGAGAGATTTTTTAGGGAGTTCAAGTTCTAGATGAATATTTGAATCATAAGTCGGCTCATCTTTAATATAGTAATAGCCATCAGGGAGGGTCTTTGGAAAGGTGATTGGAGAATTTAATAATTTATTTTGCATAGCATTAGATATTTGAAATTCTAGTAAGATGATACTATCAAATAAAAAAAATTAAAATTAATAAATTTCAAATTAAAACTTGAATTTATATCAATTGGAAATCTTATTAATAGCTCCTTACTTAAAAAAGCTTGATATACTTTTTTGAATGAATATATATTTCTTAATATGACCAAATACACTCCTTATTGGTGGGAAGGGCAACCAAACTACTCAGAGAGTAATAGAGCATCAAAGAATGCAGATGTAGTAATTGTTGGGGCAGGTTTTACTGGCTTAAGTGCGGCAATTACTTTAGCAAAATCTGGAGTTTCGGTTGTTGTTTTTGATTCAGAAGAGTTAGGTTATGGAGCAAGTACGAGGAATGGCGGGATGTTGGGCTCTGGCCATAAAGTATCGCCCCAACAAGCTGAAGAAAAATATGGTGAAGATATTGCTGGACAAATCCATAAAGAAGCAAATGCCTCACTCGCTTTTACTACGAACTTAATTAAAGAAAATAATATTGATTGTGATCTCCAGATTTGTGGTCGATTAAGGACCTCATGGGTACCTCAGGACCAACTGAGTATGTCTGAGAATCTAAAAAAATTAAAAACTATTGATGATTTTAATTCTAGAATGATTGATTCTTCCAAAATGTCTGAGTCAATTAATACTGAGTTATATTTTGGAGGACAGTACTATGAAGATCATGGCTCAGTCCAGCCTAGAAAATTTCATTATGGTCTTCATCAACTTGCTATAAATGCTGGTGCAAAGATTTTTGGAAATATGCCAGTAAGGCAAATCAATCCATTGTCAGGTGATGAAGAAGCGGGCTTTGTTGTTTCCGTCGCTAATGAATTCATACATTGTAAGGATGTTTTGATTGCGACCAATGGATACACTCGATCATCCCTTTCAAAGTATTTATCTAGACGAATTTTGCCTGTTCCTAGTTTCATAATAACTACTGATGAAATTGGAGCTGAAAGAGTAAATTCATTAATACCAGGTGGTCATTGCATAGTTGAAACAAGAAAGCGTTATTGTTATTACCGACCAACGCCCTGTGGAAAAAGAATAATGATTGGAACAAGGGCTGCTATGCATGCCATGTCAGCAGAAAAAGCACTTCCGGTTCTTAAAAAGACGTTAACTGAAATTTTTCCTGAGCTGGATGGAGTTAATATAAGTCATTGTTGGACTGGTTTCACAGGCTTTAGTTTTAGTATGCTTCCTAATTTGGGGTGTCATGATGGAATATATTCTGCAATGGGCTATTGCGGTAATGGGGTAGCTATGGCGCCTTACCTGGGACACATGGCTGCATTAAAGATTCTAGAGCCAGATAAAAAAATAACTGTATTCGAAGACACATCATTACAGATTCGCCCATATTACTTCGGTTCTCCTTGGTTTCTTCCAATTGCAAGTGTTTACTTCAAGGTTTATGATAAGTTTGATAACTATCGCAGGAGAAAAAATTTATAAAACATTTTGAGTTTGACTTTTGTCGACTTACCTCTCCATAATCCCTTGAAATAACTTACTGCATGGTAAAATAGCCGCTTTTTAAATAATTGGAGATTGTCCATGGAACAAACGTTATCAATAATCAAGCCAGATGCAGTAGCTAAAAATGTCATCGGTCAAATTTACTCAAGATTTGAAAATGCTGGATTTAGAATTGTGGCATCTAAAATGATACATTTAGATCAAGAAATGGCTGGAGGTTTTTATGCTGTTCATAAAGACAGGCCTTTCTTCAATGACCTAATGACTTTTATGACTTCAGGGCCTGTAATGGTTCAAGTTCTAGAGGGCGAAAACGCTGTTGCTAAGCATCGTGAGATCATGGGCGCAACAAATCCAAAAGAAGCTGATGCAGGAACTATCAGAGCAGATTTTGCAGAGTCTTTAGATGAAAATGCTGTTCATGGCTCAGATTCATTGGAAAATGCAGCCATTGAGATTGCCTATTTCTTTGGTGATAAGGGTGTCTGCCCTAGAACACGATAGACAATAGATCATCATCCTCATGTTAGAAAAACAAAACTTACTCGGACTAACTCAAAGTAAGTTTAAGGATTTTTTTTCTGACTTAAGTGAGAAGCCCTTTCGTACAAAACAAATTATGCAATGGATCTATCACCAGGGTGTTCATGACTTTGGTGATATGCATAATTTTTCAAAGGACCTTAGAGATAAACTTGGTTCAATAGCCTCTCTTGATTTGCCTGAAGTTGTTTCAATGAATAATTCAAAGGATGGGGTCGTCAAGTGGGTCATTAAGCTTGGTAAAGATAATCATATTGAGACTGTTTATATCCCTCAAAAAGATAGAGGAACTCTTTGTATCTCCTCACAAGTTGGCTGCTCACTGGCGTGTACTTTTTGTTCAACTGGCTATCAAGGCTTTAACAGGAACTTAAAAGCTCATGAGATTATTGGCCAGGTTTTAGTTGCTAAAAATCATTTAGTTCAAGAAAACAAACGCATCTCTAATGTAGTTTTTATGGGAATGGGCGAGCCCTTGCTGAATGAATCCCCTGTATATGATGCTTGTGAGATTCTTTTAGATGATTGGGCTTTTGGACTATCAAGAAGGCGCGTTACTGTCTCATCTTCAGGAATTGTTCCTGCACTATTAAGAATGTCGGACAAAGTTCCAGTTAGCCTAGCTATTTCTTTACATGCTCCTGAAGATGAATTAAGAGATATACTAGTTCCAATAAATAAGAAATACCCAATAAAAGAATTAATGAAAGCGTGCCATTATTATCTGAATGCTGGGACTCAAGAGAGACATATTCTATTTGAATATGTGATGTTAGAAAATGTAAATGATTCTATAGAAAATGCTAAATCATTGTCAAAGCTGCTGAACTTTTGGTTTGATCGTGAGTCGGCTAAAGTTAATTTGATTCCTTTTAATCCATTTCCAGAAACTCAATATAAAACTTCAAGTAATAAGACTATAGATAAATTTCAAGATATCTTACATCGTTCAGGTATTCGTACAACAACAAGAAGAACAAGGGGTGATGACGTGGATGCTGCATGCGGCCAACTGGCAGGAAAAGTATTAGATAAGAGTAGAAGAAATGTTGGACGGAATTGATTACTATCCGAAAAAGAAAAAAAGATCTTATGGAAAATTAATTGGGTTCTTGTTGTTTTTATTGGCTTTAATTGGTATGTGGTATTATCTTCAAGACTTAGATTTAAGTCAAAGTAAATCAAGCACAATTATCATTAGTCAGCCCTCTGAATATGTTGAAGAAGAAAAAACTGTTAAAGATACTAGTGAGTCAATTGCTCCCAAATTAATAGAGAGTAATGAAGAAAGTCTTGATGAGGTTGTAAGCAATTATGAAGCAAATACACAAAATTAAAAGAAGGGTTTCTAGACAAATATTCGTTGGAGATGTTGCTATAGGAGGTGATGCTCCGATTAGTGTTCAAAGTATGACGAATACAGATACTTGTGATGTTGACTCCACTATATCTCAAATACTTTCTCTTGAAAAGGCGGGCGCTGACATGGTTAGGGTGTCAATTCCAACAATGGAGGCTGCTGAAGCCTTTAAAAAAATTAAAAAATCTGTTAGCTTACCATTGATTACTGACATTCATTTTGATTATAAAATAGCTTTAAAAGTGGCAGAATATGGCTCTGATTGTCTCAGGATTAATCCTGGGAATATTGGGAAAGAAGATCGAGTAAGAGAGGTTGTTGCTTCTGCAAAAGATAATGGAATTCCTATCCGAGTAGGAGTTAACGCAGGATCTCTAGAGAAAGATTTGCAGAAGAAATACACTGAACCGACTCCTGAGGCAATGGTGGAATCGGCTTTTAGACATATTGATATTTTAAATAGATTAAATTTTGATGATTTCAAAGTTTCTTTGAAGGCATCTGAAGTTTTTATGACAGTTTTTGCTTATCGTCAACTTGCTTCTCAGATTGATAATCCACTTCATCTAGGTATTACTGAGGCCGGTTCTTTTCGTTCGGGTACTGTTAAATCTTCAATTGGAATGGGTATGTTATTAAGTGAGGGTATAGGAGATACTATTCGCGTATCACTAGCATCAGATCCGGTGAATGAGGTTAAAGTTGGTTTTGATATTTTGAAATCACTCCACTTAAGAAAAAAAGGCGTGAACTTAATTGCATGCCCATCATGTTCCAGACAAAAATTTGATGTCATTTCTGTAGTTAATGAACTAGAATCTCGTCTTGAAGATATTACTGAATCAATTGATGTGGCTGTGATTGGTTGCGTAGTCAATGGCCCAGGGGAGGCTAAAGAGGTAAGTGTAGGCCTTACAGGAGGGTCTCCAAACTTATTGTATATCGATGGTAAAACTCACAGTAAAGTGGATAACGAATCTTTGGTTGATACTCTCGAGATGCAGATTAGAAGGCGAATACCTATTTCCAACGTCTAACTCTTTTCACTGCTTTATATTTGTAGATTGCTATAATGGAGTAATAGCCTATAACAGCTGTAATGACAGAGGTAATTAATCCACCAACCCAAAACGCTAAGGTTGCATTACCAAAATTTTCTATTAGGTATGAGAAGGTAAACTCAAATTCTGGATCCATTTCAATGCCCATAATAGAGGCACCTAATTTATAAGTAAAGAAATAAAAAGGAACCATTGTAATTGGGTTATTGATCCAAACCACAAGAATTGAGAGTAGTATATTTGCAGAAAAAACTACCGCAAAGATTGCAACCAGTAAGGTGTGCATGGGAAGAGGAATAAATGCAAAAAAGAGTCCAATAGCAAAAGCCCTAGAAATCGTTCTTTTGTTCCACTTCCAAATTTCAGGATTTGTTAAATGTTTATTAAACCACCCAAGATTAATATTTTCAGGCTTAGGGCTATATTTTTTAAGGGTCTCTTTCATTAATTTTTCGAGACCTCAATTATTTTTTCTGGAGTTAAGCCATAAAGTTCATAAAGCTCAGATTGTGAACCATGTTCTGTGACATTATCTGGAACACCTAACATATGAAGATTTGTTTTAATATTGTTTTTTTGAAGTAGTTCATTTATAGCACTTCCTGCACCACCATTTAGAGTGTTGTCCTCGATAGAGATAAGGGTTTTAGAGTCATTTGCTATTTTTAGTATTAAATCTTCATCTAAAGGTTTTACAAACCTCATGTCCACAACAGTTGCGTTTATCTTTTCTGAGGCTGACATTGCAGCATCGAGCATATTTCCAAACGCAAATATGGATATGTCTATACCAGTTCTAACAATGTTGCCTTTTCCAATTTCAAACTCAGAGTTTGTGACATAGTCTTCAATACTAGATTTTCCTCTTGGAAATCTTACGCAAACTGGACCTTCAAAATGATTTGCAAAATTGAGTGCTTTGTACATCTCTAGCGATGAGCTTGGAGCGATGATAGTAATATTAGGTATACATCTTAAGAAGCTCAAGTCAAAAATCCCTGCATGAGTTGCACCATCAGCACCTACAAGGCCAGCCCTATCTATAGCAAAAGTAACATTTAAATTCTGCAGAGCTATATCGTGAATGAATTGATCATAACCTCGTTGCAAAAAAGTTGAATAGATTGCAACTATAGGCTTTAACCCTTTGGTAGCCATTCCACCAGCCAGAGTTACTGCATGTTGTTCAGCTATCGCTACATCGACAAAACGTTCAGGAAATTGATTAGCAAACTCAACCATTCCTGAGCCTTCAGACATTGCTGGCGTTATACCTATAACTTTTTCATCAACAATGGCAGAATTACAAAGCCATTTTCCAAAAACACTGCTATAGCTCGGAAAGTTATTGGTTGATGTGGAGGGAGGAGAAATACCATGAAATTTAAGTGGATTCTCTTCAGCCTCTTCTAAGCCGTGACCTTTTTTTGTAATAATATGAAGAATTCTAGGTTGTTTAAGGTTTTTTAAATTCTCTAAAGTTTTAATCAATATCGATATATCATGTCCGTCAATTGGCCCAAAGTAGTCTACACCCAATTCTTCAAATAGTGTTCCAGGAAGAATCATTCCTTTTAAATGCTCCTCTGATCGTTTTGCAAATTTTTGAATACGGGGTAAACGCTCTAAAAATTTAAGTGATTTAGATTTCATAGTTGAGTATATCTTTCCTGAAATCAGTCTGGTTAGATACTTACTCAGTGCACCAACATTCTTTGATATTGACATATCATTATCATTAAGAATGATTAATAGATTAGCATCAGTATCTCCTGCATGATTTAGTGCTTCAAAAGACATGCCGCCAGTCAGTGCACCGTCACCAATTACTGCAATAGAGGTATCAGAGTTCTGATTGAGTTTATTTGCAAAAGCTATTCCTAATGCCGCACTTATTGAGGTTGATGAGTGACCTGCGCCAAAGACATCATGCTCGCTTTCGCTTCTTTTTGTAAA
>ERZ802819.335-NODE-335-length-31924-cov-17.3648_pt1 | contig 31924 bp, 27 predicted proteins | sample MGYA00345647_ERZ802819 | MGnify/ENA primary metagenome ERZ802819 (study PRJEB30503, sample SAMEA104212355) | marine metagenome | biome: Westerlies Biome; feature: [SRF] surface water layer (ENVO:00010504) within the epipelagic zone...; material: water...
GTGACCTGCGCGAGCGCCGAGAGATCAAGCTCCGTTTGTCGTATGGTGCGTGTGGCTGGCTTGCGATATTGATCAAGCCGGTCGTGCAATGCGGCGCGAATCTCGCTGTCGCTGATGGTGATCTCTTCGGCGATGATGGCTGCCGACAGGCTGCCGATTTTTGCGCTGCGCAACTGGGGCGCGTCATAGCTCGGTTTGTTTTCCTGAAAAAAGCTATCGATCGTGGCATCATCGGGGGTGGCAATAGATTCGGGGCGCACCGGAAAACTGCTCAGTTTTACTGTGCGTTTTTCCATTTCATGCGCCGCCACCACATTGGCCAAGGCGCTATCATAACGTAACCCCTGAGAAACCGCTGTCATCAGCTGCTGTCGTTGCAGCACACCATCGACACGGTTTAGATATTCCTGCTCGGTAAATCCGGCACCGGCCAAAGCCTGCAAGAACCGGCCTTCTGAAAACTGCCCGAATTCATCCTGAAAACTGGCTTCATTGGCGATCGCATCGCGCTGCATCGCGCGGGTGACGGTCAGACCAAGGTCTTCATTTTCGGCGCGGAACAGGACTTCGCGTGACATGGTGCCGATCACGTCATTCAACAGCCCGCCTTGCATCGCTTCGGCGGTTGTTGTGTTGGGCAGATAGGTGCGTCTAGTCCGGTCAAATTCGATGGCAACTTCGCGCGGTGAAACACTTTGGTCGCCGGCTGAAATGGCTTTATCGCTGCCGCCGATTAAACCGGTAGAGCCATCGCCAATACCCCATAATGCAAATCCCCCGGCCAAAAACAGGAGAAAAAACTTCATTATCGGTGATTTGGCGCCACTGCGCATCGCCTGTAACATATTGCTCTATCCATCGTCTATGTTGGTCTTGCGACATTCAACCCGGGGTCGCCGGGACGGATGATTGCCGCTTGGCTGTGTTTCAATATCATAGGTAATAAAGCCTGGTGCCATTCGGGGCAACTTCAATATCAATAATTTGCTGTGAAACTGCTTTTGCATCGATGTTTTTGTGCTGTCGCCAAACTGGGCCAACAAACTGGGCTGACAAGTGGGCCATTCCGGCGGCGGGATGACAGGCGGGTGTTTTGCTGATACGAGTATCAGCGATGAAAAGATCAGTGTTTTTAAGACGAAAAAGGCCCGTAACATGATTGTCGCAGCAAATTGGAAGATGAATCCGACCTTGGATCAGGCCGGGGTGCTGGCAACAGCGCTGACTACACACACATTCGCCAACGTCACACGGGTGTTATTTGCGCCACACCCCTATCTTGTGCCGATGTCGGTGCGGTTATCGGATAGCGGGGTGCGGATTGGCGGGCAGGATTGTCATTTTGCCGATGATGGTGCCTATACCGGCGATGTGTCAGCCGCCATGTTACGTGATTGCGGCGCATCTATGGTGCTTTTGGGACATTCTGAACGGCGTTCGGCGCATGGCGAAACAAGTCATCTGGTGGCGCAGAAGGTGCGTGCTGCGCGGGCACAGCAGTTGCAGGTGATGCTGTGCGTTGGTGAAACCAAGGCAGAGCGTGATCATGGCCAGGCCGAGCAGGTGGTGATCGATCAACTGCAAGCGTCAATTCCGGCCGATATGGACGCAAAACATCTGACCATTGCCTATGAGCCGGTATGGGCGATTGGCACCGGGGCTGTGGCATCGCCCGATGATATCGCCACGATACATGCGTTGATTTCGGCCGTATTAACCGAAAAATATGGTGCAGATAATCTGCCGCCGATTCTGTATGGCGGTTCCGTCAATGCGAACAATGCGGCAGATATTTTTGCCATCCCGAAAGTGGATGGTGCGCTTGTTGGCGGTGCCAGCCTTGATGCAGAGGCATTTGCGGCGATTTGTACCGCGGCAAATCAGATCAGCCTCTAAGCAGATTTTCACCAGATTTAGCATCTAGCATTACCATTTTGGTTGAAAAAGCGGCAATATCCCCATATAAGCGAAGCTCCTGATAGATATTAAGAGACCAACCCGCATGGAAACGCTTGTTTTAACCATCCATATTCTGATTGCCGTCGCGCTTGTTGCGGTCATTTTGCTGCAACGCAGTGAAGGCGGCGGCCTTGGTATTGGTGGCAGCAGCAGCAGTGGCGGTGGTTTTATGACAGCGCGCGGCACCGCAAATTTGATGACGCGGGCAACAACTTTTCTGGCGATTGGCTTTTTTGCCACAACGGTTGTTCTGGCGATTCTGGCTGGGTATAGCAATGAACCAGCTTCGATTGTTGATGAGGTGCTGCAGCAAGCGCCGGCGCAACAATCCGGGCCGAGCGTTCCTACCGACCAATAAGCGATTAATAGCTGGCGAATAGCCGACTAGTAGCTGAAGAATAGCTGGTAAAACATGCGCGAATGCTGTGCGTGACTTTCCGCCATGCTGTGGCGGTTGTTCAGGCGCAGGGTCGGCTTCTGTCATTGTCAATAGCAACAATATTTTTTTATTCGTCGATGAGCGCATTTTAACACTTATCAACGGCACGTTGATCGGTTAATAAATATGTCCATGCCTCGTTATATTTTCATCACTGGTGGTGTGGTCTCCTCACTCGGTAAAGGTCTCGGCGCTGCGGCGCTGGCGGCACTGTTGCAGGCCCGCGGATATTCTGTGCGTTTGCGCAAACTTGACCCCTATTTGAATGTTGATCCGGGCACCATGTCACCGACCCAGCATGGCGAGGTGTTTGTCACCGACGATGGTGCCGAGACCGATCTTGACCTCGGCCATTATGAACGCTTTACCGGTGTGCATGCCAAGCGCACTGACAATGTCACAACCGGCCGCATTTATTCTGATGTTCTGGCGAAAGAGCGGCGTGGTGATTATCTTGGCGCCACCATTCAGGTGATTCCGCATGTGACCGATGCCATTAAAGATTTTGTTTTGTCGAATCACGATGATGAAGATTTTATTTTATGCGAGATTGGCGGCACTGTTGGCGATATCGAATCGCTGCCATTTCTTGAGGCGATCCGTCAAATTGGGAACCAGCTTGGGCGCGATTCAACCTGTTTTCTGCATGTTACACTGATTCCCTATATCGCAGCGGCTGGCGAGCTGAAAACCAAACCGACACAGCATTCGGTAAAGGAATTGCAATCGGTCGGTATTCAGCCGGATATCCTGCTCTGTCGTACCGAACACCCATTGCCCGATGAGCAGCGGGGGAAAATTGGCCTGTTTTGTAACATCCGCGAGTCGGCGGTGGTGCTTGCGCGCGATGTCAGTAATATTTACGAAGTGCCGCTGTCGTACCATAATGAGGGGCTGGATCGCGAAGTGGTGCGGCATTTCGGATTGCCGGATACAGCCCCGGATCTGACCGCCTGGACGCGGATTTGCCAGACCGTGTCCAATCCGGAAGGCGAGGTCTCGATTGCCATTGTCGGCAAATATACCAGCCTGCAGGATTCGTATAAATCGCTCGGTGAGGCGCTGGTTCATGGCGGTATTGCGAATGGCGTCAAGGTCAATATTGAATGGATTGATTCTGAAATATTTGAACAGGAAGACGCGGCGATAGAAGCGTTGCACCATGTCAGCGGTATTTTGGTGCCGGGTGGGTTTGGTGAGCGCGGTTCTGAAGGCAAAATACGCGCGGTGCGGTTTGCGCGTGAACAAAAGATTCCGTATTTCGGGATTTGCTTTGGCATGCAGATGGCGGTTTTGGAAACCGCCCGCAATCTGGCTGGGCTGACCGGTGCCGGATCCAGCGAGTTTGGTGAAGCAGATATCCCACTTGTCGGCCTGATGACCGAATGGACAGTGGGCAATGAGACCCAGCAACGCAGTTCCGCAGATGATCTTGGTGGTACCATGCGCCTTGGTGCCTATGAATGTCACCTTGAGGCCGGGTCGCTGGCCAGCCATCTCTATGGCGCGCAGGTGATCCATGAGCGCCATCGGCATCGCTATGAAGTCAATATTGCCTATCGCGACGCGCTTGCATCGGCTGGCATGAAAATTTCCGGCCTGTCACCCGATGGCAGCCTGCCGGAAATTGTTGAACGTGCAGATCATCCCTGGTTTGTCGCGGTACAGTTCCATCCGGAACTAAAATCAAAGCCATTTGACCCGCATCCGTTATTTACTGGTTTCGTCGCGGCATCAATGGAACAATCACGCCTTGTCTAGCCGCTTGGTCTAAAAGGGGGCATATGTCGTGCAGCAAATTACCATCACAAAGCCACAAAACGGCACGGGCCAACAGGTGATGTGTGGCGGTGCTGCGCCGCTGATGCTGATTGCCGGCCCGTGTCAGATCGAAAGTCTAGATCATGCGTTGCTCTGTGCTGATCGGCTCAAAACCATGGCGGCGCAGGCCGGCATGGGATTTGTTTATAAATCATCCTATGACAAGGCCAATCGCACCTCGGCGCAAACCGCGCGTGGTGTCGGGATTGATGCCGGGCTGGATATTCTGGCGCGGGTCAAAGCCACGCTAGAGGTGCCGGTTCTTACCGATGTGCATTCTGCGGATCAATGCGCGATGGCAGCCGAAGTAGCTGATATTATACAAATTCCGGCTTTTTTATGCCGCCAGACGGATCTGCTTGTTGCGGCGGCAAAAACGGGCGCGGTGGTCAATATTAAAAAAGGACAGTTTCTGGCCCCCTGGGATATGCAGCATGTGGCGGCAAAAGTATCCGGGGCCGGCAATGATCGTATTCTGCTCACCGAACGCGGCACGTCATTTGGCTATAATACGCTGGTATCGGATATGCGGGGTCTGCCAGTGATGGCGGATTTTGGCTTTCCGGTGATTTTTGACGCAACACATTCGGTGCAGCAACCTGGCGGACGTGGTGGCAGTTCTGGTGGCCAGCGCGAATTCGTGCCGGTGCTGGCACGCGCGGCGGTGGCTGTTGGGGTGCATGGGCTGTTCATGGAGAGCCATGAGGACCCGGATCAGGCACCGTCAGACGGCCCGAATATGGTGCCACTTGATGCGATGCCGAAAATATTACAACAGCTTATGCGCCTCGATGCGGCGCGGCGCGATTCATTGGACTGATCTCAATCTGTCTATGCCCCGCGGTTGCATTGCTGCGGGTTTTTGTCTACACAACGCCCATGTCGCGTAATCCAAAAGGCCATGGCCGGAGAGGTGCCTGTAATGTCATCCATCATCGATATTAATGCGCGTGAGATCCTTGACTCGCGCGGCAATCCAACCATCGAAGTTGATGTGGTTTTAGAAGATGGCGCGGTGGGACGTGCAGCGGTGCCGTCCGGTGCGTCAACCGGCGCTTATGAAGCTGTCGAAATGCGCGATGGTGATGCAGATCGCTATGCCGGTAAAGGCGTTTTAAAAGCGGTTGATGCGGTCAATTTTGAAATTTTCGACGCGCTGGTCGGTGCCGATGCGTTTGATCAGGCTGGCATTGATCAGGATTTGATTGAGCTTGACGGGACAGCCAATAAGTCGCGTCTGGGGGCAAATGCCATTTTGGGCGTGTCGATGGCGGTGGCACGGGCCGCAGCTGACTCGGCAGAAATGCCGCTATGGCGTTACCTTGGGGGGGTGCATGCACATTTGTTGCCGGTGCCGATGATGAATATCATTAATGGCGGCGCGCATGCCGATAATGCACTCGATGTGCAGGAATTTATGATCATGCCGGTTGGTGCCGGTCATTTTGCCGATGCGCTGCGCATGGGTGCGGAAATTTTCCATGCGTTAAAAGCGCAGTTAACCGCAGCCGGCCTGTCAACAGCCGTTGGTGACGAGGGTGGTTTTGCGCCAGCCATCAATTCGAGCGATGAAGCGCTGGCATATATCACCAAATCAATTGAGGTGGCCGGCTATAAACCGGGCGAAGATGTGATGATCGCGCTGGACGCTGCCGCCAGCGAATTTTGTCATGACGGGGTGTATAGATTAGCCGGTGAGGGACGCAATCTGAGCACTGGCGAGATGAACAGCATGTGGCAGGATCTGGTTGGGCGCTACCCGATTGTGTCCATTGAGGACCCGTTGCACGAAGATGACTGGGACGGGTTTGCCCAGTTAACCCAGAGCATTGGTGATCAGGTGCAAATTGTCGGTGATGATTTGTTTGTGACCAACCCGGAACGGTTGCGCCGTGGTATTGAAAATGCGGCTGGTAACGCGATTTTGATCAAGGTGAACCAGATCGGCACGCTGTCAGAAACGCTGCAGGCGATTGATATGGCGCAAAAAGCCGGATTTGGCGTGATTATTTCACACCGTTCAGGTGAGACCGAAGATCACTTTATTGCCGATCTGGCGGTGGCGACGAATGCCGGACAGATCAAGACAGGATCATTGTCGCGGTCAGATCGTCTGGCGAAATATAACCAGCTTTTGCGTATTGAAGAAGAGCTGGATCGCACCGGTCTTTATGCTGGCAAGGCCATACTGAAACGCTAAAATTTGTATATTTTCCGGCGATTCGCTTTTTTCTTGACGCTGCGAATCGTCTCTGATTCACTGTGTCTCAAGGTGCCGCGCGCGGGACGTGTCGTGGCCACCGACAAAGGAGACAAGTGATGACAGTGATCGCACGCAAACCAATGGCATTTTTGGGCAGTTTTGTGCTTTTGGGTGCCATTGTGACGTTTTTCGGGTTCCATATTGTCAGTGGTGACCGCGGCCTGTTAGCGCGGCCGGGGCTTGAACTCAAAATTGTTCAGGCCGAAGAACATCTGGCATTGCTGACAAAACATCAGCGGTTTTTACAACAACGTATCGGCTTGCTGCGCAGTGGCTTTGTCGATGCCGATATGCTGGCCGAAACAGCCCGTGCCGAATTGGGGCTCTATGGGCCGAATGATGTGATTGTTTCAATTGATCTGTCAGATTTGAAATTTTAGGCAAGAAACTGGATTTAGTGATATTAACTAAATTCTAGTTATATGAAAATTTTATAATAAAAACAATTAAATAAAATTGTTGCAAAAATTCAAATTTCCTTCAATCCTATAAAGGTTCGTGGCGTATCGCGCTATGTCGTGATGCTGCGTTGTGGCGATGTATGCGCCGGTAAGCTGTTACTGGTGAACGAAATTGTCATTGGGATGATGGCAGATCCGTCGGCATAGCGGATTACCGGATGAGATAGGAAACAAGGGGTCAGCGCATGGTTGCAAAAGCCGATACCAAACGCAAAAAGGGGCCGGGCCGGCCACCAAAAGCGGCTGCTGTCAAAATTAACAACATACCCGCCACGGATGATTTGCTGGCAATGTATAAAGACATGTTGCTCATCCGGCGCTTTGAAGAAAAGGCAGGTCAGCTGTATGGCATGGGCCAGATTGGCGGGTTTTGCCATCTCTATATCGGGCAAGAGGCGGTTGTTGTCGGGCTGCAATCGGCATCAAAACCCGGCGATACGGTGGTCACCTCTTATCGTGATCATGGTCATATGCTGGCATGTGGCATGGCGGCGGACGGGGTGATGGCGGAATTGACCGGTCGTGCCGGCGGCTATTCGCGTGGCAAGGGTGGATCAATGCATATGTTCAGCCGGGAAAAGAAGTTTTTCGGCGGTCATGGGATTGTGGGTGCGCAGGTGCCGATTGGTGTTGGTCTGGCGTTTTCACATAAATACAAAGAGGAACCGAATGTCTGTCTGACCTATCTTGGTGACGGTGCGGTTAATCAGGGTCAGGTCTATGAAAGTTTTAATATGGCTGCGTTATGGAGCCTGCCTTGTTTGTTTATCATCGAAAATAATCAATATGGCATGGGCACGGCGGTAACCCGCGCTGCGGCCGGTCGCGATCTGGCTGATCGCGGCATGGCCTATGGCATTCCCGGCAAACAGGTCGATGGGATGGATGTGCTGGCAGTGCGGAATGCGGCGCTAGAGGCGCTGGCGCATTGTCGTGAGGGCAACGGCCCGTATATTCTGGAAATGAAGACCTATCGCTATCGCGGGCATTCGATGTCGGATCCGGCAAAATATCGTACCCGCGAAGAGGTCGATGCCATGCGCAAACAGCATGACCCCATCGACCAGATGCGTGATTTGCTGAAAAACCAGAATATTTCGGATGATCAGCTCAAGGCGATTGATTCAGATGTGAAGGTGACCGTCACCAAAGCCACCGAATTTGCGCAGACCAGCCCAGAGCCGGATGCGAGCGAATTATTTACCGATATTTTATTGCCCGATACGGACAACAGCCAGTCGGCAAAGGTGTAACGCATGGCCACTGAAATCAAAATGCCGGCATTATCGCCGACCATGGAAACCGGAACATTAGCCAAATGGCTGGTAGCAGAGGGTGATCAGGTGCGTTCGGGCGATGTTATTGCCGAAATTGAAACCGACAAAACGACAATGGAAGTTGAAACCATTGACGATGGCGTCGTCGGCAAATTGCTGGTGCCAGCGGGTGCCGAAAATGTGCCGGTCAATACGGTCATCGCAATTTTGATTGATGATGCCGGTGAAAGTATAGCCGGTGCCAGCATTGCCGATGTGGCGGTTGCGGAAAATGTTGCCCCGGAAAATGTTGCCCCGGAAAATGCTGCCCCGGAAAGCGCCGCCCCGGCAACTGTATCGGCGCCCGTCATTACAGCAGATGCAGCCGCGATCAGCGGCGCCTCAACCATGCTGACCGTGCGCGAGTCGCTGCGTGATGCGATGGCCGAGGAAATGCGGCGCGATGAGCGGGTGTTTGTCATGGGCGAGGAAGTCGCCGAATATCAGGGTGCCTATAAGGTGACACAGGGTCTGCTTGATGAATTCGGATCGAAGCGGGTGATTGATACGCCGATCACCGAGCAGGGATTTGCCGGGCTGGGTGTTGGTGCCGCGTTTGGCGAATTACGTCCGGTCATCGAATTTATGACCTTTAATTTTGCGATGCAGGCGATTGATCAGATTATTAATTCTGCGGCAAAGACTCTCTATATGTCCGGCGGACAGATGGGGTGCCCGATTGTGTTTCGCGGGCCAAATGGGGCGGCCAGCCGGGTTGGCGCACAGCATTCGCAATGCTATGCCAGCTGGTATGCGCATTGTCCCGGGCTAAAAGTTGTTTCGCCATATTCTGCTGCGGATGCGAAAGGCCTGTTGAAATCGGCAATCCGTGATCCCAACCCGGTTATTTTCCTCGAAAATGAGGTGATGTACGGGCAGAGTTTTGATGTGCCGGATGATGATGTGCTGGTGCCGATTGGCAAGGCGAAGATTTTGCGCGAAGGCACGGATGTGACGATCACCGCATTTTCAATCATGGTGGGGCGTGCTTTGCAGGCGGCCGATGCGCTTGCCGCTCAGGGTATTAGCGCCGAGGTGATTGATCTGCGTACCATTCGGCCGCTGGACAGTGAGACGATTGTTGCGTCGGTGAAAAAGACCTCGCGGCTTGTTACCTGTGAAGAGGGATTCCCCTTTGCTGGTGTCGGTGCCGAGATCGCCATACAGGTTATGGAACAGGCGTTTGACTGGCTGGATGCGCCAATTGCGCGGGTCACCGGCAAAGATGTGCCAATGCCCTATGCGGAAAATCTGGAAAAGCTGGCGCTGCCACAGGTTGAAGATATCGTTGCCACGGCGCAGGCTGTGTGTGACGGGTTTAGGGGGTAGGCCATGTCGGTAAATGTGACCATGCCAGCACTTTCGCCAACGATGACAGAGGGCACTGTTGCAAAATGGCTGATTGCTGTTGGCGAAACGGTGCATTCTGGCGATGTGATTGCGGAAATCGAAACCGATAAAGCGACCATGGAAGTCGAATCTATCGAGGATGGTGTGGTCGCGCATATTCTGGTTGAGGCGGGCAGCGAGAATGTCGCTGTGGGAACGGTGATCGCGATTTTAGCGGAAGCGGGCGAGGCGGTTGATGCAATTTCCGCGACCCCGGTGACGGCTGTGGCTGATGAAGCGCCCGCCGCGCCAGCTAATACGCCAGCCGAAACGCCGATAGCCGTGGCACAGACAAGCGTGACACAGACAGGCATGGCGCAAACAGCCGTGGCGCAGAAAAGCATGTCAGAGACAAGCAAGCGTATTTTCGCAACCCCATTGGCGCGGCGCATTGCCGCGAATAAGGGCATCGCGCTCGACGGGCTGACCGGCAGTGGCCCGCATGGCCGTATTTTACGCCGCGATGTTGAGGCCGCGCCCGCCGCACCCGCCGTACAGATAACGCCAGCTTCGGCAAATGCAATGTCGTCGTCAGCTGCCGCCGGTGCCAGTGAACTGGTTGCAAATAGCCAGATGCGTCAGGTCATTGCATCACGGCTTCAACAGTCAAAACAACAGGCGCCGCATTTCTACGTCACGGTGGATTGCCAGATTGACACGCTGCTGGCGGCGCGGCGTGCGCTGAATGAAAAAGCCCCGGATGGTGTCAAAATTTCCCTTAATGATCTGGTCATTCGGGCCACAGCGATGGCGCTGATGGCGGTGCCGGATGCGAATGTGGCCTATGAAGACACGCATACACGGCGGTTTCAGCATGCCGATATTTGCATGGCTGTCGCCATTGATGGCGGTTTGGTAACGCCGGTTATCTGGGCGGCCGAAACCATGGGGCTTGCCGCATTGTCACAGACAACGGCTGATTTGGCCAGCCGTGCCAGACAGGGTCAGCTTCGCGCCGCAGAATATACCGGCGGCAGCTTTACGATTTCTAACCTTGGCATGTTTGGTGTCCGCGAATTTGCCGCGGTGATCAATCCGCCACAAGGTGCGATTCTCGCTGTCGGGGCAGGTGAGCAACGCCCGGTCGTCGTCGATGGTGCGCTGACGGTGGCAACCGTGATGACAGTGACATTATCGGCTGATCACCGCGCTATTGATGGCGCAGTGGCGGCACAGTGGCTGCAATCCTTTAAGGGGTTTGTCGAAAACCCGGTGACCATGCTTCTGTAAAACACAGCCCCCTATTGCGCAGCATTTTCAAGCAAGTTACGGCCCGGATCAGGAGACCAAAAATGACCAAAACGCATTATGATATTGCTGTGATTGGCGGTGGCCCGGGCGGTTATGTTGCGGGTATTCGGGCCGCCCAGCTGGGACTAAATGCGGTGGTGATCGAGCGTGAGCATCTTGGCGGCATTTGCCTGAATTGGGGGTGTATTCCGACCAAGGCGTTGCTGCGTGCCGCCGAATTGCGCCATTCGATTGACGAAATGCAGGCTTTTGGGATTTCGGTCGGTGATGTCACGATTGATCTGCCGGCGATGGTCAAACGGTCGCGCAAAGTGGCGGCACGCCTGTCAGCCGGGGTAACGCATCTTCTCAAAAAAAATAAGGTGCCGGTGATCGAGGCAACGGCGACCATTGGTAAGCCGCTGAAAAACGGGCGAGAGGTGCATTTATCTGATGGCACCGTCATCAGCGCCAGCCATGTCATCATCGCCACAGGCGCGCGCGCCCGATCATTGCCGGGGATCGAGCCAGACGGCAAATCAATTCTGACCTATCGTGAGGCGATGGTGCCGCAAGATATGCCAAAATCGCTGATTATTGTCGGGTCTGGTGCTATCGGCGCTGAATTTGCGTCATTTTACAATGATTTAGGCGTCGAGGTCACATTGGTCGAAGCGCTTGACCGTATTTTGCCTGTCGAAGACAGCGACATATCGGCATTTGTGGCCAAGGCGTTTGAAAAGCGGGGTATGAACATCCTGACAAATGTGAAATTGCAGTCGGTCACAGCCGGTAGCGATGGCGTGCTGGCAAAACTTGATGGTGATCATCCGGATTTGCAAGCCGAGCGCATGATTTTGGCGGTTGGCATCATCGGCAATGTTGAAAATCTGGGGCTGGACGGCACCGCTGTTAAAATTGATCGGGGGCATATTGTGACCGATGGGTTTGGGGCAACGGCCGAGCCGGGCATTTATGCGATTGGTGATGTAACCGGCCCGCCCTGGCTGGCGCATAAAGCCAGTCATGAAGGCATTTTATGTGTTGAAAAAATTGCCGGTGGCAAGGATCTGCATGCGATTGCCGATGGGGCTGTGCCGGGATGCACCTATTGCCGCCCGCAGGTGGCGTCAATTGGCCTGACCGAGGCGGCCGCCACAAAAGCTGGCCATAGCATTAAAACCGGAAATTTTCCATTTGCCGGCAACGGCAAAGCCATTGCGCTTGGCGATGATGCTGGGTTTGTCAAAACCATTTTTGACGCCACGACCGGAGAATTGCTCGGCGCGCATATGGTTGGCCCGGAAGTCACTGAACTGATCCAGGGGTTTGCCATTGCCCGCAGTCTTGAAGCCACCGAGGCCGAGTTGATGGCAACCATTTTTCCGCATCCGACATTATCCGAAGCGATGCATGAGTCGGTTTTAGATGCCTATGATCGCGCTATTCATTTCTAACCGCGCCGATGCTGTTTGCTGATCAATGATGATGACAATTTGACCAGTTGTTTTTCACTGCCAGTCTCTGCTAAGACACAGATATGCCAGAACTGAACACCCGCAAAGGCGCCGCAAGGCACCCGGAAAAGCAAAAAAATCCTGACCGGCCGCAACCGCGTCGGCCGGAATGGCTGCGCGTGAAAGCGCCGGTATCAAAAGCCTATAATGAAACCCGAAAATTGATGCGCGCGCATAATCTGGTGACAGTCTGCGAAGAGGCGGCCTGTCCGAATATCGGTGAATGCTGGTCGCAAAAACACGCCACCATGATGATTTTGGGATCGGTTTGCACACGTGCCTGCGCATTTTGCAATGTGGCAACAGGGCGGCCTGATCTGCTTGACCCGCATGAACCCGAAAATGTCGGCAAGGCGGTGGCCACATTAGGCTTGAAGCATGTGGTGATTACCTCGGTTGACCGGGACGATCTCGACGATGGCGGCGCCCAGCATTTTGCCCAGACCATCAGCGCAATCAGGGCGCAATCACCAGACACAACAATCGAGGTGTTGACGCCGGATTTCCTGCGCAAGGATGGCGCTGTCGAAATAGTTGTGGCGGCACGGCCCGATGTGTTCAATCACAATATGGAAACAGTGCCGCGCCTATACCCTTCGATTCGTCCGGGGGCGCGGTATTTCCATTCATTATCAGTGCTGCATAAAGTCAAAACACTCGATCCGTCCATTTTCACCAAATCCGGCATTATGGTCGGGCTTGGCGAGACCGATGAAGAGGTTGGCCAGTTGATGGATGATTTGCGCAGCGCCGATGTCGATTTTATGACCATCGGACAATATTTACAGCCAACCCCAAAACACGCTGAAGTGGCGCGGTTTGTGACACCTGAAAACTTCACCCATTATAGTAAAACCGGTCGATCCAAAGGATTTTTGCTCATTTCAGCGACACCACTTACCCGCTCGAGCTATCATGCGGATCAGGATTTTGCCGAATTGCAGGCCGCGCGTCAGGACATGTTGCAGGCCAGATGACGGTACATTCTGAAAAACGGGTTATCCATCACCGCCCGGAGGATTTATATCATCTGGTTGCCGATGTGCGGTCCTATCCTGAATTTCTGCCATGGTGTCTGGCCGCACGTATCCGCCAGGAATCGACGCATGATCTGACAGCTGATCTGATTATTGGCTTCAACATGTTTCGCGAGCGATTTACCTCTTATGTCCAGCTTGACCCGGATACGCTGGAAATCAATGTCGCCTATGCCGAAGGGCCGTTTAAATATCTGCGCAATCAATGGGTGTTTCATCCCCATCCAGATGGCTGTGAGATCGAGTTTTACGTGGATTTTGAATTTAATTCACGGTTATTGCAGTCGGTCATTGAAACGCTGTTTACCGAAGCGGTGAAACGCATGGTGCGGGCGTTTGAATCCCGCGCCGACGCGCTCTATAAAACAACCTCTTAATCCAGCGCGTCCCCTATCATCATCAGCGCGGTTTTTACCGCTTGTTGGCGTATCTGACCCCGGTTTCCGGGAAATATATGGGCGGCGTGACGCAGGGGCGCATCGCGCCGTTGACAGGAAAAATGCACCAGCCCAACGGGTTTTTCCGCGCTGCCACCGCCGGGGCCGGCAATGCCGGTGACCGATAGCGCTAAATTGGCCTCGGGTGCGGCGATGAGGGTGCCATGCGTCATCGCGCATGCGGTAAATTCAGATACCGCGCCATGCGCGCGCAAGCCAGCCTGACTGACCCCCAAAATATCCATTTTGGCATTGTTGCTATAGGTCACAAAGCCGCGATCCAGCACCCTGGATGACCCGGAAACATCAGTGAGTGCGGCCGCGATCATGCCGCCGGTGCATGATTCGGCCAGCGCGATCACAATGTTGTTTTGCTGCGCCTTTTCAACAATATTTTGCGCCAATTGCGCGATGTCCGATTGCGCGATGCTCGGTTGCTGTAGATCATCGCTCATATCAAAAACTCCATGGCTGTTGCCGCGATCCATAACACCAGTGCCGCAAGAATGCCGGCAACCAGATCATCCGCCATAACACCAACCCCACCAGATAGTTTTTCGGCAGTGCCAACCGGGCCAATCTTGCTGATATCAAACAATCGAAACAGGATAAATGCGGCGATATACCAATAAATCTCAAGCGGAATGATCACCAGCGGTATCCATTGCCCGGCAACTTCATCGATAATCACTTCTGACGCGTCTTTTTTACCGGTGCTGCGCTGATAGCTGTCAGCCGCAAAGATACCTAAAACCGCGACACATAAAATGGCCGCAACAAGCGCCCCCAGACTGGTGCTGGCAATCAGATAGCCGCTGCCAAGTGCGACCAGCGATCCGATCGTGCCGGGGGCCGGGCGCAAATGGCCAAGCGGGCCAAGCGTTGCCAGTTGGCAGAGCCATTTTTGGCCAAGCGCGCTCATGACCCGCTGGCTGGTGCCTGCGGCGGGTTGTCTGTGTCATCTGGCAGCAGGATTGAGGCCGTTGCCTGCGCCGCGATGCCTTCACCGCGGCCGGTAAACCCCAGCTTTTCCGAGGTCGTGGCCTTGACCGCGATCCGCTCGACCGGCAGCTCGGTGATCGCCGCGATCCGCGCCCGCATTTGATCGCGCAACGGCCCGATTTTCGGCGTTTCGCAAATGATCGTCAGGTCAAGATTCATCACTGTTGCGTTGCGGGCGCGCACCCGCTGCATGGCAAATTTCAGAAACAGCGCGCTGTCAGCTGCCTGCCATTGCGGATCAGATGGTGGAAAATGATGGCCAATATCGCCATCGGCGAGGGCGCCAAAAACAGCATCACAAAGCGCATGCAGCCCCACATCACCATCCGAATGCGCCAACATGGCACGGTCACTATCCACCTGAATGCCAGCCAGCATAATCGGCCCCGCGATATCGGCAAATTTATGCACATCAAAGCCATTTCCAATACGTATATCCGGCATGTTTTGTCTCGCAGCTATGGTGGGGGCTGTCGTGGCATCGCAAAAGCGCTGCAGCATAGCGTAATCATCCGGCTGCGTCAGCTTTAGCAGCTGTTGACTGCCCAAAACCGTGGCCACCTTATGGCCGGCGGCAAGTGCCAGACCGCAATCATCGGTGAATCGCTGATCATCGGCAAAACGCTGATGCAGCTCGGTGATCAGCGCCCGCCAGAATAATTGCGGCGTTTGCAGTGCCCGCATTGGCGCACGATCCAGATTTGCGTCAATCATCTGCTGTGCATCGATTGTGGCCAGGCTATCGGCAAGCGGCAGAGCCGGCACCACCCCGGCCAGCCTGTCATCAATCTGTGCAAACATTCTGTCCAGCAGATCTGGCGGTAACAGCGGGCGGGCCGCGTCGTGGATCGCGACAAAGGCGGCTGTTGGATCGATTTTTGCCGCTGCCTGCAAGCCGGCATAAACTGATTGCTGGCGGGTGGCGCCGCCCGCGACAATATGCCGGTTAGTGCCGCCAAACTGCGATTTGACACCGGCGATATTTTCTTTTGACGTCACAATGATGATGTTTTTGATGCGTGGATTGGCCTGCAAACGATCCAGTGAATGCGCCAATACCGGCTTATCGCCCAACTGCCAGAATTGTTTTTCCAGCCCATTATTTTTAGACGGCCAATTGGGCGCATTTTTCGGCAATATGCCGGCGCGACTGCCACTGCCGGCAGCCACCACAATGCCGATACAATCGGCGGTTACGCACTGATCTTGGTTCGCTGTCATAATAGGTTTTGTTATGCTCAATGCTGATGAATTTGTCCATTTGATATTTTTGCATCGGGCTGTTGTTGGCAGATCGACAGGCTTGTGCCGCCGCCGCATTCCACAAAAGCGGCTTAAGTGATGGATTTTTGTGCATTTACTGCCTATTATATAGACTTTGGCCGGGCGCGATGTGATGACGCGAATGGTAATGGAGACGGGTATTTAAATGTCAGAGCATAGCCCGATAAAACCGCCGCTTGTTGTGGCTGGTATCAGTTTGCCACATGCTGCGATTTTGGCGCCGATGTCCGGTGTTACGGATCTGCCGTTCCGACGTGCGGTGCGGCGTTGCGGCGGTGGTCTGGTGGTCACTGAAATGGTCGCCAGCGCCGCGGTATTGCAACAGGTGCGCAGCGAAATGCGCAAATTAAAGACCGCCGCTGTTGAGGAAGCGCCGTTGTCGGTACAACTTGCTGGCTGGGATCCGCAAACCATGGCCGAAGCTGCCAGACTGTGTGAGGGATTGGGGGCCACATTTATCGATATCAATATGGGTTGCCCGGCGAAAAAGGTGACTGGCAAATTATCCGGGTCGGCGCTCATGCGTGATCCGCATTTGGCGGCGGCCATCATGCATTCGGTCAAATCTGCGGTATCCGTGCCGGTCACTTTGAAAATGCGTTTGGGATGGGATGAAAACAGTTTGAATGCCGCTGAATTTGGCCGTATCGCCGAGGATACCGGGCTGTCAATGCTGGCGGTGCATGGGCGCACACGATGCCAGATGTATCAGGGAGCGGCGGATTGGAAGCAAATTGCCAGCGTCGTCGATGCTGTCTCGATTCCGGTGATTGCGAATGGCGATATTCGCTGCCCGGATACGGCGCTTGAAGCCATCTCGGCCAGCGGCGCTGCTGGTGTTATGGTTGGTCGCGGGGCGCAGGGGCGTCCCTGGCTGCTGGCGCAGATTGGCGATGTGCTGGCTGGCCGCAAGATGCGGCCAATACCGACAATTCGAGAGCGGCATGCGCTGATGCGGCTGCATCTTGATGATATGATTGCGCATTATGGGCCAGCGGCGATGCGGCTGGCGCGTAAACATATTGCCTGGTATGCGCATGGTTTGCCGGGGGCGGCAGAATTGCGCGATTGTGCCAATAACAGCACCGATGCGTCGCGCGTATTTGCCGCCGTCGATCAGTTTTTTGAGGATCTTTATCAGCGGGCCGAGGCAGCGTGATGAGCAAAACCGCCGCACCAAACAGCGCCATCATGGCGGTGACCACGCCGGCAGCTGATCTGACGGAAGCGCAGATTTTTGCGATTTTGCCCAATCCGGTTTTTGTGCTGGATCGTGACGATCGATTTATTTACCTCAATCAGGCGGCTGAAATCTTTTTTCAGTCCAGCCAGATGATGTTGCTGGGAACATCGCTGGCAAGTCTGATTCCGGCTGACTCCAATTTTTTATCGATGGTCAGCCGGGCCCGCACACAAGCCACCTCGGTTGGTGATCAGGGGGTGGAATTTGCTGGCCCGAAAATTGGTCTGAAACTGATCAATGTACAAATCACCCCATTTGGTGATGCCGAACCACGGCTTCTTGTCTGTATTCAGGAGCGGGCGTTGGCAGAAAGATTGCGCGGCCAGTCGCTGTTTCGTGGTGCCGCCAGATCAATCGCCGCAATGGCGGCACTGCTGGCACATGAGGTGAAGAACCCGCTTGCCGGCATTAAAGGCGCGGCGCAATTGCTCGAAGCTGATCTTGTTGATGCGAACGCGGATGTGAAGGGTAGTGCGAATGGGGATGTGAACGGGCAGAGCCTGACCCGCATGATTGTCGAGGAAAGTGACCGTGTTGCCGCACTTCTTGACCGGATGGAGGGGTTTGCTGGTGGTGCCAATTTGGTGCTGGCGCCAGTCAATATTCACGAAATTCTTGATCATTGCCTGAATCTGGCGCAGGCATCCTATGGTGCGCATACGACCATCAGACGCTCTTATGACCCGTCATTGCCGCTGGTGAACGGACACCGGGATTTGCTCATTCAGGCGTTTATAAACATTATTAAAAACGCCTCGGAAGCAACTGATTCAAATGGTGAAATAGTAATTAAGACATCCTATTCACAAGGGCGACGCCTGACCTTTGCCGCGGTTGATGGCGGCAGCTATGCGCCGGTGCAGGTTGAAGTCATTGATAATGGCGCGGGGATTAGCGAAGAGTTACGCGATCATATTTTTGATCCGTTCGTTTCGGGTCGTTCCGGGGGCAGCGGTCTGGGCTTGACCATGGTGGCGAGTGTGATTGCAGATCATGGTGCGATGATTGATGTTGAGTCGGTTCCCGGGCAGACTGTGTTTCGGATGAATTTCCCGGTCGCGCCTGATTTTAGCGACAGCGCAGGTGAGGTGAGCCAATGACCGATAAACCCCCGGTTATTCTGGTTGCCGAGGATGATAAGTCGGTGCGGCTTGTTGTCCAACAGGCGCTGGCGCGGCACGGCTATACGGTGCAATCGAGTGGGAATGCTGCCGGGCTATGGAAATTGATCGAGTCCGGGCGCGGTGATGTGTTGATCACCGATGTCGCCCTGCCGGATGGGGATGCGCTCGATCTGTTGCCGCGGATTAAAGAACGCCGACCAGATTTGCCGGTCATTGTGATGAGTGCGCGCTCAACATTGTTAACCGCCGTCAAAACCCAGCAGATTGGTGTTTTTGAATATCTGCCAAAACCATTTGAACTGCGCAGTCTGATTGAAGTCACCAACCGCGCTTTGAAATCGAGTGACACCAAGCCGGCACCAGCCACCAGTGGCAAACTTGAAGACGGGGGCGGCATTATTGGCCGGTCGCGCCCGATGCAGGATGTGTTTAAGACGATGGCGCGGGTGGTCAATACCGATCTGACAGTGCTGATCAGTGGTGATAGCGGCACTGGCAAGGAATTGGTGGCGCGGGCGCTACACGATCTTGGCAGCCGCCGGGAGCATCCATTTGTCGCGGTGAATCTGGCCGCTTTGCCGCATGAATATGTGGAGACGGAACTGTTTGGCCGGCCAATCAAAATCGTCAATGCGCCGGATTCTGCGCCTAGCGGATTTCAGCCCGGCAAATTTGAAATGGCCGAGGGCGGTACGTTATTTCTTGATGAAATTGGCGATATGCCAGCCGAGGCGCAAACCCGCCTGCTGCGGGTTTTGCAGGATGGCGAATATATTTCGATTGCTGGCAATGGCACGGTACGGGCGAATGTGCGGATTATTGCCGCGACCAATCGCAATCTGCATCATTTGATGCAGCAGGGACTGTTTCGTGAGGATTTATTTTATCGTCTCAATGTGGTGCCATTACGCTTGCCGCCGTTACGCGAACGCGCCGAGGATGTTGCGCCGCTGGTCACACATTTTCTGGCGCAAACCCATGCTGATGCATTGCCAACCAAAAGTTTTTCCCCCGAGGCATTGAAAGTGCTGAAAAGCTGGCACTGGCCGGGGAATGTGCGGGAACTGGAAAATCTGGTACGGCGATTGGTGGTATTGCATGACGACACAATTATTTCCGGAGACGCGGTAGAGGCTGAACTTTCGGCTGACGTGCCAGAAACATCAGTGCCGGCAGATAGTTTGTCAGTGTCCGTTGAAACCCACATCAGGCGGTATTTTGATGCGTTGAATGGCGATATGCCGCCACCCGGTTTATATGGGCGTGTCTTGCGTGAAGTTGAAGAACCATTGATCGTCGCGACCCTGGCCATTACCCGCGGTAACCAGTTGCGGGCGGCCGATATTTTGGGGCTGAACCGCAATACGCTGCGTAAAAAAATCAAAGAACTCGACATTAAGGCGGGGCGTTAAGATGCGTGTGAACACATCCCATTTCCCGCTATCTTTTAACCGGCTGCGCAGCTGGATCAGCAGTGACCGTCTGGCCTATCTGCTGATTTTATTCACCCTGGCGATGGGTGCGATAACAGCTTATGTGCTGGCCAATGCCGATTATGTATCTGATGACACTGATTTGCTGATGGTTTTGCTTGGCGTTGATGTGTTGGCTCTGGCGGTGCTGGCACTGCTTGTGGGGCGGCAATTCTTGCGGCTGTGGGTTGAGCGTCGTCGCCGGCTGGCCGGGCATCAGCTGCATTGGCGGCTGGCGTTGTTGTTTGGCGGCTTGACCACATTGCCAGCCATTATTGTCACATTATTTGCGCTTTTCGTTGTCGATTTTTCCCTGCGCGGATGGTTTGCCGAACGTATTTCCACGGCGGTCAATGAATCGGTGACCGTGGCAGAATCCTATTTTGACGAGCATGCGCGGTCAATTTCGGGCGAGTCTTTGGCTATGGCCAACGACATTAACCGCGAGGCCTATCGCTTGTCCGGCAATCGCAATTTGATGGATCGCTATTTAACCGATCAGGCAAATTTGCGGAATCTCTCTGATGCCATTATTTTTGATGGCACCAGTCAGGTGCTTGCCAAGTCACGATTTGCGTTTGCCGTCACCTTTGCCAATTTGGATAACGCCTGGCTTGAACAGGCGCGTGGCGGCGAAGTGGTTATTTTGCGGGCAGATGAAACCAATAAATTGCGCGCTATTATCAAGCTCAACAGCTTTGTTGACGCCTATCTTCTTGTGGGTCGTTTTATCGACACGAAAGTTTTGCAAGCCATGGACAGCACGCGGCTTGCCGCGTCGGACTATCAACAGCTCGGCTTTAAACAGCTTGATCTTCAGGTCAGTTTTGCCGCGCTTTTTGGCTTTATTTTGTTGTTGCTGCTGATTACCGCTCTGTGGATTGGCCTCAATCTTGCGAACGCCATTGTCGGGCCGCTTGGCGCGGTCATTCAGGTGGCTGAACAGGTGCGCGGGGGGAATTTATCGCAGCGTGTTCCCGACAATCTGAACGTCGAGGAAATTGCCCAGCTTGGCGGGTCATTTAACCGCATGCTGGATGAACTGGCGCGCAGCCGGCAGCAGCTGGTTCAGGCAAATCTGCAGCTTGACCAGCGCCGTGAATTTACCGAGGCGGTTCTTGGCGGCGTCTCATCAGGTGTTATCGGGCTTGATGCAGACGGCAAAGTGACGTTGCCAAACGCATCAGCACGTGCCTTGCTTGGCAAAACTGACCAACAGCTGATCGGCCGCATTCTTGTCGAAGTTGTGCCGGAATTTGCCCAGCTCATGGCAATGACCAACAAGTCGGCGCGGCGTTTTGCCGAGGATCAGGTGACCATTGTGCGAGGCTCGCGACGGACAATTTTGCGGGCCAGACTGGTCAGTGAGCGTATTGAGGGGCGGGTCATCGGTTTTGTTGTGACTTTTGATGATGTCACCGATTTGCTGAGCGCACAGCGCAAAGCCGCATGGTCGGATATCGCCAGACGTATCGCGCATGAAATTAAAAACCCACTCACCCCCATTCAACTGGCGTCTGATCGGTTACGCAAGAAATTCAAGCCACAATCGGCGGCTGACTCGGAACGGTTCGAGGAATATGTCGATATTATTTCACGACAGGTCGATGATATTGGCCGGATGGTCGATGAATTTTCAGCCTTTGCGCGGATGCCGCAGCCGGTGATGGAGCGCCAGTCACTCTATGATCTTGCTGCCGGTCAAATCACCCTTTTTGAATCGAAAAAGCTGGAACTATCGCTGGAAGTCGATAATGGCAAAAGTGATTATGTGATTTTGTGCGATGCCGGATTGTTGCGGCAAGCTGTCACGAATTTGTTGCAGAATGCGCAGGAAAGCTTGTTCGAGCATCAGATCAAATCACCGAAAATCAACCTGTTTCTCGAAGAAAATGATGATGAGACGACGCTGACGATCAGCGATAATGGCCCGGGCTTTCCGGAGATGGATGTGGCGCAGCTTCTGGAACCGTATGTGACAACCCGGCAAAAGGGCACTGGTTTGGGTCTTGCTATTGTCAGTAAAATCATGGATGACCATGCCGGGCGTATGGAGCTTGGCGCGCGCGACGAGGGCGGTGCCAGTGTCAAGCTGTGGTTCAAGCGCCCACAATCGGGCAAGGGTTAGATCATGACTGCTGATATTCTTGTTGTCGATGATGAGCGTGACATCCGGTCATTGATCAGCATGACGCTCACAGATGAGGGCTATGTGACCAAGCAGGCAGCCGGCGCTGCCGAGGCGCGTAACCTGCTGTTGTCACAACCGCCAAAACTGGCCATTTTAGATATCTGGATGCGTGACTCGGATATGGACGGGCTGGAATTGCTCGAATGGTCAAAATCGATTTATCCGGATCTGCCTATTTTGATGATTTCCGGGCATGGCACTATTGAAACCGCGGTGCAGGCAATCCGCAATGGTGCCTATGATTTTATCGAAAAGCCATTTAAGGAAGAACGGCTGTTGATGATGGTTGAGCGCGCCATTTCCAGCGCGAAATTATCCCAGGAAAATAGTGAATTAAAATCCATGGTGACCGATGCTGTGGCCCCCGAACTTATTGGAAATTCGGCGGTTATGCGGGGGATTCGCCAATCAATTGAGAAAATTGCACTGACCTCCAGCCGGGTGCTGGTGAGTGGGCCAAGTGGCAGCGGTAAAGAATTGGCGGCACGTTGCATCCACAGCAAATCAACCCGTAAAGATGAACGGTTTGTGGTGGCGAATTGTGCGCGGCTTGCGTCTGAACGTGTCGATGCTGAATTATTTGGTTCGGAAAGCCTGCAAAGCCACCGCCGCGTCGTCGGGCTTTTTGAACAGGCGCATCAGGGCACCTTATATTTCGATGAAATTTGTGATCTGCCAGTGGATACGCAGGGCAAAATTGTCCGGGCAGTGAATGAACAGCGGTTTCGCCGGGTTGGCGGCAGTACCGAGGTTGTTGTCGATGTGCGGGTGATTTCCGCATCAAGCCGTGATCTGGCCGCCGAGATGAGCGCCGGACGATTGCGTGAAGATTTATATTACCGGCTTGGTGTTGTGCCGCTGACAATGCCACCATTGGTGCAGCGCCGCGAAGATATACCGCTGCTTGCCAAACATTTCACCGCAGTGGTGGCAAAGCGGCTCGGCGTTTTGCCATTTAAGCTCGGTGACGAGGTTTTGGCAGCGCTACAGGGCTATGACTGGCCCGGTAATGTGCGGCAAATGCATAATGTGATTGAAACCATGTTAATTCTCGCCCCAAATGACAGAAATGAGCCGGTTGATCTGAATTTACTGCCAGCAGAAATTCATCAGGTGGTGCGATCGAGTAATGATTCTGAAATGGACACGCTGATGGGGTTGCCATTGCGGGGCGCGCGCGAAGAGTTTGAACGGGCATATCTGGTCACACAATTGCATAGATTTGATGGTAACATATCGCGGGCGGCCAGCTTTATCGGCATGGAGCGTTCGGCGCTGCACCGCAAGTTAAAAGCCTTGGATATTGCCTCGGATAATCAGGACGGAGGACGTTCGGAATGAAAATTGTGATTTGTGGTGCCGGGCTGGTGGGCAGTGCGATTGCCTCGCATCTGTCCGAAGAGCAAAATGATGTCACAGTTATCGATGCCTCGGCTGAAAATATTCAGCGCATTACCGATCATTATGATGTGCATGGTGTTGTCGGGGTGGCATCGCACCCGGATCGACTGGCCGAGGCTGGTGTGCGCGATGCCGAATTATTGATCGCCGTCACCGAGTCAGATGAAGTGAATATGGTGGCATGTCAAATCAGCCACACGATTTTTAATACGCCGGTCAAAATTGCACGAATTCGCAGCACAGCCTATCTGGATCCTGCCTATGCGGGCCTTTATGGCAATGGCAATCTGCCGATCGATCATATCATTTCGCCGGAAGCCGAAGTGTCGGCATCGATCAGCAACCAGCTGCGCGTGCCCGGGGCATTTGACATCAAGAATTTATGTGACGGGAAAATGAATCTTGTCGGGGTGTTATGCACGGCTGACAGCCCAACCGTGGGGACACCACTGCGTCATCTGACAAGCCTGTTTCCTGATTTGGCGCTCACCGTATTGGCGATTATTCGTGATGGTGCGGTGATTCTGCCGCGCTCTGGTGCGGATGCCATGCAGATTGGCGACCGCGTCTATTTTGTCTGTGACAGTGCGCATCTCGATCGCGCTATGGCCAGCTTTGGGCATGAAGAAAGCGAAGCGCGTTCGGTTGTCATTGCCGGTGGGGGCAGCATCGGCATGATGCTCTCGCGAGAGATTGAGGCGCATTTCTCAAATACGCATAATCAGATTATCGAGCTTGATCCGGTGCGCGCGCGGCTTCTGGCACAAGAGCTGGAAAATACGGATATCATTAACGGTGATGCACTGGACAGCGCGATCCTGCGTGAAGCTGGTGTGCATAAAACCGAAACATTCGTTGCGGTGACCGAGGATGATGAAGTCAATATTCTATCCGCTTTGCTGGCCAAGCGAACCGGCGCACAACATGCGGTGGCGTTGGTCAATATCCCGGGATTTATTTCGCTTGTCGGAACGCTGGGTGTTGATGCGGTGATTAACCCGTCACAAATCACCGTTTCGTCGATTCTCGAACATGTGCGGCGCGGCCGCATTCGTGATGTGCATCCGATTGTCGAGGATCTTGGCGAGGTGCTGGAAGCCGAAGCGCTGCCGTCATCTTTACTGGTTGGCAAGCCCTTGCGGACTGCAAAAATTCCAAAAGGGGTAGCAATTGGCGGCATTTTGCGTGATGGTGTTGTCATGGCTGTGCGCGGCGATACAGTGATTGAAGCTGGCGACACAGTTATTATTTTTGTGATGCGCGGAAAAATTGCGCAGGTTGAAAAATTATTGTCAGTGCGGCTTGATTTTTTCTAGTCAGGAACAGAATGGTGTCTCTTTCGGATTGAGACGCGCCGCAGTGATGAGTGGGGGGACGAAATGGCCAGTGAGAAGAGCCGTAATCTGCAGGAAGTGTTTTTAAACAGTGTCAGAAAATCGCATGTAGCTGTCACAGTTTTTTTGGTGAATGGTGTCAAATTACAAGGCAATATCACCTGGTTTGATAATTTTTCGATTCTGCTCAAACGCGATCAGCATGTGCAGCTTGTTTACAAACATGCCATCTCCACAATTATGCCTGTGTCATCAGTCCAGCTTCAGGAATTTGATGAAGAGGATTTAGCCGCAGATAGTGACTGACATGACCAACGGTAAATCGATGCAGTTGCCGGCGGTCAATGATGCCTTGCGGCCAGTTGTTGCTGACTATCTGAAAGCTGCCTCTGAGATGTTTGTTTTGCCAAAATTTGGCAATTTGCAAGCCACCGAAATTGATACCAAAACTGGCCCGCAAGATCTTGTGACGGTCGCCGACAAAGCGGCCGAAAATTGGTTGACCCCCCGATTGCTGGAATTGCAACCCGGCCATTGTATTGGCGAAGAGGCTGTCGCTGAAACACCGGCGCTGCGGCAACATGCCGGTGATGGCTATGCCTGGTCGATTGACCCGATTGACGGCACCAACAATTTTGTCAAAGGGGTGAGTGATTTTTGCAGCATGGTGGCGCTGATGTGGAATGGCGTGCCGGTGCAATGCTGGATCTGGTTGCCGGTCACGCAGATATTATATTATGCGGCGGCTGGCGACGGGGCGCATCGCTATCATGATAATATGTCATCGGCGCTGCGCATTGGCCCGCGGCCGGTTAATCCGCTTGATATGAGCGGGTCTGGCAACACCAAAGGCCTCATAGAACCGCAAAAAAGTCAGGTATTAAACCGTATGCGGACGATTTCCGGACGGCATTATATCGGCAGTGCTGGTGTGTTGGCGACACGCATTGCCGATGGCACCGAAGATTTTTTGATCCATAGCCGGGCAACACCCTGGGATCATGCGCCGGTTGATCTGTTGTGCCGCGAGGCCGGGGGGCATGCTGCGATGGTCGCCGATGCCAAACCATTTAATGCGGTTGATGATGGGGCTATTATGGCCGCCTCCAGCCTGACTGGCTGGCAGCATCTGCACCAGCATGTGTGGTGTGATGATTAACGGCTGGCCTGTTGAACTAGTATCAACGGCGGGCCGTTTTTGCCTCCTGCCATAGCTGTTCCATCTCTTCCAAGCCATAGTCATTGATAGATTTTTGTTTTTTATCAATATTTTGTTCAATATAGTTAAATCTGGTTTCGAACTTTTTATTGCATCCAATCAAAGCTGTTTCCGGATCAACACCAGCTTTACGCGCTAAATTCACCGCGACAAACAGCAAATCGCCCACCTCATCAGTGATACGTTGATTGTCGCGCGGCGTTGCCTCTAACTCGGCGGTCAGCTCGCCAGCTTCTTCATGCATTTTATCGATAATCTGTTCAATGTCCGGCCAGTCAAAGCCAACACCGGCTGCCCGCTTTTGTAATTTAAGGGCGCGCTGCATGGGCGGCAGGCCTGCCGGGATGCCATCCAAAACGCCATTTTGACCTTTGGCGGCGCGCTCGGCCTGTTTGATATCTTCCCATTGCTGTCGTTGCTGGGCCACATCAGGTTTGCTGTCATCGCCAAAAACATGCGGGTGACGGTTGATCATCTTGTTGGAAACCGATCTGGCGACGTCGGCAAGGGTAAAACTGCCTTCCTCTTCGGCGATACGGGCGTGAAACACCACCTGTAACAATAAATCGCCAAGCTCATCACACAAAGCAGCACGATCACCGCTTTCAATGGCATCGGCGACTTCATAGGCTTCTTCAATGGTATAGGGGGCGATGCTGGCAAAATCCTGTTTGACGTCCCACGGGCATCCGGTTGCCGGGTCACGCAGCTTTGCCATTATGGAGATGATTTTTTGGAGTTGTTCAAGCGTATCTGACATGCTGGCGAGGCTAGCAAAACTGATCGACGCTGAAAACGAAATTCGGCATCACCGCGTTTTGCCGAACATTGCCAAGCATGACCGCGCATTTCCACACATTGTGCGAAATATCGTCAGCCGGCGTTGGCGCATATTGAAAGCCATTGCTAATCTGTTATATAAAGCGCAGACAAGAATGCGCTGGATCAATGGCCAGCCGAGGTCGCATCAGCACAAACGGGATTGCCAACAGATGAAACAGACAGACAGCGCAGCAGAAATAAGCAAACCTGGCGGGTTTGCGCGGATCCGCGGTTGGTTTTTTACCGGCTTGCTTGTTACCGCGCCGGTTTTGCTGACAGTCTATATCACATGGGCAGCGATCAAGCTGATCGATTCACAAGTCAGCAATTTATTGCCCGGATTTGAAACCAGCATTTTAGGCAGTGTGCCGGGTGTGGGGCTGGTTACCGGTGCCGTGCTGATCACCTTTATTGGTGCCATTGCGGCGGGGTTTTTGGGACGCTACATCATCCGGCTTGGCGAGGGGCTGTTGAACCGCATGCCCGTTGTGCGGTCGATTTACGGTGCCACCAAGCAAATCTTAGAAACCGTCATTTCGACCCAATCTGATGCGTTTCGTGAAGTCGTGCTGGTCGAATATCCGCGCAAAGAACTGTGGGTTATCGGTTTTGTGACCGGCAATACCAAAGGTGAAGTGGCGAATCGCATTCCGAAAACAATGGTCAATGTGTTCGTGCCGACAACGCCAAACCCAACATCCGGGTTTTTGCTGTTCTGTCCGCGCAAAGACGTCATTTTTCTGAAAATGACCGTTGAAGAAGCGGTAAAGCTGGTGGTCTCTGGCGGTATTGTGACACCGCCCGACCGCAGCGTGACAACGCCACCAGCCAAGGCTGTTGCGTCTAAAAAAACCACCACGCAGCGGGCGGCAACTAAAAAAGCCGTCACCAAAAAGGCGGCCGCTAAAAAAGCTGTCGCTAAAAAAGCGGTTGCCAAAAAAGCTGTCGCCAAAAAGGCGGGGGCAAAGACTCCAAAAAAAGCCGCCCCAAAAAAGGCGGCGCCAAAAAAAGCCGCGTCAAAAAAATAAATAAATAAAATGACCGTCGGGCGGGGTTAACCTGCCGCCAGAAATTTGACCGCACTGTCGCGCTCAAACAGGCATAGCAACAGATTTATATCGCTGCTGGCGTTTGCCGCAAGCAGTGTGTGGGCTTCAGTGCGCGCCATGGCCAGAAGGTCGCGATGAACGGCGAGGTCAGCCAAAACAAATTCCGGCACACCAGACTGGCGTTGCCCCAAAAATTCACCCGGCCCGCGCAAACTCAGATCCTCTTCAGCAATCACAAACCCGTCATTCGTCTCGCGCATAACAGATAGCCGTTTACTGGCTGTCTCGCTGAGTGGGGGGTAATAGACAAGCAGACAACTGCTCTGCGTGCTGCTGCGGCCAACGCGCCCCCGCAACTGATGCAGCTGCGCCAGACCAAAACGTTCGGCATGTTCAATCACAATGATACTGGCCTCAGGAACATCGACGCCCACCTCAACAACGGTTGTGGCGACCAACAGCTGCGCCCGGCCTGTGCGGAAATCCTGCATCGCGTTGTCACGCTCAGCGGCTTTCATTTTGCCGTGCGCCAGTGCGACGCTGATGCCGGGCAGGGCATGACTTAAACTGGCGAACCGATCCTCGGCAGCGGCAATATCCAGCTGGTCCGACTCATCAACAAGCGGACAAATCCAATAGGCGCGTTTGCCATCGCCAAGTGCCCGCCGCAAACCATCAACAATGTCGTCAAGCCGCTCACCAGCGATAACACGTGTATCAATTGGCAGGCGTCCGACAGGCTTTTCGTCAAGTTGTGAATGGTCAAGATCACCATAGGCGGTCATCGCCAGACTGCGCGGGATAGGCGTTGCCGTCATCACCATGACATCAACATTACGGCCTTTCTCGCCAAGCAAAATGCGTTGCCGCACACCAAATCTGTGTTGCTCGTCAATCACCGCCACCCCCAAATCTTTAAAAATGGCGGTGTCCGACAACAGCGCATGCGTTCCCACGACCAGTGACAGCGTGCCATCGGCCATGGCTGCCAATGTGGCTTTGCGGCTGCGCTGTGTTGGCGGCGGTTCAGCTTGGTTTTGCTGGCTGGCGTCCGGTTTTTGCGCGCTGGTGCGCCCCTGACCCAACAACAGGCCAACCTCTATTTGTAAGGGCTGCAACAGCGCGCTCAGGCTGGCATGATGCTGCCGCGCCAATACTTCGGTTGGCGCCAGAAGCGCTGCCTGTGCGCCAGACTCAACGGCGGTGAGCATGGCGGCGAGTGCGACCAGGGTTTTGCCCGAGCCGACGTCGCCCTGTAACATGCGAAGCATGCGTTTTGGTGCCACCTGATCGGCGGTAATTTCACTTATGGCGCGGTGTTGCGCAGCTGTCATATCAAATGCAAGCGAGTCTTTTAAAGCGCCGACTAACTTGCCGCTTGTGGTAAAACTGCGTCCGGGTGCGCTGTCACCTGCCTGTTGGCGCACCATGATCAGTGCCAGTTGATTGGCCAGCAATTCATCAAAGGCAAGCCGTGCCCGTGCCGGGCTGGTTGGCAGCAGGTCGGCTTCGGATTGCGGCGCATGGACGGCGCGCATGGCATCGGCAAAGCCGGGCCATTTCTGGGTGGATAGAATAGCCTCGGGAATCCATTCAGGCAGATCCGGCAGCCGCGTCAGCGCATCGGTGAGTGTGCGCCGCAAAATTTTCGGGGTCAGCCCGGCTGTCAACGGATAGATCGGCTCAAGCAATGGCATGCTGTCACTGTTTTCGGGGGCGACGATATGGTCAGGGTGCGCCATTTGCACACGCCCCTGAAATAAATCGACACGGCCGCTGACAATACGGCGTGCCCCGACCGGCAATTGTTTGGCGATATAGTCGCTATGCGCGTGAAAGAAAACCAGTTCCAGTTCCCCGGTCTCATTTTGACAGAACACCCGGTACGGGCGGCGCACCCCGCGTGCTGGCCGGTCATGTTTCATCACCAGAATTTCGAATGTGGCGATACTGCCATCAACAACCGCCGAAAGTGCCGGACGTTGGCGTCGGTCGGTCAGACCAATGGGCAGATGTCGTAAAACGTCAATGACATGGCTTCCGACACGTTTTTCCAAAACCGCGGCAAGTTTCGCGCCAACCCCGGACAAACTTGTCGTGGCAGCAAATAGCTGAAAAATTTCGGGTGGGCGTTTGGGATGCACAGCGTTGTTTTTCACTCCTGCTTTGGGCTGTTATGAGCGCGTATGCCCGAACCGATAGCCTAGCAAATATTTACCGGAATTGACGTTAAAAATTTCTTTCAAAGCGGATTACGGTCAAAACTGTTTTCCCGCTATATCGCTAGGCATGCTGGCCGGTTTCTGCTATGTGATGCGGCATAATTCGCCATACACACGGGCAATCATCCCCGGGCAATCATCCTCGGGCAATCATTAAAGGACATTTGTGATGTCATCTTCATCAACGGGCGCAACAGCGGTTCATTCCGACCGGGTGAGGCGGCTGATTTATCAGGCAAGCTACACCGGTATGAAGGAAACCGACTTATTGTTGGGGCATTTTGCACGGTTACATTTGCCCGGGCTGAGCGACGCTGATTTGACTGATTTTGAAAACCTGCTGGCGGCTGGCGACCCGTCAATTTATGCTTGGGTGATGGGTAACGCACCGCTGCCTGAGGCTTATGACACGCCGGTGTTCAGATTAATTAAAGAGTTTAAAAACAATAAATAGAATTATGAATTTTATAAATAAAATTTCAAATACAGGTGATGTGTGGGGGGCGCCGGATGGCGCCCTTGCTTTGGTTCTTGCCGATGCGGCACAGGCCGGCAGACCGCTGGTTTTTGTGGCCCGGGACGATGCCAGATTGGCGGCGGTGCAATCAGGTCTGCAGCATATCGCGCCGCAGCTTGACGCATGGGTGTTGCCAGCCTGGGATTGTCTGCCATTTGACCGGCTGTCGCCGCAAGGCGGGCTGGTTGGCCGCCGTATTGAAACTCTGGCACGACTGGCGGCTGGCGAAAACCCATCGATTTTATTGACAACAATCAGCGCGGTTTTGCAGAAATTGCCGCCGGCGTCTTATTTTGCCGACAGCAGTATGGTGATGACGCCCGGCAGTGCGCAAAGCCCCAAAAGCCTTGCTGAATTTCTCGCCAATCATGCGTATTTGCGCACCGATACGGTACGGGAAACGGGCGAGTTTGCCATTCGTGGTGGCATCGTTGATGTGTTTCCACCCGGCCATGCTAACCCGGTGCGGCTGGATTTTTTCGGTGATGACATCGAAACTATGCGCACTTTTGATGCCGCATCACAGCGCAGTACAGGCAAGCTGGATCGGTTAATTTTGCGACCTGTTGCTGAATTTATGCTGACCGAGGCGGCCATTACCCGCTTTCGCACCGGCTATTTACAAGCCTTTGGCGCCGCTGCAAGCCGCGATTCGTTGTATGAATCAGTATCGGCCGGCCGCATGCATCCCGGCATCGAACATTGGCTGCCGCTATTTCATGATCATCTGGAAACCGTGGCGGATTATTGCCCGGGTTGGCCATTGTTTCTCGATCATGAAGGCGATGCCGCATCTGCCGCGCGTCAGGCGCAGATAAAAGACTTTTATGACGCCCGTAACCAGCATGACAGGGATGATCAGGCGGCGCCGTACCGTCCCTTGTCGCCGGATCATCTGTATCTGACTGACCAGCAAACCGAAACTTTGATTCTGGGCGAATCAACGCGGCGCTTTTATGCGTTTGTGGCGCCTGATGCGGTGCCAGCCAAAGCGTCTGAACCGGTGAAAAATGATGCGGGCGGCCGCCCCGGTATTCGATTATTGTCCGCCGGCGCCGCCAGCGCTAATACCGCCAGCGCCATTACCAACTGTGTGACAGCCATTGAGTCTGAAAGACAGGCGCATAACCGCCCGATAGTGATGGCATGCAGCTCGGTGGGGGCGGCCAGCCGCC
>ERZ802819.337-NODE-337-length-31880-cov-19.0523_pt1 | contig 31880 bp, 36 predicted proteins | sample MGYA00345647_ERZ802819 | MGnify/ENA primary metagenome ERZ802819 (study PRJEB30503, sample SAMEA104212355) | marine metagenome | biome: Westerlies Biome; feature: [SRF] surface water layer (ENVO:00010504) within the epipelagic zone...; material: water...
CGACATGAACAAACGAGCGAGATAGGCCGTCTCTTCCATCCGGGAGGGGCGGCCTTCCCCTTTTTTAGTGGCACTTTTACAAGTATCGAATTGCTAATAGGTTTGGAGTTGATCAATCAACTAGTTATCACGATGTTTGGCAATTGATTCGTGATTTAAGCAGTTTTACAGGCCGATTCATGCTGCTTTCGACCGGGCTCTGTGTTCTTTTTGTTGTGATCTAAAGAAGCATCACATTGCCTTGTCGATTGTTCACGGCCCGAGCAAAAAGGAAGCAGTTAAACGTGCGGAACATGTCCTTCACTCGCAATCGCTCCCAGTCAAGCCATAGCCCCAACGTGAAGCCTCGCGCTTTACAACTGCACTTGCAGGGGGCTCAAGATGCCATGGAGGCCTTCGATGGATATGAATCTTCTGGTCCAGCGCTTCAGCCTTCGGTGCTGGATCGACCCTCTGGACGCCAACGGATGTCTGTTCTGGAGCTGTTGTTGGAGAAGGGACGCCGCTTGGTTTCAGCTGTTGCTCAATGGTTTCAACGATGAACGATCTTGAACCGGGTGATGTCGTCCAAGTTGTTCATGACTGGGACAATCGCGAACGATCGTCTTGCGCATCGTGGGCTTTCAGTCGATCTCTAGCTCCGTCTTGATCTCCAGATTGGCGCTAACGCTGCGCACATCATCGAGGCTTTCCAGGGCATCCAGCAGGTTCAGGCAACTCTGGGCCGTAGCGGGATCGCTAATCGAAACGTTGGTGGTGGTGGCCCATTGGTGCCCCCACTCTTTGACATCCCAACCTTGCTGACGCAAGCCATCTTGAAGGGCTTCAAGGCCTGCAAATGGTCCAAAAATGGTGGCCGTTGTTGCATCGTTCAGCTCGTAGCCATCGGCCTCAAGATCGAGCAGGCTCTCCAGTAAGCGCTCCTCGCTACCGGCCTCCGTTTTGATACTCACCTCGCTGCGATGTTCGAAGAGGTAAGCCACGCATCCGTTCTCGCCGAGGTTCCCACCGTTTTTGCTGAAGGCAAGCCTTAAATCTGCTGCCGTGCGGTTGCGATTGTCGGTAAGGGCTTCAACCATCACGGCCATGCCGCCAGGGCCGTATCCCTCATAGCGGACGTCCTCGAGTTGAGCTCCTTCCCCGCCTTGGCCTGATCCCTTGGCGATCGCTCGATCAATATTGGAGGCCGGCATCGCTGCCGCACGGGCTTTGTTGATCGCGGTTCGCAATTGAAAATTGCCAGCTGGGTCGCTCCCAGCTCTTGCGGCCACCATGATCTCCCGTCCAAGGCGGGTAAATAGCGCCCCGCGCTTGGAATCAACCACCGCTTTGGTGCGCTTGATCTGTGACCATTTGCTGTGGCCAGCCATCGGGGCGAAGCAGGGATGTCAGTTATTTGGAGGGTACTCAGGCTTGGTCAACCTGCGGCATTAACCCGCCGCGTCGAATACCACCTTGGGCCGTAGTTGCTGGTTCGCCTCGGCTAATCCCATTCCAGCAATGCTGCCATCGGCCTTGCAGACCACCACCGCATCGCCATCCCTCACGTTTCCCTCCAAGATTGCCCCCAGGCTGAGCCGCCGGCCACAGCGCCAGTCGAATTCTTCGCTATCCGTGAGCGTGCGTTTTGGAAGCGTTTGCAAGGCTTCCAGGGGTGATAAGGGTTCGGGCAACTCCAGATTGCTATCGGATTCCGGCAAGGGATGGGCTTGCGCTAGGTGAAAGCCCAGGGCTTGGGTGCGAGTGAGATCTGCCAAACAGCCACCGCAGCCCAAGGCATCCCCGAGATCGCGGGCAAGTGCTCGGATATAGGTTCCTGCCGTGCAGTGCACCTCGATCCGGAGGCGACCCGAGGTTGGATCCCAATCGAGCAGGTCGAGTCGTTCGATGGTGACTGTTCTTGCGGCTAGGTCCATCGATTCACCGCGACGTGCTCTTGCGTGGGCCCGTTCCCCATCCACATGAACGGCTGAAACTTGCGGTGGGCGTTGTTGAATCGTTCCACGGAAAGGGGCAAGTGCCTCGAGACAGCCTTGGTTGCTGAGTTCCGGCCATGGCAGGGTCTCTAAGATCTCGCCTTGAAGGTCATCACTGCTGCTGCGAGTGCCCAGTTGAATCGAGCCCTGATACGTTTTTTCGCCTGGTAAATAGGGCAGTAGACGCGTTGCTGGGCCAAGGGCAATGGGTAAAACGCCGGTGACGGCTGGATCGAGGGTGCCGCCATGGCCAACGCGCCGGAGGCCATAGCTTCGCCGCATTCGACTCACGCAGGCGTGGGAGGTCAGCCCGGCGGGTTTGTCGATGACTACAAAGCCAAAGGGACCGTCCAAGGGGGACATCGCAGGGAGGTGGAGGTCGTGAGCTCAGACTGTTGCATCTAAGACGACAGAGGACCAGCAATCCCATGCAAGAGCTCCGCAGCAGTCGTGATGTGAACGTGGATGGCTTTTTGAAGGATGCTTTGCAGGTGAAGGCCCACCTCGCCCGATATCTCTCCTTGTCGTTGGAGGAACTGGAGACGCGTTTACCCAGCAGCACGGATGATCTGGCCGATCTCCACCCTGGCGCGTTCCGCCCTGAGGACGCGACGGACTTCTATGAAGACAAGGTGGGCACGGGCCATCTGCTTGAGCTGGCGGCCTGGCACCTCTCCAGTGCCGACTACATCGCCGACACCTTGAGACTGCAGGGAATGGCGGCACGGGGCCAGGTTCTCGACTTTGGTGGCGGCATTGGAACCCATGCTCTCTCAGCTGCAGCGTTGCCAACGGTGGATCACGTTTGGTTTGTGGATCTAAACCCGCACAATCAGGCCTTTGTTCAACAACGCGCCGAGGCGATGGGACTCAGCCACAAGCTCTCCGTGCATCGGGATCTTGGCAGCACCGGTGATGTGTGTTTTGACGCTGTGGTCTGTCTGGATGTTCTGGAGCATTTGCCGGATCCATCGGCGCAATTGCGTGAGTTTCACCAACGGATGGCCACGAACGCTATTGCACTTTTGAATTGGTATTTCTTCAAAGGGCACAACGATGAATATCCCTTTCATTTCGATGAGCCATCGCTCGTGGATTGTTTCTTTCGCACTTTGCAGGGACAGTTTCTTGAGGTGTTTCACCCTTTATTAATCACTGCCAGGTTGTACAAAAAGATTTAAATCGAGGGATGCATTGGCATCAAAAAAAGCCCCGGTCACGATGGTGAACCAGGGCTTTTTTTGTTTGAAATGCAATCAGCCAAAGAGCTGATTTTCAGACGGCAGCGGTGATGTTGATGCGTTTGCGGTTGCGCAGGCCCCGCTTAATGCTTTCGAATTTCACGAAACCATCGGTGAGGGCAAACAAGGTGTCGTCCTTTCCCTTGCCAACGTTGACGCCGGGCAAGACGGATGTGCCGCGCTGGCGAATCAGGATGGATCCAGCGGTGACGGATTCACCGCCGAAGGCCTTGACGCCAAGCCGTTTGGAATTGGAATCGCGGCCGTTTCTTGTGGAGCCTGTGCCTTTCTTATGAGCCATGGGGAAGAAATGGAAGACGGAGGGTTAAAGGTTCGAAGCGTTTAGCCGATGGCTTTGCCGCCGACGGAGATGGACTGAACCATCACCCGGGTGAGTTCCTGACGATGACCATTCTTGCGCCGTGTTTTCTTTTTTGGGCGCATTTTGTAAACGATCACCTTGGGGCCGCGGCGGTGGGCCATCACCTTCAGCTCAACGGTGGCGTCTTTCACATAGGGCTGTCCGAGTGTGGTCCCCTTGGAATCCTTCACCAGTAGGACGTTGTCCAACTTCAGGGTTTCATCCACGTCGGCCTGAAGCCGATCCAGGTCGTAATACCGGTTTGTTTGAAGCCAAATCTGTGTGCCGGAAGCCTCAACGATGGCGTAGGCATCGCTGGTTTCCGGGGCAGCTTTTGCGGCAGTTTTCGTGTCAGCCATTGGTTAAAAGACGCGGTCAGGCTCGGAAGGAACCGATTGGGCCTGATCCGCAATCGAAAGACAAACAAAGATCTTCGGCCCTAGCCCCTCCCCCCGTCAAGATTCAGGCACCCATTGACCCAATTCGTCGGATGGCCCGGCCGGCCCTCACTGTTGCTCTCTTGCTGAGTTCCTCCGCTTTGGTGGACACCTGTCGTCAATGGTTGCCAGCCAATCGTTATCAATCGGTGGTGTTGTCTGTTGGCGAAAACGCAGGTCTTGCCACCACGTTGGCCCCGCGGCACAACGATTTTGATGCGGTTGTTGTTGAGCAAAACTTGCTTGACAGCGAAGCGCGGGAGGATTTGTTGAAAGCAGGTCTCCTGTTTCCTGCCGTCATCGTTGGCGAGGTGAAAGGCCATGTCGACTATCACCAGGAGGAGTTGCATCTCCCAGAGGATCAACTCGCACAACTGGGATACAACGTCGATGCGGCGATTTCACGATTTTTGCGCCAGGGCCGTGCCGATGGTCGGCAGGAAGATACGGCGACCAAAGCCGTGGGCAGCTTGTCCCGCCGCTTGCAAGAACGGCTCGGTTACCTGGGTGTGTTCTACAAGCGGGATCCATCCCGATTCCTCGGCAGCCTCGCTCCTGATGAGCGTCGGGAATTAATCGAATCCCTGCATCGCACCTATAGGGATTTACTGCTGAGCTACTTCGGCGATCCAGCTGCTGCGAATCAGGCACTCGAGAGTTTTGTGAATACGGCTTTCTTCAGTGATCTGCCGATTACGCGCACGGTGGAAATTCACGTGAATTTGATCGATGAGTACTGGAAGCAGTTGCGCCTAGAAGGTCACAAAAACGACTTTCTTCAGGATTACCGCCTTGCACTTCTTGATGTCATGGCGCATTTGTGTGAGATGTACAGACGTTCGATCCCTCCCGATATTCCCTTGCCGAGTGAGGCGTCAAACCGTCTATCCGTCGCAGTCGATCAGCCCATGTCCTCTGAGGAGTTGTTATGAGTCCACGTAAGACCTACATCCTGAAGCTGTACGTCGCAGGAAACACTCCAAATTCAATGCGAGCGCTAAAAACCCTGCGCAACATTCTCGAAACCGAATTCCGTGGGGTTTATGCACTCAAGGTGATTGATGTGCTGAAGAACCCACAATTAGCGGAAGACGACAAAATCTTGGCCACTCCGACGCTGGCCAAGATTTTGCCGCCACCGGTCCGCCGCATTATTGGCGACTTGTCTGATCGTGAAAGGGTTTTGATTGGATTGGATCTGTTGTACGACGAGTTGTCGGACAACATGCTGACGTCGAGCTTTCTCAATGACTCGGATGAAGAGAGCGCTCCAGCCACGTCGGATTCTTAAGCGAGATGGTGTTCCTCAAGCTCGACAAGTGGCTTCTCACTACGGTTTGTTCATAGGTCTTGGTCATGCAATTTCCTCCCGCTAGCGGTCAGTCACAAATGCAGGTACAAAAGCTCGCAACGGGGATTGAGGGCTTTGATGATGTTTGTCACGGTGGACTCCCAATTGGTCGAAGCACCCTGATCAGCGGAACGTCTGGCAGCGGTAAAACGGTGTTATCGCTTCACTTCCTTCATAACGGAATTAAGCATTTCGAAGAGCCGGGTATTTTCGTCACCTTCGAAGAATCACCGCTCGACATCCTGCGCAATGCGGCCAGCTTCGGATGGAATCTCCAGGAGATGGTGGAACAGGACAAGCTGTTCATCTTGGATGCCTCTCCTGATCCCGATGGTCAGGATGTGGCCGGCAGCTTTGATCTCTCGGGTCTGATTGAGCGAATCAACTATGCGATTCGCAAGTACAAAGCGAAGCGGGTTGTCATCGACTCCATCACTGCGGTGTTTCAGCAGTACGACGCCGTTTTTGTGGTGCGTCGTGAAATTTTCCGCCTGATTGCGCGGCTGAAGGAAATTGGTGTCACCACGGTGATGACCACTGAACGCATTGATGAGTACGGACCCATCGCTCGTTACGGCGTGGAAGAGTTCGTTTCCGACAATGTCGTGATTCTCCGCAACGTGTTGGAAGGGGAGCGCCGACGACGCACGGTGGAGATCCTCAAATTGCGAGGCACCACGCATATGAAAGGGGAGTTCCCGTTCACGATGGGCGCCCACGGCATCAGCATTTTCCCCTTGGGTGCGATGCGACTCACCCAACGGTCATCCAACGTGCGGGTGAGCTCCGGCGTGCCCCGCTTGGATGAAATGTGTGGTGGTGGGTTCTTTAAAGACTCGATCATCTTGGCCACCGGCGCAACGGGTACTGGCAAGACGATGTTGGTGTCCAAGTTTATTGAGGATGCTTGCCGCAATAAGGAACGTGCCATTCTTTTTGCCTATGAAGAGTCCCGCGCACAGTTGATGCGGAATGGCACCAGCTGGGGGATTGATTTTGAACAAATGGAGCAGGATGGTCTACTCAAGATTATTTGCGCTTATCCAGAATCTACAGGGTTAGAAGATCATCTTCAGATCATTAAAACTGAAATAAGTGAGTTCAAGCCATCGCGAATGGCCATTGATTCGTTATCTGCTTTGGCCCGTGGTGTGAGCCATAACGCATTTCGTCAATTCGTGATTGGCGTTACTGGCTATGCAAAACAGGAAGAAATTGCAGGCTTTTTCACCAACACATCTGAGGAGTTTATGGGAAGTCACTCGATCACTGATTCCCATATCTCCACGATTACTGACACCATTCTGTTACTTCAATATGTAGAGATTCGCGGTGAAATGGCCCGTGCCCTCAATGTGTTCAAGATGCGAGGCTCCTGGCACGACAAGGGCATACGCGAATTTGTGATCACTGGAAATGGTCCACAGATCAAAGATTCTTTCTCCAACTTTGAACGAATTATTTCAGGTGTGCCCCATCGCGTCTCCACCGATGAGCGCAGCGAATTATCGCGGATTGCGAGGAGTGTCTCTTCAGACGACTGACTCACTTGTCGGTTGTGCTCAATCAATCAAATGAGACTTTAATCGCTTCCAACGGCGACTGATTCGATGTTGCCGTCATCGCTTGCGGCGCTGATCGATCGGCGCTCCGCTTGGAGTGCGAGTTCATCCCGATCCGCCTGCTCGAGGGGGAGTTCAAACCAAAATGTGGTGCCCACATCCAGTTCACTCACCATGGACACTTGGGCGCCATGTTTATCAAGAATTCCACGGACAATAGAAAGTCCAAGCCCCGTGCCAACTTCGGTATGAACGGCATTTTCGACGCGATAAAAGCGGTCGAAGATGCGTTGCTGATCTTGTGCACTGATTCCATAGCCAGTGTCGGCGATCTCGACACGAAGTCTTGGCAATGGGGAGGTAAGGGTGCAAGTGGGGCCATCACTCTTCGTACTGATTGGGGCTTCGACCCGGCACGTATCCGGCCAAACGTATGCACGCATGCTCAGGATGCCACCCGGGCGACTGAACTTGAGTGCATTGCCCACCAAATTGTCGAAAACTTGTAGAAGTAGATCCCAATTGCCGAGAACGTCGGGCAGATCAGGCGCCACATCTAATTCGAGTTCAACCGTTTTGTCCTCAGCATTGAGTCGGTAGGTCCGCAGGGTTTGCTCCATGGCGGGCCGCAAGTTCATCGTTTCGAACTGAACGGTTCGGCCTGATTCCAGTCGGGATAAGTCGAGAACATCGTTGACCAAGCGGGTTAATCGATCCGTTTCGTCGTTGGCTACGCCGAGAAATTCTTTTTTTTCGTCTTCGGTGAGTTGGTCCCCCAGGTCGTGCAGGGTTTCGACGTAGCTCTTGATGTTGAACAGCGGCGTCCGCAACTCGTGGGAGACGTTGCTGATGAAACGGCTTTGCGCCGCATTGAGCTCCACCTCACGGGTGAGATCTTGAATGGTGACGGCGATGCCCTTCAGGCTTTCTCCACTGGCATCGCGCACGGCTTGCATCACGATCCGGAGGGTTCGGGCGGGTTCGCCCACACTGCAGCGCAGGTCTTCACTATCCGAGCTGCTGAACAGGAGAGCATCCAGAGCGCTGTGGACTTCGATGGACAGTAATTCCGGTAGCTCCTCCACCAATTCCTGCCCTTCAAGACTGCGGCCTTCCCAGCGAAATAGGCGTCGTGAGGTCGGATTAGCCAGAACGATGCGTCCGGTGGCATCGAGCAGAATCGCTCCATCAGCCATCGTCGCGATGAGCGACTGTTGCTTCACCTGGGCAGCGGTGAGTTCTTCGATGTTCGCTTCGTCGTAGGCCTCCAGCTGGGAGGCCATTGCATTGAACCCAGTGAGTAATTCACCCAGTTCACCACCCATAGGGAGGTCCACGCGGGCTTGGAAATCACCGGAGGCCACGGAGCGGACCCCGCGGAGTAGCTCTTTCACTGGACGGGTAATCGTGAGGGCATTGAAGACCGCGCCAAGAATCACCAGCACCCAAATAGAAATAAACACCGCCACGGTGACTTCACGGGTTAAAGCAGCACTGGCCAGAGCTGTTTCGTTGGGGTTTACGCCCAGTCCCAGGACCCCGTAATACGTTCCGCTGCGAATTAACGGAACGAACACATCGGTCACAGTCCCTTGCGGGGTTAAGTGCTGACGGACGAGAGGATTTTGGGGGCGCCGCCTCAGCTCATCGGGTAGTTCAAGCCTTCGGTTCAGGCGGAGTTCACCGTCTTCTCCATTGGGGGTGGCGCTGATCGGAATCCCTAAGTAAATAACCCCTTCCGGGTCGGCAAAAAAGATGTAGCGAACGCTTCGGCTTGAGCGCCAAAATTTCTCGGCAACGTTGGCAAGCTCACGGTCTTGGCCAGCCGCCACGAGCTCAGTGACATTCCCAGCAAGGAGCAAGCCCAGATCCCTGGCATAGCGGGTGTCGTTCATGGCGGCGTCCCGTTGGATGCCGGCTAAAGCAAAAAAGGTGATGCCGGTCATCATCAGGCTCACCACCAAGGTGGCCACCGCCAGCAATTTGGTTTGGAGCGTGAACTCAGCCCACCACGCTGCGATGCGTTTCCACAGTGTGGTGTCATCGGTGGGGGGACCACCGTTTGGAGGTAAAGCCCAGTCGGCGATAACTGCTCCGCTCTCGCTGCTCATTGGTTTGAGCGCACCTGATGCCCGATATCGCGACGGTAAGTGATTCCAGGGAAGTTGATACCAGCTATGCCGGAATACGCAGCAGCAAAGGCGGCATCAAAATCGTCTCCCTGGGCCACCACAGAGAGCACTCGTCCTCCGGACGTCGTGAGACTCCCGTCAGGCTGCCGTGCGGTGCCTGCGTGAAATAGCTGATGGGTGTCGTTCATTTGATGGGTGCAATGGATGGCATCACCCTTGCGTGGTGCGTTGGGATAGCCCTCTGCTGCCGCGACGATGCAGGCGCTGCAACGCGTCGAAAGGGTCAAAGTTGGAGCGAGATCCAAGCGGCCCAGCGCACAGGCCTGCAGCACAGCACCCAATTCGGGTCCCATTAGGGGCATCAAGGTTTGGCATTCGGGATCGCCGAAGCGGCAGTTGAATTCGATCACCTGTGGACCGGTTGCCGTGAGCATCAAACCGGCATAAATCACGCCGCGGTAGTCGATCCCGCGTTCTCTCAAGGCTTTCAGAGTGGGTTGAAGCACCAAGGCTTCAACCTCCAGAAGTGCGTCTTGATCCAGTAATGGTGCTGGGGCGTAGGCGCCCATCCCTCCCGTGTTGGGTCCCTGATCGCCCTCTTCAAGCCGTTTGTGATCTTGGGCTGGGGGAAGAAGAACGATGCGTTCGCCATCACAGAGGGCAAACACTGAAACCTCCGGGCCTTCGAGTCGTTCCTCCAGCACCAGGTGAGCCCCGGCGTCGCCAAAGCGCCCCTGGAAGGCCTCTCGAATGGCGGCTTCTGCTTCGGTCACGGTGTCGGCCACCGTGACCCCTTTGCCAGCTGCTAGTCCATCGGCTTTCACCACTAAAGGGCGATTGACCTTCTTCAAAACGGCTAAGGCTTCGTCTTCGCTGTGAACTGACCAGTGACCAGCTGTGGGAACAGCGGCCTCCTGCATCAATTGCTTGGCCCAGGCCTTGCTGGCTTCGAGCTGGGCACCTGCAGCGTCTGGTCCAAAAACGGCGATGTCAGCGGAACGAAGCGCATCGCCGACTCCGGCGGCGAGGGGTGCTTCTGGCCCCACCACAACCAGGTCGACATTTTCTTCGCGACAAAAGGTCACTAGCGCATCGCTGTCGGTTTCGGCGATGTCGACGGCCTGCCCCTCAGGACCACCATTCCCAGGTGCAACCCACACCGTTGTGATCGTTCCGTTGCGGCTCAAGGCCCAGGCCAGGGCTTGCTCTCGGCCGCCGCCGCCCACGATGAGAACCCGCCTTAGTGGTGGTAGAGCTTGGGGACGGGTTGATGAGATGGCCATGTCCACGGAAGGAATGGGGCGAGCCCCTTAGGTTTCCTTTGTAGAACGCAGCCTTCCATGGGGTTCGTCCCTCTTCCACTGGTCTTAACGCTGTTAAGTGCATTGACCCCCGCAACATCGCCCCAACCATGGAGCGATGCACGCTTCAAGGAGCTCTTGGTGGAGGGAACAATCACGAGCATGGAGCAGGCTTGTCTTGACCCCATGGCGGCGGGAACAAAGCTGCGAAAGCAAAAGCTTCGCGATCGTCTGCTGGCGATCCACCCAGTTCCGGCAAGCTTTGATCTCACGATGCACAATGCAGGCGCGCTGTTGACCTGTGGTTCCCCGGAAGGAACTGCCTTGGTGCTGAATCGCTTCATTCCAGCCCGTGGTGACGAGCGTCGTCGTTGGCTGTTGCTCCGCTGGCAGGCGGCCGCAGCTGCCCTGGATCATCAGCAGGCGGCTCTAGCTCTGCGGCGTCTTGTCGACGGCAACGTGGCGACCCTCGACGACATCACCTTGGCGGGGTCCCGCAATGGCCTTGATGCTTTGGCCGCCCATGAAGCGTCGCGGGGACGGCTGCAAGCGGCTGCACTCGTGCTTCTTCAAGGTGACTTGCAGGGTGTTACGGGGTCTCGACGACGGGGGCAAGCGGCTGAGTGGCTTGCCGCGACTGAGCCTGAGCAAGCCGATCAGCTCCTAGAGGCAGCCCTTGATGAGGCGGCATCGAACCAGGCCTGGAGCTTGGCGATGGAGTTATTGCAGTTGCAGTTGCAGTTGCAACTGGCCGCTGGTGGTGATGGTGAGCGGCCTCGAATCAGGCTGGAACGGTTGGCGGCTCGTTTGGATGATGCCTACACCCTGTTGCAGCTCAATCCGGAGAGCAATCCGCCACCGTCGCTGCGCTCTCCGCGGGGACCGGGAGGCCATGCTGCGGTAGGAGAATCAACGACAGCACCGTCGCTATGACGCCGGATCACGGACCGCTCTTATACGAAGGCAAGGCCAAGCGTGTTTTCGCTTCCGCAGAGGCCGATCAAGTTTTGGTGGAATTTAAAAATGACGCGACGGCCTTTAACGCTCAGAAAAAGGCCCAGCTCGTCGACAAAGGCCGCTTGAATTGTCAGATCTCAGCACGCTTGTTCGAGTTGCTCGAGCAGCACAATGTGCCAACGCATTACTGCGGATTGGTGGCTGACACCTGGATGCAAGTGCAGCGGGTTGAGATCATTCCGCTGGAAGTGGTTCTTCGCAATGTCGCGACGGGTTCCCTTTGTCGACAGACGCCGATCGCCGAGGGCACAGCGCTGGATCCAGCCTTGTTTGATCTCTATTACAAGGATGATGCGCTGGGAGATCCCCTGCTGACCGAGGCCAGGGTGCAGCTGTTGGGGGTGGTGAAGGCGGACCGTCTGTCAGCAATTGAACAACTGGCCCGTCGTGTGAATGAGATTCTCTGCCCATTTTTTGCTGCTATCGACCTTCAATTGATCGATTTCAAGCTCGAATTTGGGGTGACATCGGGGGGAGAGTTATTGCTGGCTGATGAGATCAGCCCAGACACCTGCCGACTTTGGGACCGCCGAAGCGCCGATGTGAATGATCGGATTTTAGATAAAGATCGATTCCGTAAGGATCTTGGCGGTGTGATGGAGGCCTACGGGGAGGTCCTTAAACGGGTCCAATCCCAATGCCCTAACCCACGCAACTGCCTGTAAGGTCAGCGGACATTTTTGTGGCTTCGGCCCTCATATCGCTTCGATGACCCGACGTACTCGCCGTTCCTCGGTTGCCATCCGTCGCGGAGTCTTGGGTCTCGTACTGGGTGTTCCGTTATTAAGCCAACCGCTTCAGGCTCAGACTTCAGAACCTGTTGGTGATCTGGCTCCTGACGAGACCAACGTCGAAATGGTCGATATTCAACCTGGTGAGGTTGAAGCTCCTGCGGTTGAAATGGTCCAAGTGGAGCAACCACGGGTCCTCATCTCTGAGGTCACGATCGAAGGATTGTCGGGGCACCCAGAGGAAGATCGCCTGCAGCTGTCTGCCTACGACGCCATGCAAGTGCGTCCTGGCAGCCGGGTGACTCGCGATGAACTTCAGAACGATCTCAACGCCATTCAGGCAACGGGATGGTTCGCAGATGTTCGAATCGTTCCTGAGAACGGTCCGCTTGGAGTTCGTGTGATTGTGCAGGTGGAGCCATTCCCACCGCTCACCAGTGTGGAGTTGAACCCTGTTTCCGAAGAGTTGCCAACCACTGTGTTGGAGGAGACCTTCGCTTCGGACTATGGGCGCACTCTGAACCTGAATGATCTTCAGCAACGGATGAAAACGTTGCAGGACTGGTTTGCTGCTGAGGGTTACTCATTGGCACGGATCACTGGCCCAGAACGGGTGAGTCCTGATGGAGTTGTGTCGTTGAAACTGACCCAAGGTCGTGTTGCTGACGTTGAGGTGAAATTCCTCACCAAAGATGGTGATGACGTTGATGAAAACGACAATCCAATCAATGGAAAGACCAGGGATTGGGTGATCACTCGAGAAATTTCAATCAAGCCGGGTGATGCATTCAACCGCAACATGCTTGAACGGGATATCAAGCGGCTGTACGGAACGCAGTTGTTCAGCGATATCAAAGTTACGTTGAAGCCATTGCCAGAGCAGCCTGGTGATGTGGTGCTGATTCTCGGGATTGTTGAACAATCCACGGGTCAAGTATCTGGTGGATTGGGATACAGCCAGTCTCAGGGTGTGTTTGGCCAGGTTCAGCTTCAAGACACCAACTTGTTTGGTCGAGCCTGGAATCTTGGTTTGAATGTGACCTATGGACAGTACGGAGGTTTATCAAACCTCACCTTTACGGATCCATGGATTTACGGTGATAACCATCGCACTGGATTCCGTGGCTCGCTGTTCTTGAGTCAACAGGTCCCCCAGGTTTTCCAAAGTGAAGACAATGGAAATATTCGTACGCTGAAAGATTATGAGGACAATGGCGGCCGCAAGGCCTATGAAACTGGCCGTAAATATGGTTTCAGCGATAACGACAAAGTCCCTGGATCTGTCAACAAGGCGGACGACGAGTATCCCAATAAAAGTTGGTTTAACTATGAAGGCGATTCCATTGCGCTTCGTAAGATCGGTGGAAATTTTGCCTTTACACGTCCTCTGAATGGTGGCGACCCGTTTAAAGATGCTCCCTGGCGCGTGCTCGCCGGTATGGGGTTCGAAAACGTAAGGCCAATCAATTTTTCTGCTGATTCTCGTCCTTATGGTGTGGCGTCTAGGAAAATTAAGAGTGGAAAAGTTAAAAACAAGGATATTGTTTGTATTTCCTACAATTGTGCGGATAGTAATTATCTAACCTCATTCCGTTTCGCCGCCACCTACAACTCATACAACGATCCAACCAATCCCACGAGCGGAAGCTTTTTTACCGCTAGTACGCAGCAATTTATTGGAATTAACGAAGATTCCCCAACCTTCAACAAATTGCGCACCAGTTATACCCAATTCTTCCCTGTTGATTGGTTGAAGTTGCACAAAGGATGCCGACCCAAGCCAGGTGAAGCGGCTGATTGCCCCCAAGCGATTGGAGTTCAGGTGAAAGCGGGTGCTGCTATCGGTGATATGCCTCCCTACGAAGCATTTTGCTTGGGCGGCTCCAATTCGATCCGTGGCTGGTACGACTGTGACCTTGCTGTTGGCAAAGCTTTTGGTGAGATCACCCTCGAATATCGCTTCCCGCTGATCAGCATTTTCTCCGGTGAGGTGTTTATGGACGCCGGCACAGATTTTGATACGCAAAAGGATGTTCAAGGCAAGCCTGGATTGCTCCTCAATAAAGACGGTTCAGGTGTTTCTGTTGGTACGGGCGTGATTGTGAAAACACCGGTGGGCCCGTTGCGTTTGGAAGTAGCTACGAAAGATTTCACGGACGATTACCGCTTCAATCTGGGAATTGGCTGGAAGTTCTAGTGACCAACTGGCCTGAGGATTATTCGGGTTCATGGACGCTCGCCGGGCAAGCCGAGCGTTCTGGTGTCTGTCTTCACAGTGGTCATTCCTCAGTCGTTCAACTCAAGGGATCTGTCGATCCAGGCTTTTATCTGAGAGTTGAGGGCCATGATCAGGCTTTTCGCCTTTCACCCCATCAGGTTCGCGATAGCCAGCTCTGCACCACCCTGGATTTGGGCCCATGCAAGGTGGCCACAGTGGAACATCTATTGGCAGCCTTAGCTGGGTGTGGCTTAACCCATGTGGAAATCCAGCTTCAGGGTGATGAAATTCCCCTGATGGATGGTTCAGCCTTGAACTGGGTTGAAGCAATTGTGGAAGCTGGAATTCAACCAGCTGTCACCCCACGACTGCCCACCCCACCGTTGACTCAACCGCTGATTTGCTCTCGGGGAGGGAGTGTGATTACGGCGATTCCGGCCACAACATTCAGAGTGGTTGGGATTATTGATTTCCCTCAGCAAGCGATTGGGCAGCAACAGTTGTCCCTGGATCTCACCCCCGAAAGGTTCGTGAAAGAAATTGCCCCCGCACGCACCTTCGGCTTTCGCGATCAAGTGGAACAGTTGCGTGCAGCTGGATTGATTCAGGGTGGGGCCCTGGATAATGCCCTGGTCTGCGATGGTGATCATTGGCTGAACCCGCCGCTTCGTTTTCCAGATGAACCGGTGCGCCATAAGCTTTTAGATCTCATTGGAGATCTGGCCCTCGTCGGCTTTCCCCAAGCCCAGGTCCTCGTTTATCGGGGCTCCCACGGACTCCACACCGATCTCGCTGCTGCCCTGTGACTGACCCAACGCCATCGAATGTCGTACTGACAAGCGAGCAGATCGCTGGGTTATTGCCCCACCGTTATCCATTTGCCCTTGTTGATCGGGTGATTGCTTATGAGCCGGGGGTTTCGGCCACGGCCATTAAAAACATCACGATGAATGAGCCCCAATTTCAAGGACATTTCCCGGAACGCCCCTTGATGCCTGGAGTGTTAATCGTTGAGGCGATGGCCCAAGTTGGTGGCTTGATCGTTGCCCAAATGCCCGATTTGCCCAAGGGGTTGTTTGTGTTTGCAGGGATCGATGGGGTTCGGTTTCGACGACCGGTGGTACCTGGTGATCAATTGATCATTCAATGCGAGTTGTTGAGCTTGAAACGCAAGCGTTTCGGAAAAATCAAAGCTGAGGCCACTGTTGATGGTGCATTGGTTTGCTCCGGTGAACTGATGTTCTCCTTGGTGGACTGAGGCTGATGACGGTGGAAAGGTCTACCCCACAGATTCACCCCCAAGCGGTGGTTGATCCCAAGGCCGAGCTTGGAACGGGTGTGGTGATTAGTTCTGGTGCTGTGATCGGTCCGCAGGTGGTGATTGGTGATCGCACCTGGATCGGTCCCAATGTGGTTTTGGATGGACGGGTCACCTTGGGGAAGGACAACAGGGTCTTCCCTGGTGCTTGTTTGGGGCAAGAGCCCCAGGATTTGAAATACCGCGGCGCCAACACGGAGGTGGTGATTGGCGATGGCAACACGCTTCGGGAATTTGTCACGATCAATCGCGCCACGGAGGAGGGTGAGCAAACCCGTTTAGGTGATCGAAACCTGTTGATGGCCTATTGCCATCTGGGCCACAACTGTTTGTTGGGCAACGGCATCGTGATGTCCAATGCCATTCAGGCGGCAGGTCATGTGGTGATTGAAGATCGTGCGGTGATTGGCGGTTGTCTCGGCATTCATCAATTTGTGCACATCGGTGGATTGGCGATGGTGGGTGGGATGACCCGTGTGATTCGCGATATTCCTCCCTATGCCATGGTCGAAGGTCATCCAGGGCGCTTGCGTGGATTGAATCGGGTTGGTTTGCAGCGCAGTGGACTCGCTGATCGGCATGAAGGTCGCGAACTCAAACAACTCAAAGACATCTGGAATTTGCTTTACCGCTCAGACATCGTCATGGCGGAGGCTTTGGTGCAGGCTCGCAGCCTTGAGCTTTTCCCCGCAGCAGACCATTTGTGCAGTTTCCTTGAGGCGTCGACCGCTCCGGGACGGCGCGGGCCGACCCCTGTCTTGAGTCATCGCTGATGGTGCGTCTGCTCATCAGCACCGGCGAAGTCTCCGGAGATTTGCAGGGCAGCCTGTTGATCCATGCCCTTAAAGCTGAAGCCTTAAGACGCGGGATTGAATTAGAGATCTTGGCCCTCGGTGGTCCACGGATGAAGGCGGCTGGTGCCGAATTGATTGCCGATACCGCTCCGATGGGTGCGATCGGTCTCTGGGAAGCCGTTCCGTTGATCGTGCCCACCTTGCGGCTCCAGGCCAAGGTGGATCGCTTGTTGGCACAACGACCTCCCGATGCGGTGGTGTTGATCGACTACGTGGGGGCGAACGCTCGGCTGGGCACTCGCTTACGCAAACTCCGTCCGTCGTTGCCGATCACCTATTACATCGCTCCCCAGGAATGGGCTTGGCGCTTCGGTGATGGCAGCACCACCCAATTGCTCGATTTTACGGATCAGATTCTGGCCATTTTTCCTGCTGAGGCCGAGTTTTATGCCGAGCGTGGAGCGAAGGTCACTTGGGTTGGCCATCCACTGCTGGATAGCTTTCAAGATTTGCCGGAACGGCAGGAATCTCGTCGGGCGCTTGGACTTGATCCCGATGCCCCGGTCTTGCTTTTGGTTCCAGCATCACGGCCGCAGGAACTGCGCTACTTGATGCCGGCTCTGGCTCGTGCAGCGGCGATGCTTCAGCAGCGTTGCCCCGGCCTGCAAGTGTTGGTGCCTGCAGGGCTAGAGCGGTTTGAACAGCCCTTGGCCGAAGCCCTTGCGGCGGCAGGTGTCCGGAACGGTCGTGTGATCCCCGCTGCCGCCGCCGATGGTTTGAAAAAGCAGCTAGCAGCGTCGGCGGATGTGGCGCTTGGAAAGTCCGGCACGGTGAATTTGGAGCTGGCATTGCAGGGGGTGCCGCAGGTGGTGGGCTATCGAGTGAGCCGAGCTACCGCCTTCGTTGCAAGGCATGTGCTGCGCTTCAAGGTGGACCATATTTCGCCGGTGAATCTCTTGCTCAAGGAGCGCCTGGTTCCGGAATTGCTGCAGGATGAGTTCACGCCTGAGGCTCTAGTGGAGTTGGCTCAACCTTTGCTGGACGACGGCAGTCCAGAACGGAACGCGATGCTTCACGGTTACGGCCGGCTTCGCGCCACCCTTGGGGAGCCTGGCGTCACTACAAGAGCATCTCGGGCGATCTTTGATCAATTGATGTGATGGTTCGAGTGATCGGCGTACTCCTCAGTGCCCTGCTGGTGTTCGGAGGGTCGCAGTCCGTTGCGGCGGCTGAACAAACGGCGGTGTTCGCTGGGGGTTGTTTCTGGTGTTTAGAACACGATTTGGAACACCTGCCAGGGGTGATTGACGCCATCAGTGGTTACAGCGGTGGCCATGTGGATCAGCCCACCTATCGCCAGGTGAGCGGAGAAGACACAGGCCATCAGGAGGCGGTGCAAGTGCGCTTCGATCCGGATCTGATCTCCTACAGCACGTTGTTGCGCAGCTACTGGCGCAATGTGGATCCCTTTGACGGTGGTGGTCAGTTTTGTGATCGCGGCGATTCCTACCGACCCGTGATCTTCACGGCTGATGCCGCCCAAGCCAAAGCTGCTGAAATGAGTGCGGCGTCGGCGGCTCAAGATTTAGGCCAACCACGTTCCGCCATCAAAGTGGAACTTCGTGGTTCTGCACCGTTCTGGCCCGCAGAGCGATATCACCAAAATTATGCCGAGCTCAACGACCTGAAGTATTCGTTCTATCGGTTTAGTTGTGGCCGTGATCGTCGCCTCGATGCGGTGTGGGGCCCCCAAGCCAGAACAGGGCAAAGTTGGCAAAAGGCTACCGAATTGCAATGAAATCCTTAAGAAAACCAGCTCTATCCTTTTCTAGGCATTAAATAATTGAGTTATCAATTTTTCATTGATTTCTCAGTAAAGATGCGGGTTGTCCGCCATCGACGTTCCTGAGAAACATGTTTACCATCAGAACCGGAAGGAGGGAGATGTATGTATCTGCTGACCGTTAAGGATGGCCTCGGTACCCGCCACATAGGTCCGTACCCATCCCCGAAGCATGCTTCGGATGATTTGGATCGGATCTTGGAGTCGTGTTCAGATCGCGCCCGTTGGCAGATCCATGCCCTGGAAGTGCCCGAGCGTGTCGGTCGAGGACTTCACGCCATGGCGTCCTGATTAGGGGCGTTTGCGCCCTGGAAATCCACGGGTCAGACCGCTTTCCACCATCAGTCCAATGCCTGCATTGATGCAGATCAAGCTGAGGGTTCCATACCAAAACCAAGGCCCGCCGTCTTGCCCAAGCATTTGAACCACCTTGCGGCTGACGGCTTCTCCAAAAAGGCAGAGGCCAACTGGGAGCAGCAACACTCCCAATTGCGCCTTCAAATACCAGCGGATCGGTGACGAGCTCATGCTTGCGCGCATACCCAGTTCACCAGGGTGCGAACGCCATAGCCGGTCGCTCCGGCTGGGTTGACCCCTTTGCCTTTGTCGCTCCAGACGGGCCCAGCGATATCGATGTGGGCCCAAGCCATGTCTTGGCCAACGAATTCCTTGAGGAATAAAGCTGCGGTGATCGATCCTCCGGGCCTGGGTCCAGTGTTTTTCATATCGGCCAGGAGCGACTTCAATCCTTTTTTGTAGGACTGGCGCAGGGGCATGCGCCAGAGACCTTCGCCACCCGCTTCGGCGGCTGTGTCGAGCGCTTCAGCAAGGGATTCGTTGTTGGACCAATACCCAGCCATTTCATCGCCAAGGGCGACGACGCAGGCCCCGGTCAGGGTGGCTAGGTCCACCACGGCATCGGGCTTCTGCTCGCAGGCGTAGAGCAGAGCATCGGCGAGGGTTAGCCGCCCTTCCGCATCGGTGTTGTTGATCTCAATCGTTGTGCCATTGGCGGCCGTCACAATGTCGCCGGGGTGAACGGCGGAGCCATTCACCATGTTTTCGCAGGAGGCCACCACCATGTGCACCTCCACGCCGGCCGGCTTCAGTTCTCCAATGGACCGCATCGCCCCGAGCACGGATGCACTGCCGCCCATATCGAATTTCATCATGTCGATCTGAGCGCCCCCCACTTTGAGGTTGTATCCACCGGAATCAAAGGTGAGGCCCTTGCCCACGAGGGCGAGGCGACGCTTCACCGCTCCTTCTGGGCGATAAATCAAATGGATGAATTTGGGTGGAAGATCCGACCCCTGGCTCACTGCGAGAAACGCGCCCATTCCACGGGCTTCACAATCGGCTCGCTCCAGGATGGTGAGTTCCATTCCGTAGTCGCGTGCCAACGCAGCAGCGGTTTCCGCTAAGGCTGCAGGGGTGACGTAGTTCGGTGGAGCGGCCACAAGCTCGCGGGCCAGCTCAACGCCGGCGCATGTGGCATTAACGGATTTGAGGCCAGCGGCGGCAGAAGCCGGTAAGCCAATGAGTTCAAGGGCCGTGGGGAGGCGACGTTCCTCGGGTTCCTTCTGGAAGCGTTGATCGGCGTACAGCGAGAGGCGAACGGCTTCGGCGCTAATACGGGCTGCTTGATCTGAATCCTGCGAATCCCAGGGAAACTGAATGCCGAGGCAACCATTGCAACCAATCGAGGTCTGGGCAGCGGCCGCCGCAGCCGCCCTGATGCCATCGAGATCAATGGCATCTGCATCGCCAAGACCGATCAGAACGAGCCGCTGTGGGTTGCCATTGGCTAGGGGATGGAGCACCAGCTTTTGGCCCGTTTTGCCTTCAAAGGCCTGCTGGTTTAGGGCGCTGCTCACGCCTGGGAAGCGACTTTCCAGGTTCACCGCCGTGGTGGACGGATCTCCCTTGGGTAACCCAACGACCAGCACATCGCCGCTCCATTCCTGAACGTTGGTGGATGAGATGGAGAGCCGCATGGGCTGACGCCGAGTCAAACCACGAGCGTAGCGATCCCTCTAGACAACTAGAGATCGGCGGTGAATGGTGTGGCCCAGCGCTGTCTTGTTTCCTTATTAAAAGGTGGATTCCAGTGCTGGATCAGCTGTTGTTCGAGCCTGCGGCGGGCCCGTGTGTCCGTTGGGGCATCGGTGCAGAAGCGAATGCTGAGTTGATGGGCCATTTGGCAGCGTTGAAGGGCTTCGCCATAGGCAGCCAGATAGGCCTTGCAATCGTGCTCACCTTTCCAGCGCCGATCAGCGGCTTTGGTTTCCCCCACATAAAGAAGAAGTGGATGCTCAAGGTGGGGAGGACGGTCCAGCACGAAATAAATGGCGGCTCCCCGATGGGGGCTTTCAGCCCAGCGCCAGAAACTCAACGGGAGCGGGGTGAGCGCTAGGGGATCGATGGCTGTTGGGTCGATGGAAGTAGCGGCATCAGCAACGTTGCCGCCCAATAAATCGCCTTGACCCGAGCCACAGACGTCGCGGCGAAAACGTGGCGACTGAAAGTTGTGGAGTCGCTGCTGCCAGCCCCGCAGCTGCTCCGCAGTGATCGGGAGATCAGGAGTGGGTGTTGACCCCAGCGGAACGCCCGAGAACAGATCGCCTTGCATGACTTCAACCGCGGGGCGGGAGCGACGGGCCTGCCCGTCGCTGGCCGAAGGACACGCGACCAATCAAAGCCTCCACGCTGCTGGCCGGAAGGCAGAGCCGCTCTTGCAGGTCGGCTAGATCACGGAACCCGCGCAGGCGTCGCTCCCGCAGTAGCCCATGGATGCGTTGGTCTGGCCAAGCCAGGGATGTGAGTTCTTCGGAACTGGCGTTGTTCAGATCGATGCAGCTCTCTACCGGTTGGAGCGGCGCATCGCCATACCAGTTGAAAACAAGATGGGGTTCCCAAAGCTGGGCGAGATCGGTGGGAAGGTCGAGCAGACGAAACAGGTCGTCAGCGGCAGCGAATTGAACCCCCCCGCGCTGAAGTCGCACAAGAAGGTCGGCCATGTCGTCGGTGCAGCCGGGCAGTTCTCGCCACTGCTGTTGGCTGCCGCGGTTCACATCTAGAAACCAGTTGCTCGGAAGGACTGGTTCGGGTCTTGCAAGCGAGTGATTGGACGCTGCAGACGACCGTGCAGGGGGTAATTGTCCGGTGGCTTGCAGCACACGTCTGGCCAGCGGATCTAACCAGTGGCTGCGGGGCATTTCGCACCTGGGACGTTGGCGAACCTTAACGACATGCCCCGTCGGTTGCTATTGGAAATCTTTCACGATCGCTTCACAGCCCCCTTTTGTATTGATGTAGTCCTTCATCAGATCTTCAAAGCCAAGGCTGTTGTTCACCGTGCGGCGCTCGTCTTGACTCACCTGTTTGGCATCGAGAAAACGGTTGGCCAGTGAGAGGGCTTTTTCGGCCCCCATCGTTCCCGTCTGAATCAGGCATTTGGCGTTCGCTTGGGCAATGGTGACCAATGCCGTGGTGCGTTCCGTTTGCGCAGCGGCGACGCTTGAGCCAAACCCAAGCAGGGTCCAACCGATCAACACAACGGCAACGGCGTAACGAGAGCGCTTTTTTGATACCCGGTTGGAGTGGTCCATGCGTGCTTGTTTTGAGCTGTGGTGTTTTGAGCTTTGATTCAGCGATCGCTTCTGTGGTGCCAACGGGGAATCGGAGCGGGAGGGTCCACCAAGTTGTGCTGGAAGGCGATAAGCACGGCTTGGGTTCGATCTCGGGCTTCAAGTTTTCGGAGAAGGCTGGTCACAGCGTGTTTAATCGTGTCGATGGCGAGATGCAGTTGGTCGGCAATCTCTTGATTGCTGAGTCCCCGGCATAGACCTCGTAAAACATCTTCCTCTCGCAGGCTGAGCACGTCGCTTAAGGGTGATGCCATGCCGCGGCTGGGCCGGCGGCGGCTGTGCTGACACACCCCTGTGATGGTCGGGTCCATGTGGATCCCATCGCTATCCATGGCTTGGAGAACGCTCAGCACTCCACCATCGCCAAGGCGTTCACGGCTGCATAGGCCCTCGCAGCCAGAGGCGATCGCTGCATCAATGGTGCTAAGCAGGGGGCGCTGAATCAACATCAAGCAGCGCAGTTGTGGATGCTGGGCCTTCGCTGCGGCCACCAAGGCTGGGCCGGAGCCGCTCTCGAGCAAATCAGTACAAACCAGGAGTTGAACGTCGTTCGCCGTGAGGCAGTTGAGGGCATCCTGCTCACTGGTTGCAGCGCCGACCAAGGGGCCAATTCCCTCAAACAAATGCGTTAGGGCCGTAATCAAGACTCGGTCTGCACTGGCGATTACGGTGCGGCGATCTTTCAGGACAGGAAGGCTGCGTGTTCTGATCTCACGCATGAGTGGGATGTGCGCAGTGAGGTTCACTCGGGGAGATGGTGGTCACTTCGGGAATGATGTCCATGGGGTGAACCCGCACTGCCAATGGTGATAGGAAGTCTGCAGAATTTCCGTTAACGAACGACATTTCGAAGCGATGGCCTTCTTCGATTCCGACATCGTCCAAGACGAGGCCAAGCGCCTGTTTGGCGATTACCAGCAGTTGATGCAGTTGGGCAGCGAGTACGGCAAGTTTGATCGCGAAGGCAAGAAGAAATTCATTGAAACCATGGAGGAGCTCATGGGGCGCTATCGCGTGTTCATGAAGAGGTTTGAGCTGTCAGAAGACTTTCAGGCGAAGCTCACGGTGGAGCAGCTTCGGAGCCAGTTAGGGCAATTCGGCATTACCCCTGAGCAGATGTTTGAACAGATGAACACCACCTTGGAGCGGATGAAAGCTCAAATTGAGTTGCCCCCTTCGGACTGAGCAAGCACTCGTACGATCTCCCCACAGCTCCCCCATTCCCGTCCCCATGCCGGAGACCAGTCCGTCGTTGCCGTCATGGCTGAATCGCGGCATGGCCGACTTGTTCCCTGCAGGGGATCCCAGCGATGTGGATCAATCCTTGGCAGCGCGGTTAGCCGCGGCTGAAGCTGAGGGCCGTCCGTTGCGGGTGAAGTTGGGCATCGATCCAACGGGCAGCAACATTCACCTGGGGCACAGCATCCTGTTTCGCAAGTTGCGGGCCTTTCAGGATGCCGGTCACACCGCGGTGTTGATCATTGGCGACTTCACGGCTCGGATTGGTGATCCCACGGGCAAGAGCGCGACGCGGGTTCAGTTGAGTAAAAACGATGTGGCCGTCAATGCGTCCACCTATTTGCGACAACTTGGGCAAGACCAGCCCAAGGCCACGGCGCTGCTCGATTTTGAGACTCCTGGTCGGTTGGAGGTTCGCTACAACAGCGAATGGTTGGAGGGCATGGACCTTCCTGCAGTGATCGGATTGCTTGGCACCGGAACCGTGGGTCAGATGCTGGCGAAAGAAGATTTTTCGAACCGCTACAGCAGTGGCACTCCCATTGCCTTGCATGAGTTCCTCTATCCCCTCCTTCAGGGGTACGACTCGGTGGCGGTCAACGCCGATGTGGAACTTGGGGGCACCGATCAAAAATTCAATGTGGCGATGGGCCGTGATTTGCAGCGGCATTTCGGCCGCGGCACCCAATTCGGATTGTTGTTGCCGATCCTGGTCGGTCTTGATGGGGCTCAAAAAATGAGCAAAACCCTCGGCAACACCGTGGGTCTGGAAGACGACCCCCTATCGATGTATTCCAAACTTGAGAAAGTCGGCGATACGGCGATCAACGACTACGTGACGTTGCTCACCGACCTCAATGTGGAGGCGTTGCCGGAGAACCCTCGAGAAAAGCAGAAGGCGATGGCACTGGCGGTGACCGCAACGCGTCATGGCATGGACGCGGCCGCAAAAGCCCAGCTCGACGCTGGAAACCTGGTGGGTGGTGCAGGTGATGCATCCGCTGATGTGCCTGAGGCCTCGTTGCTCGCGGTGAATTTCCCGGCGAAGGCTTTCTACTTGATGAGTGCCGTTGGCATCTGCGCCAGCAGCAGCGAAGCGCGGCGGCAAATCAAGGGGGGTGCTGCTCGCCTGGATGGGGAAAAAATTACCGATCCCAATCAGGAATTTGCCGCTGCCGCCGATCTTGATGGCAAGGTGCTGCAGGTCGGGAAGAAGACGTTTCGGCGATTGACCGTCTAAAGCATGGTGGTTGGGTTCATCGAAACAGCCATGAAGCCGGGCCATCTGTTGGATGATCTTGGTCATGCCTTGTTGTTGCCTTCGAAGCGATGCAGCCCTGTTGTGTTCTTGATGCTCAGGCTGGCTTGGCGGAGGGTCCCCATTGGTGGGCAGAGAAAGGTGTTTTTCTTTGGGTGGATATCGAAGCCTCGCGGGTGGGCTTATTCGATCCGGTTGCCCGGAGTAATCGATTTTTGGATTTGCCCTCCCATGTGGGGGCCGTTGTTCCTACAACTGCGGGCGACTTGGTCGCTGCGACGGCCCAGGGATTTGTGCGACTCGATCCTGATAGCGGAGTTGTGACCGCGCTTCACGACCCTGAACCTGGACGTTCGGAGCATCGTTTTAACGATGGCAAGTGCGATCCCTGGGGACGGTTTTGGGCGGGAACGATGGCCTACGACTTCAGCCCCGGTGCGGGATCACTTTGGCGGCTGAACAACGATTTCAGCTGCAGTTTGCAATGGCAAGAGCTCACGATCTCGAACGGTTTGGCCTGGAGCCTTGATCGACGGTTTTTGTATTTGATTGATTCGCCGACTTTGACGGTGATGGCTTTCCCCCTCACGTCGACCGGTGGGTTAGCGGACCATCCCACGACATGCATCACCATTCCAGCGGAGTGGGATGCCCTACCCGATGGGATGTGCATTGATGCGGAGGGAAAGCTGTGGATCGCCCTATTTGGTGGGAGCGCTGTCACCCGTTGGGATCCTCAGGATGGTCGGTTGATGCAAACGGTGGAGCTTCCCTGTTGCCAGGTCACCTCCTGTTGTTTTGGTGGTCCTGATTTGGATCAGCTGTTGATCACCACAGCGCGTCGGGGCCTTGATGCGCAAGCCCTAGGGGACCAGCCCTTGGCAGGAGGTTTGTTTCAGCTGAGCCTTGGTATGAAGGGATGCCGATCTGAAATGTTTCGAGTTTAGGTATGTATATCGTTCTTACCTAGATGAAGAGGCGGCGCCAAAAGTTTGGTTTTTGTAATTGTCTTTTGAAGTCATCTGGGTTGCTTAGGCAGTCTCTCCAGTTGCCAAAATTTTGTTGGAACAGGGCTTCGATTTTTGGTTCTTGGGCGATTCGAGATTCCAGGCGGTCTTGAACAGCTTTGTCGAACCAAGATGGTAAATCAGTTCCTTTTTTGGCGTGAAATCTTCGGAGATAATTGTGTTCAATAGTATCTTTTGAGGGGGATACATTGCCGTGGTAGCCAGCTTGTCGTGTGCAATCGCTGAGGCTGCGCCCATCACTGGATATGCTCTGGATTAAAAGATCGCCTGGGGTCTTGCAATTCTTGGTGAAGTGTTCAAAATCGATTCCGAGCACTTGCCCTTTAAGCCGGTTGCGGAGGCTGTTGACCAGGCTTGGGTAGTTAAAGTGAAAGCGCTGCTCAAGTCTCTGGTTCTGAAAATCTAAGAAGCCTTTGGCTGCAGCGAGGCGTCCGCTGGCAGCAAATTCCAGAATCGGATAAGTATTCTTTGCATTGCGTTTTGGGTCAGATAATTGAGAATATAGAGAGCAATAAGATGAAAAGGGACTGCGAAAACAAAGAACCCAAGTGATATGTTTTATCCCTGATTGATATAAAGCGCGTTCAATTTTTTCTGGGTAGTCGTGGTGGAGGCGATATTCAAAGTTCTCGGCAGACACAAGTAAGCAGCCATCTCGCATGAGCTTTTTGCCTTTATGGGCAAATGTACGAATCCAGTCTGTATCTATCAGATTGGCGAAATGATTGTGATGGGGTCTTTTGCCTTTTGGGTAGTAAATGCCAGATTTTAATAATTCACCGGATGCATGATTGCAGATGCGCTGAAACGATGTAGTGCCAGTTTTATGGAGGCCGGCATGAATTACAGCGCGCAGCATCGGATGAACCGTGATGGTGTGGAGGAAGGCCCTGCAGGATGGAGGTAGATCTTGCCTCTGATGTGGCTCCGCTGCACTCTGCCGACCCCGCTAATCAAATCATTGTGGCCCTCGATGGCATGGCCCCTGATCAAGCGCTTGCTTTCAGTGCGCAGGTGGAAGGGTTGCGTTGGGTGAAGGTGGGGCTGGAGCTGTTCGTGCAGGCGGGGCCGGAGGTGGTGGCTCAGCTGCGGGAGCAGGGCTTGCGGGTGTTTCTCGATCTCAAATTTCACGACATCCCGGCCACGATGGCCGGTGCCTGTCGGCGGGCGGCTGCGCTTGGGGCTGAGCTGATCACGGTGCATGCCTGTGCCGGCAGCGAAGCTCTGAACGCCGCGCAATCTGCAGCAGTGGAGGGAGCTCAAAGCAGCGGCCAGCCCTCGCCAACTCTTCTGGCAGTGACGGTGCTCACCAGTTGGGAGGAGCAGCGTTTACAGCGGGAACTCGCCATCAGCCAAGGCATTGCTGCGCGGGTTTCGGCCTTGGCCCAGCTATCGGCCACTGCCGGTATCGGTGGATGTGTGTGTTCGCCTTGGGAGGCCGCGGCATTACGGGCTCAACATCCCGAGCCGTTTGCATTGATCACGCCCGGGATCCGCCCCGAGGGGGCAGCGGTAGGTGATCAAGCCCGGGTGATGGGGCCGGCTGAGGCGATCGCAGCAGGAGCTAGCCAATTAGTCATTGGCCGTCCAATTACCAGAGCCGACGACCCCAGTGCGGCATTTACCGCCTGCTGCAGAGAGCTCAGAACTTGAAGTTCAAGCCACCCTGCACCTGCCAATTGGTGCCACGATTGCCAGCCCAGAGCAACGCTCCACCACGGGCATACACCCCCATTGAGGTGTCGTTGAAATTGAAGGTGGTGTAGTCGAGGCCAAGTTCCACAAGGGCGGCATGGTCGTCGTTGCTATTCACGTTCCAACGTTTGCTCTTGCCGGATTCGAGATAGGTCACTTTTTGGTGGTCCCCGCTCATCCCCCAGTCGGCAGCCCAGCCCACCCGCAGCGAGGGCAGAAACAAGGAGCGTTCGCCATCACGGATGGGAACGGCGAACTTCACGGAGAGTTCACTCCCCAATTGATCGACTTCCATGTCATGGAAGCGGAGACGATCACGCCCGTTGGCGCCGTGTTCGCTGAACTTGTCGAGGCTGGTGTTGGTGTAACTCAGTTGGGCTTGGGGTTCGATGATCCAGTCACCGCTCTGTAGTGGCGCCCCGATGTTGAGCACACCAGTCCAGGCATTGCCGCTTCGGTCTCCCTTGGCGGTTTCACCATCGATCTTGCGGCGGTGCTCTCCGGAGTAACCACCGGCGCTGACCATGCCGCGCAAGTAGACGTTGCGGGTCCAGTACTCGGCGTAGGCGCCACCACCCCAACCATCGGTATCCCAGCTACCGCGTGCACCATCTGTGCCGTTCATTACCGCATAGGTGCCGAAGAGGCCGATGCGGGTTTCATCGCTGATCGGAATGTCGATACCGAGCTGCCCGCCACCATTGCTGAAGTTGGCGTAGCGATCGCCAGCGGCACCGTTGCTGATGCCACCACCAAAGCCGCGCACCCAAGCGTTTACCCCGGGCGCATTCACCTCGTTGGTGAACAGCAGGCTGTGGGGCTCCACAATCTCTTCGTAGCGCAGACCATCCACTGTGATGACCATGCCATCTGCATCGGAATCGGCTTCGATGCCAACGGCATCGATCTGGGCCATGTCGTCGTGATCGAGCGTCCGCTCGAGGTACGTCTCTGCTTCAGCGTCATCGAGCTGATCGGTCTTGAACCAGAGCGGACGCAGTGGTTCAGCCGGGCTGCTTGCTTCGGGCGTGGGGATTGGTGTCGGTATCGGCGTGGGTTCTGGAGCAACCTCCTCCACCATCTCCTGGAATTGCCGATAGGGCGGAGCAGGCGGGAATTGAGTGCAGGGCCCAAAGCACGACGGCACAATCACCGTTTGTTTGGGCTTGTCTGGCTTATTCGACCTCTTGGATGTCTTCGATTGATTCGGCTGCTTGGGCTGGTCCGGTTCCTCCGGTGTTGAATCCGGCAGGCAGACTTCGCTGCCAAAAGGATCGACTGTGCAGCTCTCGGCTTGGACCGGTTGATGCGCTACCACAAGCTCCAACAGCAACAGACCCACTCCCCCAGCCAGGAGCATTTGCAGTTTTGGGAGTGGGCGCCAGAACATCTCGCTGCGGTGAATGCCTCAAATAAGTTTGACAACCGCGAGGGTGGTTGGTCGTATGAAGTATTCAACAGCTTTGGATTGCCTGATTTCCTTGGTTGATTTAACCCCTGATCGAGAGATTTTTATTTGGCGAAGATTGCTGCTTTAGCCCTTGGCTTTTTGCCCGATCTTGGGTTCCGTGCCCGCCAGCAGCCGCTCAATGTTGCTGCGGTGGCGCCAAAGCACCATCAGGCTGGCTACCAACGACAAAAGCACGTAGGCGCTGCTGCCACCGGAGGTGAGCATCAGCACCGGCAGACCGATGGCGGCCACCACGCTGGACAGCGACACGATCCGGCTGAGGCTGATCACGGCCATGAACAACCCCAAGCATGCAAGTCCAACGGGCCAGGCCAGACCCAGGAACATCCCCAGGCCAGTGGCAACGGCTTTGCCGCCTTTCCAGCCCAGCCATACGGGCCAGATGTGACCGGCCAGAGCGGCCAGCCCCGCCAGCACCTGCACCCAGTCGTTCAGCCCAAAGCTTTTGGCCAGCAGCACGGCTAATGCCCCTTTGCCCACATCCAGCAGGAACACCACCAACGCTGGGCCCTTGCCCACATTGCGCAGCACATTGGTAGCACCGGTGCTGCCGGAGCCGCAGTCGCGCAGGTCGATGCCCTTGAGCCAACGTCCGGCGAGGTAGCCGTTGGGCATCGAGCCCAGCAGGTAGCCGATTGCCAGAAGCAACAGTGAAGAGAGCAGCATCAGAGCAGGTCGTCGTCGTCGAGCCGTTCGTTCGGGCCAGCGGCAAACGCCAGCCAGAGTGGAAACTGAAGCACAGGAATCGCCACCTCGCGCTCGGCGGTGTCGATCAAGATCAGTGGCACTTCGCCGCGCTCCTCCAATCGATCGGCCCGTTCCACCAGGGCTTCCGACCGTTCAAACAACACGATTCCGCTGCTGGGTCCGAAGTCTTCCCGGCCCAAGCCGAGGGCATCCTGCAGGCCGCGTCGCCATTCGCCCAGCCGTTCGGGCGCCCCCGCCAGCACCAGGCATTGGAATTGGGCGCCGTACAGCTCGCCAATAATTGCTATCAAGGCAGCGCTCACCAGGATGTTGCGGGGACGGCTGCCCCGACTGGGCTGGGCGCCCCGGCCGCCTTGGTTGAAGAACCAGTCTTCGAGCAGGGCTGTGTCCCGTGCGTCGATGCTGCGGCGCAGACTCCAGGGGTCGGCATACACATCGGGTTGTTGGAGGAACCGCTGCAGGGCATTGCGAATCAGGGCTTCGTCGGGGCGAAAGGTGTCCGACACGGCGATGGCTGGGGCGGTATCGCTTGCGTTCTGACCCTCGGCCCCCTGTTGGTCTGATGCTTGTTGGTCGAGTGGTGATGGCTGCACCACCATCGGTTGCACCACGAGCTCCAGGCTCTCCACCGACTGCACCAGGTCTTGCAGTGCTCCGCCCAGATACTCCTGGAAGCCCTTCACCCGCCGTGCAATTGCATCGGATTGCCCGGCAAAGGAGGTTTTGAGTTCGGCTTCGAGCTGTTGTTTGCGGTTGGTGAGCAGCGTGATCTCTGTTGATAATTCATCGCGGCGGGATTGGAGATCTTTTAAGGCCAGCTCCACCACGGGGTTGTCCGGGGCCGGCTGGTTCTCATCCGCAGCTCCAACGTCAGACGCTTCATCGGGCTGATCAACCGCGGCGTCTGCCGTCGGTGGTGCTTCAGGCGTCTGATCGGTGCCGTTGTTGATCGCCTCGAGCTCTTGATTCTCCATCGATCGACACGAGCTACACCAACTATTGCAACCGACCCTGCAGGCTCTGCAAGTGCAAAACAATGCCAAACAATTGAATGAGTCAGTGGCTCACAAAATCGTGAAGATTTCGATACGATTTCGTAAAAATATCGTGCTGATTTAGGGCTTTTTTTCTGATTGCGGTTGGGTTGTCTCGAGTGCGCCAACCCGTTGTTCGAGCTGTGCTCTTAGCTCGCTTGGGCTGAACAGGATGGGCAGAAAGTGAATGCTTTTGGTTTCCCGAAAGAAGAACAATCCCGGCAGCCAGGGGGCAAATAGGCGCCACGCCAGCCAGTGTTCATAGGGAAAGCGGCGCAGCTCGCGGCCGTTTTGCCAAACGATCAGGGCGAGCTCTTCAAATTCCAGACGCAGGCTGGCGGTTTGGATGAGCAGGAAAAGGCCAAACAGCACCACCACCAGCGTTGGCCAGGGTTGACCTGGCAAAGGCAGTAACGCCGCTCCGAAGGCCACCACCAGCAAGGGCAAGCGGGGGTCTGGACGCAAGATCACGTTGGGCATTGGATTCGTCATGCGCCAAACAGCACTTGGGTTAACACCACATCCATGATGCAAACCAAAATTAGGATCATCACCACGGCACCTGTGGTGCTGGTACCGACTTCCTTCGGCCCTCCTTTGGTGGTGAGCCCCCATCCGCAGGAAATGGTGGCGATGATTAATCCAAAGACCAATGCTTTCACCAACATGAACGGCAGATCTTCTGGATGCATCCAGGTTCGTACTGACGTCCAGAACACTGAGGGTGGAATGTTGTAGAGCGCGGTGCTGGTGATTTGCCCCGACCAAACCGCCACGATGAAAAAGAAAAAGCACTGCAGAGGTGCCATCACCACAAGGGCGATCAGCCTTGGCACCACCAGGTATTCCACTGGGTCGGTGCGAAGCATGGTGATCGCATCAATTTGTTCGGTCACTTTCATAGTGCCCAGCTGCGCTGCGTAGGCAGTGGCGACTTTCCCGGCCAGCAAGCAGGCGGTGAGTAGGGGTGCGATTTCCCGGGCGAGTCCGATCGCGAGGATGCCGCCCACCGTGGATCCGGCCCCTTGTCGGGTGAGCTCTGCGGCCACTTGAATGTTGAAAACCGAGCCTGCAGCCACCGAGATGATGAAGACGATCAGCAAGCTGCCTGGGCCGGCTTCCATCAACTGATCGGACAGATCCACTGTGTTGATCCGCCCGCGCATTGTTGCTGTAACGGCTTGGCCGCCGATTAAAAGGCTTGAGCCCAAACGTTTCAGCGAGCGCGGCATTCTCATCCAGCGGAGCTCTTGAGATGGGCATGGCGATCGGGCCAGCCTCGCATCACTCCAAGGCCCAAGAGCACAAGAATGGCGGGGATCAAACCCATGCACAGCCTGACGGCCAATAAAGCTGTGTTGGGCTGCTCAATGAAATTCAAAGCCCCATCACAGCTGGTGGTTGAGATGTATCCCGTGAGCGACAACAGCAGGCCAAACACGCTCATGCTCAGGCCTATGACTAGCTTTTGGCCAAACACCATCCAGGCGGTGTAAAGCCCGGCGGGGCGGGTTG
>ERZ802819.338-NODE-338-length-31793-cov-17.4764_pt1 | contig 31793 bp, 39 predicted proteins | sample MGYA00345647_ERZ802819 | MGnify/ENA primary metagenome ERZ802819 (study PRJEB30503, sample SAMEA104212355) | marine metagenome | biome: Westerlies Biome; feature: [SRF] surface water layer (ENVO:00010504) within the epipelagic zone...; material: water...
AGGAAATGTTTAATGCTCCAAGATATGTTATGAAGGCAGGACAATTATTAATTGCGGACCATGAATTCGTTAGTGATTATACTGACAAAAAAGTTTTACGCGTAGCTCCTGATTATGATAAAGAGATTGAGAAAGTTATAAAACCTTTTTTTGATGATTTTTATTCTATCAATTATCAAAATTATGCAATTCAAGATGATTATTTACATGGCTTAGGAAAAGTAATAGGAACAAAGAAGAAGAATAGTATATATGAAAATTAATAATACAGAAATTGTTGATACATACGCAGAAGCATTTTCAATGTGGTCTGCAAAAGTAATTATTACAGCAGAAAATGATTATTGGGCTGAAGGTGCTGCGCGCGCTATGACCGGAATGGCGACATCAGTAATTGGCTGCAAGTGTGAGGCTGGTATTGATATGAAGCTCACGCCTGAAGATACACCCGATGGTAGACCAGGATACAGTATCTTGCTTTTTACGATGGATAAAGAAAGCTTGGGTAAACGATTGATAGAAAGAATTGGGCAATGTGTTATGACTTGCCCTACTACTGCTTGTTTTAGTGGTTTTAATACAGATGACACCATCAACGTTGGCGGAGCATTAAGATATTTTGGCGACGGTCATCAAATAGGAAAAAAAATTAATAACGAAAGGTATTGGAGAATTCCTGTATTTGATGGAGAGTTTATTATCCAAGAAAGTTTTGGAGTTAAAGAATCCGTTGGCGGAGGTAATTTTTATATATTAGGTAACAATGTTAGTGAATGTTTAGACGCTTGTTATGATGCAGTTAAAGTTATGAAAAGAGTTGAGAATGTAATAATGCCTTTCCCGAAAGGAGTAGTAAGGAGTGGAAGTAAAGTTGGTTCGAAGTATAAAGCTTTAATTGCATCTACGAATCATATTTATTGTCCAACCATAAAAGGAGTTGTTAAAGACTCAGCTGTTCCAGAAAATGTCAATGTGTGTTATGAAATCGTTGTTGATGGTGCTGATGAAAAAGCAGTTGCTAAGGCAATGAGTGTTGGAATGCAAGCTGCTGCAAAAGATGGTGTGACTCAAATAACAGCTGGAAATTTTGGCGGAAAACTTGGTAAATATAAATTCTTTTTAAAAGACCTTGTTAAATAAATAAAAATAAAATTATGAAATTAAAACTACATACACAACCTGAGGTTCCAACAGAAGCAGAATGTATTACTCCTGCAATAATAAATAGTTTAAAAGTTAAAGAGGTTGAAAAACTTAAAATTTACCACGGCAATAGAGAAGTAAATTTAGCTGATTTTTTTTCTGTTTCAAATAATAAAGCAACATCATTGGAAGTTGAAGGTGACATTCACCAAATTAAATATTTGGGAGCAAATATGGCTGACGGTGAAATGTTTATAGAAGGTGATGTTGGTCAGCATTTAGGCTCAGCAATGTCTGGTGGATTTATAAAAGTTAATGGAAGTACTGGCGACTGGATAGCGCCAGAGATGTCTGGCGGAAGGATACATATTGCCGGTAATAGCGGGCACTGTGTAGCTTGTGCTTACAGAGGAGCATCAAAAGGTGTGTCTGGTGGTGAAATCATTATTGAAGGAAATGTTAAAAATGAATTAGGCCATGGCATGGCAAATGCTACGATTGTAGTTGGAGGTAAATGTGGTGATTTTACAGGAGTAAATATGAATTCTGGAACAATTCTAACCTTTGGTGAAATGGGAATTAGGACTGGCGCAGGAATGAAAAGAGGCACAATAATTTGTAAAGATAATATAGAAATTTTGCCCACCTTTTCTTACGATTGCTTATATAGTCCAGTATATTTAAAATTATTACTTAAATATTTAAAAGATAATACGCAAATTAAAATTGATAAGGAATTTACAGAAGGATCATTCCACAGATGGAGTGGAGATGCTATAGAAATGAATCGTGGTGAACTTTTAGTTTTTTCTGCGTAGGTATATAATTTAGTTAAGTTATTAGGAGTATTTATTATGACAACAGTAGTAACAGATAATTGTAGAGGATGTAGATTTACTGACTGCGTTTCAGTTTGTCCTGTTGAAGCGTTTCATGTTGACGATGAAATGTTGTACATAAATCCAGATGTCTGCATAGATTGTAGTGCATGCGTGCCAGAGTGTCCTGTAGAAGCAATTTATGAAGAAGATGATCTTCCTGACGGTCAAGAACATTGGGTAGATATTAATGAAGAAAGATCTCAAGAAACCCCAAATATTACAGATACTCTTGAACCTCTAGAAGGCGCAGAAGATAAAAGAGAAGCATTAGGTTTATAATTTTTATACAGAGTGAGAAAAAATGAGCAAATTAGGAAGTTCAGATAACCCTTTGAAAGTTGCAATAGTTGGAGCAGGACCAAGTGGTTTTTATGCTGCTGATGCTTTAATAAATTCAGATTTAAAGGTTGAAGTTAATTTAATTGAAAAATTATGCGCCCCATATGGACTTGTTAGAACTGGTGTTGCTCCAGATCATCCTTTAATTAAAAAAAGTATAGAAAAATTTGCAGTAATGGCAGAACCAGAGGAGTTCAATTACTTTGGAAATGTAAGTGTTGGCAAAGATATCACTGTAGATGAATTAAAAGAAACTCATCATGCGGTTATTATTACAATGGGTGCTGAAACTGATAGAAAACTTGGCATTCCAGGCGAGGATTTAAAAGGAAGTCATACAGCTACAGAATTTGTAGCATGGTATAACGGTCATCCAGAATATAGAGAAAGAGAATTTGACCTATCACACGAAACAGCAGTTATTATTGGGCAAGGAAATGTTGCAGCTGACGTTGCAAGAATACTTTCAAAAACTGTTGACGAATTAAAATGTACAGATATTTCTCAGCATGCACTTGATGTTTTAGAAACAAGTAAAGTTAAAAATATTTATGTGGTAGGAAGAAGAGGTCCTGCTCAAGGAGCAATGACTTCAAAAGAACTTAAAGAATTTGGTGAGCTTCAAGAATGCGACACTTTTGTTGACCCATCAGAAGCAATATTAAATAAATCTAGCGAAGATGAATTAGCTGATAGAAAAGGTAGGGCTGCTAAAAAGATATATGAGCTATTTTCTGGATATGCTGAACCAAAAAGTCCTCATAAGGCCAGAAGTTTTCCTTGGACAAGACCATATGTAAAACCAAAAAAATGTCATATACAATTTTTAAGAAGCCCGGTAGAACTTAAAGGAAATAAAAAACTTGAGACAGTAGTATTTGAAAAAAATGCTCTTTCAGGAGAGCCGTTTAAACAATCTGCTAGAGGTACTGGAGAATTAGAAGAGTTAAAAGCAGGACTTTTATTTAGAAGTATTGGATATAGAGGTGTTGCTTTAGAAGGTGTGCCATTTCATGACGCATGGGGTGTAATACCAAATGACAAAGGACGAGTTACTGAAGATAATGAAAACAATATTGTCGTTCCTCAACTTTATACAGCTGGTTGGATTAAAAGAGGTCCAAGTGGAATTATAGGAACAAACAAAGCCTGCGCTAATGAAACAATAGAAGAGTTAATGAAAGATATAGAAAAGCTAAATGATAAAAAACAAAAGTTAGGAAATAAAAAAATTCATGAAATTCTAGCTTCTAATAAAGTCAGATATATTAATTTTATCGAATGGGAAGTTATTGATAAGCATGAAGTTGACAATGGTAAGCCAAAAGGTAAACCAAGAGAAAAATTCACATATACCGATGAAATGTTAGCACTTCTAACCTAGGCCCAACTTATATCCTTTCGGTAAAAAATCACTATGAAAATACTCCATGGATTTAATATTAACAATCTTCGGGGAGATTTCTTTGGTGGTTTGACAGCTGCAGTTGTAGCATTGCCTCTAGCCTTAGCATTTGGAGTTGCTTCTGGTTTAGGCCCATTGCCAGGTTTGTACGGTGCAATTATTGTTGGTTTTTTTGCAGCTTTATTCGGAGGAACACCAACTCAAATTTCTGGCCCTACCGGACCAATGACAGTAGTAGTAGCATCAATATTTTTATATTTTGATAGAAATCTTGAAATTGTTTTTTTTATTATATCTTTGTCAGGTTTGATGCAAGTATTAATAGGCTGTACTAGACTTGGTGACCACGTAAAAACAATTCCTGATAGTGTAGTAACAGGGTTTATGTCTGGGATTGGGATAATTATTATATGTTTACAAATTCCAGTTTTATTGGGGCTTGGCTCAGAAGGAAGCGTAATATCTTCTTTAACAAAATTACAAAATATTTCAGATTATAAAATAGACGCATTAATAATCGGTTTAGCAGGGCTATTTGTCTTGGTATTTATTTCAAAAAAAATAGATTCATATATTCCGCGTCCAGTTATTGCATTAATAATTGGCTCATTACTAGCAAGTTTTTATTTTACCAATCAAACAATAATTGGTCATATCCCATCTGGAATTCCTAGCTTTTCAATTTACGTCCCGACATTAACAGAATTACCTGAAATAATATTTTATGCGGCAATGTTAGCATCACTAGGAGTTATTGATAGTTTATTAACATCCGTAGTTGCAGATAATATGACTAAAACAAATCATTTGCCTAGAAAAGAATCTATTGGTCAAGGCATTGGAAATATTTTCTCAGGACTTCTCGGCGGCTTAGCAGGAGCAGGTGCGACAATGAGGACTGTTATAAATATTCAAAGTGGAGGTAAAACGCCATTTTCAGGATTACTTCATTCAGTCATTTTAATAATGATTCTGGTATTTTTTGGAAACTATGCAGCAATGATTCCACTTGCAATATTAGCTTCTATATTATTAAAAGTTGGTTATGACATAATTGATTGGAATTTTTTTTATAATATTAAATCTAAGTCAAAAATTGATATATTTATTGTTCTAGTTGTAATACTAATGATTGTATTCGTAAATTTAATTCTAGCTATATTAGTGGGAACCATAGGGTCATATCTATTAAAAAAACATTATAAATAACTCGTGTTTTTTTAGTTCTTTAATTTAAAGTAACAGTAAGTTTGCCTAATTAATTTTATTTGATCTAGGCTTAAAGAAGTCTATCTTCCTAGCTCTTAAAGCTAATATTGCTAATGATAAGATTAAGATTGCGCCAGCTTCATAAATTAAAATTACAGGATCAAAGTCTTTTCTTTGCAAAATAATCAATCGTGCCAGTGCTGTTATTGCAATAAAGATAGGGTGAGAAATAGCGATCCTATTTGTAACATAATATTCTTTAATCATTCCTATGACTTCAAGAAAAATAAATAATAGTAAAATATCAGCAAGACTTACTACACCTAGATCTATAACTTTTAAGATTTCCTGACCTATTGCTGTAATTGTTGCAAATAACAATATAACTAGTATTATTTTTTCAACTACATCAAAATATTTTGAAGCACTATTAAACATATTTTCACTCATATTCAATTATCCTAGCATAATCAATATTTCTCTACAATATTAGGCTTAATACCTATAAGGACAAGATTTTGTTTGCTATGCTATTAAATAAATTACAGATTAGTAAAGAGGAAATTAAATTGAGAATTAATATTTTAAGCCTAATTACATCATTTACATTATTTATACCAAGAATTTATAATGGAAAAATAATTAAAGTACCAATTCAAGATGGTATTAAAGTTGGTATTAGTACAGAACGCTGGATGTCTGATCTTTTAATTAAAATACATAATATTAAAAAAATTAAAAATTTTCATGATGTTGGCGCTAACTTAGGACAAACCTTAATCAAGGTTAAAACTATTGATAGCAATATTCATTATCATGCGTTCGAGCCAAATTATTTATGTTCAAATTATTTAAGTAAGCTAATTAAAATAAATAATTGGATAAATACTCATATATATCCGATAGGTATTTTTAATGAAGACTCACTAAAGTATCTTGAGGGAAAATCTGAGTACGATAAAAGCTCGTCAATAATGCCAGATTGTGCTGAGACCACAAAAATCGTTAGAAAAATTACTTCATTTTTTACGTATGAAAGTATTAAAAAATTAATTGGTAATGAAAATATTGATATTATTAAAATTGATACTGAGGGCTCTGAGCTGGAAGTAGTTCAAAGCTATAAAAATTTAATTATCAAAGACTCACCTTTAATATTAATAGAGATATTAAAATTTCAGAAAGATAATGAAAAAAAAATAAAAAGAGATCAGGATTTATGTACTTTTATTCACGGGTTAAATTACGAAATTTATAGAATATATAAAGATTCGAGTAACAAATTAATTAACTTAAAAAAAGAAAATTCACTTGGTACATACGATGATAATTTATTCGCAGATCATTTGTTGATACATGATTCTAAAATTAATACCTATGAAAAGTTGATAACTGAAAATTAATCTTTTTTTAAAGGTTTAAGTAATATTTTTGTTGACTACTATCATTCCGTACTTCAAAATTCTTTACCTTGATTGGAGGGGTACTCAAGCGGTCAACGAGGGCAGACTGTAAATCTGCTGGCTATGCCTTCGGAGGTTCGAATCCTCCCCCCTCCACCATTAATTACTATATTTTATGATGTCTGGTAGAATATGATTAGAGAGATATTTGGGCCGGTTTTTGTTAATAACGAAGGGTTTTGCGTGATTTTATAGGTTAATTTTATATGCGGGTGTAGTTCAATGGTAGAACCTCAGCCTTCCAAGCTGATGATGCCGGTTCGATCCCGGTCACCCGCTCCAATAAAATTAGCAAAAATTTAGAGCAATCCTGTTAAAAACAGTATACAATCACGCCCATATAGCTCAGTAGGTAGAGCACTTCCTTGGTAAGGAAGAGGTCACCGGTTCAAATCCGGTTATGGGCTCCATGAATAAAAAATATACTATAGGCCGCGGAGGGCGATAGAGATGTCAAAAGCAAAATTTGAAAGAAATAAACCACATATGAATGTGGGAACTATTGGTCACGTTGACCATGGAAAAACTACATTAACGGCTGCTATTACAAAAGTTATGGCAGAAAAAATGGGTGGTGAATTTAAAGATTATGGCGATATTGATAATGCCCCTGAAGAAAGAGAAAGAGGTATAACAATTGCTACAGCTCATGTTGAGTATGAGTCTGATAATCGTCATTATGCTCATGTGGATTGCCCAGGACACGCTGACTATGTAAAAAATATGATAACAGGTGCAGCTCAAATGGATGGAGCTATTTTGGTAGTAAGTGCAGCAGACGGTGCTATGCCACAAACTAAAGAACATATTCTTTTAGCTCGACAAGTAGGTGTTCCAAATATTGTTGTATTCTTAAACAAGGCTGATCAAGTTGACGATGCTGAACTAACAGAGTTAGTGGAAATGGAAATAAGAGAATTGCTAACATCTTATGAATTCGATGGTGATAATATTCCTTTTGTAAGTGGATCTGCATTAAAAGCATTAGAAGGCGATACATCTGATATAGGAGCTCCAGCTATTGAAAAAATTGTAGGAGCAATGGATGACTTTTTCCCACAACCAGAGAGAGCGACAGATGGTGATTTCCTAATGCCAGTAGAAGATGTTTTTTCTATATCTGGAAGAGGAACAGTTGTGACAGGTAGAGTAGAAAGAGGCGTAATAAACGTCAATGACGAGATTGAAATATGCGGAATTAAAGATACTCAGAAATCAGTTTGTACTGGTGTAGAGATGTTTAGAAAGCTTTTAGATCAAGGTGAAGCTGGAGATAATGTTGGAGTTTTATTAAGAGGTACCAAAAGAGAAGAGGTGGAACGTGGTCAAGTATTATGTAAGCCAGGTTCTATAAAGCCACATACTAAGTATGAGTGTGAGGTTTATATTTTATCTAAAGATGAAGGTGGAAGACATACTCCTTTCTTTAATGGTTACAGGCCTCAGTTTTATTTTAGAACTACTGATGTAACAGGTGCGGCAACATTACCTTCTGGAACAGAGATGGTTATGCCAGGAGATAATGTAAGCATGACTGTTGAGCTGATAGCACCAGTAGCTATGGAGCAAGGTTTAAAATTTGCTATCCGTGAGGGTGGAAGAACAGTTGGTGCTGGAGTTGTATCAAAAATTATTGAATAATTTTTTTTGATAAATAAATATAAGCGGGCTGTTAATCCTCCCGCTTTTTTGGTTTTTAAAAATATAGGCCAGTGGCTCAATTGGTAGAGCATCGGTCTCCAAAACCGGAGGTTGGGGGTTCGAGTCCCTCCTGGCCTGCCAGAATAAGAATTATGGTTGCAAATAAATTGGAAATAGAAACAAATAAAAATGATTTGATAAAATGGATATTAGCTTCAATAATATTTATAGGGTCACTTTTTGCATTTTACTATTTCGACCAGTTTCCTATTATTTATAGAGTTTTGGGATTAATTGGTGTTGTGATACTAGATTTTGTTATCCTGTTTAATACAGAAAAAGTTAAGAGACTTAGAGTTTTTACCTATGATGCAAGGGTTGAATTAAAGAAAGTAGTTTGGTCAACAAAAGCAGAAGTAATACAAACAACAGTTATTGTATTTGTTGTAGTTATAATAATGTCTGTATTGTTATGGTTATTAGATAAACTTCTTGGAGCTGGAATTAAATTTTTGTTAGCATAATATAATGTTAACTTACGGTGGTTGAGATATGTCATTAAAATGGTTTGTAATACATGCTTATTCTGGATACGAGAACCAAGTTAAAAAATCTTTATTAGAAAGAATAGAGATGGAAGGCATGGGAGATAAATTTGGTAAAATATTAGTGCCTACCGAAGAAGTTGTTGAGATGAAAGATGGGCAAAAACATAAAAGCGAAAGAAAATTTTTCCCAGGCTATGTTTTAGTTCAAATGGAAATGAATGATACAACTTGGCATTTGGTTAAGAAATCACCAAAAGTTATGGGTTTCATAGGAGGCTCATCAGATAAGCCGGCACCAATTAGCGACAATGAAGCTAATAATATTATGAACCGAATTCAAGAGGGTGTTGAAAAACCTAAACATAAAGTTTTATTTGAGCCTGGTGAAGTAGTTAGAGTCATTGATGGTCCATTTAATGATTTTAATGGCGTTGTAGAAGAAGTTAATTACGAAAAAAGCAGAATGTTAGTTGCTGTTCAAATATTTGGCAGATCTACTCCAGTTGAGTTAGAATTCGGTCAGGTTGAAAAAGGATAATAAAATGGCTAAGAAAGGAAAAAAAGAAATAGAAGCATATATTAAATTGCAAATACCTGCAGGTGAAGCTAATCCTAGTCCACCTGTTGGACCAGCATTAGGTCAGCATGGTTTAAATATCCAGGAATTTTGTAAATCTTTTAATGGAAAAACAGAAAAAGTCGAGAAAGGAATGAAAGTTCCAGTCATCATATCTGTTTATACAGATAAAAGTTTTGATTTTGTTATTAAAACAACACCTGCAGCTATTTTATTAAGAAAAGCAGCCGGCATAGAAAAAGGTAGTGGAACACCAAACTCTTTAAAAGTTGGGTCTGTTACATTGCAACAGGTTGAAGAAATTGCTAAAGCTAAGATGGAAGATTTAAATGCCAATACTCTTGAAGCTGCTGTAAAGATTATATCTGGAAGTGCTAGAAGTATGGGAATCACAGTAGAAAATTAAATATTAGGTCTATATTAGATGAATCAATTAAAAACAAAAAGAATGAAAGAATGCTACAATGATTTGGATACAGATAAAATCTATCAAGATATAGAGGCTATAAAAATCTTGAAAGATAAATCCTCTGTCAAATTTGTAGAATCATTAGATGTTAGTATCAATTTAGGTATAGATGCTAAGAAATCTGATCAAAATATAAGAGGGTCTTTGGTGCTGCCAAATGGTACTGGAAAATCAGTAAAAGTCGCAGTCTTTTGCGAAGGTGATGACGCTAAAAAAGCGACAGAAGCTGGAGCAGATACAGTTGGAATGGAAGATTTGGTAGATTTAGCAAAAAAAGGTGATTTTGACTATGACGTTGTAATCGCAACACCTGAAACTATGAAAATAGTTAGTCCGCTTGGTCAAATACTTGGCCCCAAAGGGCTTATGCCAAATCCAAAAGTTGGCACAGTCTCAAAAGATGTTGAAAAAGCAGTCAAAAATGCTAAATCTGGTCAAGTACAATATAGAACTGATAAAGCTGGAATTGTACATTGTTCAATAGGCAAGGTAGAATTCACAGAAGAAATGTTAGCAGAGAACTTAAGAGCATTAATTACAGAAGTAGTTAAGGCTAAACCATCTTCTGCTAAAGGAAAATATTTAAAGAAGATTTCATTATCTTCTTCTATGGGGCCAAGTCTACTTGTAGATCAGGCAACATATTCATAGGCTTTGTGAAGTTGTTTTAGTTTTTAAACAACTGTCAAAGACCGTAGGAGTATGAAAATACTTAATTGCCTACGTAGATAACTATACTGAAAAGTATACACAAGTTTGGAGTAATAAAGTGGCGTTAAATATTGGTGAAAAAAAAGATGTAGTTAAAGAAATATCTGAAATTGCATCAACAGCACAATCTGCTGTAGCGGCAGAATATAGAGGTTTGACAGTACATGAATTATCTACATTACGAAGTAATGCTAGAGAACTTGGTGTATTTGTTAAAGTTGTTAAAAATAGTCTAGCAAAGATTGCTATTAAAGATACTAACTTTGAGTGCATGGACTCATCTTTAAAAGGACCTTTAATATTTGCTTTCTCTAAGGAAGATCTTGGTTCTGCAGCAAAATTAGTTAATGATTTTAAAAAAGACAATAAGCTTTTAAAACCAGTAGTAGTTGCTGTAAATGGTGAATTAGTAGATGTTGAAAAACTAAGTCAAATCGCTGCACTACCTAATAAAGATCAAGCAATTAGTATGATGATGGCTGTTATGAAATTACCAATAGAAAAATTTGCTAGAACATTAGCGGCACCAAATGTGAAATTAGTTCAAACGCTTTCAGCATATAAAGTTAAGCTAGAACAAAGTTAACAAAATTTATTTAAGTATATACTTAGGAGATCAAAATGGCAGTATCAAAAGATGAAATATTAGAATCAATATCTAACATGAGTGTTATGGATGTTGTAGAGCTTGTTGAAGCAATGGAAGAAAAGTTTGGCGTTTCGGCAGCTTCAGTTGCAGCAGCAGCTCCAGCAGCAGCAGGAGCAGCTCCAGCAGAAGCAGCAGAAGAGCAATCAGAATTTACAATTAAAATGAGTAGCTTTGGTGCAAATAAAGTTGCAGTAATTAAAGTTGTAAGAGCTGTAACAGGATTAGGTTTAAAAGATGCCAAAGATATGGTTGAAGGAGCTCCTGTAACTGTGAAAGAAGGCGTTTCAAAACAAGAAGCTGATGAAGCTAAAAAACAATTAGAGGAAGCTGGAGCAACTGTTGAGCTCAGTTAAATTTTTTATATAAAATTTAAATAGTGGATGCTAGTAACATTTTTTGTTGCTGGTAGTTTTTTGTTTTTTTAAATATTATTATTTAAGGGTAAAAATGGAATATACATATACAGAAAAAAAGAGAATCAGAAAGAATTTTGGTAAAAGGAAACAAGTAATAGATATACCTTCAATGCTAGACATACAAACTGATTCTTATTCTAGCTTTTTAAGTACGAGTGCAAATGCTGAAGACAGAGCATCTTCTGGTATACATAAAGCATTTACGTCTGTATTTCCTATAATCAGTCACTCTGGTCATGTTAGGCTTGAATATATAGATTATTCTGTAGGCACACCAATATTTAATGTTCAAGAATGCCAATTAAGAGGCTTAACTTACGCTGCGCCACTTAAAGTATTAATGAGATTAGTTATTTGTGAAAGAGAGAATTTAGAAAAAGTAAAAGACATAAAAGAACAAGAAGTTTTCATGGGTGATATACCGCTAATGACAGACAAAGGTTCTTTTGTTATTAATGGAACAGAAAGAGTCGTGGTATCTCAGCTTCATAGGTCTCCAGGAGTATTCTTTGACCATGATAAAGGCAAAACACATTCATCTGGAAAGTTATTATATTCAGCAAGAGTAATTCCTTATCGTGGTTCTTGGCTAGATTTCGAGTTTGATCCAAAAGATGCTTTATTTGCAAGAATTGATAGAAAAAGAAAATTACCAGCAACTATTCTTTTAAGAGCTTTGGGTTATGAAACTTCTGAAATAATAGATCTATTTTTTGAGAAAGATGATATAAAAATTGAAAAAGATCTATTTAAATTAAAATTAATTCCAGAAAGATTAAAAGGAACAATTGCAACAGACGAACTAAAGATTAAAAATAAAGTTATTATTGAGCCAGGAAAAATTTTTAATGCAAGACACGTTAAAATGCTTCAAGAAGCAAAAATTGAATATCTTCCTATAAGTGAAGAGTATTTATATGGGAAAATCATTGGCCAAGATATTATAGATCAAGAAACAGGAGAAATTGTTGTACCACTAAATACAACAATAGATATTGAAAACATAGATTTAATTAAAAAATTAAACCTAGATGGATTTCAAACTTTATTCACTAATGAAATTGATAACGGCCCTTATATATCTAATACACTATTAATTGATCCTGCAACAAATCAGCTAGAAGCTCAAGTTGAGATATATAAAATGATGAGACCAGGAGAACCACCAACAAAAGAGGCGGCTCAAAATTTATTCACTAATCTATTTTTTGTAGAAGAAAGATATGATTTATCTGAAGTTGGAAGAATGAAATTTAATGCGCGTCTCGGTAAAGAAAATAGTACAGAGGGTATACTTAATAAAAACGATGTTGTGGACGTTATAAAAGAACTAGTTAACATAAGAAATGGAAACGGCATGGTTGATGATATTGATCATTTAGGAAACAGAAGAGTTCGTAGTGTAGGAGAAATGATAGAAAATGTTTATAGAGTTGGTTTAGTTAGAGTTGAAAGAGCAGTCAAGGAAAGATTAACAATCGCTGAATCAGAAGGCTTAATGCCGCAAGAGCTAATTAATGCTAAACCAGTAATGGCTGCTATAAAAGAATTTTTTGGCTCAAGCCAACTATCACAATTTATGGACCAAAATAATCCACTATCCGAAATTACTCATAAGAGAAGAATATCAGCATTAGGTCCAGGCGGACTAACTAGGGAAAGAGCTGGTTTCGAAGTTAGAGATGTTCATCCAACTCACTACGGAAGAGTATGTCCTATTGAAACTCCAGAGGGTCCAAATATAGGACTTATAAATTCTTTAGCTGTATACGCTAGAACAAATAAATACGGATTTTTAGAAACCCCATACATGAAAGTGGTAAATTCTAAAGTCACATCTGATATTGTATACTTGTCAGCTATAGATGAGTCAAGATATGTAATTGCCCAAGCAAATGCAGAACTAAATGATAAGAATAAATTCAAAGATGATTTCGTGTCTTGCAGACATCAAAACGAATTTATGATGTCACCTCCTGAAAAAATTGAATATATAGATGTTTCTCCCATGCAAATTGTTTCTGTAGCTTCTTCTGTTATTCCATTTTTAGAGCATGATGATGCCAATAGAGCTTTAATGGGTTCAAACATGCAAAGACAAGCAGTGCCGACATTGATTGCTGAAAAGCCATTAGTAGGAACTGGAATGGAAAGAGCTATTGCTAGAGATTCCCATGCCGCATTAATAGCAAATAGAGGCGGTGTTGTTGATAGTGTTGATGCTGGAAGAATAGTTGTAAGCGTTAATGACTCAGAGACAACATCTGAAGAAGCAGGTGTTGATATATATAATTTAACAAAATATACGCGATCAAATCAAAACACATGCATTAATCAAAGACCTTTGGTAAAAGTAGGCGACGTAATAGCAAAAAATGATGTTTTGGCTGATGGCCCTTCAACAGATCTTGGAGAGCTTGCATTAGGCCAAAATATGTTAATAGCATTCATGCCATGGAACGGGTATAACTTTGAAGATTCAATTTTAATATCTGACAGGGTTGTCGAAGAAGATAGATTTACGACAATACATATTGAAGAACTAACTTGTATTACAAGAGATACAAAATTAGGGGCAGAAGAAATAACTGCTGATATACCAAATGTAAGTGAAAATTTATTAGGTAAGTTAGATGAATCAGGAATTGTTTATGTTGGGGCCGAAATAAGTCCAAATGATATTTTAGTAGGAAAAGTTACACCAAAAGGAGAGACTCAGTTATCACCTGAAGAAAAGTTATTAAGAGCAATATTTGGAGAAAAAGCCTCTGATGTAAAAGACACTTCTTTAAGAGTGCCGTCCGGTATTGAAGGAACAGTTATCGATGTGAGAGTTTATACAAGAGATGGTATAGATAAAGATGATAGATCTCTTGATATAGAAAAAGAACAAGTAGAATTAGCAAAAAAAGACATAGCTGATCAGTTAAGAATTTATGAAGACGACATATTATCTAGAGTAAAAAATATTATATTAAATAAAGTTTCCGAAGGTGGCCCTAACAATCTAAAGAAAGGTGATAAGGTTACTGAAGAATATTTAAACAACCTTGAAAAAACAAATTGGCTAGATATTAGAATTAGAGATGAAAAGATAAATGTTCAATTAGAAAAATTATCTAAACAACTTGCTAAGCAAAAAAATAATTTAAAAGATACTTTGGAAAGGCAGGAAGCCAAAATAACAGCAGGCGGGGATTTACTTCCTGGCGTTTTAAAAATTATTAAAGTATACCTAGCAGTAAAAAGAAGATTACAACCTGGTGATAAAATGGCAGGAAGACATGGAAACAAAGGAGTAATTTCTATGATAGTTCCTGTTGAAGATATGCCTCATATGGAGGATGGAACACCAGTAGATGTTGTATTAAACCCACTTGGAGTCCCTTCAAGAATGAATGTCGGTCAGGTTTTAGAGACACATTTGGGATGGGCAGCAAAAGGCTTGGGGTTAAAAATTGGAAAGATGCTAGATAATGAAACTCCTATTAAAACAATAAGATCCTTCTTGGAAACGGTTTATAGCGTTGGAGTAAGTACAAAAATAAATCTTAAAGATTTTTCAGACAAAGAAATTGCAAATCTTGCTAATAATTTAAGAGGTGGTGTACCTATGGCAACACCTGTTTTTGATGGAGCTCATGAAAACGATATTAAAGAAATGTTGAAACTAGCTGATCTTCCAGAGTCGGGACAAACAAAATTAATTGATGGAAGAACAGGCGAGTATTTTGATAGAGAGACGACAGTTGGTTATATGAATGTCTTGAAATTAAATCATCTGGTAGATGATAAAATGCATGCAAGATCAACAGGTCCTTACAGTTTAGTCACACAACAACCGCTTGGTGGTAAAGCACAATTCGGTGGACAAAGATTTGGAGAAATGGAGGTGTGGGCTTTAGAAGCTTATGGAGCCGGCTATACTCTCCAGGAAATGCTAACAGTAAAATCTGATGATGTTAGCGGAAGAAACAAAATGTATAAAAATATTGTTGATGATACTCAAAATATCGATGCTGGAATGCCAGAATCTTTTAATGTTTTAATGAAAGAGATTAAATCATTAGGCATTAATATTGAACTTGAAAAGGATGAAATCGAATGAAAGATTTAATTAGTTTTTTTAAGCAACAAACAAATACAGATGACTTTGATGCAATTAAAGTTGGTTTGGCTTCCCCAGAAATGATTAGATCTTGGTCTTTTGGAGAAGTAAAAAAACCTGAAACAATAAATTATAGAACATTTAAACCAGAAAGAGACGGTTTGTTCTGCGCAAAAACTTTTGGGCCAATAAAAGACTATGAGTGCTTGTGTGGAAAATATAAAAGACTTAAGCATAGAGGTGTTGTTTGTGAAAAGTGCGGAGTAGAAGTTACACTAACAAAAGTCAGAAGAGAAAGAATGGGCCATATAGAGCTCGCATGCCCAGTTGCACATATATGGTTTTTAAAGTCACTACCATCTAGGATAGGTTTACTTCTTGATATGACTTTAAGGGATATAGAAAGAATACTTTATTTTGAAGCATTTGTAGTTATCGACCCAGGCTTCACAGATCTTGAGAAATGTCAGTTACTTTCAGATGAAACTTATTACGATGCTATCGAGCAGTATGGAGATGAGTTTGTAGCTAAAATGGGAGCAGAAGCTATCTTAGATATGTTAGATGCTCTTGATTTAAAGCAAGAAACTATAACATTAAGAGAAGATTTAGAAGCGACAAAGTCAGAAGCAAAAATAAAAAGATTAACAAAGAGATTAAAATTAGTTGAAAATTTTATTAGCTCAGGCAATAAACCTCAATGGATGATTTTAAGAGCATTACCTGTACTTCCACCAGATTTAAGACCACTTGTTCCTTTAGACGGTGGCAGATTTGCGACATCAGATCTAAATGATTTATATAGAAGGGTTATAAATAGAAACAATAGATTAAGAAGGCTTTTAGAGCTAAATGCGCCAGATATAATTGTTAGAAATGAAAAAAGAATGCTACAAGAGGCAGTTGATGCTTTGTTAGATAATGGAAGAAGAGGGAGAGCAATAACAGGAAGCAATAAAAGACCTTTGAAATCTTTAGCTGAGTTAATAAAAGGTAAACAAGGTAGATTTAGACAAAACTTACTAGGAAAGCGTGTTGATTATTCCGGAAGATCAGTAATTGTTACTGGCCCTACATTAATGTTACATCAGTGTGGCATACCAAAAAAAATGGCTTTAGAATTATTTAAACCATTCATATTTAGTAAGCTTCATACTAGAGGTTTAGCTACAACGATAAAGGCGGCAAAAAAAGTAGTGGAGAAAGAAGGTGCTGAGGTATGGGATATATTAGACGAGGTTATTAGAGAACACCCAGTTTTATTAAACAGAGCTCCAACACTTCACAGATTAGGAATTCAAGCATTTGAGCCATTATTGATTGAAGGTAAAGCAATACAACTCCACCCTTTAGTTTGTGCTGCATTTAATGCTGACTTTGATGGCGATCAAATGGCTGTTCACGTTCCTTTGTCAGTCGAAGCTCAACTAGAAGCTAGATCTTTAATGATGTCTACTAACAATATTTTATCTCCTGCAAATGGAGAACCTATTATTGTTCCATCGCAAGATATAGTTTTAGGAATATATTATTTAACTAGAGAAGATACAAATGTCAAAGGTGAGGGAATGATATTCGCAAATATAGAAGAGGTAGCACGCGCATATTATTCTGGTCAAGCTCATATACATGCAAAAGTAACAGTGAGAATGGATGTTATTGAGTCTGGAGAAATAGAAATTATAAACAAAAGAGTAGAGACAACAGTAGGTAGAGCTCTTTTCTCTAAAATTCTTCCAAAAGGCCTTCCATTTGAGTTAGTGAATAAAACTATGGACAAGAAATCAATATCTGGAGCTATAGATACTTGTTATAGAGTATTAGGCTTAAAAGCTACAGTAATATTTGCTGATCAATTAATGTATATGGGTTATGAGTATGCTACAAAATCTGGGGTGTCTTTTTGTTTGGATGATATGATAATTCCAGACTCAAAAAATAAAATATTATCTGATGCTGAATCTGAAGTTAAAGAAATAGAAATGCAATATCAATCTGGACTTGTAACAAGAGGCGAGAGATATAATAAGGTTGTAGATATTTGGTCTAAAACTAATGATCAGGTTGCTAAAGCCATGATGAATAAATTAGGTAAAGAAACTAAAAATAATTCTGATGGGAAAGAGATTGAGCAACCCTCATTTAATTCAATCTTTATGATGGCTGATTCTGGAGCGAGAGGATCTGCTGCTCAGATAAGACAATTAGCTGGGATGAGAGGTTTGATGGCAAAACCAGATGGTTCAATTATTGAAACACCGATAACAGCTAATTTTAGAGAAGGTTTAAATGTTCTCCAATACTTTATCTCTACTCATGGAGCAAGAAAAGGTTTAGCTGATACCGCGCTTAAAACAGCAAACTCTGGTTACTTGACAAGAAGATTGGTGGATGTGGCTCAAGACTTAGTGGTTTCAGAAGTAGATTGTGGAACTAAAGAAGGTGTAGTAATTAGACCAATAATTGAGGGAGGCGATATCACTGTTCAATTATCTGAAAGAGTTCTAGGTAGAGTATTGGTAGAAGATGCAGTTTCGCCAATTAATAAAGATTATATTTTAAAAGCAGGAACACTAATCGACGAAAAAATTTCCCAAGAACTAGATATTAATGGTATTGATGAGGTCAAAGTAAGGACAGCAATTACATGTGAATTAAAATATGGTGTTTGTTCGATGTGTTATGGTCGAGACCTTGCCAGAGGGCACTTAGTTAATATAGGTGAGTCAGTAGGCGTTATGGCAGCTCAATCAATTGGAGAACCTGGAACACAATTAACTATGAGAACATTCCATATTGGTGGTGCAGCCAGTGGTTCAGTAGCTACAAATAGCATTATGGTTAAATCAAACGGTGTTATTAAGTTTAAGAAAATCAAGACAATTAAGAAAAAAGACGGCACTAATGTGACAATCACAAGATCAGCTGAATTAGCAATAGTAGATGAAGCTGGAAGACAGAAAGAATTTTATAAAGTTCCTTATGGTTCTACTTTAAGTGTTAGCGAAGGCGATAAGGTTGAGCCTGGCCAAACTATAGCTACATGGGATCCTCATACAAGACCAATAGTTACAGAGCAAGCTGGAAAAGCAAAACTAATTGATTTTGAAGATGGCGTGACTGTAAATAGAAAGACTGATGAAATTACTGGCCTTTCATCGACAATAGTGATTGATTCAAAAAATAGAAGTGGGGCAAAAGATATTAAACCTATAATTCAGCTTTCAAACTCTAAGGGAAGTATGGATTACAACCTCCCAGATGGAGCAATAATTACTCTATCAGATGGAGACAAGGTTGAAGCTGGAGATATCATTGCCAGAATTCCACAGGCTGTAACTAAAACTAAGGATATTACTGGTGGCTTACCAAGAGTTGCTGATTTATTTGAAGCAAGAAAACCTAAAGAGCCTGCAATATTGGCAGAATCATCAGGAGTAGTTAGTTTTGGTAAAGAAACAAAAGGAAAATTAAGATTAGTTATAACAAATGATGTGGGCGAAAGTACCGAAACATTAATACATAAATATAGAAATATTAATATTTATGAGGGTGAAAGTATTGAAAAGGGAGAAGTTGTTGTCGACGGTGAATTAACTCCGCATGACATATTAAGATTACTTGGAATTCCAGCGCTAGCAGATTATTTAGTAACGGAAGTTCAAAATGTATACAGACTTCAAGGTGTTAAAATTAATGACAAACATATAGAGGTTATAGTCAGGCAAATGTTAAGGAAAGTAGAGATAGTTGAGCCAGGTGACTCAAATTATCTATCTGGCGAGCAAGCAGAAAGAGCAAATGTACTTGAAGAAAATAAAATGCTATTGGAGGAAGGAAAAAAACCTATAGTGTTTAATCCTGTGTTATTAGGTATTACGAAAGCTTCATTAGTTACTGAGTCATTTATATCTGCGGCTTCATTCCAAGAAACAACCAGGGTATTAACTGAAGCTGCTGTAAGAGGAGCAAGTGATAGCTTAAAAGGACTAAAAGAAAATGTAGTAGTTGGAAGATTAATACCAGCTGGTACGGGTCTTGATTTTCATAAAGAAAGAAAGTTATCTAGAAATCAAATAAAAGAGAACCTTTCTTTAGATAGTTTAGAAAATGAATCAAGTGAAGAAATTATGCAGAAAGAAATGTCAGAGGTTGCTCCAGATGAACCAGGAGTAAATGCAGAATAATCCTTGACAGCGGGCCTTGCTATTTCTACAATCCGCACTCAAATGAATTTTGATAAAAATAAATAAATATGACAACAATAAATCAGTTAGTAAGAAAACCTAGAAAAACAAAAAAGGCAAAAAGTACTGTGCCAGCTTTAGAGTCATGCCCTCAAAAAAGGGGAGTATGTACTAGGGTTTATACAACCACACCTAAAAAACCAAATTCAGCTTTAAGAAAAGTTGCTAGAGTTAAATTAACAAACGGTTTTGAAGTTACTAGCTACATAGGTGGTGAAGGACATAATCTTCAAGAACATTCAGTAGTGCTTTTAAGGGGCGGAAGAGTGAAAGATTTACCTGGTGTTAGGTATCATATAGTACGAGGAAGCTTAGATACACAAGGCGTAGAAAATAGAAAACAAGGAAGATCTAAATACGGCTCAAAGAGAGCTAAAACTAAAAAATAAATAAAAAATTATGTCTAGAAGAAGAGAAGTACCAAAAAGAGAAATATTACCCGATCCTAAGTATGGTGACATACAATTAGCAAAATTTATTAATGCTTTAATGATGCATGGAAAAAAATCTGTAGCTGAAAATATTATTTATGAAGCTTTAGATGAGCTTTCAAAAAATAGTAGCTCCAAAGATGGGCTGTCAGTATTAAATAAAGCTTTAGAAAATGTTCGCCCACAAGTTGAAGTTAAGTCAAGAAGAGTTGGTGGAGCTACATACCAAGTTCCAGTTGAAGTAAAAGCATCAAGACAAAATACGCTAGCAATGAGATGGCTCATTGATTCAGCAAGAAAAAGAAACGAAAAATCTATGATGCGTAAACTTGCTGGTGAAATTCAGGATGCTTCAGAGAATAAAGGCGCAGCAATGAAAAAGCGTGAAGACACACTGAAAATGGCTGAAGCAAATAAAGCATTTTCACATTTCAGGTGGTAGCCAAGGAAAAATAATGTCTAGAGAAACTCCCTTAGATCGATATCGTAATATTGGCATCATGGCACATATTGATGCAGGTAAAACCACAACTTCTGAACGAGTATTATTTTATACCGGGCTTTCGCATAAAATTGGTGAAGTCCATGATGGCGCAGCAACAATGGACTGGATGGAGCAAGAGCAAGAAAGAGGCATAACAATAACATCAGCAGCAACAACTTGTTTTTGGAAAGGCATGGATAAATCTTTTGATGAGCATAGAATTAATATTATTGATACCCCGGGCCACGTGGATTTTACAATCGAAGTAGAGAGATCATTAAAAGTATTAGATGGAGCATGTGCTGTATTTTGCGCTGTTGGTGGAGTTGAGCCTCAATCTGAAACCGTGTGGAGGCAAGCAGCTAAGTATAATGTTCCGAGAATGGTTTTCGTTAATAAAATGGATAGATCTGGAGCTAATTTTTTAAGAGTAGTGGATCAAATTAAAGATAGATTAGGTTCAAACGCAGTCGCAATTCAAATTCCTATTGGAGCGGAAGAAGATTTTAAAGGAGTGGTTGACCTTGTAAAAATGAAAGCCATCTTTTGGAATGAAGCAGATATGGGAACAACATTTGAAGAAAAAGATATTCCTGAGGATATTATTGATGTTTGTAATAAATATAGAGAAGAAATGGTTGAAGCTGCAGCTGAAGCAAACGAAGAATTGATGGATAAATATTTAAATGAAGGTGATTTATCTTCGGAAGAAATTTACAAAGGTTTAAGAATTAGAACATTGTCTAATGAAATAGTATGCGCATTATGTGGTTCAGCCTTTAAAAATAAAGGTGTTCAAGCAATGTTAGACGGTGTAATAAGATTGTTGCCTTCGCCATTAGATATACCTGCAATCAAAGGGATAGATGAGAATGAAGAAGAAGTGTCAAAAGAAGCATCTGATGATGAAGGTTTTTCTGCATTAGCTTTTAAAATAGCAACAGATCCATTTGTTGGGACATTAACTTTCTTTAGAGTTTATTCTGGAGTGTTGGCGGCAGGTTCGGCAATTATAAATTCAACAAAAGGTAAGAAAGAAAGAGTTGGAAGAATTTTGCAAATGCATTCAAATTCAAGAGAAGAAATAAAAGAAGTTAGAGCTGGTGATATTGCAGCGGCTGTAGGATTAAAAGATGTTACAACAGGTGACACACTTTGCGATCCTTCAAAATTAGTAACTCTAGAAAGAATGGAATTTCCGGAGCCAGTTATTGCTGTAGCAGTTGAGCCAAAAACAAAAGCAGATCAAGAAAAAATGGGTATAGCATTACAAAAATTAGCACAAGAAGATCCTTCTTTTAGAGTAAAGACAGACGAAGAGTCTGGCCAAACAATTATTTCAGGAATGGGAGAATTACATTTAGAAATTATTGTTGATAGAATGAAAAGAGAGTTTAGCGTTGAAGCAAATGTAGGTGCGCCTCAAGTTGCTTATAGAGAGTGTATAAGAAAGCCAGTAGATCAAGAAAGTAAATTTGTAAGGCAAAGTGGCGGTAGAGGACAATATGGTCATGTTTATTTAAAGATTGAGCCGCAAGAAGCTGGAAAAGGATACGAGTTTGTTAATGAAATAGTTGGTGGAGCAATTCCTAGAGAATATATTCCTGCTGTAGATAAAGGTATTCAAGAACAGATGTTAAATGGAGTAATAGCCGGTTACCCTGTAGAAGATATTAAAGTCACGTTATACGATGGGTCATTCCATGATGTAGATTCAAATGAGATGGCTTTTAAAATTGCTGGCTCAATGGGTTTTAAAGAAGGAGCTAAGAAAGCGGACCCAGCATTACTTGAACCTGTAATGAAAGTAGAAGTTGTTACTCCAGAAGATTACATGGGTGATGTTGTTGGTGACTTAAACAGAAGAAGAGGTATAATAGGCGCGATGGAAGATAGTCCAGCTGGAAAAGTAATAAGGGGCGAAATTCCATTAAAAGAAATGTTTGGGTATGCAACAGATCTTAGATCAGCAACCCAAGGAAGAGCTACTTATTCAATGGAGTTTTCAAAATACATGGAAGCACCAAGAAATATAGCAGATGAAATTATAAATAAACACTCAGGATAAGAAATTGGTTAAAAAATCTGAAAGCTCAGCTAATCAAAATATTAGAATCAAATTAAAAGCATTTGATCATAAGTTAATAGACCAATCTGCTGTAGAAATCGTAGAAACAGCTAAAAGGACTGGTGCAAGAGTTAGAGGTCCAATACCATTACCAACCAAGATGGAAAGATTTACAATATTAATCTCACCGCACGTTGATAAAGATGCTAGAGATCAGTATGAAATTAGGACCCATAAAAGAATTATGGATATTTTGGACCCAACAGATAAGACAGTAGACGCTCTTATGAAGTTGGATCTAGCAGCTGGTGTTGACGTACAAATCAAGCTAAATTAAGCTTTTATCCCTTAATTATTAGTGTATAATCAGCAAACTTACTTAGACAGTCTAGGTTATGGATTTTATTACCTAGGCTTTTTTTTATTTTTACATTTAGAAGAGAATTAAATGAGTATAGGTTTATTAGGAAAAAAAGTTGGTATGACTAGGGTGTTCACAGAGAATGGCCAATCCGTACCTGTAACAGTATTAAAAATTGAGACAAATATTGTTTCAATGATAAAAAATATTGATTCCGATGGCTATAACGCTCTCCAAATGTCATCTGTTGAGCAGAAAGAAAATAAAGTAAAAAAACCTCATCTAGGTCATTTCAAAAAGAGTAATATTGCGCCACAAAAAAATATTAAAGAATTTAGGGTTAATGACACTTCAGATATTGAAATAGGCCAGAAGTTTGAAGCAACTCATTTTGAAGAAGGCACTTTTGTTAATGTTCGATCAAGATCAAAAGGAAAGGGTTTTGCTGGAACAATAAAAAGACATAATTTCAAAGGTAAAGATGCAACGCACGGTAATTCAATATCTCATAGAACGCCAGGCTCAACAGGTCAATGTCAATTTCCTGGAAGAGTTTTTAAAGGAAAAAAAATGGCAGGTCAAATGGGCGACGTTATGGTTACGAGAAAAAATCTTCAAATTGTTAAGATTGATGCTGATAGAAAATTAATTTTAGTAAAAGGAGCTGTACCAGGTTTTAATGGTAGATTAGTCGAAGTAACACAGTCCCCAAAAAGAAAAAAAGGTAACAGCTAATGGAAATTAATATTCTACCAAATAACGTCATATTGAATTTATCAGATAACTGTTTTGCAGCTGATTACAAAAAAACTTTAGTCCATCAGGTAATAACATCTCATTTTTCAAATGCTCGAGAGAATTATAGTTCTCAGAAAAATAGATCTGATGTTAGGGGTGGTGGAAAAAAACCTTGGAAACAAAAAGGAACTGGAAGGGCTAGAGCAGGAACTACTAGAGGCCCGATATGGAGAGGTGGTGGAGTAACATTTGCTTCTGGGAAAAGAAATTTTAAAGAAAAAATAAATAAGAAAATGTATAACGGAGCTATGAGATCAATAATGTCTGAACTTCTAAGAACGGATAGAGTTGTTGCTATAGATAAAATAGATTTAAAAGAGATTAAGACAAAAGAAATGCACAATATTTTAAAAAAGTACGATTTAAAATCTGTACTAATAATAACAAATGATATAAATGAGAAGATATTTCTATCAGCAAGAAACATAAAAGATGTTGGTATTGCAACAGTAGATTATTTAGATCCACCATTATTGCTTTCATATAAAAAAGTTTTAATAGTTAAGGATGCTCTAATAAGTTTTGAAAAAAGGTTTGGAGCATAATATGGATATTACTAATTTATCAAAAGTTATATTAATGCCTCATGTTTCTGAAAAGTCAGTAATGATAGCTGATAATGTCAAGCAACAAACTTTTAAAGTCGCATCCAGCGCAACAAAAAAAGATGTTAAAGAAGCAATTGAGAAGCTATTTGAGGTAGATGTGATTAAAGTAAATATATTAACTGTTACAGGCAAGCAAAAAGTGTTTGGAAGAACAAAGGGTAAAAGAAAAAATTATAAAAAAGCATATGTCACGTTAAAAGAAGGTCAAGATATAGATTTAGGGGGAGCTAGTTAATTATGGCTACAATATTATCAAAACCAACATCTCCAGGTAAAAGATTTACTGTCAACGTAAAAACTGAAGGTCTTCATAAAGGTAAACCGTATGCTAATCTTACTGAAAAAAAATCTAAGACAGGCGGAAGAAATAATAGTGGTAAAATTACCACTCGTCATGTTGGTGGCGGGCATAAACAAAAATACAGAGTCATAGATTTCAAAAGAAACAAACATGACGTACCAGGAAAAGTTGAAAGATTAGAATATGATCCAAATAGGTCGGCTCATATTATGCTTGTTCTATATAAAGATGGTGAGAGAAGATATATTATTGCCCCTAATAAGTTAAAAGTTGGTGACGAAATCTTATCTGGAAATAATGTTCCAATAAAAGTTGGTAATTGTATGCCATTAAGTCAAATACCGTTAGGAACTAGTATCCATTGCGTTGAGATGAAGCCAAATAAAGGCGCGCAGATTGCAAGAAGCGCTGGGGCATCAGTACAACTAGTTGCTAAAGATGGTCCTTATGCATTAATCAGATTGCGTTCTGGACAAATGCGTAAAATACCTCAAGAATGTATTGCAACCATAGGAGAAGTATCGAATCCAGAACATAACCTAGCAAAACTAGGAAAGGCTGGAGCTAAAAGATGGAGAGGTGTAAGACCTACTGTTAGAGGTGTTGCAATGAACCCAGTTGATCATCCACATGGTGGTGGTGAAGGTAAAACTTCCGGAGGAAGGCACCCTGTTTCACCTTGGGGAACTCCAACAAAAGGTTTTAAAACAAGATCTAATAAAAGAACAGACCATTTAATAATTAAAAAAAGAAAGTAGGTAGATAAGAGAATGTCAAGATCATTAAAAAAAGGGCCATTTATAGATCATCATCTTATGAAAAAAGTAGATGATGCTGTGAAAAGTAATAATAAAAAACCAATAAAAACTTGGTCAAGAAGGTCAATGGTTGTTCCAGAGATGGTTGGTCTAACAATAGCTATACATAATGGAAGACAACATATACCAGTATTAATATCAGAAAATATGGTCGGCCATAAGTTAGGTGAGTTTTCTATGACAAGAACATTCAAAGGCCATTCAGGCGATAGGAAAGCAAAATAATGGAAGTAAAAGCGAATTTAAAATACATAAGAGTATCGCCGCAAAAATGTAGGCTAATAGTTGACACTATTAGAGGAAAAAAAGTATCAGATGCATTAGATATATTGAATTATAGCAAGCAAAAAAGTTCTGATATTGTGAAAAAAGTTTTAGAGTCAGCGATTGCAAATGCAGAGCACAACAATGGCGCTGATATTGATGCTTTAATGGTGAAGACTGTATATGTGAATGTAGGACCAACATTGAAAAGATTTAGAGCTAGAGCAAAAGGTAGTGCGAATAGAATTTTAAAAAGATCGAGTCATATAACTATAGGTCTATCAGACGAGTAAATATTATGGGACAAAAAGTACATCCAATAGGTTTTAGATTAGGAGTTTCAACAGAACATACTTCAAAATGGTATGCGGAAGGAAAAGAATATCCTGAATTTTTACTAAAAGATTTAATGGTAAAAGATTTTTTGAAAAAGAAATTATCACAAGCATCTGTAAGTAAAATAACAATTGAAAGACCTTCAAAAGCAGCTGAAATTACAATACATACAGCAAGACCAGGAATAGTTATTGGTAAAAAAGGTGAAGATGTTGAGATACTTAGAAAAAAAGTTGCCTCAATGATGGATATTAATCTAAATAATGTAAAAATTAATATTGAAGAAATAAGAAAACCAGAAGTAGATGCACAATTAGTTGCAGAAGGCATAGCCTCACAATTAGAAAGAAGAATCATGTATCGAAGAGCCATGAAGAGAGCTGTTCAAAATTCTATGAGACTTGGGGTGCTAGGAATTAAAGTCAATATAGCTGGAAGGCTTAATGGTGCTGAAATTGCTAGATCGGAATGGTATAGAGAAGGAAGAGTGCCGTTGCATACATTAAAAGCAAAAATTGATTATGGTACTGCTGAAGCTATGACTACTTACGGAATAATTGGAATTAAGACGTGGATTTATAGCGGTGAAACTGAAGAAGAATCCAACCAAGATAAAGGCAAATAAAAGAAATGTTACAACCAAAAAAAACAAAATACCGTAAGCAACAAAAAGGTAAAAACAGAGGCTTGGCACTAAGAGGTTCAAAAGTTAGCTTTGGTGAGTATGGATTAAAAGCTACTAGTAGAGGAAGACTAACTGCTAGACAAATTGAGGCTGCACGAAGGGCTATGACAAGACATATTAAAAGAGGTGGAAAAGTTTGGATTAGAGTATTTCCAGATGTCCCAATTACAAAGAAACCTTTAGAGGTAAGGCAAGGTAAAGGTAAAGGTAATGTTGAGTATTGGGTTGCTAAAATACAACCAGGAAAAGTACTGTATGAAATGGAAGGAGTTGAAGAAACAACCGCAAGAGAGGCATTTAAACTTGCTGCCGCAAAATTACCGTTTCAAACTCAATTTGTTGTAAGAACAATAATGTAGGTATAAAAAATGTTAGCAAAAGAAATAAGAGAAAAATCAGTAAAAGAACTTATAACATTACTTGACGAAACAAGTCTTGAGTATTTTAAGTTAAAAATGCAGTTAACTACTGGACAACTTCCTGCTCATAGACAAGTAAGAGAGTCTAGAAAAAATATTGCATTAATTAAAACAATTTTAAATGAAAAAAGGCTGACAGATGGAACAGACTAAAAAAATTAAAACACTAACTGGAACAGTAGTAAGTGATAAAATGAATAAAACTGCAGTTGTGCTTTTTGAAAGAAAAGTTAAACACCCAAAATACGGAAAGTACATAAAAAAATCAACTAAGTTTAAAATTCATGATGAAGAAAATAAATGTAAGATAGGTGATGTAGTAACAATTACTGAGGTAAGGCCTATCTCAAAAGATAAGTCCTGGAAACTAGTAGATGTTTTAGGAAACAAGGGGAACTAAAGTGATACAAGTACAAACAGTATTAACAGCAGCAGATAACAGTGGAGCTAAAAAAATCCAATGTATTAAAGTACTTGGTGGATCAAAAAGAAGGTACGCAAGAATTGGAGATATAATAAAAATTAGTGTTCAAACTGCAATACCTAGAGGAAAAGTGAAAAAAGGAGAAGTTTTAAATGCGGTAGTAGTAAGGACTGCAAAAGGAGTCAGAAGAGATGATGGGTCTCTGATAAAATTTGATACGAATGCTGCAGTTTTATTAAATGCCCAACTACAACCAATTGGAACAAGAATATTTGGCCCTGTAACAAGGGAATTAAGAAACGAGAAGTTCATGAAGATTATTTCATTAGCGCCAGAAGTTTTGTAGGAAGGAAAGTTATGAATAGATTAAAAAAAGGTGATCAAGTTTATATAATCTCTGGGAAAGATAAGGGGAAATTAGGAACTGTTTCAAAAATTATAAACGAAGAGAAAATCTTAGTAGATGGTATAAATTTAGCAAAGAAACATGTGAAGCCAAATCCAAATAAGAATGAGACTGGTGGAATTGTAGAAAAAGAAATGCCAATACATACATCTAATGCAATGATTTATAATTTAAAGACAAAAAAACCAGATAGAGTTGGTGTTTTAAAATTAAAAGATAATAAAAAAGTAAGAGTGTACAAATCAACAGGGGAACAAATTGATTTATGAGTAGCAGACTTCAAACAATATATAACGAACAAATAAAAATTTCATTACAAAAAAAAATGAAATATAAATCTTCTATGGAAGTACCATCAATAACAAAAATTACAATAAATGTGGGCTTAGGAGAAGCTGTCAAGGACAAAAAAGTTGTTGAGCAAGCAGTTGGTGATATAGAAAAAATTTCAGGACAAAAACCTATAATCACAAAAGCGAAAAAATCTATAGCGGCTTTTAGTTTAAGAGAGGGTATGCCAATAGGGTGTAAAGTTACACTTAGAAAAGATAAAATGTACGAATTTTTAGATCGTTTAATAACAATTGCTATTCCTCGTATTCGTGACTTCAGAGGTTTTTCAAGAAAGGCTTTTGACGGGAGAGGAAATTATACTTTAGGCATAAAGGAACAAATAATATTTCCAGAAATAGATTACGAAAAAATAGATAGTATTAGAGGTTTAGATATAGCTATTACAACATCAGCTAAGAATGATGATGAAGCTAGATTATTACTTGAAGAATTTAACTTTCCTTTTAGGAGATAAGTATGGCTAAAACGTCAATGGTAGAAAGAGAAAAGAAAAGAATAAAGCTAAGTAAAAAATTATTTGAAAAAAGAAAAGCTTTGAAAGGTATATTAAATAGTCAAGATGCTTCAATGGAAGAGAAACTAGAGGCTTCAAATAAATTACAAAAATTACCACGTGATTCAAGCTTATGCAGAGTAACTAATAGATGTGCAATAACAGGAAGACCAAAAGGTTTTTATAGAAAATTCGGACTTGGAAGAATAAAAGTTAGGGAAGCAGCTATGCGAGGAGACATCCCTGGATTAGTTAAGGCTAGTTGGTAAGGGAGAAAAATTATGAGTATGAGTGATCCAATAGCAGCAATGCTAACAATAATAAGAAATGGGCAAATGGTAAATAAAACATTTGTTTGTACAGATATGTCAAATACAAAAGAATCAATTCTTGCAGTATTAAAAGACGAAGGTTATATATTAGATTATGAGATTAAAGATATGGAAAATAATAAAAAGAGATTAAAGATTAAATTAAAATATTTCCAAGGAAAGCCTGTGATAAGCAATATAAAAAGGATAAGTAAGCCAAGCTTAAGAATATATAGAAATAAAAATGAATTGCCAAAAGTATTAGGTGGTCTTGGTGTAGCAATAGTCTCAACTTCTAAGGGAGTAATGACTGCTGATGCAGCAAGCAAGCAAAATTCTGGCGGCGAAATAATTTGTACAGTGGAGTAAGAAATTGTCAAGAATAGCAAAACAACCTGTTGAGATTCCAAGTAACGTAGAAATTAACATTGAAAAAAATATGATCTTATTTAAGGGCCCTAAAGGTGAGATGAAAATGGATCTTCATGAAGACGTCATAGTAGATAAAAAAGAAAATACTATCAATGTTGAAGTTAATGATAAAAACAGTGCGATGGCAGGAACTATGAGATCATTAATTAGTAATAACGTTATTGGTGTCAGCGAGGGTTACGAAAAAAAATTAAATCTTGTTGGTGTTGGTTACAAAGCTGAAGTTAAAAATAAACAATTGCATTTAGCTTTAGGATTTTCTCATCCAGTGGTATATGAATATGAAAAAGAGATAGAGATCACAACCCCCTCCCCAACAGAAATTGTTGTAAAAGGGATTAGTAAACAAAGAGTTGGTCAAATATCTGCAGAAATAAGAGCTTTTAGACCACCAGAACCATATAAAGGTAAGGGCGTAAAATATAGCGACGAAAATATTATAAGAAAAGAGGCTAAAAAGAAATAGTAATGAAAAATAAATTAGCAAGATTGAGGGCTGCACGTAAAATAAGAAGTAAAATTACTTCTAGTGATAAACACAGATTAACTGTTTATAAGACAGCAATGCATACATACGTTCAGCTATTTTCACCAAGCGGTGATATAGTTGCCACTGCAAGCACATTAGAAAAAAACATTATTAAAGATAAAGTTCATACAGGAAATATTGAAACAGCAAAAATTGTTGGAAAATTAATAGCAGAAAGAGCAAAAGAAAAAAATGTTACAGAGGTTGCTTTTGATAGAAGTGGATTTAACTATCATGGCAGAGTAAAAGCACTTGCTGAGTCTGCAAGAGAAAATGGGTTAAAATTTTAATAGAGAATAAAATATGTCAACAAATATAGACAAATATCAAGGCAGCGAAGAACTTTTAGAAAAGTTAGTAAAGGTAAATCGTGTTGCTAAAGTTGTAAAGGGTGGAAGACAATTTGGTTTCACAGCTCTAACAGTTATAGGTGATGGCAATGGAAGAATTGGTTTTGGATATGGGAAAGCTAAAGAAGTGCCATTAGCAATACAAAAAGCAATGGAAAAAGCTAGAAGAGATATGACAAGAATTCCAATTATTAATGGAACCTTACATTATCCATTGGTTGGAAGACATGGTGCCGCAAGAGTATATATGCAACCTGCATCAGAAGGTACAGGAATTATTGCAGGCGGAGCAATGAGGGCTGTTTTTGAAGTTTTAGGAATCCACAACGTTTTAGCAAAATGTATAGGAACAACGAATCCAATTAATGTCGTTAAAGCAACAATTAATGGATTAAGATCTGTTGAATCTCCACAGCATGTATCTAATAAAAGAGGAAAATCTATTGAACATATATTGGGTGTAAAAAATGGCGAAGATTAAATTAACACTGGTAAAGAGCTTGTCAGGAAGATTAAAAGCACACCAAGCATGCGCAAAAGGCCTTGGCATAAAGAAGATTCATAAGACAATAGAGGTTAATGATACACCTGAAAACTTAGGTATGATAAATAAGATTAATTACTTGTTAAAAATTGAGAAATAATAATGGAACTAAATACAATAGCGCCTGAAGTAAAAAAGAAAAATGCCAAAAGAGTTGGAAGAGGCATTGGATCTGGTACTGGAAAAACAGCTGGAAGAGGCCATAAAGGTCAAAAAGCGAGAGCTGGTGGATATCACAAAGTAGGTTTTGAGGGTGGACAAATGCCGCTTCAAAGAAGACTTCCTAAAGTTGGTTTTACTTCAAGAAAAAATGATACTGCAAGAGTAAGATTAGGCGAGTTAGAATTTGATGGTAATGAAAATATTACAATCGAAGTTTTAAAAGAAAAAAAAATTATTTCTCATAAAGTAAAAGAAGTAAAAGTATTTTTGTCTGGCGAGATAAAAAATAAAGTTAATCTTAAAGGAATTATGGTTACAAAAGGTGTTAAAAAAATTATTGAAGATCTAGGTGGGAAAATAACAGAATAATATTATGGAAGAGCTTAGAAAAAGACTATTTTTTGTGTTT
>ERZ802819.339-NODE-339-length-31725-cov-20.6584_pt1 | contig 31725 bp, 36 predicted proteins | sample MGYA00345647_ERZ802819 | MGnify/ENA primary metagenome ERZ802819 (study PRJEB30503, sample SAMEA104212355) | marine metagenome | biome: Westerlies Biome; feature: [SRF] surface water layer (ENVO:00010504) within the epipelagic zone...; material: water...
GCGACTCCGAAGACAGCGACTCTTATGGGACTGGCTCGGATCGCGCCGCGATGGGACGTCCTGGGAATCCAGATAGACGTGCAGGGCATCAGGGTTTGACCAAGCAACAGATTCAGGGGGATCGAGCCGAAGAGATCGCTTTCCAGCTTTTGCAACGCAAAGGCTGGGTGTTGCTCGATCGGAACTGGTCTTGCCGTTGGGGGGAATTGGATCTAGTGCTGCAGAAAGATCAACGCTTGTTGGTTGTGGAGGTGAAAGGTCGGACGGCTCAACGGCATGACCGAGGCGGTTTGGATGCCTTTCACAGCCATAAGCGACGACGCTTGGCGCGGGCGATTAGCTGTTGGCGATCCCACCATCCAGATGCTGGTCATCAGCTGCTTCAGGTGGTGTTGGCCCTCGTCAACCTGTCCGGCTCCGCAACACGCGTGCGCTGGTTGGCCATTCATCAATTGAGTTGACCGCTGCCGTTGTGTTGGTTCACCGGCTCGTCCCGGCCTCGGGCACAGTGAAGCAATCCAGTTCGGGAATCCCGAAACCGAGATGTCCTTTTCAGGCCATACCGCCCGTAAGCGTTTTGGTCAGCACTGGCTGCGTGATGCGCGGGTGCTGGATCAGATCGTTGAGGCCGCCCGTCTGCAGCAAGACGACTGCGTGTTGGAGGTCGGTCCTGGTCGTGGTGCTTTGACGGAGCGTTTACTGGCCTCACCGGCGGCCCAAATCCATGCGATCGAATTGGACCGCGACTTGGTGCGGGGTTTGCACGATCGTTTCGGATCCGAGAGCAGGTTCAGCCTTCGCGAGGGCGATGTCTTGGAGGCGCCGCTCCACCTGGTCGATGGCGGATTTGCTAACAAAGTTGTTGCCAATATTCCGTACAACATCACCGGTCCGTTGCTGGCGCGACTGATCGGCCGCCTCGATCGTCCAGTCGAGCCCGCCTATGACTGTCTGGTGCTGCTTCTACAAAAAGAAGTGGCCGAACGGATTCGCGCCAAGCCCGGGCGGAGCAGCTTTAGTGCTTTGAGTGTTCGCATGCAGCTTTTGGCGGATTGTTCCTTGGTCTGCCCCGTGCCGCCCCGATGTTTTCAGCCACCACCGAAGGTGCAGTCGGAAGTCATCCTGCTCAAGCCATTTCCCCCAGAGAGGCGCCTGCCCATCGACCTTGCGAGTCGCGTCGAGGCATTGCTGAAGCAGGCCTTTCAGGCGAGGCGGAAGATGTTGCGCAACACCCTGGCTGGTGTCATCGACCCTCAGGTTTTGGAACCGTTGGCTGCCTCGGTGGGAATCAGCCTGCAACAGCGTCCCCAAGAGGTGGCAGCTGAGGCCTGGGTTGCCCTCGCTAGGGGTTTGAATCAAGACGTTTGAGTCGCCTTCCGATCGCCATGCTCACTGTGACGGCACCGGCCAAGGTGAATTTGCACTTGGAGGTGCTGGGACTGCGGTCTGATGGCTTTCATGAGTTGGCGATGGTGATGCAGAGCATCGATCTGGCCGATTCCCTCCAGTTCACCAACACTGCTGACGCACAAATCACGCTTCGTTGTGATGATTCCAGCCTGAGCACTGGTGCCGACAACTTGGTGATGAAGGCAGCTGAACTGCTGCGGGCTCGGTCGGGCTTTAACGAGCTTGGGGTCTCGATGTACCTGGAGAAACGAATTCCGATCGGAGCGGGATTGGCGGGCGGCTCTAGTGACGGTGCAGCGGCCCTGGTGGGACTGAATGCGTTGTGGGGCCTCGGTTACACCGCAGAGACTCTCGAGTCGATGGCGGCTGAACTCGGTTCGGATGTGCCGTTTTGCGTGGCTGGTGGCACGCAGCTTTGTTTTGGTCGTGGTGAGCTGTTGGAACCCGTGCCTCCCACATCCGAGGGATTGGCCGTGCTGTTGGTGAAAGATCCCTTAGTGAGTGTGTCCACTCCATGGGCCTATCAACGTTGTAAGGAGCGCAGAGGACAGGATTACCTGCAGGGGGAGATGGCGTTTGAGCAGCGCCGACGCGACCTGCGGGAGGCCCCATGGCTTCAGCCACTGCGGGCTGGGTGCCCTCCGCCTCTTCGGAATGATTTGCAGGTGGTGGTGGCAGCGGAAACGCAGGCGGTTCAGGTGTCGCTTCAATTGCTCCAGACGCTCCCCAATACCCTCGCGGTTGCCATGAGCGGCTCGGGGCCCAGTTGTTTTGCCCTGTTTCGCGATCAAGACCAGTGTGATCAGGCTGCTGCTGACCTCGCTCCACAGCTCAAGGCAGCAGGGTTAAGAGCTTGGGCTTGCTCATTACGAAGCGATGGCGTGAGGATTGCGTCATGACTGACCCCACTCCGACCGATTCAGTCGAAGAACCGCGGGATCCGAGAAAAGGGCCTCTGAGCTTTTTGTCTGGGGCCCTCACGGCAGGTTTCCTGGCTTGGCTTGCCCTGGGGTTAAGTCGGCGAATGGTGGTGTATTTCGCTGTTCATCCTCCGCACTACAGCTCACCGATTGCCACAAATATCGCCGTCACCTTGAAGACGCTGTTGGTGGGGTTGTCGTTCATCGCCACCTTCAGCACAAGCTTTGTGGCCCTTGGTTTGACGTTGGTGTTCCTTCGCAGTCTTTTTGCAAACAAGGATCAGAACCCTGCCTAGCGTCAATTCATCTTGCGATGGTTGGATGACGCCCCATGACCTCGGTCAACTGGTGCTGCTGTTGTCGCCAGCCATGTTGTTGTCTGTTTTGTTGCTCTTTACCTTCGCGGCAGGCGGTTGAGCTTGCGCAGGCTGAGATAGCTTGGCTTCATCCCCCGGATTAGCCGGGATCACAGTGAAGCCGTGGCAGGAACACTTCTCTTCAACGCTCTGCGCGAAGCCATCGATGAGGAGATGGCCCGCGATCCCTACGTCTGCGTGATGGGGGAAGACGTCGGCCAATACGGCGGCAGTTACAAGGTCACCAAAGACCTCTACGAGAAATACGGCGAACTACGGGTTCTCGATACACCCATCGCTGAGAACGGTTTCACTGGCATGGCTGTGGGTGCTGCCATGACCGGCTTACGGCCGATTGTGGAAGGGATGAATATGGGCTTTTTGCTGCTCGCCTTCAACCAAATCTCTAACAACATGGGGATGTTGAGGTACACGAGTGGAGGTAATTTCACGATTCCGACCGTGGTGCGCGGTCCGGGTGGTGTGGGCCGACAACTGGGTGCTGAGCACAGCCAAAGGCTTGAGGCTTACTTCCATGCCGTGCCCGGGATCAAAATCGTGGCTTGCAGTACTCCCACAAATGCCAAAGGCCTGATGAAGGCAGCGATTCGAGATAACAATCCCGTTCTTTTCTTTGAGCATGTGCTGCTTTACAACCTCACAGAAGAGCTGCCCGAAGGCGACTACACCTGTGCCCTCGATCAAGCTGATCTTGTGCAGGAGGGGAGTGACATCACGATCATCACCTACTCGAGAATGCGGTATCACTGCCTGAAGGCGGTTGAGCAGTTAGAGGCCGAAGGCGTGAGTGTTGAGCTGATTGATCTGATCAGCTTGAAGCCACTGGATATGGACACCATTGGTCGCTCGATTCGGAAGACTCACCGCGTGATTGTGGTGGAAGAGTGCATGAAAACTGGCGGAATTGGCGCTGAGCTCCTTGCGCTGATTACCGAGCACTGTTTCGACGACCTCGATGCCCGTCCGATTCGGCTGTCGAGCCAAGACATTCCAACGCCCTACAACGGCTCCCTCGAAAATCTGACCATCATTCAGCCCCATCAAATTGTTGAGGCGGCGAAAGAGATGGTCACCAAGGGTCTCTGACGTTGATGGCGCGTTATCAGGGTTGGTTTGCGTTTGTTCTTGCCTTGGCCATTGCGGCTGGGATGTTCTTGCTGCGGACTCCGTTGGAATTGGGTCTTGATTTACGCGGGGGCAGTCAGCTCACCGTGCAGGTGCAGCCGGCCGGGGACATTACCCGTGTGGGTTCCGAGGAAATGGAGGCGGTGAAAGCCGTGCTCGAGCGCCGTGTCAATGGTCTTGGTGTGGCCGAGTCGACCCTTCAAACCGTGGGTGATACCCAGTTGGTGCTTCAGCTCCCAGGCGAGCAGGATCCAACGCGAGCGGCACGGGTGCTTGGTAGTACGGCGATGTTGGAGTTCCGCGCACAAAAGCCTGGTGCGGAGGGAGATCTCAGAAGTTTGCGTCAGTTGCGATCCCAAGTCCGAGCCATTTTGCGGTTGCGCGAAGACCAAGCTCGTAGTGGCGATCCAGACAACAACGACGGGATCGATTTCGACCAGTTAGCGGAGGCGCAGAAGCTCTTTGGTCTCGATGGTGAGTCCACCAGCGAAACCGATCAGTTGCAACAGCTGCTCGAGAAAGTGAATGGGGAAATCGTTCAACAGTTCGAGCCCGCTGCTCTAACGGGTAAGGATTTGGTGACGGCAGGCCGTCAGCCGTTGCAAAACAATCCCAACAGTTGGGAGGTCACCCTGTCGTTCAACAGCGATGGGGCTGAGGCGTTTGCTGAGCTCACGAAATCCATTGCCGGCACCGACCGGCTTCTCGGCATCGTTCTCGATGGTCAGGCGATCAGTGAAGCCAGTGTTGGCCCACAATTCCAAGCCGCTGGCATCTCCGGTGGTTCGGCCAGCATCAGTGGAAACTTCACTGCTGAAGAAGCTCGAGAGTTGGAGGTACAGCTCCGCGGTGGATCGCTTCCCCTGCCCGTAGAAATCATTGAAGTTCGCACCATTGGTCCAACCCTTGGTGCCGAAAACATCCGTCGAAGCTTGGTGGCCGCCTTGTCTGGGCTGGCTTTTGTGGCGGTCTTTATGGTCGTGGCCTACAGGCTCCCTGGGGCTGTGGCGGTTGTTGCTTTGAGCCTGTACGCCCTCTTCAACTTGGCGATGTACGCCTTAATTCCTGTGACCCTCACGCTCCCTGGGATTGCAGGTTTCATTCTCAGTATTGGTATGGCGGTGGATGCCAACGTGTTGATCTTTGAGCGGATTAAAGATGAATTGCGGCGTGGCAACACGCTGATTCGTTCGATCGATACAGGCTTTTCTGAGGCGTTTTCATCCATTGTTGATGGCCATCTCACCACGCTGATCAGCTGCGCAGCCTTGTTCTTCCTCGGTACGGGCTTGGTGAAGGGTTTCGCTGCAACGTTGGGGATTGGCGTTTTGCTCAGCCTGTTTACGGCACTCACTTGCACCCGCACCCTGTTGCGATTCCTGATGGGTTATTCGGGTCTTCGTTCTCCGAATAATTTCTTGCCCAACAGTCAGCTCCCTACCCCCTCCGCCTGATCCATGGTTGACGCGTCTTCCCCCGCGACGGCCGATGTCCGTCAGTTGCGCTGGTCTTTGAGTTCCATGCGACAACGCGTGTGGCTGATTTCAGCAGCGGTTGTTGTGGTGAGCCTGATCGGTTTGGTTTCGAGTTGGCTGGATCCAACGATCCGTGCCCCGCTGCGCCCTGGCCTTGATTTCACGGGCGGTACCCAAATCCAGTTGGAGCGTCAATGTGATCCGGCCTGCGCCGATCTCAAAGCCATTGCGGTTTCGAATGTCATCCGGGAATTGGCTCTTCCCAAAGAGGGCAATGCGCCGCTGCCCCAACTGAATGCACCTCGGGTGCAATTGCTCGATGCTGGCCAATCGCTGTTGTTGCGTCTCCCCACGCTGTCTGCAGCCCAAGGCCAAGCGGTCATTCAGGCCGTTGAACCGGTCGCTGGTCCGTTCAAGGATGGTGGTCAATCGGTTGACACCATTGGGCCCAGCCTGGGTCGTCAGTTGCTGCAAAGCAGTTTGGTGTCGTTGCTGGTGGCGTTTGCGGGGATTGCTGTCTATATCTCCTTCCGATACGACCGGCGATATGCCTTTTTGGCTTTGGTCGCCTTGGCCCATGACGTTGTCATTGTCTGCGGCATCTTTGCTTGGCTCGGCTTGTTCTTTCAGTTGGAAGTCGACAGCCTCTTTGCCGTGGCACTGCTTACCATTGCCGGCTACTCCGTGAACGACACGGTTGTGGTGTTCGATCGGATCCGTGAACGCACTCAGCAAGGGTCTGATTTACCTCTGAAGCTTCAGGTGGATCAGGCCGTCTCAGCCACCTTGACCCGCACGCTGTACACCAGTGGAACCACCTTGATGCCCTTGCTGGCCTTGGTGTTCTTCGGTGGTTCAACCCTGTATTGGTTCGCGATTGCCCTTGCCCTCGGCGTGGTGGTGGGGAGCTGGTCGAGTATTGCCCTCGCTCCTTCATTGCTCACGTTGTGGCAACCGCAGGGTGACTAACAAGCCGACGAAATCCGGACGACCCTCGCTGCAGCGCCGATCGGCTCGATGGTTACCTCTCCTACTGGTTGTGCTGGCGTTTGGAGATTTGCGGACGGAGCTCATCCTCTTGGCCGATCACTTCACGCTGACGGGGCTGACCTATGCGATCCGAGATCATCAACTGGCGATCCTCGTTTTGCTCAGTTCGGTCTCTTTATGGCGACGTTATCGCTGAAGGTCTTTGCGACCAAATTCGTTCCAGAGTGAATTCCAGGTGCGTTCTTTGACGGCCTCATTCCACTCGCCCAAACTGTTGTTGGATGACCACCATGATTCGAAGAGGTCATGGGCTTCCTCGTGAAGAAGGTCGGGATCAAAGTTGTCGCGCTGGAGTTGCTGCACCGCTTCGCGCAGCTCCTCGTAACGGGCAAAATTAAAAATGACGTCCAACTGAATCGTGTGAAGGAGCTCGCAATCCACCGTATGGGACCGTCGGGCCTAGGCCCATCGATCCATGATTTGCTGCACAACAACCCGTTGCATTAGCACTTGCAGCACAACAACCAGTGGAAGAGCCAAAAGCACACCGGGTAATCCAAGCAGAGCTCCCAGGCTGAATTGCGCCATCAAGGCCACGGTGGGGAGCAGATTGACCGTTTTCCGAAGCAGTAGCGGTGTGAGCAAGAAGGCTTCGAGGTTTTGGAGGATGAGACGGAACACCAACACAGACACCATCAGTTGTGGTGATTGGAGAAGCGCTAGGCCGGTTGGCAGGAGAGTGGCGGCCGTTGGCCCGATAGTGGGTACAAAGGTGAGGAGTCCACAAACCAGTGCACTCAAGAGTGCCAGCGGTGCTTTGAGAACGAGTAACCCTCCCCATGTCAGCAGAAAAACAATGGTGGCTGACAGGGTCATCCCGCTAAGCCAACCGCCCAGGGCATGTCTGCATTCATCCAGGAGTTGGTCCAACTGTTCCCTGGCTGGCCGCGGGCAAGCCGCAAGCAGCATGCGTCGATGGGCACTGGGATCCAGCGCAAGAAGAATCGCCAGCAGAACCATGAGGAAGAGCTGGATCAACGTGTTGGCAGCCCCGCCAGCAAAGCCCAGTAGGGGTTGAAGTCCCTTGAGGTTGATGGCTGAGCCAATCGCCTCGTCAAATTGCTCTAATCGAGGGTCGCTGCTGAGCAGATCAGACAACTTCCCAACCAATTGGGGAAGGTCTCGTCCCAATTGCCGGAACTGATCGAGCAATTCGGGTAGGAGAAGCTGACCAAGGAACGCTCCCGCCAAAATCAAGAGGCCCAGCACAACAGCGAGCGCCGCTGGACGCTCCAGCTTTGTGCGTTGTTGAAGGCTTTGGATCAATACATCCAGGGCCACTGCCACCACAACGGCGCCAAACAACACCAACAACACCCAACGCAAGTGCCACGTCAACAAGGTCAGCACCACAAGGCTGAGGGCGACCAAAACGCTTCTGGCCGTCATGGTGTTGCTCCGCAGTTGTTCCAGTGATCCAAAACATCGTGGATCAAGACCTCACGAATCACGACTTGAAAAACAACGGCTAAGGGCAATGCCAATAGCAATCCCAGCGGCCCGAATATCAATGTGAACACAAACTGTGCGGCCAAGGTCAAGCCGGGGAGCAATTTCACTTGGTGATGCATCACCGATGGGGTAATCACATAACTTTCCATGTTTTGGATCACCACATACGCTCCGAGAACTGCGATCGATTTCCAGGGAGCATCGAGAACTGCAACCGCCATTGGGAACACAGTGCTCATCGTCGGTCCCACATTGGGAATGATGTTCAGCAGTCCAGCCAATAGGGCATTAGCCAGCACTAACTTCACACCCAAGAGTGATAAGGCGATGCCGCAAAGTGCTGAAACAGCGAGTGAACTGATCAAGACACCCACCATCCAACTGCTGAGTGCTTGTCCACACAGATCCAAGACCTCTGCAGCCCGACGTCGATAAAACGACGGAATTAATTGAAGGCCCACTCCCCGGTAGGCCTGGGGCTGCACACTCACCATCAGTGCCACAGCAATCACGAAAAGCAGGCGCAACAAAGCATTGCCTAAGTTGCCGGCCAGCCCAAGCAGACCAAGAGCACCGCTGCCCAGACCCGCGGCAATGGATTGGCCATCTGGCACCAATTTGCTGGGGTCAGAGACGCCAAGCTCATCAAGATTGGAGAGGGAATCAATCCCGTAGATCGCCTGGCTGATGCCATCGATCCAGTCCATCACCAGCCCCAACAGTGTTTGTGCTGCTTTGGGAAGTTGCTGCAAAAGAACAGCGAACTCCTCCAAAAAGGGAGGGATCACCACCGTGAGGATGACGGTGAAAATCGTTAGAAGACCGCCCAAGCAAAGCAGGAGTGCGAGGGAACGATCCATGGGACGACGTTCCCGCACAATGCCCACCAACGTGCAGAGGGCCATCGCCAACACGACCGCAGCAAACAGAAGAAGCAAGACCTCACGCAGAGACCAAAGCAGAACAGCCGCTGCAATCAAGGCTGCGAAGGACAGCCAGTGAGGCAATCTCAAGCTTGTTCTTCGGTGGCTGCGTCTGTTTGATCAGACTTTTGATTCTGTGAGTAGCCAAGGCCGTTGGAATCGGCGTAGCGCTGGGCAAAGCGCATAAACCGTTCAAAATCCTCTTCCGTTTTCCAGGTATAGGTGGCTTCGAGGGCGCTAGGGATGCCGTTGACGAATTTTCCGTTCACTTCACGGGTGACCATCTCCCCTTCTTCATCCACCATCCACATGCCTCCGATGTTTCCGAAGGTTTCTGGGGCTAAGGCTTGAGGTTGCTCAAACACGAATGTGGCTTGGCCAGTTCTCCCATCACGGCTGCGGGTGAGACGAATATCGGGGACGACGGGCTCATCGACGCCACGGAAAAATTGAATCGATGCCGTTCCTTTTGCCTCGGCCATAGGCTCCCCTTTCTTGAAGCGGGATCTTAGGCGGAAAGTTCCACAAGTTTGGCTTTAACCAGCGTCTCTGCGGCCACCGTCGCCGTTTGTCCGGTCAAATCAATGCTGTTTCGGTCGGGGCAGCGTGCCAGTTCATGGTCGTAGCAGCGGTCGTAATAATCGAGTGTGGCTCGACAGGCTGTTGCCCAGTCTTGTTTTTCGATTGCCTCCAAAGCTTGCTGTGTGCGTTGGGGACCCAATCGACGACTAATTCTGTTGGTGGCTTCCGCCAACCCTTCGGCGCCCTGTTGTCCATAGACCTCCACCAGCTGGTCAACGCGTTCCTCGAGGCTGCGCTGGATTTCGAGAACAGGTGCTGTTTGCATTTGGTCAAAAAGGCTTTTTGGGATGCGGCAGCGTCCCACTTGAATGCTTTCCGCCTCGAGCCAGATGGAGCGGGCACCCTGTTGTCGATGCTGATCAAGCACCTCAGCGAGAAGATTCTCGTAGTGCTCAGTACTGGGTTGAGCTGGCAGCCCAAGGCCTCCGAAACTGCTGCCGCGATGGTTGGCAAGGCCCTCAAGATCTAAAACGGCAACGCCTTTGTTCTGCAGAGCCAGCAGCAGATCGGTTTTTCCCGTACCGGTGCGACCACCCATGATCCTTAAGGGCCATTCCTGATCGAAACGTGACTGAGCCCAATGGCGATAGGCCTTGTATCCCCCTTCAAGTAGCAGAGGGTTGAGGTCAATTTGCTGGGCAAGCCAAGCCATGCTGGCTGAGCGCATCCCGCCTCTCCAGCAATACAGCCTCAGCTGCTCAGTCCCCCTGTATTGGTCGAGTTGTTCGGCTAAGGCCGCCATTTTCGGTCCAGTAACCCGCAGGCCCAGGTGAATGGCTTTCAGTCGCCCGTCTTGCTTGTAACTGGTTCCGATGGCTGCGCGTTCGTCGTCGCTAAATAAGGGGAGGTTCACAGCCCCTGGCCAGTGCCCCTTGTCGAATTCCGAGGGACTTCTGACATCGATCAGGGGGCCACGGAGTTGCCGCAGCTGTTCGATTGAAGTGGAATGGTCTTCTCCCATGCCTGACATAGTGGGATAACGCCGTGCTCGACAAAGCCGGTTGCGAAAAATGCTTTCCGGTTCTTCCCCCACCACATCCCTCAGCGTTGAAATGCTCATTGAGCGCTTCGCTGCTGGTAACCCCCGTCAGCGCCGCCCGCTGATCAAGACGATTGAATCTCGGGTCGATGACCTGGTGACGTTGGATGCTTCCGAATTGTTGCCCTTTGATCCCAAGGGTGACGATTGGGCCCCTGGTTGGATCCTTCAGGTCATCCAGCGCCATCACCCCGCCGCCTTAACGGAGCTGCTGAAGGGTTCCACCGCTGGCTGGTTAAGCGTGGAATCGGCAATCGGTCTCGATTTTGTTGCGTTACAGCGCGACCTTTTGAATCAAAACTTTGAGGCGGCAGATCGTCTTACGAGCAGCATGTTGCGTGAGCTCGCGGGAGATGCAGCGGTTCAGCGTGGTTACGTCTACTTCAGTGAAGTGCCCGCCATGCAGGGTGTCGATCTCGTCAGCATCGACCGTCTTTGGACGGTGTATTCCCAGGGACGGTTTGGCTTTACAAGCCAGGCACGGTTGTTAACGACTGTGAGTGGTCGTTTTGACCAACTTTGGCCGCGTATTGGCTGGAAACGCGAGGGTGTATGGACCCGATATCCAGGTTCATTCACCTGGTCCTTAGAGGCACCAGAGGGGCACATGCCTTTGATCAATCAATTGCGAGGTGTGCGCTTGATGGATGCAGTTCTGAAGCACCCGGCCTTAATGGCTCGTCGGGCCTGAGAGCTCCTGTCAATAGGGACTGAACCAGGTAGGTTCAAAAGAGGTCGTTGCCACCGGGCGAATCGTGCCGTTTCATCGATTCCGCTGGGCAGACTTTGTTTTGCCGTCCACCCTCCAGCTGGCTCCACTCTTGGAGCTTCTGGTTGAACCTGTCGGCTGTGAAATGACCAGTCAGAAGGTTGAACTTGGCTTACACGAAGCATTGGTCAATGCTGTGCGTCATGGAAATTCCGAAAACCCCAAAAAACAACTCCGCGTTCGACGAATCCTCACGCCCAATTGGTTGATTTGGCAGGTGCAAGATGAGGGCTGTGGATTGCCACCAACGGCTCGTGCCTCTGAGCTTCCTCTGTCTGTGGATGCCCAGCATGGACGTGGCTTGTTTCTGATTCATCAATGTTTTGATGATGTTCGTTGGAGCCGTCGTGGAAATCGGCTTCAACTCGCCTGTCGCCGCCCCGCTTAGTGGCGCGGACAACCGGGATCCTTGAGGTCTCCTTTGATCCATCCAAGCGCTTGGTTGGTGAGGGCTGCCACATCCTCAGGGCTGCCTTCTTGAGTCAACTGAACCAAGGCAGCGGCGAGTAATTCGGCGGCGCGGCGGTTCGATTGTGATTTCAACCGGTGCCAATCACGATCACCAATTTTTAAGAGGCTATGGAGCTCAGCCGATTTGGCTTGGGTTTGCTCCGGCCAGATCGAATCCGGTTTAGCCATGGCAAAGCGATGCAGTGGATCTAGTTTCGGAGTTGAAGGAGGCGAGCGGATGCCACCAAACACACGTCGTCGTGAACAGCGACAGTTGAAGTGGCTGCATGGCGTTTCCCGATTGATTCAACAGGGTGAATGTCAACACCAGCCAGGTTCAGGCGTTCAGGGACGTCGCTGGCAGCAACGGCGCATGTTCGCTCAGCAATTGTTCGACCGCAAGTTCAATGGATGGCTTCATCCCGAGCGGTCTGGATCACGTTTTTGGAGAGGGCTTCGCTGGGGAGGGGCAGGGTTTGTCTTGGCTTGGGTTGTAGCCCATCTTTAAAACCCGATCAAGCCACCAATTGGCGATGTCCTTCACCAACCACCACGAGGGATGTGGGAAGAGCTTCCTTCGAGATTGAGTTTGCGTAACGCAACTCCTGATTGGTGGAGATGGAACCTTGGCCCCTTAGCCAGGCCTGTCGCAATGATCTACGCCGCCGATCTTCGTCGAGGACCAGACGATCAGCTGCCGCTTGGGGTGTTTCCTGAGGGAGCACGGGTGTGCGGAGGGTGATGCCAAACCCTTGCGCTTCAACTTGAACGTGGCCTTCCATCAGGACCACTTGAAAGGTCCAACCTTCTAACCAACGCAACCGAAAGGGATTTGTCATGAATACCCTTTGGGATTGTTTTCACCCTATGGCGGCCAGCCTTGTCAGCACAGGGCATGTCAGCGAATCCGTTCAGGTGTGACTCGAGACAGGTTTTCGCGCAGACCAAATCCTCGTCATGAAGTGGGACTCAGCAGTAACGCCTTCAAACCCAGCCGTGACGAGCCGAGCCTCAATGTCATCACCGATGTAGTCGCGGTAGTAGGGCTCGTGGAAGAACTTGCGGAAGTTCTCCATCACCACGCTGAATTCCGGTGTGTCAGCTAATTGAATCGAATCGGCCAGCACAAGCACGCCACCAGGTTCCAGCACCCTCCAGGCTTCGTTGATGACGTTCTGACGCGCTTCGCCTGGAAGCTCATGCAGCAAGAACACGCAGGTCACACCCTGCAAGCATCCATTTGCCAACGGGAGAGATTCTCCGTTGCTGCGGATCAGTTGGACGAGGGAGGTTTGGGCATTATTAAGCCAACGATTGGCTTGTCTTAAATAGGCATCGGATAAATCTGTTCCGATGAGTTCAGCGTGGGGAAGAGCGGCCCTTATTTGGTGAAGGGTTCGACCTGTTCCTGTCGCTACATCAAGGATGCGTAAAGAAGCTGGGCTGCGATCTGAGAAGTGCTTAAGACCACGCTTCAACGGTGCGATCACGCGGCGGCGCATTGCATCAGCGGTGCCGTTGAACAGGATTTCCACCTGTAGGTCGTACAAACCAGCCGAATGATCACTGAGATAACCGTCGGTTTGGTGATGAAAATTTTGAAGGTAATACTCAGGAAAAAGGGTGGGGTCGGTGTCTTTGGGGAGATCCCGCACATTGCGTTCTTTTCTCCGGTTCCAGATCGATGGCAGGTCAAGCCAAACCTGGGGGTACCGACTAGCCCAGTCCAGCCAGGGTGCATCAAAGAGGAGTGAGGTTGGGTAAACGCCCTGTTCAGCTTCTTGCCAATCGCGCTCCTCGAGCTGTGCCATGGCATTGCGCAACGTTTGCAAAATGTCAGATGACACCGACTCTGTCGTCGGCATGGCTTCTGGAGCCACCAGCTCCATCAATTTTGTACTCAGCTCTTTATGGGCCAGTCCAGCGATGCTCTTGCCCTGTTGAAGGGTCTGGTAAGCCAATTTGCTGAAGGGCGTGGTCGCCATCGAGACATCGCACAAGAGCTCCATTCCAACGAATGCGACAGAAAAATGCGGCTTTGAGTAGGCACTAAAAAGCCCGCCTCTTTTGAGGCGGGCCATGGAGACTTCAACAACCTGAATCAGGCGTCGTAGTACATGGTGAATTCGTGGGGGTGTGGGCGCTGGCGCAGTTGCTGAACTTCCTCGTATTTGAGGTCGATCCAGTTGTCGATGAAGTCGTCGGTGAAGACGCCTCCTTCGGTCAAGAAGGCGCGGTCAGCACTTAGGGCCTCTAATGCACCGTTTAAAGAAGGTGGCACCGTTGAGATCTTCTGCAGTTCTTCAGCACTCAGCTCGAACAGGTCACGATCTTCGCCATCGCCGGGATCGATTTGATTTTTGATGCCGTCTAAACCGGCCATCATCATCGCGCTGAAGGCCAAGTAGGGATTGGCGAGGGCATCACCTGAGCGGAACTCCAAGCGTTTGGCTTTCGGGCTTGGACCTGTCAGGGGAATGCGAACAGCAGCAGAGCGGTTGCCCTCGGAATACACCAAATTCACCGGAGCTTCAAAACCTGGAACCAAGCGCTTGTAGCTGTTGGTGGTTGGGTTGGTGAAGGCGAGGAATGCCGGTGCATGCTTCAAGATGCCACCGATGTACCAACGCGCTGTCTGGGACAGGTTGGCGTACGTGCCTTCTCCGAAGAACAACGGTTCACCGCCCTTCCAAAGGCTTTGGTGAACGTGCATGCCAGTGCCGTTGTCGTTAAACACCGGCTTCGGCATGAAGGTGGCCGTTTTGCCGTATTTCTTGGCAACGTTCCGAACGACGTACTTGTAAATCATGACGTTGTCGGCAGCTTCAATCAGCTGCGCGAACTTCATGCCCAATTCGTGTTGCCCTGCACCGGCGACTTCGTGGTGGTGCTTTTCAATGGGAATGCCCAGTTGGGCCATGAGCAGCAGCATTTCGGAGCGAATGTCCTGAGCTGTGTCATTCGGAGCTACAGGGAAGTAGCCCTCTTTGGTTTGGATTTTGTAAGCGAGGTTGCCGCCTTCTTCGATGCGGCCTGTGTTCCAGCCGGCCTCAATGGTGTCAACGCTGTAGAAGGATCCACCTTCCGACGAGTTGTAGCGAACGTCGTCGAAGATGAAAAACTCAGGCTCTGGTCCGAAAAACGCCGTGTCGGCAAGACCGGTGTTGTTGAGATGGTTGAGAGCGCGTTGCGCCAGTGCCCGAGGACAACGGTCGTAATCCTGACCAGTGCGAGGGTCCTGAATTGAGCAAATCATGCTCAAGGTTTTATGGCGGTAAAACGGATCGATCCAGGCGGAACTTGGATCAGGCACCATCGCCATATCCGAGGCGTTAATGGCCTTCCATCCACGAATGGAGGATCCATCGAAGGCCAGTCCTTCGGTGAACGACTCTTCCTCCAGTAAGTCAGTGCACACCGTCAGGTGCTGCCACTTGCCGTGAAGGTCAGTGAATTTGAGATCAATCAGCTCTATGCCTTCGTCCTTGATTTGACGAAGGACCTCCTGAGGGGTTTTGGCCATGTAAAACGGACGCCAAAGACGGATTTAGAGAGACCGTAAAGATCTCGATGGCTCCATTTTGTATCAAGAGGGACATTCCGGCTTCTGAATGTGGATCGCGTAACCGTTTCTGTCAAAAAGACGGGATCTCAGGCCTGCCAGGGTTTCTCAGCTGTAAAGCGGTGTTAGCGTCCAAATTGGGGTAGTCCTGAGTTCCAGACATGCGCGATGCCATTGGTGGTCTGATCGGTCGCTACGACCAGCTGGGCCGCTATTTCGACAGATCGGCGATCGACAGTATTGAGTCTTACCTCGATGAATCTGAGCTGCGTATCAGGGCTGTTGAGTTGATCAATGCCGACGCGGCTGAAATTGTGCGCGAAGCCAGCCAGCGCCTTTTTCAAGATGAACCAGACCTGCTTTTGCCCGGCGGGAACGCCTACACAACGCGGCGTCTTGCGGCTTGTTTGCGGGATATGGATTACTTCCTGCGGTATGCGAGCTACGCGCTCGTGGCCGGAGACAGCACGATCCTTAACGAACGTGTTCTGAATGGATTGGACGATACCTATAAAAGTCTTGGTGTTCCGACCGGTCCAACGGTTCGGAGCATTGTTTTGCTGGGCGAAGTGGTTGCTGAGAGCCTTCTCCAACAGGGTGTTCCTGCCGACAAGCTCGGTTCTGTGATGCAACCCTTTGATCATTTAGCCCGTGGGTTGGGGGAAACCAACGTTCGTCAGCGCTGATTCAAGGTTTCAGCAGGATTGCAATCGCCCCGTTTGGGTGCCGAATTGGGACGATGACTGCGTAGGCTCTGTGCTCAGAAATAACGTTCAAGGCTTTGGCGACGTCGCAATCTCTTCTCCATGTTGACGATCGTCATCGCAAGTCATTTGCTCCGATCGCAACACCCGACCGATTGCTGTTGGGTCCGGGTCCGTCGAACGCCCATCCAACTGTTCTCCAGGCATTAGCGCGGACGCCGATCGGTCACCTCGACCCGCTTTATGTGGAGTTAATGGGTGAAGTTCAGGAACTGCTTCGCTACGCCTGGCAAACCGATAACCGTCTCACCCTGCCGATGAGCGGTACGGGCAGTGCGGCAATGGAAGCCACAATTGCTAACACTGTCGAACCCGGCGACACGGTTCTGGTTGCAGTCAAGGGCTATTTCGGTCTTCGTCTCGTCGATATGGCCGGTCGTTATCGGGCCAATGTCAAAACCATTGAAAAGCCTTGGGGCGAGTGGTTCTCCCTTGATGAGCTCGAAGCGGCCCTGATTGAACACAAGCCAGCAATGCTGGCCATCGTTCACGCTGAAACCTCAACGGGTGTTTGCCAGCCCATCGAAGGGGTGGGTGATCTTTGCCGGAAGCACGACTGCCTTCTGCTCTTGGACACGGTGACGTCATTAGGTGGGGTGCCGCTCTACATCGATGAATGGAAGGTGGATCTGGCCTACAGCTGCAGTCAAAAGGGACTGAGCTGTCCTCCCGGATTGGGTCCCTTCACCATGGGGCCAAGGGCTGAAGCCAAGATGGAAGCTCGTTCGGGCAAAGTTCCGAACTGGTATCTCGACGTCTCTCTGCTCAACAAGTACTGGGGAAGCGATCGTGTTTATCACCACACGGCCCCCGTCAACATGAACTTCGGCATGCGGGAGGCGCTCCGGCTTTTAGCCGAAGAGGGCATCGAGCAATCTTGGGCCCGCCATCGCCAGAACGCTGAGGCGTTGTGGAACGGATTGGAAAGCCTTGGCCTTTCGATGCATGTTCCAGCCGATCGTCGGCTTCCTACCCTCACGACGGTTCGAATTCCCGATGGTGTGGACGGTAAGGCCTTCAGTCAGCACCTACTGAACCAACACGGCATCGAAATTGGCGGAGGTTTGGGATCTTTGGCCGGCAAGATTTGGCGGATCGGCTTGATGGGTTACAACTCCAATCCAGCGAATGTGAACCACCTGCTCAACTTGTTTGAAACCGAGCTGCCGAAATTCAGTGGTTCCGTTGCCTCCGCTGCTTGAACCATTGCTCCAGTTGGGTGGAGGCTTCGGCCTCCATCACTCCGCCAATCACCGTCATTTTGTGATGGGCGCTGGTATGGGTTGCAAGGTTCATCGTTCCTCCCAGGCCTCCCCTTTTTCGATCATGGGCTCCAAAAACAACGGTCCCCATCCGTGCCTGAACTAAAGCTCCGGCGCACATCGGACACGGTTCCAGCGTCACGATTAAGCAACATTGATTGAAGCGCCAATCACCAAGAACCAACGCGGCTTGTTGAAGCGCGACCAATTCCGCATGGCCAAGGGGATCTTGTTTGGTTTCTCGTCGATTTCGGCCATGGCCGATCGCTCGACCATTGGCATCCAGCACCACTGCTGCAACAGGCACCTCCCCGCTGAGGCCGTTGATTTGGGCACGCTGCAACAGCACCTCCATCCACTCGTGGAATCGACCGGTTTGATCCACTCCGAATCGCAGGCGCGGCTGTGAGCACCATCCCACGAGGGGCGAGGATTAGGTCAGTTCAGTGCTCGCCCTTGCACGCCGGTTCCGATCCAAACCCTTCAACGGCACGATTGGCACCGTTTGCGGCTCCCTATGCAACGGATCCTGTGCTGCAGGATTTTCTGCACAGAACAGCGGATCTGCTTTGTGCCTGGATCGGATCTGCTGAGCAGCACAGCCCTTTGCCTCTAATGCGACCGCAGCCGTCGATCGCACCGAATGCTGAGGCGGCGGATCTTGATGCTCTTCTCCACGACCTACAGGTGGTGATGGATGGGGCCTTCCAGCCATCCCATCCGGGCTCTCTCGCCCATCTCGATCCACCACCCCTCACTGCTTCGATTGCTGCGGAACTGGTTTGTGCGGGGCTCAATAACAACCTGCTGGCTGATGAGTTGTCACCAGGTCTCTCAAGCTTGGAACAGGAATTGTGCGGCTGGTTTTGTCAGCGACTTGGGCTTCCAAAAGGGGCTGGTGGCGTCTTGGCGAGCGGTGGCACCCTCAGCAACTTGATGGCGTTGGTCACGGCGCGTGCCTGTGGGCAAGGCTCTCGCGATGGGGTGATCCTGTGTAGTCGCGATTCCCATGTCTCGTTGGTCAAGGCAACACGGGTGATGGGCTTGTCGGATGACGCCCTTGTCTTGCTGCCGACGGACGATGCTGGACGACTTTGTCTTGCTGCGGTTGAGCAAAAGCTGAATCAGTTGCGTCGTCTTCAGCGTCCATGTCTGGCGGTGGTGGCCACAGCAGGAACCACGGTTCGCGGGGCGATTGATCCCTTGCCTCAGCTGGCTGATCTCTGTCGTCAGCACAATGTTTGGCTGCATGTTGACGCTGCCATCGGCGGCGTCTTTGCCCTGAGTGTCGAGCATGCGTCCTTGATGCGAGGGTTGGATCAGGCGGATTCGATCACGCTGAATCCCCAAAAGCTGCTTGGTATCACCAAGGCCTCATCGCTGCTCCTGCTTCGCGATGGGCATCAACTCAGCACGACGTTCGGCACCGGACTTCCATACATGGAACGACCGACCGGTGAGCACCATGGCGGCGAGGTGGGGCTTCAGGGAACGCGACCAGCTGAAGTTCTCAAGCTTTGGCTTGGTCTGCGCCAGCTCGGTGAGGTGGGCATTGAAACGATCTTGTCCAATGCCCTGGAACGACGGGCGGCATTTGCCAGTCAATTGGATATCACTCGCCTCAACTTGTTGCCAGGTGATTTGCATATCCAGGCGTTTCGTCTGAACCAAAGCGATTCAACGAGCGGTGATGTCTGGAGCGAGCATCTGCGTCAGCAGCTGTTGTCAGCGGGATACATGCTTTCGCGGCCGTTCTATGGGGATCGCTTCTGCTTGAAGGGGGTTTTTGGTAACCCCCACACCACGCCAGAGCATCTGACCGAACTGGCACAACTGATCAACGGCTCGCTGCGTTGATCCCATCGACCACAATCGACCAACTCCTTGGACAGGCCATGCCGGAACAGTCGCAGCGACCTCGCTGGATCGCCATCGTGACCGGTGCCATCTCTGTAGCGATTGGGCTGCTCTATCTCTTGATGATCACTGCTCTTGATGCCCGCGGTCCGCTGCTCCCCCCTCCTCCCGAGGCCCTGGCTGGGGCGGTAGTTGTCGCTTCGTCGATCGCTGAAGTGGCTCCACCACCTGACGCATCGCGGTTTCTAAAAAGCGTTGCAACGACGTTTCCCGCCGATTGAGCTGAAACGCTTCTTGGACGGCGTCTTGCATGCCGCCATCTCCCCAATCTTGGTCTTGTTCAAAAAACCGAATGAAGCTGCTTCCCGCGACTCGGGTGAGCCATGCCGCAGTAACTCCCTGGATCGCACGACCCACCAATAGGGTCGGCAAATTCAGGGTGAGCGCTGTGCCCAGCAAACTCATGGCACCTTTCACCATGCCAAGGGTTGCCAGGGTGCGTCCCACCGAAACGGCGAGTTCCTTGGCTCGTTCTTTCGACATTTCAATGCCGTAGATGCCCGCTATTTCCACCACCATTTGGGCATTGACCGCAGCTGTACTGAGGAGGTCGACACCCGGCAGAGGAGTGGCCGCTACGACCCCTGCTCCGATCCAGCAATAGCGATCGACGCAACGCTTCGCATCGCGGATGCGTTGTTGGTTCAAGAGGTCTCGACCGCGGGAATCAAGGTTGCGGCACTGGAGAAGAATGTTGTCTGCAATGAGTTCTTCCCCCTCGGCCTGCAACACAACCGCCAATCGCTGCATCAGGTCCATGACGTCGGGCTTGGGTTGTAGTGGTCGCCGACCCGGTTGTGGAATGGATTGAGGGGCGGCACTACATGCCAAAACATCCGCGTTCGACAACAGCCCTGTGCAGCGGGATCGCAACACCTGCAGCAGCTGTTTCTCTTCATCCACGCCGCGTAAATCGCGTTTGTTGAGAACAAGCAGGAGCCGTTTGCCAAGATCGGCAATCGAGCGAACCACCGCCAGTTCGGATGCTCGGAGATCGCCATCTACCACCACCAAGAGCAAGTCGGCTCGAATGGCGCGGCGGCGTGCCTGATCTTCTCGGCTCAGACCGTCGTCGCCTGCTTCGAGAATTCCAGGGGTATCCACGAGTTGCAGACCCCGATTCAACCCTTTGAGGCGCAACCTGTAACTGCGCGTTTCCTTGGTGAGCCCCATCGGAGCACCCACGTCTCCCACCATTTTTTGCAGGAGGGCTCTAATTAACGATGTTTTGCCGCTGGAGCCGGTGCCGAAGACGACGACCACCAGGTCTCCACGTTGCAGTTCCTCGTTCACCCGATCCCGTTCAGTCTGAAGGCTTTCGCGGGCGATATCACTTTCAAGTCTTTCGATTAGACGGTCGATATTGCTCAGGCTTTGGTCAGCGGCATCGCGCCGATTGGTTGGCGCCTGCAAAGGTTGCGTGGGGCGGCGTCGTGCCGTTGCTTGTTGTTCCCTCCACCAAGGCAGCCCGACCTGGACAACGGCGGTCGCCAAGAGAGTGAGTCCCAGCAGCAGGATTGGCGTAAGAAGCCAAGGGGGCAGGAAATAACTGAGATCCCACAGAAGGGTTCGGACGGCCTGTAGGACGACTCCCACGACCACAAGGGCCAGGAGGGCGCAGGCGAGTCCCAGCAGAAGCCGTGTGCGACCTTTCATGGTTTGGCTTGGTGTCCACTGCTTCTAGCGGCTCGGATCATGTCAGCCCATAAACCAGCCGCAATGGCACTTGATCCGGTGGTTGGGCTGTTGTCGTCATTGCCCAACCAAATTCCCAGAACCCAGTGATTGGCGGGTTCATAGCCGATGAACAACAAATCACGGCCTTCATTGGTTGTTCCCGTTTTCCCGCCTTCTTGGCCACCAAGGGCTGCGGCTTGGCCGGTTCCCTTGCGGACAACGGTACGGAGCATTCTTTGCATCTTCAACGCCGTGTCAGGACGAATGGCTTGCCGTGGGGTTGAGACGGGTGTGCTGCGGCTGCGGCAACGATCCGTTGTTTCGGACGCACAGGTTTCGGCATCAACGAGGCGTCGAATGGTGGTTGGCGGGTACCAAAGGCCTCCATTTTCGACGGCGGCATAGGCGCTGGTGAGTTCGATCAAGCGCACCTCGCTTTGGCCCAACGCGAGTCCGGGAATAGGGGAAAGGGGAGTGGTTATCCCGAGCGCACGCGCTTGGCGAACCACCTGATCAACGCCGATGCGTTGCGCGAGCCTTAAGGCAACCGTGTTGTCGCTCAATGCAAAGGCCTGAATCAGGGTGCGTTGTCCAGCACAGTCGCTCGCGAACTGTTGTCCTCCCCATCGCAACGGCCCACAGTCAATGGCTTGACTCGGAGGCATGTTTTGTTCGAGGGCACCGAGGTAAGCAAAAAGCTTGAAGGTGCTTCCTGGTTGTCGGAGTGCCATCGAGGCGCGATTGAACTGACTGGCTCGGAAGTCGCGGCCACCACTGATTGCGAGAACACCACCGCTGCGGCTGTCGATCAAGACAGCCGCAGCCTGGTCAATCCCACGTCCGCTATTCACCCGCAGAGCACGACGCAGCTGTCGCTGCATGACTGCTTGAAGGTGCGGCTCGTAATGCGTCTCGATTAAAAAATTTCCTTCTTCGGCAACGTCAGCACCAACCAATGCGGCGAGATCACGCTGAACTTGGTCGCTGTAAAACGGCGCTGCATCCGCATGACGACGGCTACAGGCCTCTGGCGCGAGTTGAATCGGGCGACGTCGTGTCAAACGGGCTGTGTCGAGGGAAATTTTCCCTTGGTCGGCCATTTTGTTCAGAACAAGATTGCGGGCTTGTAGGGCCCTTGCGGGGTGGCGGCATGGATCATGGCCATTGGGAGACGGCAGTAAACCCACCAGGAGTGCCGCTTGGTCGAGGCGAAGTGTTGCAGCTGAGGTGTCGAAATAGGCCTGGGCAGCATCCTCAAAGCCATAGCCCACGCCGAGATAAACGCGATTGAGATAGCTCAACAACAGGTCTGATTTGCTGAACTGGGTTTCCAGCTGAAGGGCAACGAGTAACTCCCTCCATTTCCGTTCCAGGGTGTCTCCTTGTCCCACTTGATCGGGATAGAGGCTTCGAGCGAGTTGCTGCGTGAGACTGCTGCCTCCCTCCAGCACCTCCCGTCCCTGCACATTCGTGACCAGGGCGCGCAGGGTTCCGATCGCGTCAATGCCAGGGTGCCACCAGAAACGACTGTCCTCACTGGCAATGACGGCACTGATCAGTTTTGGGGAGAAGGCATCCAGGCGTTGCAACTCGTTGTGCCGCTCGGAATCCAGTGAACTGATCGGCAAATCGTCTCGGTCGTAAAGAGCGATTGGCCCTTGCACCCGTGCCAAACGACCCCGCACGGGCACGCTGAGATTGGCAACCACTAGTAGACCTGAGCCCGCTGTCAGCGCTGCGGCGATCACAAGGCCAATCCGATGTGCCCATTTCTGCTGGTCTCGATCCGACGAATGTCTGAAGTTCAGCTGAGGTGCATCGGGCTCTGAGGCTGGAGCCAGTGCGATGTGATCTCCGTCGCGGAGTTCGAGTTCTTGAATCCGTTTTCCCTGCCACCACAAGCCATTGGTTGATTGTTCGTCGATCAGTAACCAGCGCCGACCACGACGGACCAATCGTGCGTGAAACCTGCTGATCGCTGGATGAATGAGAAGGATGTCAGCGTTTTTATCGCGCCCCAGCCGGTAACTCTCGCCGTGGAGTTCGATGCTTCGTTCGCGCTGATTCAGCTGTTGAATCAGCAATGTGGGATTAACCATGCTCCCCGTCATGGCGGTTGAGCCAGAGATCCAAGACGAAACACAGCACCGCAAGATTGATCGCGATATCAGCGCCGTTGAAGATCGGGAAGTTGATCGGCACGAGCGCGAGAAAGTCCACCACGTAGCCAAGGCGCCAGCGGTCTAAGCCATTGCCAAGCGTTCCGCCCAACAGGCATGCCGTCGCTAGGCCTTGCCAAAGAGGTATCGCACGTTGTCGCCCAATCCAGACCAAGATCCCCAAACTCACCAATAGGCTGAGCAGGCCTAGGAATTCTGTCGATCCGCTGAACAGGCTGAAGGCAGCACCACTGTTGTGAACCAGTTGCAGAGAGAGGATCCCAGGGATGGCGGGAATCGATTTGCCATCAACCAAGATCGCCGAGAGTCCGGCCTTACTCAGCTGATCGATCAGCACGATGGCTGCAGCAATCGACAAGGTTGTGGATCGTTGCAGCACTCTGCTCATGATTCAACGATTAGAAGGCGACGCAAAATCACAGCGAGTAAGCCCGATGCGATGCAAAGGAAAATTTGAGCCGGAAGTGGGTTGATTGAGTACTGCATGATCAGGCTCAACACCGGTGAACTCCACCGTCCGAATAGCGCACCCAATCCGAGGTTGAGAAGGCCACACAACTGCAAAACCAAGAGACCAGCTCCAGCAGCGAAGCACTGCTTTCGTAGGTCCTGCATTCCCGTTTGATGCGCCAATCGGCCGGTCAACCAGGCTGCTGGAACAAAGCCCGCCAAGTATCCAAAGCCAGGCTCAAGCAGGTAATTCAACCCACCACCGCCGTGGAACACCGGGAGGTTGATGAAGCCCATGCTCAAGTAGGCCACCGCCGCAATGACGCCAGCGCGTGGGCCACTGACCATGGCGCAGACCAACAATGCGGAGACTTGCCAGGTTGCGGGGAGATCAACAACCGCGAGCTGCGGAGTTGGTAGGAGCAGTGCCGCAGGCACAAGGCTGCCAATCAAAATGGCCATCAGCCCAGCCAGGGCACCGCTCCAAATAGCGAGAGCCCTCACGTTCCACAAACAACTGGGGCCATCCTGCTCGAGAATGAACGTCCTGCCTAGAGATCATGACGGCCTCCATTGGTGACAGGTTGCGACTGAAGCAACAACTTCCTTATCTGAAGACCGCCGATCCCATGCCGATGTTGCGTCCATCGGACCTTGTCAGCCTGGATGAAGTGGGGGAAGTCGTTGCGCTACATCCGCTCGACACCGTCGCTGTTCGGTTTCGCCGCGGCACCTATTTAATCTCCCTCGATCAACTCGAGGCTGCTGCCATAGGTGATGACGCTCAAGATGATGTCGATGACTCAGTGGAGTGATCGCGTTATGGATGTCGTTTAGCCCAAACCCGCTCCAGAGTCTCTAATGATTCGGGCGGACCACAGAGGCTGAGCTGGGGTTTCTGGAACCAGCGTTGGCAGGTCTCTTGGATGCGATCAACCGTGATTGATGCAATGGCTTCCATACAGCTCTGGTCATGGTCATCGCGCAGTCCCATGGCGCGAAGTTGAACCCTCCGCTCAGCGCGTTGAGAGCAGGTTTGCCGTGCCTGGGCCAACTGACCGATGAACTTGGCGCGCGCAAGGGTTAGATCGGCTTGACTCAGAGTGGTTTGGCAGAGCTCGTCCCAGCTTTGAAGAAGGAGTTGCAGGCTGAGTTCAGCCCGTTCCATCCCAGTAGCAGCCAGAAGCACAAAGGGGGCTGGTCCCATCAATTGTGGATAGTGCACTGCAACTTCGTAGGCAACACCGTGTTCCTCCCGAAGCCGTCGAAACAGAAGGCTCGACATCCCAACCCCGAGATGACATTGGAGCAAGCGCAACACCAGATCATCGGGATGTCCGTGGGGGACCGTTGCTTGTCCAAGCATCAGAACCACCTGTTCTGTGTCCATCGATTCAAGATGAATCCTTTCGCCTGCAGGCGTTCCGTAATTAAGACGACCAGCGTTCCATTCAGCCGATGCTTGTGGCCAGCCACGGAAACCATCCATGGCACGAATGCGGTGCTCGATGTCTGCGGGTAGGCAGCCCGCCAGGCTCAAAACGCTTCGCCCGCTTGGGAGTTGCTGGGCCAGGGGCAGAATCTGCTGGCGTTCGATGTTTTGGAGGTCCTGTTCCACTCCCATCGGATCATGGCCATAGCCGCCGTCGTTAAAGGCGAGTCCACGCCATGCGACGGCTGCCATGTGAAATGGGTCCTCCCGCTGCCGCTGCAACATCTGCAGGGTGAGGTTTTTTTCGAGGGCGACTTGGTCCGGTGCGAGATGCGGTTCTAGAACCATCCACCCCAATAACGGAAGAAGCTGCTCCGCATCCTCCAGGGTGCTGCGAAGACTCAGTAGCAACCCATCCTCTTGCGCATCGCAGCGCAGCCCTGCTCCACATCCCTCGACAACATCGGCGAGTTCCTTTGGGTTGTAGGGGCCGCAGCCCCGGCTCAGGAGCGACGCCAATAAGTCGTGGGCACCGCGCTGATCTCTGGCATCGCAAGCACTGCCAAATGGCAGCCAAAGCTTTGCGGCCATCACGCCCGGTGACGCGAGAGGTTCGACCAAAATATCCAGTGCTGAACTCACTGGTTGGCTCCAGGGCGAGCAATCAACACACAGGCCTTTTCAGGCAGTAGCGCAGGGAATAGTTCGGTCTGCAGTCGTTCGGCACTCCATTGGCTCAGATGGTTTAAGGGAGATAACAGGTCTTGGTTGCGATTCCAGAGCACGTGGCTAGCACAAAGACCGGTCACATGTCCGACAGATTCCAACGAGTAGCGGAGGCTATTGCTCACAAGCTGGTACCCACGCCGTAACTCTTGTTCTGAGACGGCTTCGTCTGCCACTTGATGCAGCACTGCATTGATCTCTTGTTCAACTGCGGGCAATGCATCTTCTGGGCAGATCACTTCGAGGGTGATGAGGCTCCCCTCCTCCAAGGCGGTGAGGTCCATCGAGATGCTTTCAACCAATTGAAGCTCCTCCCGTAAACGCTCCACCAGACGACTTCTTCTTCCCTCACCTAACAGTGTTGTCGCGAGATCTGCTCCCATAACTGCGTCCTGGTTGTGGGCAGGCGCTGTTGTCCAAAGCATCAAAATTCGCGCCGACTCCAAGCGGTCGACCCGTTGCGTGTGGCGGCCGGCGTGAAGCATTAACGGCAAGGGTTGATGCGAGCTGGGCTTGTTTCGATCTCCTGGTAGGTCCGCCAAGGCCGATGCTGCGATGGCTGGTTTGAGCGTTTCTGGGGCAGGGCCAGCCAGGGCCAGGGTGCAATTCGGCCCGAGGTAACGCCGTTGGTGAAACCGCCGCATCAGGCTGGGCTCCATGGCGTTGAGCGTTGCAACCCTGCCGAGAATGGGTCGGCCGTAGGCATGGTCTCCGCAACCCAAGCTCAAGATGCTTTGCAGCACTTGCTCGGTGGGTTGGTCGGCATATTGGGCAATCTCTTCGAGCACCACATCTCTCTCTGTGGAAAAGCCCTGGGGGTCGAGGGCCGGTTGCAGCACAAGTTCAAGCAGTAAATCCAAAGCCTCGGCTGCTCGATCTGGTGGGATCAAAACGTGAAAGTGCACGTCGTCGAATCCAGTGGCTGCATTGCTGCTGCCTCCAAGCGCTTCGATGGCTTCATCGAAGGCCCCAGCGGCTAAGCGATGACTTCCCTTGAACACCATGTGTTCAAGAAAATGTGCGATGCCTTCCTCACCAGGCTGCTCACTACTGCTGCCGGCTTGGCACCAAAAATCAAGGCAGGTGAGCGGTGCATCGGGCATTGCTGCCGCCACGCAACGGGTGCCGTTGGGCAAAGTCCAGTTGTCCAACTTGGGACCGAAGAACGAACGGTTCAGAACTGCGTGGCAAAGTTCTATTCTGTGCCTGCCGGCCTTGATGCAGCCTCAGTCGAAGGATCCCTGTCAGGAACTGCATCCTCTGGTGTCGACGCTCGCAGCGTCCATCCGTTCGTCTTGGCAAAAACTTCCAGAACTTGCACCGTTATGCACCGCTGAGGACCTCAAGGCGATTCATGGAGAACTCGACGGTGAAACGCTTTTTATTGGCAACGAGCTGTATCAGTGCCGAGGTTTTCGCAAAATTCACCTGGAAATAGCAAGACTCGGCAACGGCTTGCAGATTCTTCACTGCGTTTGGTTCCCTGATCCTCGATACGACCTACCGATTTTTGGGGCCGATATCGTTGCGGGCCCTGCGGGAATATCGGCGGCGATTGTTGACCTATCGCCGACATCGGGCGAGTTACCTGATCCAGTGTTTGAAGGCCTTGAGGCGATTGAAAGGCCAGCATTTCGTCAGGTGCGAGACCTGCCTGGATGGGGGACAATTTTTTCAAGAAAGGTGTGTTTCATTCGGCCAGATGGAGCCGACGAAGAGGCTCTTTTTAATCAGGTCGTCACCGACTATCTCGAGGTTCTTTCCGATTGCGCCTCGCGCGCAATACCCGAATCACCAACAACCGTTTCTACGATCAACCGGTATGAAGGCCAACTGAATTACTGCCTTCAACAGAAGCGCAACGACAAAACCCGCCGGGTGCTCGAGAAAGCGTTCGATCCAGAGTGGGCCGATCGGTATATCGAGCTTCTGTTGTTTGATAACCCGCCAACTCCTTAATGCCGAAGATTCCTCGTCCTCTGATCGCAGCTACTGCAGTCGTTGTTGCGGCTGGCGGTTGGTTGGTATTGCGTCCAAAGCCCTCACAGCTTCAAAGCTCGCCAGTTGTGCCGGAACAGGCGTCACCAGTCAAAGCGGAAGCGGTGGCGGCCCTTGGTCAACTGATGCCCGCCGGCGATATTCGTAGTCTTGCTGCACCTACCGCAGGAATTGCGGGGACGCCTCGGATCGCAGCCCTGCATGTGAAAGAAGGTGCGCTGATTCAACGCGGCGAGGTGTTGGCCACCTTTGATCACCGCCAGGGGCTCTTGGCCGATCTCGAAGAAATCAACGCCAAATTACGAAGCCTTGAGCAGCAAATTGCTCTGCAAACGGTTGAGGTCAGTCGGTTTCAAAAAGCGGCTGAGTGGGGGGCTGCTGAACGTGTGTTGGTGGACAACAAACGGGAAGAACTGATTCGGATGCAGGGCCAGCGCTCAGAGGCTTTGGCCAGCCGAAAGGGTTTGCAAACAGATCTTGCTTTGAGCCAACTCATCTCACCCATCGATGGCTTGGTTCTTGAAATTCATTCCCGTGAGGGAGAACGCCCAGGCAGTGATGGCGTGATGGACGTTGGGGCAAGTCAAAAGATGGAAGCAAAAATCGAGGTTTATGAGTCGGATGTTGCGAGAATCCGGCTTGGCCAGATCGTGCGTTTAACAAGTGAGAACGGTGGCTTTAAAGGCAATCTGAATGGACAAGTGATTCGGATTAGCCCCCAGGTTGAGCAGCGCGCTGTGCTGTCGACTGACCCCACCGGCGATGCGGATGCCCGGGTGGTGCAAGTGGACGTTGCCTTGGATCCCGCCGATGCCAAAAAGGTCATGCGCTTGGCTGGTTTGAAAGTGATTGCCCGTTTCCAGGCGAACTCATGACTTCGCCATGGCAGGGACGTCGAATTCCACTCTCTTGGATGTTGCTCACCCGACAACCAGTGCGGTTGTTCGTGGCTCTTGCTGGCATCAGTTTCGCCGGAATCCTGATGTTCATGCAGCTCGGTTTTCGTGATGGCTTATTTGATGCAAGCGTCACGGTTCATCGGCTCTTTGATGCCGACTTGGTGCTGATCAGTCCCCGTTCAGCCAGTTCGGTGCGGATGGCGGGATTTCCCCGTCGGCGCCTCATTCAAACCTTGGCTGATCCATCGGTTGAAGGAGTCACCCCCGTCCATTGGGGTTTGATGTTGTGGCGCAATCCTGAAACCCGTCGCAATCGGGCCATCCTGGCGCTGGGCTTCAATCCTGATGATCCGTTCTTTTTAGACCCTGGACTAGCAGAACAAACCGGGGTTTTGAAGCAGAAAGGCCGAATTTTGTTCGATCGGTTGTCGCGTCCTGAATTTGGTCCGATTGCCGACTGGTACAACGACGGAAAGGTGGTGGAAACAGAAATAGCCGGCAATCGGGTCCGAGTTGAAGGGTTGGTGAGCTTGGGCACCAGTTTTGGAGCCGATGGCAATTTGCTCACGAGTACCGAAACATTTTTGGATTTGATGCCTCAGAAATCCCCTGGTGGGATTGAGGTTGGCTTGATTCGGTTGCAGCCTGGAACCGATCCCGACCTCGCTGTTGAGCGTCTTCAACAGCGATTACCCGACGACGTGACGGTGTTGACGAAACAAGGTTTTATTGATTTCGAGCAGAACTACTGGAAAAGCAGCACCTCCATTGGCTTCATTTTCACCCTCGGGGCTGCCATGGGCTTCGTGGTGGGTTGCGTGATTGTGTATCAGGTGCTGTACACCGATGTGAGTGATCATCTGCCCGAATACGCCACCTTGATGGCCATGGGTTATCGCATGAGTCACTTGCTTGGTGTTGTGATGCGAGAAGGTTTTTATCTAGCGGCGCTTGGTTATGTGCCCGCCTATCTCGCCGGACAAGGGCTGTATTGGTTCGTTCGTGACGCGACAAAACTCCCGGTGGGTATGGATCCTGCCCGTGCGATCACCGTTCTGGTGATGATTCTTGTGATGTGCATGCTGTCGTCGCTGTTGGCGATGCGCCGTTTGATCGATGCCGATCCTGCGGAGATCTTCTGACATGTCTGTTGCTCTCAACTTTGATTCGGCGCCGGCGGCGGTGTCGATTGACACCTTGAGCCATTCCTTCGGTCAGGGTTCGATGCGCCGTCAGGTCCTCGAGAACATTTCTCTGCGGATCAATCCCGGAGAGGTTGTGTTGCTAACAGGACCCTCGGGATGTGGCAAAACAACCCTGCTCACCTTGATTGGTGCTTTACGCACGGTGCAACAGGGGTCGGTGAATGTGCTCGGTCAACGATTAGACGGCGCCGGACGTCGCAGCCGCCAACAAGTGCGCCGTCGCATTGGCATGATTTTCCAGGGCCACAACCTGTTGCGGTGCCTTACGGCAGAACAGAACGTGCAAATGGGTGCGGACCTGTTGCCAGATCTCACCTATCGGGCGCGAAGGAACGAAGCCCGTACCTGGCTAAGGGCGGTTGGTTTGGATGATCAGCAAATGGGTCAGTTGCCCCATGATTTGTCCGGCGGTCAAAAACAACGTGTAGCGATTGCCCGTGCCCTCGCCGCCCATCCACGTTTGCTTTTGGCTGATGAACCCACCGCAGCATTGGACAGCAGAACCGGACGAGAAGTGGTGGATCTGCTCAAGAAACTGGCTCGGGAGCAAGCGTGTGCAGTGTTGATGGTGACCCATGATCCGCGCATTCTGGATGTGGCCGACCGACTTCTCGAAATGGAAGATGGCTGTTTATTGCCTGCTGTTCAGTAAGATGGTTGAAATTGAAAGTGACATCAACGGATGGCCAAGCGCAGAAACCTGAAGAAAGAGAAACAGGAGCGCAACCGCGCTTATGCGCGCAAGTTCAAAAAGCGCAAGATGCGTAACGACGGCCGTGGCGAAGGTGCAGGTAACGGCGTTACAGGTACTGCGAACAACGGCGGCGCCGCCGATTGATCGGTTCCATGGGTCGTTCACGATCAAATTTGAAAAAGGGGGTCTTCGGACCCCTTTTTTTGTGTCCGTAGGCTGGTGGTCTTGTTGCTTCGGCTGTCGCGATGTTCGTAAGCGTCGTTATTCCGACCTACAACCGCAGGCCGATTCTCGAGAAGTGTCTCGATGCATTGGAGCGGCAGCGCGTAGCGGGCCCCCTTGATCAGTACGAGGTGGTCGTCGTCGATGACGGATCCACCGATGGCACCCCCGCCTGGCTACGCGGGCACGTGGATCGTTTCCCCCATGTTCGGTTGGTGGAACAGCAGCACGGTGGTCCTGCGGAAGGGCGTAATCGAGGCGTGGATCACGCCAAGGGTGATGTGATCGTCTTTATCGATAGTGATCTGGTGGTAACAGAGTCGTTTTTGGCCTGTCATGCCAAAGCCTTGCAACGGAGTTGGGATCAGCGTGGCAATCGGCTTTGCTTCACCTACGGGGCTGTGGTGAACACAGCGAATTTTGAAGACCCCACATCAGAACGCCACAAGCTTCGAGATCTCTCATGGGCCTACTTCGCGACAGGCAATGTGGCGATCGACCGTGGAGTTTTGGAGCGCTCAGGCTTGTTTGATTGTTCGTTTCGTTTGTACGGATGGGAAGACCTGGAATTGGGGGAACGTCTACGGCGGATGGGGGTTGGCTTGATCAAATGTCCAGAGGCTGTTGGGTATCACTGGCATCCAGCGCTCACGCTTGATCAGATTCCCAATTTGATTCGTGTAGAGGGTGAACGGGCTCGGATGGGACTTGTCTTCTTTCGGAAGCACCCCACCCGTCGTGTGCGCTTCATCATTCAGTTCACTTGGTTGCATCGACTGCTCTGGGAGGTTTTAACGCTTGGGGGTTTGGTGAATCAGCACAGTCTTCGACCGACGCTGCGTTGGTTGATTCACAACGGTTATCCGGGCACAGCGATGGAGCTGCTGCGTCTTCCTTTGAACAGGATTGGCGTGCGTACTCTTTTTCAAGTGGCAGAGGCGGAAGGACTGCACTGAAAGCAATCGATTTGGTACCGTCAGAGGGTCCCCTATTCCGCACACTTGCCCGTTTCGGGTGTACTTGAACGGTTTTTCGGCCCTGGTCGTGATTGTTCAGTCCCTGGCAGGTGGAGGCGAACCCGAAACCCTTAAACCATGGCTGTTGTCACTCTCTCCGAAATGATGGAGGCGGGTGCCCACTTTGGGCACCAAACCCGTCGTTGGAA
>ERZ802819.340-NODE-340-length-31498-cov-16.4029_pt1 | contig 31498 bp, 26 predicted proteins | sample MGYA00345647_ERZ802819 | MGnify/ENA primary metagenome ERZ802819 (study PRJEB30503, sample SAMEA104212355) | marine metagenome | biome: Westerlies Biome; feature: [SRF] surface water layer (ENVO:00010504) within the epipelagic zone...; material: water...
GCATTTTTAAAAGCTGAATATGATGACCGGCTGGCGCGGCTGCGCGCTGCCATGCAGGCGCGCGGCCTTGATGCGCTGGTGATCGGCGATCCGGCGAATATCAACTGGCTGACGGGTTATGATGCCTGGTCGTTCTATACGCCGCAGATGATGTTTGTGGATTTAGAGGACGGGCCGTTCTGGATGGGGCGTGAAATGGATGCCGGCGCGGCCAAATTCACCAGCTATCTGAGCGCCGCGCAAATTGTCGCCTATCCTGAATCGCTGGTGCAGCGTGCGGATACCCATCCGTCAGTATTTTTGGCCGACTGGATTCGCCAGCACGGTTTTGCCACCGCGCATATTGGCTATGAAAGCGATGTGTATTATCTGTCACCACGCGCATTATCCGCATTGCAAGCCGGCTTGCCCGATGCCACATGGCACGATGCCGATTTGCTGGTCAATTGGGTGCGTCTGGTGAAAAGCGATGCGGAAATCACCATGCTGCAAGCGGCGGCGAAAATTGCTGAACTGGCGATGCAGACAGCCTTTGATGGCGCCCGCCCCGGGGTGCGCCAATGCGATCTGATGGCGGATATTGTTGCCGCGCAAATTCGCGGCACGGAAGAATTCGGCGGCGATATGACGGCGATACATCCGCTGATTCTGGCTGGTGAGGCAGCGGCAACAGCCCATCCAATGTGGACTGACGCGGTGCTGGAAGATGGCCAGACAATCGCCTTTGAACTGGGCGGCTGCCGCAAACGCTATAATGCGGGTCTGGCGCGCACCCTGCATTTGGGCAGCCCACCGCAAAAATTACAGGACACGGCGAAAGCTGTTGAAGAAGGCATGCAGGCGGTGATGGATAGCCTCTATGCCGGCGCCATTTGCGGTGATGTTCATGCCGCCTGGCAGCGTGTGCTTGACCGCTATGGTCTGGAAAAGAAAAGCCGCATCGGCTATTCAATCGGTGTTGCCTATGCGCCTGACTGGGGTGAACATACGCTCAGCTTCCGGCCGCATGAAACCGTGGCGGTGCCGGAAAATGCGGTGGTGCATATCATCCTTGGCATGTGGATGGATGGCTGGGGCATGGAGCTCAGCGAAACCCTGCATGTGCGGCAACATGATTGCCGGCGGCTGGCGGATTTTCCCCAGCATGTCCATCTGGTGCCCTGATGCGTGATCTGCAAGCCACCGCCGAAGCGCTGCTGGCAGATCTGGTCGGGTTTCCATCGGTGACAGGGACGCCAAATGGAGCCATTGTCGGCTATATCAAAGACTATCTGAAAAAGCTCAATATTCCGGTGCGTATCGACGCGCATGAAGATGGTGAGAGGTTTAACCTTTTTGCTACTATTGGCCCGCAAATTGATGGCGGCATTGTGCTGTCCGGGCATACCGATGTGGTGCCGGCAAACAGCGCTGGCTGGACCGCTGATCCCTTCACGCTGCGTAAACAGGACGGTCGGCTATATGGGCGCGGCGCGGTCGATATGAAAGGGTTTTTGGCCATAGCGCTGGCGCTGGCCCCGCTCTTTAAACAGGCGGAAGACGAACTGCGGCTGCCGTTGCATTACGCCTTTACCTTTGATGAAGAGGTGGGCAGTTTCGGTGCCGCGCAGATGCCGGCTTTTTTGCAGAAACACCAGATTAAACCGGCCATTGCAATCATTGGTGAACCCACCGGCATGCGGCCCTTTATCGGGCATAAAGGCGGGCTTGAACTGATTGCCGAACTGCATGGCACTGCCGGCCATGCATCCGATCCGCGCGGCACGGTGAATAGCATCTATTATGCGGCGCGGCTGATCCGTTTTATCGAGGAAAAAGCCAAGTCGCTGGCAGCCCGGCCCAATGCGCAATCGCCGTTTGACCCGCCCTATAGCACCTTGTCAGTTGGCCGGATTGAGGGCGGTGAGGCGCGGAATATTATCCCGAATAGCTGTCGTTTCCTGTGGGAAATCAGGCCGCTGCCAGATGATGATGCGCATGCTATTCTGGCCGAGATTCAGCATTATGTTGATCAGCATTTACTGCCGGAAATGAAAGCCATTCACGCCGATGCCAGAATTGAGCTGATTATTGACTCCTGGTGTCCGGGCATGCAGGCGCGGCCGGATTCGGCGGCGGCGGCACTGGTGGCGCGGCTCTGGACAAACGCCGCGCCGCAGGTTGTGTCATTTGGAACAGATGGCGGACATTTTCAATCTGCCGGCATTGAAACCATTGTTTTCGGGCCGGGGGGAATGACCGAAATGCATCAGCCTGATGAATTCATCAGCTGTGCGGCGATTGCCGAAGGGCTGCAGTTTTTAACCGCCTTGCATGGGTATATGGTCAGTGACCAATAGATCCGGGCGCGGCGGCTGGCGCAGGAGACGCGCATGCAGTTAAAGCATCTGCTGATTGCGCTGCTGGTGCCGCTGACATGGGGGTTTGGTTTTACCTTTGCAAAATCCGGCCTTGGGCATTTTCCGCCGCTGTTGCTGATGGGCATGCGCTTTGTTCTGGCGGCGTTGGTTCTGGTGTGGTTTGTGCCGATACCGCGTGGCTATTTATGGACGATGTGCTGGATTTCATTCATCGCAGCGACCTTGCAATATGGGCTGACATTTTCCGGTCTGGCGCTGATGCAGGCAACGCCGGCGGTGCTGCTGGTGCAAAGTGAGGTCATTTTTGGCGTGATCATTGCCGCGGTGGTTTTGGGCGAAACCCCCAATCTGCGGCAATTTCTGGGTATGGTGATTGCGCTGGTCGGCATTCTTGTCATTCTGGGGGCGCCGGCATTAGATGGACAGATGCTTGGCGTCACGCTGGTCTTGCTTGGCGGGCTTGTCTGGGCATTTGGACAGGTCTTAATCAGGCGACTGGATGGTGCCTTGGGCGGGTTTCAACTCACCGCATGGCTGGGTGTGATGGCCGGGCCACAGATGCTGTTGGCGTCCTTGTTGCTGGATGGCAATCCACTGCCAGCGATTGCCGCAGCGCCAGTTTCGGCGTGGTTAACGGTTTTATATCTGGGGCTGGTAATGACGGTGATTGGCTATTCAGCCTGGTATTATGTTTTGGCCCGCTATCCGGTGCCGGTTGTCATGCCATTGTTACTTTTGTTGCCGGTTGCGGCTATTCTGGGCGCTGTAAGCTGGCTGGGTGAGGTGCCTGATAGCATGGTGCTGGTTGGCGGGGCGGTGGTGATTGCCGGGGTGGCTATGGTCATTATCGAACCGGCGCAGCTTCTGGCAAGCTGGCGCAAAAAGAACACCGGCTAGTCGCTGACAAGCCGGTGCCCTCCCCCGTAGAATAAGCGCTATCAGGCGCCGGTAAAGGCTTGCAGGCCGGTTTGTGCGCGGCCCAAAATCAGCGCATGCACGTCATGTGTGCCTTCATAGGTATTGACGGTTTCCAGATTCATCAGATGCCGCATGACATGATAATCTTCAGAAATACCGTTACCGCCATGCATATCGCGTGACAATCTGGCGATATGCAGCGCCTTGCCACAGTTATTGCGCTTGATGATCGAAATATTTTCTGGCGGGCAATTGCCCTCATCAAGCAGGCGTCCAACCCGCAGCGCAGCCTGCAGACCAAGTGTGATTTCAGTTTGCATATCGGCAAGCTTGAGCTGGATCAGCTGATTGGCCGCCAGCGGACGGTTGAATTGCTTGCGGTCGAGGGTATATTGCCGCGCCGCGTGCCAGCAAAATTCAGACGCGCCCATCACCCCCCAGGCAATGCCATAACGGGCTTTATTGAGGCATGAAAACGGCCCTTTTAAGCCACTGACATGTGGTAATAGATTCGCCGCCGGCACAAATGCATTATCCATCTGGATAGATCCGGTGATCGACGCCCGCAGGGACAGCTTGCCCTCAATTTTCGGCGTCGTGAAACCGCTTCCGGCAGACTCGCGTTCGACGATAAATCCACGGATAACACCGTCAAGCTTGGCCCAGACAACGGCGATATCGGCATAAGGCGCATTCGAAATCCAGGTTTTTGCCCCCGACAGATGATAGCCGCCATCAACGGGCACTGCCTTGGTCACCATGCCGCCCGGGTCTGATCCAAAATCAGGTTCGGTCAAACCAAAACAGCCAACAAGCTCGGCGGTTGCCAGCTTTGGTAAAAATTTCGCCTTTTGCTCATCACTGCCAAAGCTGTAAATCGGATGCATCACAAGCGATGACTGAACCGACATGGCTGACCGATAGCCCGAATCGATTCGCTCGATTTCGCGGGCGGCCACACCGTAAGCCACATGGCCAAGACCGGCACCGCCAAATTCCTCGGGAATGGTCGGGCCAAGCAAACCCAACTGACCCATTTCTTTCATCACTGCCGGATCAAAGGATTCTTCGCGGAAATCCTGAATAACCCGCGGCAACAACACGTCATTAGCAAAGGCGCTGGCGGCTTCGCGCACCATGCGCTCTTCATCTGTCAGTTGCGCATCCAGAAAGAACGGATCGTCCCATTGAAATTGTGGTTTTGAATCAGCCATCTGATCATCCTCTACACGAAAAAACATATCTGGCCGGAGCCTAGCGCATTTTGTCTGGTTTTTACATGTCTGCACGGTATTTTTTGCTGTGACATTTCATCGCCAGAACAGATCGCCAGCGGCGGTCATGCCGGGCGGTGCTTGTGTTTTAAGATTATTGCCAGTAAGTAAAGGCAATTCGTTGCTCTGCCGGTTTTATCAGGATGGTGTTATATGTCACAGAATCTGATCATTGCCCCGTCGATTTTGGCGGCTGATTTTAGCTGTATCGGTGATGAGGTCAGGGCAGTGGATGCTGCTGGTGCCGACTGGATTCATCTCGATGTGATGGATGGTCATTTTGTGCCAAATCTGACATTTGGCCCGCCTTTGATCAAATCCCTGCGCGGCCACAGCGACAAGCCCTTTGATGCCCATCTTATGGTATCAAACCCGGATGCCTTGCTCGCCGATTATGCCGCTGCCGGGGCAGACCGGATCACCGTTCATGCCGAAGCCTGTCCCCATCTTGACCGCAGTCTGGCACGGATTCGTGAATTGGGATGCAAGGCCGGGGTGGCGGTGAACCCGCATAGCGGGGTGGATGATCTTGTGCATGTGCTTGACCGGCTGGATTTGATTTTGGTGATGACGGTGAATCCGGGGTTTGGCGGACAGGATTTTATCGCCGCGATGACCGATAAAATTGCCCGGGTTAAAGCGCTGATCGGGTCGCGCGCCATCGATATTCAGGTGGATGGCGGCATCACCGCTGCCACGACGCCTGCGGTGACCGCTGCTGGTGCCAATGTGCTGGTCGCCGGGTCGGCCATTTTCAAAGGCGATAATACAGCGGCTTATGCGGCCAATATTGCGGCTATCCACAGTGCCAGTGCGCTGTGATTTTTTATTCACTTTGCTGATCATATGACGGGGCGCAGATGGGATTGCTGATCGACGGTGTCTGGTCGGACAAATGGTATGACACCGCCAAAACAGATGGGCGGTTTGTGCGGGAAAATGCCGGCTTTCGGCATTGGGTGACGGCTGATGGCGCGGCCGGGCCAAGCGGTGATGCCGGGTTCGCCGCGGAAAGCGGGCGCTATCATTTATATGTGTCGCATGCCTGCCCCTGGGCGCATCGCACGATTATTTTCCGTCATCTCAAACAGCTCACTGATCATATTTCAGTATCAGTGGTGCATCCGCTAATGCTCGATCAAGGCTGGAGCTTTGATAGTGACGACCATGCCACGGGCGACCATCTTTATGGCAAAAAATTTCTGCATGAGGTCTATAGATATGGCCACCCACAGGCCAGTGGGCGGGTAACGGTGCCGGTGTTGTGGGACAAGCATAAGGCGTGCATTGTGTCGAATGAATCGGCCGAGATTATTCGCATGTTCAATGCGGCTTTTAATGCGCTGACAGGCAATCATGATGATTATTGGCCAGAACCGTTGCGCGATGAGATTGAAAGCGTCAATCAGGATATTTACGACAATATCAATAACGGTGTTTACAAAGCCGGCTTTGCCACCAGCGCCGCTGCCTATGAAGATGCGGTGCGCGCCGTGTTTGCCGCACTTGACCGGATGGAATCGCGGCTGCAACAAGGCCGCTATCTGATGGGATCACAACTGACCGAGGCGGATTGGCGCTTTTTCACCACATTGGTAAGGTTTGACCCGGTCTATGTCGGACATTTCAAATGCAATCTGCGGCGCATTGCGGATTATCCGGCGTTAACCGGTTACCTGCGCGATCTGTATCAGACCCCGGGCATTGCCGAAACCGTGGTGATGGATCACATCAAACAGCATTATTATCAGAGCCACCGGCAGATCAACCCGACTGCCATTGTGCCGCTCGGGCCGGTGCTTGATTACCATGCCCCGCATGGGCGCGGCCAGTCCGGCTAATTATTTCGGGCTAATTAGCTTGAGCTAATTATCTTGGTCTAATTATTTTGGGCTGGCGGTTTTTTGCGCGGGTTGCTGCCGAGATGTTGTTCGCCGCGTTCAGCTGCCAGCCGTATCTGTTTTTGCCGCTCGGCGAAACGTGCGGCGCGTTGCGGGCTGACGCTGGGCTTGCAATGCGGACAGCTGACACCATCCAGATAATCATCGCTTTGCATATCGGCATCGCTAAGTGGCATACGGCAGGCATGACACATGTGATAGCTGCCTTGCCGCAATTTGTGATCAACCGCGACGCGCCCGTCAAAAACAAAACATTCGCCTTGCCATTTGCTCTGCTCTGCGGGCACCTCTTCGAAATATTTTAAAATGCCACCTTTCAGGTGATATACCTCGTCAAACCCATAGGTCTGCATCAGCGCTGTGGCCTTTTCACAGCGAATGCCACCGGTGCAATACATCGCCAGCTTTTTCGGACGTTCGGCCGCAGGTTGTTTGGCCAGCTCTGCCGCCCAATTTGGGAAATCACGAAAATTGGTGGTGTTCGGATCGACCGCGCCATCAAACATGCCAATCGCGGTTTCATATGTGTTGCGTGTATCGATCAGCATCACATCCGGGTCGCTTATCAGCGCGTTCCAGTCAGCTGGCTCAACATAGGTGCCGGTGGCTTTGGCAGGCTGAATATCGGGACAGCCCATGGTGACAATTTCCCGCTTTAACCGCACCTTCATCCGCAAAAATGGCTGCGTATCGCTGGCCGAAAATTTCAGCGACATGCCGTCAAACCGGCTGTCTGTCTGCAGCCATTCCAGCACTTGTTCCATTGCCGGCACTGGCGCGGCGATGGTGCCGTTGATGCCCTCATGCGCCAGCAAGATGGTGCCCGCTACGCCAGCCTGATCACAGCGGGCCTGTAACTGTGCGCGCAGATCCGGCGCATCATCCAGCTGCACGAATTTATACAGCGCGGCGACGACAAATGTGACGTCATTGCTGCGCCGCGCCAGCATCTGATGCATCATCTCTCGATAGTCTGACATTGGCTGTCGATATCCTGTTTAGGGCTATTTTGGGGCAATTTAGCACCCCGCTCGATGAAAACCAAGATGTTGAAATTGGCGGCGGTGCCTGGCAGCAAAATTTCTGGACGGGCGGGCCTAGTTGGCGGGTTTTGCTGATGATCTGGCAAGATGCGGATCACCAGCCCATACATCAGCCAGCCAGCTTTGCAAAAACCCCGGGCCAGCCACGCTGATCAGCATATTGCGCAAGCGTCCGCGAGCCCCGCCAAACGCCATCACCTTGCCGCTGATATCGGCTTTGCGAACGACCGCAGATACCGCCATGGTGCGATTGCGTGCATAGATGGCGAGGGCATTGTCAATGTCGCTGCTGTGGCAAAGGGCGTATTGCAGACTGGCTGCATCCTGCAGCGCCTGACCAGCGCCCTGCGCCAGATGCGGCGGCATAATATGGGCAGCGTCACCAGCCAGCGCGACCCGGCCGCGCCGCCAGCATACCGGGCTGCCAGCCGGGGGAAGCGATGTTTTTGTCCATTGAAACTGGCTGCTGGCAAGCTGTTCCAGCATTGGATCGGCGCGGAAAATCCGGGCTTGCCAATTACCGGCGGCCTGTCTGGCTGACAGGGTGACGGCAAAATTGATGCGCCTGCCACCGGCAATCGGGTAGTGCACAAGATGCGCCCCCTGACCAAGCCATAAATTGCTGGCTGGCTGGGCAAAAGCCGCTGGCAGATCGGCGGCATCAATGTCTGCCCGCATGGTTACCCGCATATCGCCCCGCATACTAGCCCGCATATCACCCCGGGCAGACTGATAATCTGCGCCCGGTGTGGCACCGGTGACAAAGCGCCGGCCAAAGCCGTTCATCCCGTCGGCGGCAATCAATGCAGTTGCCTGCATGCTGCGGCCATCATCGCAGACCAGCGCGACGCCGTCATCTTGCGTAACCGCCTGATTGATCAGTCTGGCATGCAATGTGATGCTGGCGCGCGCGGCAACAGCATCCTGCAACAGACGCAACATATCAGCGCGGCTGATACTGGCATATTGATGCGTCAGCGGCAGGCGCGTTAAGGTGGCACCGCTGGCAAGGTCGCGCACAATGATATGGTCAAGCCGTGTGGCGCATTGCATCGCCGCATCACCCAGACCAAGCTGGTCAAGTGCCTGCCAGCCATTCGGTGCCAGTTGAATGCCGCCGGGCGGGGCTGTTGCTGGCGCGGCCCCGCAAAGCGCCACATCATGACCGGCATTGGCGGCTGCCAAAGCGGCGCTGAGTCCGGCGATACCATGACCGCTCACCATGATTGTCATCTGTTGCGCCCCCGAAGGTGTTTAAAAACAATGTTCAATTAAAAAGCGATCACCCTACCCCATGCGCCGGGTGTGATGACCGCTGATAGGCTAGAGCGTGTCGGTCATGCGTGCAACCAGCGATGACCGGTCACGGTTACTTTGCGTCAAGCTCTGCATCTAGTGATTTGCGGAATTTATCGACAATCTCGTCAACATGTTTGCGCTCGGCGACAAAGGCCGGTGCAATAATCGCGTTATCACCAGTGAATTTGACATGCAGGCCATTCCAGAACATGGTTTTCTGCATCTGCCCACCACGGTGTCCGGCGACACCATCTGATACCAGCTCAACACCGGCCATCAGGCCAATGCCGCGGATATCGGCAACCAGTGGATGATCCTGCAAGCTCCAGACCGCGTCGAGGAAGTAATCTTCGAGTTCCGCTGCCCGGTCAAACAGACCTTCGCTTTCATAGATCTTCTGTGTGGCTATCCCGGCTGCACAGGCTGCCGGATGCGCCGAATAGGTGTAGCCATGGAAAAATTCGATCGCATTTTCCGGTGCCGCATTCGTGACGGTGTCATAGATTTCATCAGTCACCGCGACGCCGCCCATGGGAATGGCACCATTTGTCAGCGCCTTTGCCATGGTAATAATGTCAGGCTTGACGTTGAATTTCTGTGTGGCAAAAGCGGTGCCCATCCGGCCAAAACCGGTGATGACCTCGTCAAATACCAGCAATAACCCGTGCTTCGTGCAGATTTCACGGACTTTTTCCAGATAGCCAACCGGTGGCACCAATGTGCCGGTCGATCCGGCAACAGGTTCGATGAACACCGCTGCCAGGGTGCTGCCACCCAGATTTTCGGCAATGCGTTCCAGATCCATAGCCAGTTCGGCGCCGGTCTTTGGCTGGCCTTTTGAAAACCGCTGATCTTCTTGCCAGGTGTGGCGGATCAGTGAAATATTGGGCAGCGTCAGGCCGAAGGTTTCACGGTTGCGCACCATGCCGGCGAGCGATACGCCGCCCATATTCACCCCATGATAGGCGCGTTCACGGCTGATCAGACGGTTCCGCTGGGCCTGTCCGCGGGCGCGCTGATAGGCCAGAATTACCTTAATCGCCGTTTCGACTGACTCTGATCCGGAATTGGTGAAGAACACATGATTGAACTCATCTGGCAAAATCCGGCAGACGCGCTCGGCCAGTTCGAAAGAACCGGGATGGCCTAGCTGGAAATGCGGTGTGTAGTCATTGGTCAGCATCTGTTGATACACCGCCTCGGCAATTTCGCGGCGGCCATGACCAAGTGGCGTACAAAACAGGCCAGATGAACCGTCGATCACCTCGCCACCTTTATAATCCCACATATACATGCCATCCGATTTCACCACAATACGCGGGTCTTTTTTGAAGTCGCGATTGGCGGTGAATGGCATCCAATGGCTTTCTAATGAATTTACGTCATATGACATCGGCTTGTTTCCTTCAAAAATGTGACCTTTTGCGGGGTCAGTTGCCAAAATTTCCTATGGTGCCGAACCTGGGCTTGCGGCCGCAAATGCTGCCGGTGCTGGATTCTCGCACGCACAAATAAACCCTATCGAACAAATCTACCATTTTACAGCGCGCACCATCGTCGGTGACGGCTGTTTCCCCCGGTGGTTGCCGGAAGTTTATCATGACAAAAGCGACGGATCACAGCAAGCATCGCTTATAGTGCCAGTTGCGGCATTGACTGGTACCAGATAAACAGTTTCAATGGTATCCATCGGTCTGGCTTGCGGGTTTTGTGCGGGCGGCTTGTTGCTAGGGCGGCTGTAACGCGGAGAATGGTGACGATAGTGAACGAGCATTTGATCATTACATTGGACAACGCCTCCGGCATCAGCTTGCAGGCGCAAATCCGACAATCGGTTGTTGAGGCCATTTTGGGTCATTCGATTTTGCCGGGTGACAAATTGCCATCCAGCCGGGCGCTGGCCAAACAATTAAAAATATCGCGCAATACGGTGATTCTGGCCTATCAGGCGTTGGTTGATACCGGCTATTTGCGGCCGCGCGAACGCTCTGGCTATGTGGTCAGCGATGATGCGCCAATCACCCGTCTGGTTGATACGCCGGGCGACCAACCGCCGTCTGATGTGGATCGTGACAGCCCCGGTCAGCCAGAGATATTGCCGAAAGCTTTACCGGACAATGCGGCAGGTCATGTCGATTGGGATCAAAAGCTGGTGCATTCCTACAGCTATATCCGGCCGGTGCAAAAGCCGGTGAACTGGCGTGAATTTCCTTATCCCTTTGTCTATGGTCAGGTCGATGACGAATTATTTTCGCATTCGGAATGGCGCGATTGCGCACGACAGGCGCTGGGCATGCGCAATTTCTCGACGATGGCCGGTGATTTTGGCCAGCATGATGATTCGATGCTGGTCAATTATATCTGTTCGCGCAGCCTGCCACGCCGCGGCATCAAAGCCCGGCCTGAACAGATTTTGGTCACTTTGGGTGCGCAGAACGCGCTGTATCTGATCGCCCAGCTGTTGATTGACCAGCAGAAACAGGTGGTGATTGAAAACCCGTGCTATCCTGATCTGCGCGACATTTTGTTGCAGCGTACACAGCATATCACCCCGCTGGATGTTGATGCCGAAGGGCTGGTTCTGGATGAAACGGTTTTGTCGCAGACCGATGCGGTATTTATTACACCCAGCCACCAATGCCCGACCACCTATACCATGCCGGCAAGCCGCCGCCGGCAATTATTGTCGATGGCAAAGCGGCATGATTTTCTGATTGTCGAGGATGATTATGAATTCGAGATGAATTTTCTGGAATCGCCAACCCCGGCATTGAAATCGCAGGATGTTGACGGCCGTGTCATTTATGTTGGCAGCCTGTCAAAATCGGTCTTTCCGGGTCTGCGTCTTGGCTATCTGGTGGCACCGGAACATGTCATCAAGCAGGCGCGCGCCTTGCGGCATTTGATTTTGCGGCATCCGCCGGGGCATGCGCAGCGCACGCTGGCCTATTTTATGGCGCTGGGGCATTATGACGCGCAGATCCGGCGGTTGCGGCGGCATCTTGCCGAGCGCCGGCGGGTGTTGCAACAAGCGATGGATACCGAGCCGCTGTTTTCACAGGCAGCCGCGCATTTTGGCGGCACCAGTTTCTGGGTGCATGGGCCGGACTGGCTGGATGCGCGGGTGCTGGCACAGCGCGCCATGGCCGGGGGTGTGCTGATTGAGCCAGGCGATGTGTTTTTCAGCTCTGAGGCGGCGCCACTGAATTATTTTCGGCTGTCTTATTCGGCCATTTCCACCGATCGCATTGCCGAGGGTTTCAAGCGGCTTGTTAAAGCAGTTAATTCCCTAGTTTAGCTTCCACTAGTAGTCAGTGACTAACTATTAGCCCTGTGCCGTTTTGACGGATGCAAACGTTAATTTGCAAAGATCGTCTAATAGGTCTCGGTCTGAAGTGTTGTTTTCAATCAACTTTATTAGAGGGCGGATGCTATCTGGGCGATAATCAAGACCACGGCTCTTTGGTTTGAAATTTTGATTAATGTCTTTAATGAAATAAAAGGGTTCTGGTCGTAAGAGGTCGCCAATGCTGAAACCGACTATTATTCTTTGCCCGGTCTTTTCAGAGAAAAAAACTGTGTACTCTAATGTAAAAGTTTCTGGTTCGAGAACAATTTTGACGGGTTGATGCAATATGGACGCGATGGGGGCCAACAATGTTGGCATCTGCTGGAGCAGTTTCATGCCACCCATCAAACAATCATTTAGCGCACGAAGTTCTAGCTCATAAAAAGATGCATTATGATCTTGTGTATCTCCCATCAGCATCAAAGGCGAGTGAAAAGGCAAGGATGTAGAGAATTTTGACTGATCTAGATCCCGATGAAGTAGCTCTACTAAATACCAAGCCTCGGCAAAAGCAGGCGTTCTATCATCGAAATAGAAACTGTGTGGAACCTTTACACCACTTTCGCAAAAATATATTTCAAGTTCACGAATGTTCACGCCAATTTGAAACTGATTTTCAAAATAGCGCGTGCGGAAATCCTGAGAATTACCATTCCACAATAGGCTCAGATGCTGATTTTGTGGTAAGGCGCCAAGAAAGCTATTGGCACCTCTTGCAGTCCAGAATAATGCGTTGTGTGCCTCGACACATGCATCTCGAAACTGCTTTGTTGCAAATATTTTTGGGTCAGGCCGGACTGTTGATTGGCTCAAAAAGGTCTCATTTCCAGTATTTCTTGTGAGTTTTACCACTCATCATCATCGTCTTCATCATCAAAAAATGTCGACTCATCGATATCACCGTCTTCATCGAAATCATATTCGAGTTGTTCAGTGACATACACCATGATGTTGTCACCTTCGACTTTCACGTCATAGGTTTTTAGCGGTAATTCCGCTTCATCCTGAAGTTCAAGGGTTTCGAGGTCCCAAGACCAAAGATGTTTTGTGCAAGTCAATTTACACCCAACCACAAGCCCAGACTCTTCAAGAGGCTCTTCCAAATGCGGACAAACTGGTGGGATGGCAGCATAGCCATTTTTGTGGTGTGCAACTGCGATAGGGATACCACCCCCGATTCGGGCCCAAACCTTTTTGATTGAACCTACCGGGATCTCACTCTTTTCGCAGACCTTTGTCCAAGCCATTCGTTACTCTTTCTTCCGTCTCTGGTGTTTAGTTGCTCAAGGGCGCACGCCTCTTCTGATTGGTTTTACAGGAGCCAATGCGAGCCCTTGTCAAGACGTCTGTTGTCGAGCTTTGTCTCGCGATTAGTGAATTTAGGTACGCCATCAATAACAGAAAACTGGTCTATGTATTTTCCAATCACGAATAGGCGGCTTTCTCCAGAGTCGAGGTGAGAATTTATACCATCAAGCATGTTCTGATATATCGTGACCGAACTGATCGCGGTTGCAGACTTACCGCCTTCTGCGATATCGACTGAGTAAACGGAAGTGTGTCTGTGTAACGGTGAGTGATCGGTGTTGTGCTTTGGCAACATGTCCATCAACCCAACCAATTCTTTTTTGTCACCACTGAAATAAGTCATATTCTTGTTTATTTCTGGGCTGAACGATGTGATCGCGTAAGTGAAGCTCTCATCACAAAGTTCAAAGAACTCTGACCAGTTGTTTTCGTCTAGAGCAAGAGTCGCCTTGTAGATTGTTTTTTCTATTTTTCTTTCTAAATCAAGCATCAAATCTTCTTTCATTGTTATCTTCCAGTTTGCTTCAGTCTTTGTTTATCTGCTGACCAAAAACGGCTCTGCTAATGCTATAAAGCAATGTCACGACCGTGAGCCTCCGCTATCAACCGGTGAATAAGATGGTTTGCCTATTTGTTTGGGGTCAGGAAACCGTCTGGTGTCCAGGCATTGCCGTGCTTCCATATAAGTGGCAGGGTCATTAACAACTTCAACCGCCACTAGCTCGTCTCCACGGTAGCTCCAAAATGATACAGCACCTTCACGCTTCCCCAGCCTCTCGACTTGATAGACACTTTCGTCTTGAACAGGAACGATCCCGACAGATTGCAACTTTGCATCATATTGGTCTGACCAGAACCACGGTGTTTGTGTGTTTGGGCGGTTTGCGCCAGTGATTGACGCAGCAGCTATTGCAGCTGTTTCTTGCGCGTTGTGGACTGACTCAACCGCAATAGTTTGTTCGCGCCGAATTGCAACATCGCCAATGGCGAAGATGTCTTCGTCACTCGTTCTCATGTCGTTGTCCACCAGTATGGCGCCACCGTTATCAAATTGTGTCTCCAAACCTGCGTCTGACGCAAGTTGGCTATCCGGGTAAACGCCAATACCGGTTATCAGCATATCGCCTTTAATAACTCTGCCATCTGATAACGTCACATTATTGAAGATACCAGCTTCCTGGTTGATACCCTCAACGCCGACGTTGGTGATAACTGTGACACCATTATCTTCGTGTAATTTGTTAAGATATTCGGCCAGTGGTTTGCTTGCAACTCTGGCAAGGATACGTTCTCCAGCCTCAATCACTGTTATATCCATACCTTTTTTGCGCAGCGACGCAGCAACCTCAAGACCGATGTATCCACCGCCGATAATAACAACTGAGTCTGAATTGTTTGCGGCTTGGCGGATGGCGTTTGCATCAGCTGGCTGGCGCAAAACAAAGGCGTTACCAATGCCCTTTGAACTAGGCAATTCCTTTGGAACCGCGCCACTTGCGATTACCAGCTTATCATATTTTACGACATCACCATTGTTTACAGTGATGGTTTTGTTATTTCTGTTGATTTTGTGAACTACGCTTTGGGTTTTTAGTTTTACTTTATTGGCTTTGTACCATTTTTTTTGTCTCAGTAATGACTTTGACTCTACGGTTTCGCCTCCACCAAGCAAAAATCCTTTGGATAATGGCGGGCGCTCCATTGGCCCACCGACCTGTCTGTCAAATATTGAGATGTTGCCAATAAAACCATTTTTGCGGAGCCGGTCAGCCATTGATATGCCCGCGTGACTAGCGCCGATCACTACTATATGGGGCCCTGTTAGGGCCTTGTTTGTTTCTTGATCACTATCTTGGTCTGCAACGCTCTTCTCGTTAATGCGACTTAGACCTTCTGGATGAGTACCCATCCACATCGACCACTCTTCCAAATAATGTTCTGAAAGCAAACTTTTTTCTGATTGTTCTTCGGAAACGGTGGTCGGAGTTTTAAAGGGCCCATGGCTCAAATTATAATATTTGGCGCGCATTTCCCGGTCCGCTTGACTCTCAGTTTGCGGCACTAGGCCGCGATGTTCGATCATTATGCGATTTTTGTCGACAGGTGTCACCACTGACACGTTAAGCACCGGCCCGCTTAATTCAAAACGATAACCGGGGAAGAGGTGAACGCATGTTACTCGCTGTGAGTTTGGGTCAGGAAATCGCGCTGAAGCGTCTTGCTTTTCGCTGCCAAGATCACTTCCGGTGATAACACAATGCCCATAATCGAATACAGACCCCGCTTTTGCCGCGTTCAAATATTGCAGAGCCTCGGCCTGATAGCCGGTTTCGACATATTCTTTGTGGTAATGAACCACCTCTAGCGGTACCGCGCTGATCTGATTTTCAATTGTTTGCATCGCTGGCCCAGCCGACTCTTCAAGCATTGCAACAGGTTGATCGGTCATGTTGACCCACACAAAGCCGCCGAAATTTACGGTACACCGGAGACGCCGAAGACCGGCGTCATCTTTTGAAAATCTCTCTTGGTAACCTTCCTTTTCGCGAGCAACGTAAACGCAGTTGCCACGCATATCAAATTGCCAAGCGTGGAACATGCAGGTAATTCTTTTTGGATTTCCAGATGCCTGCCCCTCAAGAAAGCTGCCCTGTGGTCGTCTCTCAATCAGCATTCCTCTGTGTGGGCAAACATTGAGAAGTGCGTTAATTTTTCCATCAGGCGCCCGGCAAATGATAATATTTTCGTTGCCTATGCTGGCTGTCCTAAAGTCATAAGGTTCTGGCAATTCAGACTCATGGCAGACCGGCACCCATGCATTGCGGAAAATGTGGGCTTGTTCAGCAATAAATTCGGGATTAAGTGCGACGGCAGCTATCTTTTCAGACATGCCTCTGTCGCTTTGTTCAGCGTCTTTCGCGTCAGATATCGCTTCAAAATCCATAATTCAACCTCTCAAAAATATCGGACACATTGTTATGCGCTTCAGGCTAGTTGACAATATTCGAAGCGATTACATTTTGCTATCACTTGATCGGCGCGATGAATAAGCAAACCGCTTGATAGTCACAGCAAAACATATCTACAGTTTTATAACTGGCCGTAAAGAAGCCATTGCGAATAGCACGGATAGACCGTGAAGGCGGGGAAAAATTCAAGCGCAGGCACGCTTCTGCAATTTCAGCTTGCATATGATGTATTTTCTGCCGAACCTATTTGAAACAATTGATCGGGAGGATCGTATGAAGAACTTTATCAATTATGCTCTAAAGGTGACAGCAGCAACGGCTGTGATCGCGGGGGCGACTGCTGCAAACGCGGCAGTAGACTTTGGGAAACCGGGTGAAAAGGTCGACCTTGTTATTGGCTATCAGCCATACTATACAGAGTCTTGGACCGGGGTAGTCAATAATGGCAAAGGCTTTTGGAAGAAGCATTTACCAGCTGGTTCAACTGCCGAGTTTCAGGTAGGACTTCAGGGCTCGGTCATTGTTAATGCAATGGCTGGTGAAAAGCAGCACATTGGTTACATGGGCGATATGCCTGCCATCGCATCGACGTTCAAATATCTACCTGAGCGCGGGGGCACAGATATCCGTATCGTCGCGGCGCTTGGCACTTCAAAACAACAATGTAACATCTTCCTTGTCCGCAATGACGCGCCTCAGTTTGCCAATGGTGTGGATGCTGTCAAGTGGATGGATGGCAAGGTGACATCTGCGCCGCATGGTGCTTGCACAGACCGTTTTGCACAGCTTGCATTTAAATCTGCAGGCGTAAAGCCAGCAAAATACCTAAACCAAAATATCGAAGTTATCACAACAAACTTCCGTGCCGGAAAGCTTGATGCGGCTGCTATATGGGAACCTACTGCAACCAAAATGGTGAAGTCAGGTATTGCTCGTAGAGCAGCGTCAGGGGAAGATTTTGGTGCCCAGGACGGTGCATTCATGGTCATGTTGAATGACCTGATTTCTCAGCGTCCGGACGTTGTTGAGGCTTGGCTCGAGGCTGAATTGGATGCTCAAGAATTTGTTGCTAACCCAGCAAACGCAGATGCAGTGGCTGCAATGGCTGAGGCGCAGACCGAGCAAATTGACCGGGCAACACTCAAAGCCAGCCTGTATGACTCGCCCATCGCAGGTAGCACAAAGCTGCAATTGGATTTTGTAATCAGTGATGACGCAAAATCACTTCTACGTGATGCTACTGCATTTTTGTACAGCCTTAAGAAAAAGCCTGCTGCCGCCCCGCAAATCAGGCCTGAGGGCGTGATGCCAGAGTTCGCGGAGCGCGTTCTGGCACGGCGCGGCCTCAAGACACCGGTCGGCCGTGTGGTTGCACCATAACGTCCAAAATATTTTGAGCAGGGTCGCTGAATGACCCTGCTCAATTGGACCACAAAAACCTACGAATCAAGTGTCAATCTGACGTTAAATTTGGAGACGCGCAATGAACCAAGTGTCGGCAACCAAAGGTCATATGAATAGTAAGCCTGAGGGTTTTGAGCTGTTTCTTCTCAGACTCAGAAAAAAGATGGTGTCGATCGATCCATACCTAACAGTGGCTGGAATTGGGTTGTGGCTGTTTGCCTATTGGGTTTTGTGTGAGGGTCTTGAGATATGGCGTTTTACTAAGTTGCCAGGTCCTGTAGCGATTTCCAAAGATTGGTTTTCTACAACACCTTTTCAAGGTATTTCTATTTTTACCCAAGAATATTATGACCATATCTTTGTGAGCTGTCAGAGAATTCTCTTTGCATTTGGTCTAGCAACTGGCCTGGGTGTTCCTCTTGGTCTTTTTATGGGTTGGTCCAGAAAAATACGAGACTACGTTTTCCCAATTATCGAGACACTGCGCCCAATTCCAATTTTGGCTTGGGTGCCACTCTCAATTTTGTTGCTTCCAGGTTTTGAAGGCCCGGTTATATTTTTGGCTACACTCGCATCTTTTTTTGTAACAACGCTAAATGCGATGCTCGGGGTGGACTCGATTGATGAGGAATATTTCCGTGCGGCGGGTTGTCTGGGCTCATCCCGCTGGGACATCTTTAGGCATGTTGTTGTTCCCGGAGCGCTGCCATTCATTTTCACAGGCCTTCAGATATCGATTGGTGTAGCGTGGTTCTCACTTGTGGCTGCAGAGATGGTTTCAGGCGATTTGGGGCTCGGCTATCTTATCGTAGATGCTTACATGAATAATGTGACAGTTCCGATGGTTATCGCAATGATCACTCTTGGTTTTATCGGGTATTTTAGCTCTGCCTGCGTTCGTACTCTTGGTAACACGCTTATGGCGTGGCATGTCAAAGAGCTGGCTCAACAAGGCCGTTAAACTCCAAGCTAACGTGCAATAAAGTAGTTAGGAATTAAGACCATGGCGGGAAAATCCCACAAGAGAGAACAAACTGGTGCTCTAAGCATAAAGAATGTCACGAAGATTTATGATCCATCTGGTGTCAATGTTAAGGCGGTCGATGACTGTTCCATGGAGATAGCCGCTGGCGAGGTTTGCATGATTGTTGGGCCATCAGGTTGTGGTAAAACCACATTGCTGAACGCCATTGCCGGTTTTCATTCCATTACGGAAGGCAGCATACATCTGGACGGCGATTTGCTATGCGGCCCAGGCAAACCCAAAGCTGAGCAGAGTGCCGAGAGAATGGTGGTTTTCCAGCATGGCGCTCTCTTTCCATGGAAAACACTACAAGAAAACGTTGCATATGGACCTACTGTACAAAGTGCAATGTCGGCAGGCGAAGCTATGGAAAAAGCAGGCCAGATGCTGGCCGAAGCTGGTCTTGGACAATTCATAAAAAAATATCCGGGCGAGGTCTCATCAGGAATGGCTCGTCGTGCCGAGATAGTCAGGGCTTTAATCAATGATCCGAAAGTTTTGCTCCTCGATGAGCCCTACAGGGCAATGGATGCGCTGACAAAGCAAATCATGCATGAGTCCCTGCTGGAAACTTATGATCGGACTGGCGTCACGATCTTTTTCATAACGCATGACCTAGAAGAAGCTATTTTTCTTGGCGACAAAGTTCATGTTGTTACAACACGTCCATGTCAGCTGAAAAAAACTGTAGAAGTCAGGATTCCAAGACCGAGGTCGTTTGAAACTCAATCCTCGGAAGAATTCAGGACGTTGCTCGAAGAAGTGAATGAAGCAGTCCATGAAGAAGCCGTGAAGGCCTTCCAAGCCGGCGAGAGAGAAATGGCATAGTCTTGAGCGTGTTCGAAATACATCGCGTCATAAGAGTGGGATATCACAATGAGTATAGTTAACAGTTTTTTTAGCAATACGACAACGCGACGTGGCGTTGGAGCCATAGTAGGTTTTGTCGTAATCTGGTACTTTGGTGCGATGGTAGATGACTGGACCGGCTACGATGTTTTGGGTATCGGTTTAGTTCCTCCACCGGGAGATGTGTTTACGGCGTTTTTGGGCGTTATCCCAAAGGCCGGCTATTGGATGAGTTGGGTCTCGAGTTTCAGTCGGGTTTTGACCGGTTTTCTGGTCGCAATGCTTATTGGCATACCCTTTGGATTGTTGTTGGCTGTAAACCGATATTTTCGCGGAGTATTCTTTCCACCATTTGAAATTCTTCGCCCGATACCTCCGCTAGCTTGGGTGCCAGCATCGTTAATATTTTGGCCAACCAATGAAATGTCAATCGCCTTTGTGACATTCCTCGGTGCTTTTTTTACAATTGTAATTAATGTATTAGGCGGAGCTCGCAGTATTGATATTAGCTATTTGAGAGCGGCTCAGTCGATGGGTGCAAGCCAGTTTGATTTGTTTTGGAAAATAATTTTACCGGGCACTTTGCCGTCTATTTTTACTGGTGCTGCGGTTGGTATGGGTATCACTTGGGAAGTTGTTCTTGCCGCAGAGATGATCTCTGGTGGAGGAACTCAAGGTGGTGGCGGTCTGGGGTTCTTCATCTGGAATTCATATATGGGTGGGTCTCTTGAACAAATCGTTGTTGGAATGATTTCCATCGGTATCGCTGGATATCTGTGTTCCAGCGCCATACGCAAAATTGGGTTTTACTTTATGCCGTGGCGTCGGCTGTTCTGAGGTTTCGCGCGACAGACAGAATCGATAAAAAATTACACTTGTGAGGTATATGATGAGCCAAGAAAAATTGGCAAATAACTCTAGTTCAAGCAAAAAAGCCAGAAAGCTCTCTAGTGCACGCGTTGAGATGCATGGTGTTTCAAAGTCTTATGGAGAGGACTGGGATGCTGAAGACGTAATAAAAGACATCTCTGTTGATTTTCCTGCTGGAGAATTGACGGTTATAGTTGGCCCTTCAGGCTGCGGGAAATCGACGCTTGTGAACCTTCTTGCTGGCTTTGAGGCTCCCGACTCGGGGCAGGTAACCGTTGATGGCCAGACTGTTAAAGGTCCGGCAAAAGACCGGATGGTTGTATTTCAAGAAACTGCACTGATTCCCTGGCAAACTACTATTGAAAACGTGACTTTTGGGCCCAAAATGCGTGGTGAAAAACGCGGAGCCTCTCTTACCAGAGAGGCTGAAGACCTTTTGATTAAAGTGGGTCTCGGCGAATTTATGCACAAATACCCAATTCAGCTTTCCGGTGGTATGCAAAGGCGAGCTGAGTTGGCAAGAGCGCTCATAAATGAACCAACTGTGATGATTATGGATGAGCCGTTCCGTGGCCTTGACGCGATGTCGCGCAGTCTGATGCAAGAGTTTTTCCTGACATTGTTTGAAGAAAATCAGAAAACCAATATATTTGTTACATCTGAGATTGATGAGGCCATATTTTTGGCCGATAATTTGGTTATATTATCAAACAAGCCAACTACTGTTCAGACGGTTATGAAAATTGATCTGCCTCGGCCGAGAAACTACAAAATGTTGACCACGGAAAAAGCGTTTAAATATAGAAAACAAGCGATGGAATTGCTTCACGGAGAGGCGATGAAGAGCTTTGCGGTGTCAAAATAGTGCGTGAACAATAACTGCGGCATCTGTTGAGCGCGTTTAAAATGGGCGTCCGATTGTGATTGAATTTGCCCTTTTAGCTACATCCAAGGCGGTGGTGGTTACACTTGCCATCATAGGTGCAGTTTTAACTTCTTTTTCGAAAGTTATAGCTGGTGCTGTAGCCTATGTTCTGAGTGGTGCGCGAGTCCAAAGCCCGAAGGCGGTTCGAAACAAGATTGCAAAAATTCTTGTGTGGTTGGGCTATGCTGCAATGTCTATTAGTATTTTCTTGTTCATTGTTTCTGGTTTTATTATTGACTTATTTTAAAACTGAACTGTCACTGGCTTGATTGATGAATACTTTAAATGTGCTCTGCTTAACAAAATCTTATGGAGATAAGCCAGCGTTAGCAACCGTATCCTTTGACGCGTGTTCTGGTGATTTTATTGGTTTGCTTGGTGCAAATGGAGCTGGTAAGTCAACTTTGATCAAGTGCTTGTCTGGTGTTTTAACACCCAGTAGCGGTGATATTTTTTTCAACAAACGCTCAATCGTAACTAGCAGAACCTGGTGCCAGTATCGGATTGGTTATTTGCCGGAATCGCCATCTGGTTTTGAAGACTTGACGGTCGCTGAGTTTATCAAATTTTCAGCGGCCTCGCATGGCTTATCCGGGGCGGAATATGAACAAGCTGTTATAATGGTCGCGGAAGATCTTCAGCTAAAACCATTATCAAGATCTCGATTGGCTGACCTGTCTAAAGGCCTGAGACAAAGAGTCTGGCTTGCGCAGGCACTGGTACATGATCCGGATATACTTTTCTTAGATGAGCCGACTGATGGTTTGGATCCAATTCAAAAGGTTGCATTGCGGCGTTATATTCTTGAAATCGCGAAAAATAAAATTGTTATAATGTCGACCCATATTCTTGAGGAAGCAGAGGCCATGTGTGGGCGTTTGTTGATTATGAATAACGGCCACATTGTGAAGGATGGTTCCACTAACGACTTCTTGGACGCCGTTGGGCAGCTGGAGAGTTCGATAATAGAATACGCAAGTTAGCATGGCTTGTTCCGTAATATCAGAAGTGGTTTGAAACGTGAGTTCGAAAAATATTAAAATAATACTTTTCTATGAACTTAACTTGAGAGGTTACTCCACTTCAACCGCGCTGTTCATAGCAGGTTTTCTGACACTCTTAACGATTTGCATCTTTTTTGTTGGGCGCTTTCTGGATGCCAACCTCGCAAGTTTATCGCTTCAGTGGACTTTTTTGCCGTGGCTATCAGTTTTTTTTCTTCCGGCACTTGGAATGCGTGCCTTTGGCAGTAGAAAAGCATCGAGTGACATGAACCTTTTACTCTCCTATCCATTTTTGCCGGTCGAGATTATATTGGGAAAGTGGTTGTCTGGACTGATCATTTTAAGCCAAGTGTTGATACTAACTTTTCCGATGGCGTTGACGATTGGTTTGTTGGGTGACCCAGATTGGGGAACTCTAATAGCTGGGTATATTGGTGCGGTTTTCGCGTTTGCCTTGATGTATGCGGTGGCAATTTTGGCTAGTGCAATCTCTAAAGAAGAAGTTAGCGCCTTTTTACTAGGGTTATTTTCTTTGTTTGTTCTTGTTTTTTTGGATAATGGCGCGCTTCAAATCACCGCCTTGCCTGATGTTGTTGCGCAGATAACCCGTTATACGTTCCTTGCAAGCCCGGTGCATTGGCTGGACGAATTTGCCGTGGGAAAATTAAGTCTCTCAGCAGTTTTCTATTTTTTCGCTTTAACTGCTGTTTGTATTTTTCTCGCTTGCTCTCAGTTAAACGGGTATCGACAAACTCCAAAGTTATCGTCTTTTTATCCGATCGGTTCAATTGTCGGGTTATTTGTTTGTGCCGGTTTGGTTGGCGTAATCGCTAATTCATTAAATATCTACAGCCTTCAGCTCGATTTGACAGATACAAAAGAATATACGTTTAGTCCTAAAACCCAAGAGCTTGCGGGACAAAGCCAGCCCGGCACGACTATTGAGCTCTACGTCAGCTCTGATAAAAGTCAAATCCCACAGAAAATTATCAAGCACATGGACCGAGTGGAGCGTGCGATCAAAGTGCTTGAAGCATCAAGCAAGGGAAAAATTTCGGTTTCTCTGAAATCGCTACGTGTCGATAGTCGGGAAGCTGATGAAGCCGAGAGCAAAGGCATCACGCGTGTGCCTATGTCCTCGGGAGACGAGTTTTATTTTGGTTTACGATTTAGTAGTCAAAACCGTTCATTAACAATTGGCTATATTGATGTGGATCGTGCTGCATCGTTGGAATATGATCTTGCCCTAAATCTGACTAACTTGCAGCGCAGCCAGCCACCGCGGGTCGCTATATTGTCATCTGTATTAAAGCCATCAAACATTCATTCCGCCCATCCGGGGCTGTCAATAATTAGCGATCTTAAACGTCAATATGACGTGTCAATTCTTCCGTATTTTGCTGACGGTTTCGATGAGCAATATGATGTCCTCATAATTTTCGATGCGCCAATAATCAGGCAAGCGATGGTCGAAGCCATCGACAATCACATTCAGCGCGGCAAAAGTGCCATAATAATGCTTGATCCCTTTCAGCGCATGAATGAAGCCAATGCCCGGCTGGAGATTGCCGACTCAAAGGAGGGTGAGGTAAATTCGATCGTAGATCTTTTAAATTTCTATGGAATAGAGTTCTCCAAAAACCGCGTTGTTGGTGATTTTGAAAACGCAGCGACTGTGGAGACGGCAAGCGGCAGGAATTTTGCGTATCCATATTGGATACGAATGCGCAAAAAAAATATGGTAAACGAGGAGCCGGTAGCAGCAAATCTTAACGAGTTGCTGTTTGCTGAAGCAGGATTTTTCAGCGCGAACGACCGGCCAAATTTGATGCAGCCGATTGTTGTAACTGGCGAGAGGATCTCAACACAAAACCGATTGTTGTTTGAAGATCTGAGCACGGAAGAACTTGCTTTGGAGTTTTCTGCCCGCGTGCAAAAACCCAAAGTCATCGTTAGTCGTGTCAATGAAAAATTGCCGTCACCTTTTTTTGAGCATGGTTCAGACAATTCTGACCAACACGCGTTTCTGCTGCTAGTTGGAGACACCGATTGGCTATATGATGGCTTTAGCAGAGTTGGAACTGGCCCTTCAGTCGCTGCCGCCTCCAAGCTGATAAACGACAATCACAACTTTTTCCTAAATTTGATCGAGCTCGCAACTGGCTCACACGGCTTAACTGAAATCAGGTCTAGAAAAAGTCCAGTCAGAGCGTTCTCAAAAATTGAAGCAATGCTGTTTGAAAGTCGTGAAAAATATCATGCCAAGGAGGTTGAGTTTGCTTCAAACATAAATTCAGCAGAGGATAGAATTAGACAGTTTCTTCAAATGGCAAATGTCAGAACGGAGGCTGATTTGCCAAAAGATGTCAAAGACGAGATCCTAAAAATACGACATATGATCTACCCTCTGAAAGATGAACTTAGGAACATTAGGCTTCAGATGAGGCAAAATGTGAATGAACTATTTCAGACTATTATAGCGCTTAACCTAATCACTGGCCCTATTCTATCTGTTGTTGTTTTGTTCATTTTTCGGAGATACAGGCAGAAATCCCCAGGGTTAGAAATACATTGACTGATATCAGCTTCGCTAGCTCGCGTACCAGCCCTATTTTGTCGGTTCATAGAGAACTTGGTGCTGAATTTTTCATTTGGAACCAGATGTTGACCTCAAAAAGCTATGGTCATGGCGTCATGAGTGAACATTTTGCTATTCGCCAATCAGCCGGCCTTACCGACATGTCAGGTATAAAAAAGATATGGGTCAAGGGTAAAGCTGCGCAAGAAGTTCTTGATTTCACCATCACCAGGGACTGCAGTAAAATTTATCCTGGGTCTGCTGCTTACGCAGCTTTATTGGATGAAAATGGATACCTTGTTGACGACGTGATAGTGTTTCACCTAACACCGCAAGAGTGTGAGAGATATAATGCAAGTTGGCTCATATGCTTTGGCGCCGGCTTGGGCGTAGACTATTTTGCGAGGTCGTTGCCCGGCAAACAGGTTGAGGCTAGGTCAGACGACAATACAGCATGTTTAATGTTGCAGGGGCCTGATGCGGAAACGCTATTAACCAATGTAGTTTTGGCGTCTGCTCCTGCCCTCACTCCTGCTCGGCTTAAACGGTTCGAACATGGTCTATTTTCTATTCAAAATTCTGAAGTGATGATCGCGCGTACCAGCTATTCTGGTGAGGATGGATTTGAAATTTTTGCCGGGCGTGAGGACGCAAAAAAGATTTGGAATATTTTTGCCACTCTGGGCGCCCTGCCAGTTGGATTTGACGCGATTGATATTGCTAGAATTGAGGCTGGACTACTATTTTTTGGTAAGGATATGACCGGAGTAGAAACCCCAACGGAACTTGGACTCGACTTTATCGTAGATTTCTCAAAGCGAAATTTTCGCGGCAAAACTGGCCTTCAAAAAAAATCGCAAAAGCCGAGGTTTAAGACTGTTGGTCTGGCTCTTGATGGATTTGCCCCCTTGTCTGGCAAAGCGTCGGTGTGGATTAGCGGTGTCTTGGCTGGTAGTGTAAGCAGTCATGCTACCAGTGCATGGCTTGGTAAGACGGTTGCGATAGCACAGATAAAATCAGATTTAGCCACAAATGGACGTGAAATTAACGTCTTTGATGAAGGCTTTTTTGCAACTGAAGGTTGCACAGGCGTTGTTTGCCCTCGTAAGTTCTATACTAACGTATAAAAAAGTGTTGAGATTGTCGTATTGTATATTCAAAACAGATGGTTTCAGACATTTAGATTAGTTCAACGACGCAAGTGCGATTGCCGCAAGCCGCGCAGCAGGCGGGTCTGAACGACTAGTCAAAACGATTGGCACCGCGCCACCTGCCACCAACCCTGCTGCGACGCCGCCAGCACACCAAACAAGAGACTTAAATAGTATGTTTCCTGAGACAATATCTGGAACAACCAGAGCGTTGGCCTGGCCGGCAACTGGGTTTGTCATGCCTTTTTCGGTGGTGGCTTTGGGTGAAATTGCAAGATCAAAAGATAAAGGCCCAAAAAAATCTGCGTTGGGGTCTTGCTCACCTGCTAATTGCGCAATTTTGAGCGCTTCGACACTCGACGGAATGTTTGGCAAAATACTCTCAGTGGCTGATAAAATTGCTATTTTTGGTCGCGCAAGACCAAGTTTTCGTGACATTTTTGCCATCAAAAGAGCTGCCTCAACACGCGTGTCAATGTCTGGTTGTATATTTATTGCTGCATCACTTATTAAAAGTGGTTTGCCTCCATTCGGCGGTAGCATGACAAAGACATGTACAAGCCGTTGGCCAACTCTTATTCCTGCGTCTCGTTTTACAAGGCCGCCCATAAATATATCTGTGTGCAGATTACCCTTGACAAAGCCCGCCACATCGCCGGCTTTGTATCGAGCTATCGAGGCAGCAACAGCGTCCTCTTCTCCTTTTGTGTCAATGATTTCCAGCTTGCTAAGCGACCAATCAATAATTTTGGCTTCGCGCTCAATTACTTCTTGTTCGCCAACTAAAATGGGTTTGATCAGATTTAACTGATGAGATTTTTGGGCAGTTTCTAAAACGGTTAAGCCGGTCGCACGGACAAAAACAAATTCTTTTGGATTGTTACTGCGCGCTTTTTTAAACAAACGCTCCTGATTATTCAAAGACCCCTTGAATAAAAAGTCGCTGACTAAATTTTCAAACTCTTGTTTTGGCATCAGGAATGTCCCACGTGGTGGTGTAAGTTCTGCCGCCCGCTCACCGCACCGCTAATTCATAAATGTCAAACCGTCTCCGGTAAAACTATTGTCAGACTATCGCACATAGAAACATCAACCAAGTTTAAGTCATGAAGAGATATGGATTTTTAGCATAATGTTAGGCTTTATCTATGAGCCTATTTTTCTGAATGGGTAGCGTCAAGATTGACAAAAATGCTTTTTGCGCAGAAAATTAAGCATAAGATCCAGTTTTAGTGTGAATGGGAGTTAACAAATGGCGCCGAGAAACCATAAAGCCTGGCTGAAATCGCCTGAAATTGAGTTCATCTCAAGTGAGTGTTACAACAATCACAGCATTTACCAGCAAGAAATCGAGCAAATTTTTGCAAAAGTATGGGTGCCTGTTTGCCACACCAGTGAAATGTCGAACAACGGTGATTTCAGAGCTAGTCAAATCGCTCATCAAAATGTAGTTGTCATTAACCGCGGAGATGGCGTTGAAGCGTTTTTATGTCCCTCGATTGATAGACCATCTGGTAACGGTCTCGACACAGATGGGCTTCAGAAACTCCACAGCGAGGTAAAACACGGTGGCATGATTTGGGTTACTCTGGATCCTAATCCATCGCAAAGTGTTGAAGAATGGACTTGTGGTGCTTTCGACTGTATCGCAGATGCGATCGACACAGAAGAGTTGGAGGTTTTTCACTACCACAAGGCGATAATTGACACCAATTACAAGCTATGGCACGACACTAACAGCGAATTTTACCACGACTTTATGCATTACTTTAACCGGGTGTCTGGTTTTAACGATGAATATTTTGCGCGTAAAAATATTCCGTTTGACAACGGTCACGTGAATGTCAGCAGCTTTACCGTGAACTATGAAGAGTATGATGGTTTTGAAGATAGAGGAGAACTATCATTCCCAAATCTTCCACCTAACCAGTGGTATATGGTTGATCTCTTTCCGGGGTTTAACTTTAACCTAAGAGGTAGTGCTTACAGAAGTGATAGTGTAACTCCGCTAGGCCCGAATAAAGTTCTTATTGAGTTTAGAGGGTATGGTCTGAAAAGCGACTCGGATGAAGATCGCGAGACCCGCATCAAGCATCATAATTCGATATGGGGTCCATTTGGTCGGAACCTGCACGAAGATTTGATTGGTGTTGCAGGTCAAGGGACGACAATGAGAGAGGGCACAGAAGCTCGTAACATTTTACATGGGCGCCATGAGAACTCAACAATCCATGACGAAGTGGGGATGCGTCACTATTATGAGGCATGGGGCAATTTCATGGGAATTTCCTCATTGGCTAACCCGCTGGGCTTAGCTGATGAAAGTGTAATAGCCGCTGAATAGTAACAATTTTTAATCTGAACTGAAAAACGGGGTGCTCCAATCCCCGTTTTTTTTGACTGTATTTTTTGGAGCAATATGTTCATTCGCGGTCGTTCATGGCGTTACGATACAGGAACATTTGCAACTCGTTGTTCTCAGCCAGCGAGCGACCGACTTCTTCAGCGATTTTTGTTACAGGAATTACTGTGTCGGTTTTTAACCAGAATAAGCCAATACCTTTTTTGATGATTGGGTCCTTTAGCAATAACGCCTTTGTGCCCGAGTGAAGCCCTGGCATTCTGGTGTAGTGGGTCGGTATAATGGTGCAGAGTTCTGTAAACTGTGTTTGAAACATGAGATGAAGAATCGACTCCGACTCAATTTTAGGTGTGACTTTTTTACCGGTAGCCAAGAAAGTCTCTTCTGCGATCGAGCGCTCATACATTGACGGCCTTAGCAGTGCCAGTGGTAAATCACCTGCTTGGTTCCAACTGATTTCCTCCATATTCTCGAATTCAAATGAGTCGGGTACGAGCAGACTCCAGGTTTCCTCAAATATTGGGAGTGACTCACACCACGGCATGTCAGATGACTGATCCATATATGTTATGCCGCAGTCGATTGAAAAGTTATCCAATCCGGTTCGCAGTTCTTCATTGCCTACAAAGCGGACATCAACTGATACTAAAGGATAGGCCTTTCGTATCCTTTGCAATATAATCGGCAAAACGGGGGACATAGTGGTTATGGCCCCCAGGCGAATAGTTCCGCTCAGGTTGTCTCGCATTTCAGAAATTGTGTCACGCATGGATGTACAATTTGCCAATATTATGCGTGCCCATTCTGCGACTTTTTTGCCTTCTTCGGTAACCCCGTACAAGCGCTGTCCTCGTCCCCGTTTAAACAGGGTTACGCCAAGCTCCAATTCAAGCTGTTTGATACCATTCGAGAGACTGGGTTGTTTTACATTGCACCGCGACGCCGCTCTACCAAAATGATCTTCTTCAATAACAGCAATCAAATACTCAAGTTGTTTAAGAAACATTGTTTGACAACCTCAGGTCGCTGACCAACAGTCCAAGACAGATTTAAGCTTTTGCGACATATTGTAGTTCGAATAAGATTCTATGACATGATAGCACAAGTAACACAGCGTATGAAGAATACCTAACTCCGTTTCAGGGATAATACTCTAATGCTGCTTCTCACTTCTTGCTTTTTCGGCGTGCTTGCTGGCTTGCTTATCGGTGCAGCTGGGATTGGCGGCGTTATTCTTGTGCCTCTTTTGGTATATTTTGCTGGGGTGGATATTCATACAAGTATAGCAGCCGCTTTAGCCGCTTTTTTCGTTTCCGGTTTCGTTGGCACAGTAGTCTACTCTCAACGGGGCATAATCCAGTGGATTGATTTCGTGTCAATCAGCTTAGGCGCTGTTCCTGGTTCTCTGATCGGCGCCTACACTTTACCCAAAATTAATTCACAGCTGCTGACTTTTCTCATCGCTTTGACACTTATAGCTTCCGCTGTAAGACAAATCAAAAGTAACAAAATTGAGGATTTGGATCGCCCCTCTCGCAGGGTATCAAAATACCAAATGGCATTGGTAGGGTTGGCAACTGGATTTTTCTCAGTTTTGAGTGGTACGGGTGGGCCACTGGTTTTGTTGCCATTATTAACTTGGTTATCGGTGCCTTTGGTGACGGCGATAGGTTTGTCGCAGGCAATTCAGCTTCCGATTGCGATGTTTGCTACGGTTGGTAATGAGTTAAGCAACCTTGTAAATTGGGACTTAGTGCTTTTTCTCGCTATTGGGCTGGCATTTGGGTCGTTTGTTGGTGCCAAACTATCCAAACGATTGCCAGTTGAGCATATTAAGACGTTAGTTGCTTTTTTATTATTTGGATCAGGACTTTATATGATTATTGCTCAGCTTTTGAGCTGACCTCGTTTACAAATTATGGTTGATAATAGCTTTAATGATAAAGCTAATAGCGATTAAAGATTTTATTTTGACAAGAAATTGCTTCTACTCTTATTTGGCTCTTAGATAGTGCCTTGAATTCATCAAGGTTTGGCTAGGTGAATATAACAACCGAATGGGGAGAACAACTATGAGTGATGGCAAGCCAAGACGCAAAGTCACCTTCAAAACTTTACAAAAGAAAATGGAGGCTGGAGAGCCAATTACCCAGCTCGCCGCTTATGATTACCGCACAGCAGTTGTAGCTGATCGCCTTGGTATGGATATTTTGTGCGTATCCGATACTGGAGGCATGATTCTTTTTGGCCATCAAAGCACTACATCAGTTAGCTTTGACGAAGTTATGATGATGTCCAAAGCAATCGACCGTGGTTCGCAATACGGCTTGAGAATGGTTGACATGCCCTATTGGAGTTTTCATGTTTCAAAAGAACAGGCGGTTGAGAACGCAGGAAGATTTGTGCATGAGGCTAATGCCGAAGTGATGAAATGTGAAGGTAACCGTCATCATGTGCCCGCCATCGAGGCAATCGTTAACGCCGGCATCCCCGTTCAGGGTCATATTGGAATTACACCGATGCGCATGCCCCAATTGGGCGGGTTCGTCGCGCAAGGCAAGACAGCGGACCGGGCAAAAGAGTTAATCGACGACGCAAAGGCGATGTACGACGCGGGTTGTTTTTCGATTTTGTGCGAAGTTACCACATCAGAGGTTGCAGAATATCTAGCTGAGATATTGCCTGTTCCTGTCATTAGTCTGGGAGCTGGAAATTGTGCTGATGGTGTTCACATCATTTCATCTGATCTATTTCATCTTTGGGAAGAGCATGTTCCAAAACACTCGAGAATTTACACAGATTTGATTCCGATTATGGAAGATGTCATTACACGTTATATGGACGATGTGAAAACAAGAAATTACCCTGGGCCCGAAAACACCATTAAAATGCCTGAGGACGAACTGCGCA
>ERZ802819.342-NODE-342-length-31438-cov-21.3946_pt1 | contig 31438 bp, 32 predicted proteins | sample MGYA00345647_ERZ802819 | MGnify/ENA primary metagenome ERZ802819 (study PRJEB30503, sample SAMEA104212355) | marine metagenome | biome: Westerlies Biome; feature: [SRF] surface water layer (ENVO:00010504) within the epipelagic zone...; material: water...
TCTTCATCGGATCATCCGATGCACCGAAGTTCACGGTCTGGTCGATGAAAGCCTTGCGGCCGGAACCGGAACCAACAGCCTGGTAGTTGACCTGAGGACCACCTTCCTTGGCCAGAGTGGCGAACCAACGCTGATAGATCTTGGCGGGGAAAGATGCACCGGCACCGTTCAGCTTTTCAGCAGCGGATGCAGACATGCCAGCCCCAAGGGCGAGCACGGAAGAGAAGAGAAGAGCCTTCTTAGCGAAGCTCATGAGAGGCCTAGGGAGAAACTGGCGACCTAGGAGTAGCTAATCAGCGATAGATACGTCGTTAGGGAACGGTTAAGGATCTACGAATTCCCAGGAGCGGTGGAGGTTCTTGCTCATTTCAACGTTGACTCAGCACCGGCCGTTGGTGTGATTCGAGGTCTTTGCTGTCTGTAATCGGGTGGACACTGAATAGCAATCAAGCCAACGGTTGACCCGCTGTCGATGAGTCGGGGGGACCTCCTCGATCAGTTGCGACAACTCCTGGGCACCCATCCGACGCAAGGCGCGGACATCAACATGCCAGAGAGCCTCCGCTTCCCTGATCAGGCGAGCCCAGGTGCGTACCTGCTGCCATTGACGCAGGCGACAGCGCAGGGGTCGGGTCTGATGGTGGATGAAAGCGGCCATGGCAACACCCTGATCAAGCCGACGGCCCTGATCTGAAAACACCCCAGTGGCTTCGGAGTGCTGAAGCAAAAGCGTTGAGTTGTCAGGCAGACAGGCGGTCTGGAACGACCTCCACCGGCACGACAGCGAAAGGAAGCTCGGCCTCTTCGCGACGGGTGAGCCTGCGGGTCCAGGCACCCTTCACCGGATCATTCCAGCGGAACCCTGCCTCGCGGGCGAGATGACGATCATCGAAGGACACCCTGGCGCGCACCAGGCGTCGCGGCTCCAGAGCTTGGGCGATCAACTGCTCGAGATCTTCACAGCGCTGAAACACCTCAGCCAGATAGATGCAGTCCGTCAGGGCCCTGTGAGCCGCCCACACCGGAATGCCGTAGGCGAGTGCGAGATCCCGCACCGACGGACGTGCACGGAGCTGACGCTCGGCAGGCCAGCGCACATCCTCCATGGTGCAGAGCCACGGGTGGGACACCGCGGGAAGAAGACCCTGGCCGAACCACTGTCGATCAAAGGCGGCGTTGTGAGCCACGAGCAGATCGGCTGCCTCGAGAAGGCTCTTGAAATACCGCATCGCGTCCTTCCATGGCTGGGGCAGGCGCGTCACAGCCGCGGGAATGCGATTGATGACCTCGGCGGCGTTGCTCTCCACGGGCAGCAGAAAGGACTGCTGGGCGAGAACGGCCCGGGACGGAACCGAGAACAGAATCACCCCCAGCTCGAGACACTGATCCAGCTCCGGATCCAGTCCCGTCGTCTCGGTGTCGATGATCAGCAGAGACGTCGGTCCTGCAGGCCCGGGATCAGGGTCGGAGAACCCTCCGAGCAGATCCAGCTGACCAGAGGCGAGATCTCCCATTCCGACAAGCCTTGCAGAATGATCTGATTGTCACGCCCGGGGCAAGCGCCCGATTCCTAGGCTCTTCGCTGCGGAAGTGTCTGAATGTCCCTCGGTGTCGGTGACCGGATCCCCACCTTCGAACTGGCGGATCAGAACGGCGATCGCCACTCCAGCGCCTCACTGGGGGGACGCAGCCTGGTGCTGTTCTTCTATCCGAAGGACGACACCCCGGGATGCACCCTGCAGGCCTGCAGCTTCCGGGACAATCACTCCGAGCTTCGGGAGCTGGGCGCTCTGGTCTGGGGGGTCAGCGGCGATGACACCATCAGCCATCGTCGATTCGCCAACCGCCACAACCTGCCTTTCCCACTCCTCAGTGATCCCGGCAACACGCTGCGCCGGCGCTTCGGAGTGCCCCGCAGCATGGGTCTGTTCCCAGGCCGGGTGACTTACGTGATCGACGGAGACGGACTCATCCGGCATCGGTTCGACAACCTGCTGGATGGTCCAGCCCATGTCCGTGAGGCGCGTCGCATCCTGAACGACCTGGCCGGATCACGGGCATGAGTGACAGCTGGCGTCAGCTGGGATCGATCTGGCAGCTCAGGCCCCCCCGTCCGCGGACGCTGGTGGAGTTCATCGGCGGCAGCTATCTGGCGGCCACGCCGCAGTTGAGCTATCGGCGTCTTCTGGAAGGTCTGGTAGCCCGAGACGTCGCGGTTCATGCCTGGTCGTACGTCCCGGGCTTCGACCATCAGAGCCAGGCACGCCAGGCCTGGAGCGATCTGCGAACAGCCCGTCGCCACCTCGAGGAGCGCAGCGGCCGGCTGCCACCACCGCTGCGCCTCGGCCACAGCCTGGGTTGCAAGCTGCACCTGCTGGCTCCCGATGGCGGCCGCGGCAGCTGTGGGCTGGTCGCCCTCAGTTTCAACAACTTCGAAGCGGATCGATCCATTCCCCTGCTCGGAGACATCGCCCCACGCCTGGGAGTGGAGACGGAATTCAGCCCGGGACCGGCGGAGACCCTGCGGCTGATCAGCCGCCACTATCTGCAGCCGCGCAATCTGGTGGTGCGCTTCGGCAGCGATGGGCTCGACCAGAGTGAAGAGCTGATTCCGGCACTGAATCAGCGCAGCGACGATGCCACGGTGTTCCAGCAGCTTCCTGGGGACCACCTGACCCCAGCCAGCGCCGGACTTCGCCGCAGCCTGCTGGGGGCCTGGGCCGATGATCCGAAGCGGGCCGCCGTGCTGAGCAGGCTCACGACGACTGTCGCCGAATGGACGATGCCCGATTGATCAGGCGCGCAGGCGGTCCAGCACGGAGCGGTCCTCCAGGGTGCTGGTGTCGCCGCTGACCTCCTGACCTGCCGCCAGGGCACGCAGGATCCGTCGCATGATCTTGCCGCTGCGGGTCTTCGGCAAAGCATCGCTGCAGCGAATCTCATCCGGCCGGGCGATTGGGCCGATCTCCGATCCCACATGCGCTCTGAGCTGCTTGATCAGATCACCCGACGACTCGCGCCCCGCCTCCAGGGTGACGAAAGCAACGATGCCCTCACCCTTGAGGTCATCGGGACGCCCCACGACAGCGGCTTCCGCCACCGCGGGATGGCTCACCAGAGCTGACTCGATTTCCATCGTGCCGAGGCGGTGACCGGAGACGTTGATCACGTCATCCACCCGGCCCATCACCCAGAAATAACCGTCGGCATCGCGGCGAGCACCATCGCCAGCGAAATAGAGGTACGACCCATCCGCGGGGCGGATGTGCTCCCAGTAGCTCTCGCGAAAGCGCTGAGGGTTGCCATGCACCGTGCGCATCATTCCGGGCCAGGGGGTCCGCACCGCCAGATACCCACCTTCATCAGGCCCGCAGCTGTTGCCTTCGGCATCGACGATATCGGCCTGAATGCCCGGCAGCGGCAGGGTGGCGGATCCCGGCTTGGTGGGGGTAGCGCCCGGGAGGGGGCTGATCATCACCCCACCGGTTTCTGTCTGCCACCAGGTGTCGACAATCGGGCAGCGGTTGCCACCGATCACGTCTCGGTACCACATCCAGGCCTCGGGATTGATCGGCTCTCCCACCGTTCCCAGCAGACGCAGGCTGCTCATGTCGAATTGATCCGGCACGTCCCTGCCGTTCTTCATGAAGGCTCGGATCGCCGTGGGGGCGGTGTAGAAGATCGTGATCCCATGCTTCTGGATCAGCTCCCAGAAGGCCCCGGGCTTCGAGGGGCGCGGCGCTCCCTCGTACATCACCGTGGTGGCGCCGTTGGACAGCGGGCCGTAGACGATGTAGCTGTGGCCGGTGATCCAACCCACATCAGCCGTACACCAGAAGACATCCTCATCCCGGATGTCGAAGATCCACTGAAAGGTGAGGTGAGCCCAGAGGTTGTAGCCGGCAGTGGTGTGCACCACCCCCTTCGGCTTGCCGGTGGAACCGGAGGTGTAGAGCACAAACAGCCGGTCTTCACTGGCCATCGGTTCAGCTGGGCAGACGTTGCTCTGCCCAGCCACCAGCTCATGCCACCACAGGTCACGGCCTTCCACCATCTCGACCGGTTGCTTGGTGCGCTGCACCACCAGAACTCCGCTCACCGACGGACAGGCACCACCGGCGAGAGCGGCATCCACAGCCGGTTTCAGGGAGACGGGCTTGTCCTTGCGGAATCCGCCGTCTGCCGTGATCACCGCCTTGACCTCCCCGTCGATCAGCCGATCCCGCAGAGCCTCGGCAGAGAAGCCACCGAAGACCACGGAATGCGGGGCACCGATGCGAGCGCAGGCGAGCATGGCGATGGCCGCTTCTGGAACCATCGGCATGTAGAGGGCCACCAGATCGCCCTTGCCGATTCCCATCGCCCGCAGAGCGTTCGCGGCCTTGCACACCTCAGCGTGCAGTTCGCTGTAAGTGAAACGCCGGACATCGCCGGGCTCTCCCTCCCAGATCAATGCCGTCTTGGCCGCGGTGGGACCCTCGAGGTGTCGGTCCAGACAGTTGAAGGAAAGATTGGTGGTGCCGCCCTCGAACCAGCGGGCGAACGGGGCATCGCTCCAATCGAGAACGGTGTGAAAGGGCTCGAACCAGTGCAGCTCCCGACGCGCCGCATCTCCCCAGAAGCTGTCGGGATCTTGCTTGGCCGCCTCCGCCATCGACCGATAGGCCTCGAGGCTGCCGATCCGCGCACCGGAAGCCAGCTCCGCCGGTGGGTCGAAGACTCTCTGCTCCTGAAGCACGCTTTCGATGGTTGTCTTGGAGTCGGTCACAGCAGGCGAGGACAGCGCAGCTCGCCCCGCAGGCTAAAGAGGTCATCGCCTCACGATCCGGCTCCCGTATCAAACCGTCGGCAAGTTCCCCTGCCCTGAATGAATGATGGTGATGCCATCCCGTCCCCTGGCCTGTCTGTTCGATCTGGATGGTCTGCTGCTCGACACCGAGCCACTGCACAGCAGGGGCTGGTCCGATGCAGCGGCTCATTTCGGCGGGAACCTGAACAGCGCACAACTGCAGCAGCTCAAGGGACGGCGTCGGCATGACTGCGCTCGGCAGGTGAGTGCATGGCTGCCCGAACCGGTGGATCCGGACACTCTTCTCGCGGTTCAGCAACCGATCGTGCGGCAGCTGCTGCCCGAGGCCAGGGCCATGCCCGGAGCGGAAGCATTGGTGCAGTACTGCCATCAAGCTGGAATCGCCATGGCTCTGGTCACCAGCAGCGCTGAGGAGTCGGTGCTGTTCAAGTCAGCTCCCCATCCCTGGCTGACGCAAATCGGGATGCGGGTCTACGGAGATGATCCGGAGCTGAGCGCAGGGAAGCCTGATCCAGCGCCGTTCCAACTCGGCGCCGCGAGGCTGGGCATTCCCGTTGACCGTTGCTGGGCCCTGGAGGATTCCCAGGCAGGAACGGCATCGGCACTGGCGGCGGGCTGCCAGGTCTGGACCCTGAACGAATCACTGACTACGTCGGAGATCGACGGAAACCCCGCACGGATCAACAGTCTTGAGGTTGTGCTCGAAACCTTGATCAGTACAGGCGACTGAGCACGAAATCAGGCAACTCCAGCAGTGCGCGTTTGCAATCCGATTCCGGCAGCCAGGCAAGAGACTCCCGGGATTCACGGGCGAAGGTCTCAGCCAGTTCACGGCTGCGTTCGATCGCACGGGAGGAGCGCACCATGGCGAGAGCGTCCTGTAGATCCGTTTCGCCGCTGAATTCGCGCTGGATGAGTGGTTTCAGACCCGGCTGTTCCTCCATGGCATAGAAGGTGGGAGCCGTGAGATAGCCGCTGGCCAGATCACTGGCAGCAGGCTTTCCGAGCTGCTGGTCGCTGCCGGTGAAATCAAGGATGTCGTCAACCACCTGGAAGGCGAGCCCGAGCTGACGACCGAACTGGTAAAGGCTGTCGAGCTGGATTTCATTGCAGCCACTCAGTACCCCCGCGGCACGGGAACTGTTGGCAATCAGCGAAGCGGTTTTGCAGTAGCTCTTCTCGAGATAGGTCTCGAAACCCTGAGCCGTGTCGTACCGGAACAGACCTTGCTTCACCTCACCGTCCGCCAGATCCATGATCACGCGGCTGAGCAGTTTCACGACGTCGAGATCGTCGAGATTGGCCAGATGCCAGCTGGCCTGTGCAAAAAGAAAGTCTCCGGCGAGAACAGCGACCCTGGCATCGAAGCGGCTGTGGACGGTGGCCACACCACGCCGCGTGGACGCTTCATCCACGACATCGTCATGCACCAGTGACGCGGTGTGGATCATCTCGGTGATCTCCGCCAGTCGGCGATGGCGGGGGGACAACTCGCCACCGGCCGCCAGAGAACGCGAGATCAGCAACACGATCCCAGGCCGGAGTCGCTTGCCTCCCGCACTGAAGAGATGTTCCGCAGCAGCCTGAAGGATCGGATGACCGGCTCCGATCAGGCTGCGCAGGTCACCGAGCAGGGTCTCGAGATCCTTCTCGACCGGTTCCAGCAGCTCGGTGACGGTGATCATGAAACCCCTCGGCGCCGAGATCCTAATGGCCCTTCTCTCGGGACCGCAGCACGACCTCATGGACCAGAGGCCGCTCTCCAAGCCAGGGAGCGGCACGATCCGCGAAACCCTCGCCATCCGCCGTGACGCAGAAGCGGCAGCGTTCCAAAGCCGATCGGCCTGAGCTCAGCGGTTGCGTCGTCCCGAGGACGGCATCGAGTTCCCGGGCCACCCCCACCGCAGGATCGATCAGCTCGACGGTCTCCGGCAGCAGCTCCGTCAGCAGCGGTGCCAGCAGGGGGTAGTGGGTGCAGCCCAGCACGATCGAGTCAACGGAGGCCTCCAGCAGCGGAGCGAGATAGGTCTCGGCGGCCTCTCTGAGCTCAGTGCAGGCAAAGTCCCCCCGTTCGATCAGCGGCACGAAGGAGGGGCAGGCCTGCTCCACCACCAGCGTTCCCGGACGCGTCGCCTCGATGCAGCTGCGGTAGACGCCGGAGGCCGCCGTTGCAGCGGTTGCCAGCACGCCCACCCGGGAGGTCCGCACCATGGAGGACGCCGCTTCAATCAACCCGATCACCGGCCCCGCCGCGACCGCTTCCGCCACATCCTTCGCCAGGGCGTTGGTGGTGTTGCAGGCCATCACCACCGTTGAGACCTGTTGATCCCGCAGCCATCCCACCACTTCAGCGGCGATCTGGCGGAGCTCCTGGACGTCACGACCGCCGTAGGGAACACGGGCCGTATCTCCCAGGTAGATGCAGCTGACGGCACCGTGGCGTTCAAGCACCCGCCTCAGCACCGTGAGACCTCCAAGGCCACTGTCGAACAGACCGAGCAGCGGCTTCATCGCACCTCCCGGTTGAGGTAGTTGAGGATTCCCGCCGCCAGAGCCAGAGACAGGCGTCGTCGATGGGCCGCCTGGGCGAGCCGCGGAGCATCGATCTCACCGGTGACGAAACCCATCTCCACCAGGGCGGAGGGCATCGTGGAACGCCGGATCACGAAGAAACGTCCCCGACGCACGCCCCGGTCGGGAGTGCCTGGAGAGACATCCATCATCTGCTGCTGCAGGTAGCCAGCCAGACGTCCGGAACGGGGATCGGAAAAGAAAAACGTCTCGATCCCGTTCACGTCGGGACGATCCATGCTGAGGGCATTCGCATGGATGCTGACCAGCACGTTCGCGGCGGAGCGATTGGCGAGGTGAACCCGGGGAGGGAGATCCACATCCACTTCGGAACTGCGGGTCAGCCGAACATCGACACCTCTTGCCCGCAGCAGAGCTGCCACCTGCAACGAGACATCCAGCACCACATCCGTCTCCCGCAGACCGCCAATGCCGACGGCACCGGGATCAGGCCCCCCGTGACCTGGATCGATCACCACCCGGTAGCGGTTGAGGGGAACCATCGGCAGACCTGAGGGATCAACCGGCGTCCTGCTGGGCGCGAAGCGTCCGGTGGGTCTCCAGGCCGTGGCCCGACCACTGAGATCTCCCTCCCCCAGATCAGCCAGACCCTGGGTGGGCAAGCCGGTGAAGGCCAGCTCCCAGCGATCCGGAGCAGTACCTCGCAACTGGAGCTGAGCTGGATCGAGCTCCACACCTGGGCGGAATTCGATCACCAGCCGCGTTGCACCGGACCGTGGTTTTCCAAGACGGATCTCCTTGACGGCGCCACGACCGAGCAGCTTGCGCGGGAAGCGAAGCTCACCGGGAAAGTCGATCCAGACCCGGGTGCCGCGGCCGTCACTCGGTTCCTGATAGAAGGCCTCCAGCCGTGCATTGCGAGCGGTGCGCAGCTGCAGCGTGCCTCGCTCGGTGAATGCCCAGGCGGACAAGGCGCTGGCTGCCCTGGCCGGCAGCAACGGCAGCAGCAACGCCAACTGGAGCGCCGCTGCCACCAGGCAGGAGATTCGGCGGGATGACGCCGCTGCCATCGGACTCAGAACAGAGCTGGCTGACGATGACGCAGGCTCGGCATCTGCGCACGGATGTGTCCGACGTGGGCGGAGTTGACCGGAGCGACGGCGGCTCCGGGCTGGACACCGGCATCAGCAAGCACCGTTCCCCAGGGGTCGATGACCATGGCGTGACCATGGCTCTGACGCCGCCCGTAGTGAAGTCCGGTCTGAGCCGGAGCCAGCACATAGGCCGTGTTTTCGATCGCACGGGCCTGGAGCAGTACCTGCCAGTGGTCCTTGCCGGTGAAGGCCGTGAAGGCGGCGGGGATCATCAGCAGGTCGGCGCCGGCATCGGCGAGATGGCGATAGAGCTCAGGGAAGCGCACGTCGTAACAGATGGACACCCCCAGCCGACAGAGACCAGGCACGTCCACCACTGGAGGTCGTTCCCCTCCGGCATCAACCGTCGCCGACTCCCGGTAGGTGTTGCCGTCCGGAAGATCGACGTCAAACAGATGAATCTTGTCGTACCTCGCCAGGAGCTGGCCGTCACGATCCACCAGCTCAGCCCGGTTCAGGGTGCGCTGCCCATCGCCGACCGGGACCGGGAAGCCCCCTCCCAGCAGCGTCACCTGATAGCGACGCGCCATGGTCACCAGAAACCGGCTGCACTGCTCCGCCAGGGTCGGTGCCAACTCGAGACGGCGGGCATCGTCCCCCATGAACGCGAAGTTCTCCGGAAGACCCACCAGCTCGGCACCGCGTCGTGCTGCCAGATCGATCTGCTCCTCGGCCGCCGTGAAATTGGCCTCCGGGTCCTGACTGCTCGTGAGCTGCACGGCAGCCGCCAGGAAATCGTTCACGATCCCACCTCTGTGAGCGCGACTTTAGAGCCGCTCATGCGGCCTTCAGAACGCCTGGTTCGATCTGAGTCGGAACGACGCTGATCTGGTCGAGACCAGCGCAGCAGCGGAAATCGGCATCGTGGTCGCCGAGACCGATCAGGCGCTGACCATGGCTCGCGATGCGCAGGCAGGCTTCCGGGTCTTGCCTCCAGTTCTGCCAGAGGGCGATGGCAGCGGAGAGCTCATCGTTGGCGATCACGGTGGCTGCCGGGTCCCGTTCCGTCAGAAGGGCACCAAGGGCTCCTGCCGCCAGGGAATCCTCCAGGGAGTACGAGCCCTCCCAGCCGCTGCCCACAATCGCAACCGAAGCGGGCCGCTTCTCCAGCAGCCGCTCTGCCACCGCTTCGCGGTTGGGCAGAGCAGCCGTGACCAGCAAGGGGACATCGCGGACGCGATCCAGAGCCCGCGTGCCGTTTGTGGTGCTCATGAACAGACGCTTGCCGGCCACCGTCTCGGGCAGCACGGCCACGGGTGAATTCCCGAGATCGAAGCCAGGCAGTGTCTGCCCGCCGCGCTCTCCCACCCGCAGTCGGGAGGATTCGGGCCAGAGGTCGGCCGCCTGACGGAGATCCTCGAGGTCCGCGAAGGCCTGCACCGCTTCAGCACCGTTCTGGAGAGCCCAGGCGATGGTGGTGGTGGCCCGGAGAACATCGATCACGACCGCCGCCTCGGGCCGGGCGTCCGCCGGCATCTCGGCAGGCACATGGAAGTAGGAGATCTGCATGGCCACGCTGGGATTCGGCGTGCGACACAGTACCGAGACCGACAGCGCAGCACCGTCGCCTTCATGCCTCTGTTCCAGACCGGCCCGGCAACCCGTGACCTGCGCGGCTTCCTTGAGCTGCTCGATCAACGCGGTCAGCTGCGTCGCATCACCGCTCCGGTGGATCCGGATCTGGAACTGGCGGCGATTGCTGACCGGGTGCTGGCCCAGGGAGGTCCGGCGCTGCTGTTCGAGAACGTGATCGGCTCCTCCATGCCTGTGGCGGTGAACACGCTCGGGACCGTCGAACGGGTGGTGTGGAGCATGGGTCTTGAGCGGGCCGAGCAGCTCGAGGAACTCGGGGAACGGCTCGCCCTGTTGCAGCAACCCAGACCACCCAAAGGCCTTGGGGAAACCAAACGCTTCGCCAGGGTGTTCTGGGATCTGGTGAAGGCTCGTCCGGATCGGGATCTGATGCCGCCCTGCCGGCAGCAGGTCTTCCAGGGCGACGCGGTGAATCTCGACAGCATCCCGCTGATCCGCCCCTGGCCCGGAGATGCCGGTGGGGTGATCACCCTCGGGCTGGTGATCACCAAGGACCCTGAGACAGGTGTGCCGAATGTCGGCGTCTACCGCCTTCAGAAGCAGTCGGTGAACACCATGACGGTGCACTGGCTGAGCGTGCGCGGTGGGGCTCGCCATCTGCGCAAGGCCGCCGCGATGGGCAGGAAGCTTGACGTGGCTGTGGCCATCGGCGTCCACCCCCTGCTGGTGATGGCAGCGGCCACACCGATCCCTGTGCAGCTGAGCGAATGGCTGTTCGCGGGGATCTATGCCGGTGAGGGCGTCCGGCTGACCCCCTGCAAGACGATCGACCTTCAGGTGCCCAGCCACAGCGAGGTGGTGCTGGAGGGAACGATCACCCCCGGGGAGGTGCTGCCGGACGGCCCCTTCGGCGATCACATGGGGTTCTACGGGGGCGTGGAGGACTCCCCTTTGGTGCGCTTCCACTGCATGACGCAGCGACGGGATCCCGTCTTCCTCACCACCTTCAGCGGCCGTCCTCCCAAGGAGGAAGCGATGCTCGCCATCGCCCTGAACCGGATCTACACACCGATCCTGCGCCAGCAGATCCCGGAGATCACCGATTTCTTCCTGCCGATGGAGGCGCTCAGCTACAAGCTGGCGGTGCTCTCCATCGACAAGGCCTATCCAGGCCAGGCCAAACGCGCGGCCATGGCCTTCTGGAGCGCATTGCCTCAGTTCACCTACACGAAGTTCGTGGTGGTGGTGGATCGTCACATCAATGTGCGCGACCCGCGCCAGGTGGTCTGGGCGATCGCAGCTCAGGTCGACCCTCAGCGTGATCTGTTCACCCTTGCGGACACCCCCTTCGACAGCCTGGATTTCGCCAGCGAACAGCTGGGGCTGGGGGGACGTCTGGCCATCGATGCCACCACCAAGGTCGGACCGGAGAAGAATCACGACTGGGGGGAACCGCTCAGCCGTCCGGCATCGCTGGAGCAGCGGGTCTCGGAGCGATGGCACGAGCTGGGACTCGATGACCTGGGGCAGTCCGAACCGGATCCGAGCCTGTTCGGCTATGCCCTGGATCGATTGATGCAACGGCTCAGCATCGCCCCATAGGATCAACGGTCGCTGTTTCCCCGAAGTCTTGAGCGCGACCGGCAGCCCGTCCACCCCCCGTGTGCTGCCGGCTGGAGGCAGCCTCTCCGGCCGGGTGACGGTGCCCGGGGACAAGTCCATCTCCCACCGCTCACTGCTGTTCGGGGCCATTGCCGAAGGCACGACAACCATCGAAGGACTGCTGCCGGCCGAGGACCCGCTGAGCACCGCAGCCTGCCTGCGGGCCATGGGAGTCGCCATCAGTCCGATCACCCCTGGCGCCACCGTCACGGTGCAGGGAGTCGGCCTCGAAGGCCTTCAGGAGCCCTCGGTGATCCTCGACTGCGGCAACTCCGGCACCAGCATGCGGCTGATGCTCGGTCTGCTGGCCGGTCGGAGCGGTCGGCATTTCATCCTGGATGGCGATGCCTCACTGCGGCGTCGCCCGATGCGACGGGTGGGCCAGCCCCTCTCGGCCATGGGCGCTGAGGTGCGCGGACGTGACAGCGGCAATCTCGCTCCCCTGGCCGTGCAGGGACGACAGCTGAAAGGCACGGTGATCGGCACGCCAGTCGCCAGCGCTCAGGTGAAATCCGCTCTGCTGCTGGCCGCTCTGACCGCGGACGGTCCGACCACGGTGATCGAACCGGCCCAGTCGAGAGATCACAGCGAACGCATGCTGCGGGCCTTCGGTGCCGATCTCGAGGTGGATGGGGAAATGGGGCGGCACATCACGGTCAGGCCCGGTGCCAATTTGCGGGGCCAGTCAGTGGTGGTGCCGGGAGACATCAGCTCGGCCGCGTTCTGGCTGGTGGCTGGGTCGCTTGTGCCCGGTGCCGATCTCACCATCGAGAATGTCGGGCTCAATCCGACGCGCACCGGCATCCTCGAGGTTCTGGAACAGATGCAGGCCCGCATCGAGGTGCTCAACCGCCGGGATGTGGCGGGTGAACCGGTCGGCGATCTCAGAGTGCGTCAGGCGCCGCTCCAGCCCTTTGCGTTCGGGGAATCGATCATGCCGCGACTGGTGGACGAGGTACCGATCCTCAGCGTCGCCGCCTGCTTCTGCGCCGGCGAAAGCCGCATCAGCGGAGCCTCGGAACTGCGGGTGAAGGAAACCGACCGGCTGGCGGTGATGGCCAGACAGCTGAGAGCGATGGGAGCGGACATCGACGAACATGAGGACGGCATGACCATTCGCGGAGGCCGTCCTCTGCAGGGCACCGCTCTCGACAGTGAGACCGATCACAGAGTGGCGATGAGCCTGGCGGTGGCAGCCATGCTGGCGAGCGGAGACTCAACCCTGGCCCGGAGTGAAGCCGCGGCCGTGTCCTATCCGACCTTCTGGGACGACCTTGCCCGACTGCGCAGCTGACCTCGGAGAACTGCACGCCTATCCCACGGCGGACGGCAGCTTCAGCCTGCAGAGCGACCGTTTCGGCGAGGCCTTTCACAACTCAGCAGGAGCCCGCAACGAAGCCCAGGCGAAATTCGCCTTGCCGGCTCAGCTCGAGCGATTCCGAGACGGGACACCGCTCCGGGTGCTCGATGTCTGCGTCGGTCTCGGCTACAACAGCGCCGTGGTGCTGGAAGCGCTGCCGACACCACCTCCTGAGCTGGAGTGGTGGGGGCTGGAACTGGACCATCGCCCTCTGGATCTGGCCCTGGCCCGGCAGGACTTCCGCAGCAGCTGGTCGGCATCCGTCCTTCAGGTGCTGGAGCAGATCCGCGATCACGGCAGTTGGCGTCAAGGAGGCTGCAACGGCAGGCTGCTCTGGGGAGACGCCCGGACCATGCTGGGCCAGATCCCCGGCAGACAGAGCTTCGATCTCATCCTTCAGGACGCCTTCTCACCCCAGCGCTGTCCGGAGCTGTGGAGTGAGGAGTTCCTGGCGGGCCTGGCCGGGCGTCTGGCTGCCGGCGGACGTCTGCTCACCTACAGCCGATCGGCGGCGGTGCGGGCCAGCCTGCGACGGAACGGTCTGATGCTGTTCTCGCTGCTGCCGGCCCCGGGCGAACGGCCGGGCTGGAGCAGCGGCACGATGGCCGTGCGCCCGGGAGCGCCGATTCCTGATGGGGGGCCGGGCTGGAGAGCTCTGTCGCTGATGGAGGAAGAGCATCTCCACACCCGCGCCGCCGTGCCCTTCCGGGATCCCAGCGGCACCGACGACAGCGCTGCCATCCTGCGGCGCCGGAGCATGGAACAGGACGGATGCAGCCTCGAGCCGACCAACGCCTGGCAGCGGCGCTGGCGGCAGGACTCCACCGGCTGATCCCGGTAGATTCCGGCCGTTTCGATCACGCCCGACATGCTTGCCGTTGCTGTTCTGGCCGCTGGAAAGGGCACTCGCATGAAGAGCGCTCTGCCGAAGGTTCTGCAGCCTCTGGCGGGAGCCACCCTGGTGGAGCGGGTTCTGGCCAGTGCCCGGACGCTGCAGCCCGAACGACGGCTGTTGATCGTGGGTCACCAGGCTGAACGGGTGGAGGAGAAGCTGAGCCCGATCGGCGGTCTGGAGTTCGTTCTGCAGCAACCCCAGAACGGCACAGGTCACGCCGTGCAGCAGCTGCTGCCGGTGCTGAAGGGATTCGAAGGGGAACTGCTGGTGCTCAACGGCGATGTACCGCTGCTACGCCCGGAAACGATCGAGTCCCTGGTGAACGGTCATCGGAACAGCGGCGCCGACGTCACGCTTCTGACGGCTCGGCTTTCGGATCCCACCGGCTACGGCCGCGTCTTCGCTGATGAAACGGGACAGGTCAGCGGCATCATCGAGCATCGCGACTGCACTGAGGAGCAGCGCCGCAACACCCTCACCAACGCAGGCATCTACTGCTTCAACTGGCAAGCGCTGGAGGGGGTGCTGCCGCAGCTGAGCACCGATAACGACCAGGGAGAGCTGTACCTGACCGACACCGTGGCGATGCTGCCACGGGCCATGCATGTGGAAGTGGCGGATCCCGATGAAGTGAACGGCATCAACAACCGCAGACAGCTGGCGCAGTGCGAAGCGGTGCTTCAACAGCGGCTCAGGGAGCACTGGATGGCGGAGGGGGTCACCTTCGTCGATCCGGACAGCTGCACCCTGAGTGAGGACTGCCGGTTCGGGAGAGATGTGGTGATCGAACCCCAGACCCATCTGAGGGGATCCTGCCGAATTGGAGACAACTGCCGTCTGGGACCAGGTTCGCTGCTGGAGAATGCCGATCTCGGAGACGCCGTGACCGTTCTGCATTCGGTGGTGCGAGAGGCGACCGTGGCGGACGACGTCAGCATCGGCCCGTTCGCCCATCTCCGACCGGCGGCTGAGATCGGCAAGGGCTGCCGCATCGGCAACTTCGTTGAGGTGAAGAAGAGTCAGATCGGAGCTGGCAGCAAGGTGAATCACCTCAGCTACATCGGCGACGCGAGCCTTGGCGACAACGTCAACGTGGGGGCCGGCACGATCACCGCCAACTACGACGGCGTTCGGAAGCACCGCACGGTGATCGGCGACGGCAGCAAGACCGGGGCCAATTCCGTGCTGGTGGCTCCGTTGTCTCTGGGGAAGGAGGTGACGGTCGCAGCCGGTTCGACTATCACCAAGGATGTGTCGGATGGTGCCCTCGCCATCGGACGCTCCCGCCAGATGAACAAGGAGGGCTGGAGCCGCAGCTCCGGAGACTGACTCCACACCATCCACATGCCTTCGACCCTGGTTCTGAACGCCGATTCCAGCGTCTGTCCCGCGCTCGGGACCTGGATCGGCAACAACGCCGAGCTGCTGAAAGGGTTTTCGTTGCTCATCGCCGAGGACGTGCTGGCGGAACTGTCCAAGCGCAACACCCTGGGCCAGCTCTCGATCACCTCCTGCCGAGGCATCCGCAGCGGCGGTGACATCGAGATGGCCGCCACGATCCTGAAGGGAGAGATCAGCGGACTGATCCACTTCCCCTCGCCCACGGGCGAGCGGGCCGGAGATGTGCTGTCGGAACCCCTGGTGCGTGCAGCCCTGCTCAATGATCTGCCGATCGCCCTGAATCCCGCCTCCGCTTCCGCACTGGTGCGGGGCATCAAGGGCAGCCGGCGGGGCTATCTGATCTTCAATCCCGTGGCCGGCCAGGGGGACCCCGTCAGCGAACTGGCCGAGATCCGCAGTTATCTCGAACCCCAGATCATGCTTCAGATCTGGATGACCCAACCCAATCTCGACCCCGCCCAGCAGGCCAGGGAACTGATCCAGGAGATCAAGGCCTTCGAGCAGCAGGGGGAAGGCGAATCGCTGATCATCGCTTCCGGAGGTGACGGAACCGTCGGAGCGGTCGCCAGTGCTCTGGCGGACAGTGACATCCCCCTCGGCATCATTCCCCGTGGAACGGCGAACGCCTTCTCGGTCGCCCTCGGCATCCCAACGGGAGTGAAGGCCGCCTGCACCAATCTGCTGCTGGGCAACACACGCCTGGTGGACGTCGCCATGTGCAACGACCAGCCGATGATCCTGCTCTCCGGCCTCGGATTCGAGGCGGGAATGGTGAACAAGGCAAGCCGTGAACTGAAGAACATCCTCGGGCCGATGGCCTACATCTTCTCGGGAGCGCGTCAGCTGGTGGACCAGCAGCCGTTCAAGGCGACCTTACGGATCGACGGCGAGGAATATCACCTCGAAGCCAGTGCCATCACCGTGGCCAACGCCGCACCCGCCACCTCCGTGATGGCCCAGGGCTTCGGCCAGGTGATCCCCGACGACGGTCTTCTCGAGGTGATCGTCGCCTCCCCGAAGGACCGCATCAGTGGGTTTTCGGTGCTGTCGAGCCTGGCCTGGTCGGCGATCGTCAGCAACACCGCCAACCACGACAACATCGCCTGTTTCCGGACCCGCCAGATCGAGGTTGAACTGGAGGAGACTCAGAAGCTGGTGGTGGATGGGGAGATTCTTGACGCCGACAAGATGACGGTGTCCGTCAAACCGGGAGCCCTGCAGGTGGTGGCTCCGATCCGCCTGAAACCTTGAACCTCGCCAGCGACCCCACCATCCAGCGCAAGATCACCCGGATGGCGGAGCGGGTGCGCTGGAAACAGCCGGCGCTGACCAGCCGGGGCATCGACCAGACACGCCTGGTGCTCGAGCCGGATGGGGATCAGCCCGGACAAGAGGACCCGTTCCACTTTCTGGTGCTCGGGGACAGCGGCACCGGCCGTCACCGCTTCCACAGCCCTCCGAGGCGGATCGCCGAACGGCTGCTACCCCACAAGCCGGATGCGGCCTTTCTGCTTCACACAGGTGATGTGGTCTATCTGGTGGGAGCAGCGGATCAGTACCGCGACAATTTTCTGCGCCCCTATCGGGAATGGCTCCAGGACGGAGAGCAATGGTCCAGCCTGAGCCATGAGGGGATGGTGTTCAACCAGCCGTTCCTCCCGGTTCCCGGCAATCACGACTACTACGACCTCTCCTTCCCTGTGGCGCTGGTGGCAGGTCTGACCCTGCCCCTGCGCCGTCATCTGCAGTGGTTCCACGATGTCGACGCCGGCTGGCGCGGCTCAGGCCAGGGAGAGGTCTATGCCCAGGCGTTCATGGATGTGCTCCACCAGCTGCCTCCCTCCCGACTCGAGCAGCATCTCGAGACCCACTACGACGCCGTGTGGGACGGGCATCGCTGCCTCCACTACCGGCCGGGACGGCTCACCCGCCTGCCAAACCGTTATTACCGATTCCGCCATGCAGGGGTCGACGTCTTCGCGATCGACTCCAACACGCTGATCTCGCCCGTGGAGCCATCGCAGGATCGCCGCAGCCTGCAACAGGAGCTGCAGGCCTGCGAACACCAACAGAATCACGTCTACCAGTCTCTGGCCAGTGGTGGTGTTGATGAGGAGAGCCGCGATGCTCTGCTCGATGAACTGGAGACACTCCAGGAGTCGATTCTGGATCTGCGCCGCCGGATCGGGCAGGGGGCGACCGTGGACGAAGCCCAGCTGAAGTGGCTGATGGACGGCTTGATCGCCTCGCATCGGGACCCGACGGTGCGGGGAAGAATCCTGACCATGCACCACCCTCCGTACGTCACCGAAGCGACCAAGTGGACCCAGGCCGACACCATGGCGATCCGCCTGCGGCTTCGGCAGGTGCTGGATGGCGTCGCCGCATCGCTGGGCGACACCATGGCCGCAGCGGCTCCTGTGGACCTGGTGCTCAGCGGTCACGCCCACTGCCTGGAGGTGCTGCGCACCCACGACACCGGCCACGCGGACAGTGGGATCCACTGGGTCATCTGCGGCGGCAGCGGCTATGGCCTGCGCAGTCAGCGCCGCGAGGGATCACGACTGATGGAAATGAATGACGACGGCAGCGAGAAGCACGTAGCCAGCAGCGATCTCTACATCGGAAAGGATTGGCCGCCGGCGGAAGGACGCCATGCCTACAGCGGTCTGCGGGTGGACATCGCGGCAGGACGTCCGCTGACGATCCGACTGACCCCGCTGGTGTCCTGCCGGGCTGATCGAGGCTGGAGCGATCAGGACCTCGAGACGATCACCCTTTCAGGCCCGTCACACCGAAGGCAGTAACGGCAGCAGACGTTCCAGGGCGACACCGCGGCTGGCCTTCAGCAGCACCACATCACCGGATTGGAGCCAATGCCGCAACGGCTCGGCGGCAGCGTCCGGCCTCGACACCACCGCAAGGCGATCAAGCGATGCTGCGGCCGCTGCCATGGCGGCGGCCTCGGGATCTACCGCGACAACCACGAGTCCGTCCAGTTTCAGCTCCGCAGCCCGGGCTGCCACAGCGGCATGAAGCTCAACACTGCGGTCACCGAGTTCCAGCATCGTTCCCAGCACGGCGAAGCGACGGCCGGGCTGAACGGCCAGCAACTCAAGAGCGGCCAGGACAGCCTCCGGCGAGGCGTTGTAGGACTCATCGAGAACCGTGAGCCCGCCCTGACGCAGACGCCGATTGCGGCCGCCGGGAACGCTCACCTGCAGATCCTCCAGAGCCTCATCGGCAACACCCAGCTCCCGGGCCACAGCGACGGCGAGCAGCAGGTTGCGGGCGTTGTGGCGCCCCTGCAGCGGCAGAGACAGGGAATGGCCGTCAAACGTCAGGTGCTCCGCGGAGACCTCACCGGTCAGATCAGCTGCCGCCGTGGCATCCCCCTCCAGGCGGACCCGCAGCACACGGCCTGTCCAGACCTCAGCCAGCGCCGTTTCCAGAAGAGGATCCCCAGCGGGAATCACGACGACGCCATCGGGATGGAGGGCGGCCGTGATCTCGCACTTGGCGGCAGCAATGGCCTCACGACTGCCGAGGCGTCCGATGTGGGCCGTGCCGATGTTCGTGATCACCGCGAGATCAGGCTCGGCGCATCGCGACAGACGTGCGATCTCCCCAGGCCCACGCATGCCCATCTCCACCACGACAGCGCCGTGAGCTGCCGTGGTCTCCAGCAGCGTCAGCGGTACGCCGATGTCGTTGTTGTTGTTGCCTTCACTGGCCATCACCGGCCCCAGGGACGACAGCGTCGCCCGGATCAGTTCGCGGGTGGTGGTCTTGCCCGCGGAACCCGTCACCGCCACCACCGGCAGGTCCAGGGCAAGACGATGCTGACGGGCCAGCTGCTGGTAGGCATCGAGAGTGTCATCGACACGCCAGTGCAGCAGTCCCTCAGGCAGGGGCTGATTCCAGCTTCTGGACACCACGGCGGCCTGAGCTCCGCTGGCACTGATCTGCTCCAGAAACGCATGGCCATCGAAACGTTCTCCCACCAGGGGAACGAAGAACCCGCCGGTCTGCATCCGGCGGCTGTCCGTGACGATCGAGCCAACCGTCTGCTGCGGGTCCAGGGATGCCCCCCGAGGCTGTCCCCAGAGATCGATCAACTGCTGAATCCGCAGAGTCATGCCGAGGCGGGGATGTCGTAGAGGATCATGCCGACGCCAACCCGGGCTGAGCGCCCGAGGAGACGGTCTTCCGCATCGACCAGACGCAGCTGCTCGTAGCCCAGCTCATTGCTGCGTTGCTGCCAGTCCTCTGCCAGCTGCTTTCGCATGGCCAGAGGCACGGCAGACCAGCGATCGGACAGCTCCAGCACCAGCTGGAGCGCCTGCCCATCCGGTCGGGCCGAGACCAGCAGCTGGCTGGGGGCGTCCGGTCCCAGCAGAAGCTCAAGCAGTGGATCCAGAGACGGCACAACAGGAGGCTTTTCAGCAACGCTCTCCGCCGGCGGCTCGACGGGAGGCGCGGTGAGTGAGGGGGGTGCTGAGGGGATCTCGCTGGACGGAACCGCTCTCGGATCAGGCGGGGGATTGCCGGCAAGGCTGCGCGTGAAACGCCCGGGCAGCAGCAGCACCAACCCCAACAGCAGCACCAGCAGGAGCGGCCAGAACCATGGGGCCAACCCCTGAGGCCAGAAGCCGGGAACGGACAGATCGCCCTCTCGATTACGACGCCAGACCTCCTGAAGCCGCAACCTCAGATCCGCCGCCATCGACCGCAGGTTGCGGGCGAACTCACGCCATGGACTGACGTAGGGGGCCGGCAGATTGGGCAAGATCAGCTGCGACGGCCGAACAGCCGGTTGAGCGGGTTACGCGGCTGCTCCGATGGAGACTCTGCTGCTGGTGCCAGTTCCGCTGGCGCCGGATCCTTCTGAGGTGCGCTCTTGTCTGCGGCGCTCCGGGACGGATCGGCATCCTGTCCCAGGGACAACTGCTCCACCATCGCCGCATCCGGAGTGGGGGTCTTGATACCGCACACATCGCGGTACATCGCGTCGTACTGCACAGCGGAACGATCCCAGCTGTAGTCCTGAGTCATGCCGCGGATCTGCAGCTGGTTCCAGCTGCTGCGATGGCGGTAGGCCTCCCAGGTCCGCACCAGTGCCGTGTAGAAGTCGACCGGTTCGAAACGATCGAAACAGAAGCCGGTGCCGGCGTCAGCTGCCGGGTCATGGGGGGGAACCGTATCCACCAGACCACCCACCTTGCGCACCACCGGAACGGAGCCATAGCGCATGGCATAGAGCTGACTGATGCCGCAGGGCTCAAAGCGGCTCGGCATCAGGAAGGAATCGCTGCCGGCGTAGATGAGCCGCGAGAGATCGTCGTCGTACGTGAGGAAGACAGCGCAGCGACCGGGATGACGGGAGGCCAGCTGCCACAGGCCTGATTCCAGCCCCCGGTCGCCGGTGCCGAGCACCACGATCTGGGAATCGGTGTAAGCCAGCAGGCGATCGGCGACCTGAAGCAGCAGATCGACCCCCTTCTGATCGACCAGGCGACTCACCATGCCGAGCACAAAGGCGTTGTCACGCACTTCCAGCCCCATGCGCTCCTGGAGAACGCGCTTGCATTCCGCCTTGCCGGAGAGATCCTCGGCGCTGTAGTTGGCGGGAAGAGCCCTGTCCGTGGCGGGATCCCAGGCTTTGAGATCGATTCCGTTGAGGATGCCGCGCAGTTTGCCGGAGACGAAATTCAGCAGTCCGTCGAGTCTCTCGCCGTATTCGGCCGTGCGGATCTCCTGGGCATAGGTCGGAGAGACCGCATTCACACGATCGGCATAGAGCAGCGCCGCTGCCATCGTGTGATCTCCCTGCATGTACCAGGGGCACCAGGTGATGCGATCCAGCTTCCAGCGCCAGGGCCCCTGGTACTTGAGGTTGTGGATCGTGAAGACCGTGCTGATCTCCGGGTCCTGGTGCATCCACACCGGAATCATGCCGGTGTGCCAGTCATGGCAGTGAAGCACATGAGGCTTCCAGACATTCCAGGCGAACTCGGCGGCAGCGCTGGCGAAGAAGGTGAATCGCCAGTCTTCATCCTCACCGCCGTAGATCCGCTCGGGATCGAACACGGGATGCCCCACCAGATAGATCGTCAGGCCGTTGGAGGGATGGCGGGTTTCGTAGACAGCGAACTCGGTGCCCATCGTCTGGGCGCGCCAGATCGGCTCATCCGGGATCGCGAGCTTGCTCCAGAGCTTCCCGTAGCCCGGAATGATCAGCCGCACATCGTGCCCGAGACGGGTCAGAGCCGGGGGCAGCGAACCGACGACATCGCCCATCCCGCCCACCTTGATCATCGGGGCGCATTCGGCGGCGGCGAACAGGATGCGCATCGATGGACTTCCGACTTGGCGCGGCGACTTTAGGGGCAACCCAGGCCCGCGCTGCATGCTCCGGCCGTCACGGCAGCACAGTCACCGGTGTTCCGAGATTCACCTGCCGGTAGAGGGATCGCACATCTTCGTTGTACAGACGCACACAGCCATGGGAGATCGCACGCCCCACGGTCCAGCGATGCGGGGTGCCGTGAAAACCGGTGGTGGTGCAACCCTCGATCGTGATCCAGGTTTCACCGTCGTGGGCATCACGCCCGAGGCAATCGCGATGGAAGGCGATCCAGTGGCTGCCGAGGGGATTGTCAGGCCCCTGCTCCTCCACGCGCTCTCCGGTGACCGGATGAACCCAGATCGGTTGGTCGATCTTCTCCATCACCCGGAAGCGACCGGTGGGGGTCTCCCAGCCGGGCATACCGACAGCCACGGGGAAGGCGCTGCGCAAACCGCCGTTCTCGAGGAGCAGCAGCCGACGGCGACCGCGCAGCATCACGATGTGACGCTCCTTTTTCTGCAGCAGATCCGAAGGCAGTGATGCCAGTGCCGCCATGACCGAATCCATCGACGCTGACCGCAGCAGCGGAGCCGGATCCGGGGGCGTCAGAGGAAGCATCGACGTCAGGGTAACCAGCCAGTCCCGGAAAAATCAGGGGGGCGTTTGCCGAGGAACGCATCACGCCCCTCCTGCGCTTCATCGGTCCGGTAGAAGAGGTGGGTGGCCTGTCCGGCCAGCTCCTGGATGCCGGCCAGCCCATCGGTTTCGGCGTTGAAGGCGGCCTTGAGACAACGAATCGCCGTGGGACTGTGCTGCAGCACCTCCCGGGCCCAGCGCACCCCTTCCGCCTCCAGCTCCTCCAGAGGCACCACAGCATTCACCAGCCCCATCCTCAGGGCTTCTTCAGCGCCGTAGCGACGACAGAGGAACCAGATCTCGCGCGCTTTGCGCTGGCCGACCACCCGGGCCAGAAAGCCGGCGCCGTAACCGCCGTCGAAGCTGCCCACCTTTGGACCGGTCTGCCCGAAAACGGCGTTTTCAGCAGCCAGGCTGAGATCGCACAGCAGATGCAGCACCTGACCGCCCCCCATGGCATACCCGGCCACCAGGGCGATCACCACCTTCGGCAGGCTGCGGATGATCCGCTGGAGATCGAGCACATTCAGTCGCGGAAGGCCGTCCTCCCCCACGTAACCGCCGTCGCCGCGCACGCTCTGGTCACCGCCGGCGCAGAAGGCGTGGACCCCGTCCTGGGACGGCCCCGCCCCTGTGAACAGCACCACGCCGATCTCCCGCTCATCGCGAACACGACTGAAGGCATCGCAGAGCTCCACCACCGTCTGCGGCCGGAAGGCATTGCGTTTGGCCGGCCGGTTGATGGCGATGCGGGCGATGCCTTCATCGCAGCGGTCGACAAGGATGTCCGTGTAGGTGCCCCAGGGCTGCCACGCGACGATCGATTCACCGGGAAGAACCCGCCGCGCCAGGGACATCGGCTTCAGAGCGTCATCGCCTCATTCTGAGCAGCGGAGTGCAGCTGTTGGCGCAGAACCGCATCGCCGCGTCGATCCGTGCAGGCCCGCAGCAGCGCGGGGCCCTGTTGCGCCAGACCCCAGTCCAGGGCGTCGTGCAGATCCTCCAGACAGCTGAGAGCCCGCCCGGGAATGCCATGGGCCGCAGCCAGTGCCAGCGGATCGACCCGCTGTGGCATGGCGAACAGCTGATCGAATCGCTCCTCGCCCTGCTGCTGGATGTCCAGCTGCTGGAAGATTCCACCGCCGCCGTTGTCGATGAGGATCACCAGCAACGGTGGCCCGTCAGGACCGCCGTGAAGCCAGCCGTTGGCGTCGTGCAGCAGGGCCAGATCACCCGTGAGCAGCACCATTGGTCCCAGCGACCAAGACAGTCCCATGGCCAGCGACAGGGTGCCGTCGATGCCGGAGGCACCGCGGAAGCTGAAACATCGGCGATCAGCTCCACCCTTACCGCTCCACAGCATCCAGTCCCGGACGGGGGAGCTGGCCGCCAGCATCACAGGCAGACCGCTGGGCAGCAGCTGACCAAGGGCGCGGGCGAGCGCGGGCTCAGTCACCGCCCCCCTGCAGGGAAGAAGCTCATCCAGCAGGGCGCCAAGACGATGGTCCGGCTCCGCCCAGGCGGTGCTCAGACCAGCCCGTCCGGGGGACTGCTGAGCCAGCCAGGCCTCCATCCCCCCGCTCCACGGCGCGGCTCGGCCGAGCGGGTCGAGCGGACGGGCATCGCCTTCACTGATCAGCACCTGAGGCCCCCTGGCGGCAGCAAGCCAGCGTTCCAGCGCCCGACTGGCAGGCATGCTTCCCAGACGCAGCACCTGCAGATCACTGCCGCCATGGAACTGATCGAGCAGCAGCGGCCAGTGATGCACCCGACCGGGCCACTCCACCGGCAGAGCGGCCAGCGGATCGGCCAGAAGAGGCCAGCCGCTGCGCTCCAACCAGTCCGCGAGCGCACCGCGATACCCCGCCAGATCGGAGCTCAGTCCCCGCCATGGTCCTGCCACCACAACGCCCGCCTGCGCGGGATCCAGGGCCGGAGCTGAGGCCTCCGGCGGATCAACGGTGGTGGTGCTGTCGGCGACGCCCACTGCAGGGGCAGAAGGGTTTCGCAACCCGCACAGCACCTGCTGCTGATCGGGGAGGGCGGCGTGGAGCGGCTCCTCGAACGGGATGTTCAGATGAACCGGACCGGGAGGTTGACCGGCCTGCCCCTGGGCATGGCGCCATCCCCGTAAAGCCAGACGATCGATGTCGGCAGCTGAAGCAGCGTGCAGACCAGTCGGGGCGATGTTGCCGACCCAGCGGCAGGCAGGATTCAGAAACTGCTCCTGGTTAACGGTCTGATTCGCTCCGCAGTTCTTGAGCCGTTCCGGTCGATCGGCCGTGAGCAGCAGCAGCGGCTGACAGCTGCGATCGGCCTCGACGGCGGCTGGCAGCAGATTGGCGACCGCTGTGCCCGAGGTGGTCACCACCGCCACGGACCTGCCGGCCGCCGTCGCCATCCCGAGGGCGAGGAAGGCTGCCGATCGCTCATCAATCGCCGTGAACAGCTGCAGCATTCCCTGCGACGCCATCAGGCCCGACGCCGTCGCCAGAGAACCGGAACGACTGCCTGGACAGAGCACCAAACGCCGCAACCCCTGACCGTGCAGGGCGCGGAGCAGGCCAAGAGCCGCTTCGAGGTTGGCGCGGGCAACCGACAGTGCAGGAGAGCACCACTGCAGGAATCCTGCTGCAGCACCATCTCATCCGTCCCTGATCAAAGCCCACCCGATGCGAGGGTGCGGCCATGAGTCCCTCCCCGTCCCCACCGGATCGCCCCCGCGAGGGTGGTTTCTGGCGCAGCCTGATCCTCTGGGCCCTCCTGGCGCTGCTGATCCGTTGGCTGGTGGTCGAGCCCCGCTGGATCCCCTCCGGATCGATGCTCCCCACGTTGCAGCTGCAGGACAGAATCCTGGTGGAGAAGATCCGACCTCCCCTGGAACAGCAGCGGGGTCGGCAGCTGCCTCTGAACAGCATCGTGGTGTTCGCGCCACCTGCTCAGCTGGTGGACGCCGGGTACGACGCCTCCGCCGCGCTGATCAAGCGCTTGGTGGGGCATCCGGGCGACCAGCTGGAAGTACGCGACGGCCTCCTGATCCGCAACGGTGAGCCCGTTCCGGAGCCCTGGCTGGATGAGCCGATCACCTACGCCATGGCACCGGTGACCGTGCCGGATCATCAGCTCTGGGTGATGGGCGATAACCGCAACGCAAGCCTGGATTCCCATCTCTGGGGTCCGCTGCCGGAAGCGAACGTGATCGGCACTGCGATCTGGCGGTACTGGCCCCTGAATCGCTTCGGACCGATTCGGTTCTCCACCACCGACGGAATCGAATCGAACTCTGAGGCTGGGGTAGGGTCAGGGCCGTGATGCAGATAACACGGGATGTTTAACCCCGAGTTCCTGACCACCGATAACAACGACGGTCAAGCGGGGAACAGCCTGATCCAGTATCTGCAGGAACAGTCTCCAGACACCCTTCAGAGGGTCGCGAAATCAGCGAGCGGCGAGATCCAGGACATCATCCGCCACAACGTTCAGGGACTGCTGGGGATGCTCCCCGGCGAGCACTTTGAGGTGAAAGTCACCTCCAACAGGGAGAACCTGGCCAACATGCTGGCCTCGGCGATGATGACCGGTTACTTCCTGCGCCAGATGGAGCAGCGCAAGGAACTGGAGGAAACGCTGTTCGCCGATGATCAGATGGCGATCGAGCCCGACGACGAACTCAACCTCTGAGCTGCGGATCCGTCGGGACCACGCCGAGCTTCAGCAGACGCTGATCGATTGAGCTCAGAAACGCCCAGTTCGCATCACTGGGTGCCCAGTTGTCTGTGTTGAGCTGTGAGCAGAGCTCTTCGGAGCGTTGGGGGCTGAAGGCAATCGGAGCGCTGTAGTGCGCTGGCACAAGCCACCGCATCCCATCGAGTCTCCCGATCTGCTGAAGCCATTGCAGGAAGGTCTCCAAGGCGCGCGGCAGCACGAGTCGTTCCACCACGGGCGCCACCTGAAGGAGAGGTTGATGGTCTCCGATCAGCCCCCTGGCCGCGTCCTGCCAGCCCTGCCGCCATCGGAATGGATAGAGGCCGAAGTGAGCGCGGGCAGTCCGTAAACCAGGCCGGAAGGCATGGCGCAGCAGCTCGGAAATCGGGGGAACCTCGAGCGGCTCCGGCCGCAGATAGGAGGCAAAGAGCACCAGCCTTGCCCAGCCGCGGCGGCGGGCCTCGGGCGTATCGAGGAGCGGCTCGTCACCCCGATCCCTGGCGTGGAACAGCAACGGCGTTGGATCGAGATCAAACAGAGCAGGTGGCTCAGCCGAAATGCCAACCAACGCATCGGTCACCATCAAGGCACCGGAAGGGCGGTGAAAACAGCTGATCTCTTGAAAGCGACCAACACCAAGATCGAGCGGTCCAAGCGTGATCCACTCACACACCTCGCCATGGGGGACGCCATCGTCGAGCAACACCTTGGTGCGGTGTGCTGGAACGCCCAACCAGGACAAGGGCAACTGCACCGGAAAACTCCACTGGCCCGGGCAGACCCAAATTTCCGCATCCGGGAAGGTGCGAGCCAGGGGGCCGAGGGGCAGCTTGTGCTCCAAACCAGAGGCCGTGGGCAGCACGATCGTGCGCACCGGGCCGTGCTGCTGCTCCAGCCCGGCAATGGCTTGGCGAAGCTCACCGGTGGGCGGCAGAGGGTTCACCAACATCAGGCCACCGGGCACCTTGGCCACGGTGAGCCGCACCGGCACGGCCACGTAATACACCCCCTGCAGCTGCTCCAGGCTCCAGACCTGGCCAGGGATCAGCTCACTGAACACTGTGCGGCGGCGGCCATAGGGATAGAGCGGCAGCAGCGGCCACCAAGGCCAGCGTTGGTCGGCACGACTAACCATGTCCACACCTCCAGCGCACCCTTGGTCCCACGGCTCCAGATCCATGATCACAGGTCTTGATCACCGATCGAAGCAGCACAGCGCAACGTGGAATTCGGATGAGTCCAGTGCAAAGAGGCACGGTGCAGACAAGGCCAGATTTTTTTTAAAGTCAGAAAAAGTTCTCCTTACACGTGCGTCGAATCATCCTTGCCCTGACTGCGATCACGGCATTGATCCCCCAGACGTCCTTAGCCCAGATGGACCATCACCATGGGCATCACGGCCATGGGATGCATCACGCAGCTCCTGAGGAAACAAAAGAGGCAACACCCACGCCTTCCGGCTCTCATCAGCACCACGCCCATGGCATGGGCCCCGCAGGCAGCACCTATGACCTGCGCTTCATCGACGGCATGGTTGAGCACCACGCCGGAGCATTGCGGATGAGTGAATACGTCTTCAACATCGGCGCCCCGGGGGTGGGGGCGTTGGCAAACAGCATCTGGAACGAGCAGGCCCGTGAGATCAAGGCGATGCGCCAATGGCGCAAGGCCTGGTATCCCGATGCACCGGTTTATCCCGTGGCATTGCGCCCTAACGGGGACCCCAACTCCATGGCAGATCTAGTGCGCATGAGTCCTGATGTGATTGCCGCGATGCGCATGTCGGGAACGAAGCCGACACGCGAAAACAGGGTGCAGTGGTTCCTAGAGGGAATGATTGAGCACCATGGCGGCGCCCTTCAGATGGCCCATGAGGCTCGCGAAAACTCCACCAACCCCACCATCCTTCGCCTTGCACGCGAGATCATCGTCGCCCAGCGCAAAGAGATCATTGATCTCCGCAAAATGCTGCAAAGCAAGGGCATGAATAAGCCTGACTACTACAAATTTGATGGCCTTTTCGCGCTGTGAAAGCAATCACTTTTAATGCCTTCACTACAAGGATGATGGGCTGGATCTCCATTTCATTCGCCCTCGTCGCTGCTTTCGTTGTCCATACCATGGCCAGCCATGCTCACGGCAAAGGCATTTACCAATCCAAAGCTGACGCAGAACAACGTGCCGGTGAGATCGGTTGTACGACGGTGCATCAGAACAACGGAAAGTGGATGCCATGCACAGATGAGCGTGAACTCCACCGCCAACTTCGCAAGCAATGAACCAACGTCCGCTTTCACGGCGAGCACGCAAGGTTCACCGTTGGCTGGTTCCAATCGCCGCTGTTCCGTTGCTGATCACCGCAGGCACGGGATCTCTCTACAGCTTGCTCTTGGAGCAAGACATTGATGCCTTCTGGCTGCTCAAGATCCACACCGGGAATTTCAGTGTTCTGAATCTTCAGCCCGTCTACCCAGTGCTCTTGGGTGGGCTCACCGTCATCGTGACAGTGTCAGGAGCGGTGATGCTCTTGAGGCCAGCGCGATGACACAGCGTTCCTCATCGCGATTGTCAAAAACCGTCTAGTAGCGCGAGAAAACGGAGGTTGTTCCGTCATGGGCAATGGCAAGCACCTCAAGACTTTCAGCCTCGACGTCAGCCACCTCCATGCCGGGCGAACCCATTGGCATCCCTGGAACCGCCAGACCTCGGATATCCGGCCGATCCTTCAAAAGGCGATCGATCGTAGAAGCAGGCACATGCCCTTCAATCACATTTCCCCCCACAACAGCGGTATGACAAGAAGCCAGTTAGAGGCTTACACCTCTTGACTCCTTCACGGCATCCATGTCCTCGGTGACATGGTCATCAATTCGGAATCCCGCTAAGGCGATGTGGGATCCCCATTGCGTACAACAACCGCAACTCGCCGATCGATAAATCGTCATCTGCGGGCCCGTTGCCCCCATGGTGTCGGGCATCGCAGCATCACCTTTCGCGTCACCGTGGGCCTGCGCAGGTTGAATCACCCAAAACAACGAGCCGACCACCAAGGCTCCAAATACGCCCTGACGCAAGGCAGCTGAACACTGACAAAGAAATCGAGAGGCCGTCATGGATTCCTTTCTCAGGTTAAGGGGATCGATTATCCGCGTTATCGCGAGTTGCGCTTGAACACACCCAGTTGCACCAAATCCCAGGGACAGCAGGGGGGCAAGCCCCTCAGACCTATTCCTATAAATGGATATCAAGTGGCAGCAGCGGCCAGAAACCCCAGCGCTGATCAGCAGGATTCACACCAGCTCCAGCCACCACGCTCCCCATCAATGCAGTGATTCTGTCGAAGGAAAGGGGCAAGGCAGAGCAAAATCACTGAAAAGATTCACGCCACTGACGCCTCTGGGGTCACCCAAGTGTGACATCGCCGAGCAACATCATCCGATCAGAGATATGTACAGATGCGATGATAATTCCCCAGGCAGTGAAACAGGCAAAACGAAGATTGACTGTTATTGAAAATCAAAAAGTGCTACCTCAGCACTCAGCCCAGGGCCAAAGGCCAGTGCAAGACAAGGACCGGAACATTCCCGCCGCCTCAACCGCTCAAGGATGAACAGGATCGTTGCGGATGACATGTTGCCGTGATCCTGGAGAACGGCTCTGGAATCGAGCAATAGGTTCGGCTCCAACGACAGAGCCTCGCAACAGGTCGAGAGAATCCTGGGGCCACCCGGATGGACTGCCCAACTATTCACCGCCTCAAGATCAATGGCCTGCTCTTTGAGCCAATCTCGCAACCAGGGCAACAAGGCAGCTCCAACCGTTTCCGGAACAAGGGGCGACAACCCCATCGCAAAACCATGGTCGCCAATCTCCCAGTGCATCAGATCTGAGCTGTTTGGAATCACCATCGAGCCACTGCGTCGCAACGCCAAGGTCTGATGGGTAGGGGAAGGATTGACGGAGGCGACAACGGCAGCCGCCCCATCGGCAAACAAAGCGTTGGCAACAACCTGCTCTGGGTGCCAGCCATAGGCCATATGAAGGCTGCAAAGCTCAACAGCGCAGAGCAGCACCACCGCCTTGGGATCCATCTCCGCGAAGGCATGGGCAACACGCAAGCCATTCAGCGCAGCGTGGCATCCCATGAATCCGATGTGTGTCCTCTGAACACTCGGCGATAGATCAAGCTTTTCAATCAAGAAAAGGTCAATACCAGGTGAATGAAACCCAGTGCAACTGACCGTGATGAGGTGGGTGATCGCCCCTGATGAGATATCACCATCAGATAGCGCCTTCGTAGCAGCCTCAAGAGACAACCCACCGGCGTGAGTGTTGTAACCATGCATCCGTTGTGCCGTCCCAGGGCTTTCTGAGCCGTAGAAACTGAGACGATCCTTGGTCGTGCTCGTGCCATTGAGACCATCATTCTCGAGGAGCACACTTCCACGGGTGAGAACCTTGGTTCTTTGATAGATGCGCGACATCAGCCTTTCTTGCTCAGGGCTTTCGGCATTGATGCGACGCGCCACTTGCACCGCTTCTGCCTGACTCAGTCGCTGAGTTGGTACTGCCGTACCCATTCCGTGAAGGATGAGAGGCATGGATTAAGACCTCGCCATGTGGGGATGCACGCGATTGAGACTGCTGATAACGCGTTGCGGTACAACAGGCCATTGAGACCCGAGGCTGAACAACGCGTTTGTAATGAGCGGTTGTCTCAACACAGTCGACAACACACTGCAAACGCGCTGACGACTGATCGTTAGATCCACCAACCTCCTTCGCCAACGCCGCTCGAGATCCAATGTCCACTCACCCTGAGCTTCCTCAACAAAGGGAGCAACCGACGCACCAGCAGCAAGAGCCCAGGCCATGCCCTCACCGGTAAAGGGCTCCACATAACCGGTCGCATCGCCGAGCAACAAAAAGCGATGCCCTGCAAATGCACCGGCACGACGGGTGAGTGCGGGGGTTAATTGCCAGCGAGACGACTCCAAAGCTCGAGGCAAGGCGAAGCCGGCTTGAGTCAGAACAAGTTGTGCCGCCCGCGCCACACCGCCGGAGGACTTGACCACAGCGCGGTCGAAAGCAGCAGCCAAGTTCAGAGCACCATCCTCACGTCGAACCAAGCCGACGTAGCCATGCTGGCCAATGGCCATATGAATGGCCCCAGTCTCGTAAGTTCCGTCGTCATCGGCGATGAGGCAGCCCGCACCAAGCCTCGATTCCGGGGTGCTCCTCGAGCTGGCCGCATGGGAGGGGGACATCACCTGGTGCTGCAGTCCGGCTGCAACGAGCACCACACGGGCCCTGATCCGTTCAATGGGAGCATCACCCGGCGGTCGTAATCGCACCATTCGCCCATCGGGAGTGATCTCATCAAGCACGGCACCGGTTTGAA
>ERZ802819.343-NODE-343-length-31419-cov-14.7609_pt1 | contig 31419 bp, 27 predicted proteins | sample MGYA00345647_ERZ802819 | MGnify/ENA primary metagenome ERZ802819 (study PRJEB30503, sample SAMEA104212355) | marine metagenome | biome: Westerlies Biome; feature: [SRF] surface water layer (ENVO:00010504) within the epipelagic zone...; material: water...
CCAATGAAATGAAAAAATAAAAATTTTTCATTAAAAAATATCATTGCAAAAATTGTACTAAATAATGGAATTAATGATAAAAAAATTCCAGCTCTATTAGCACCTATGATTGAGACTGCTCCAGCCCAACAATAATAAGAGCCAATACTTGGGAATATTGCAATATAAAGCAAAATATAAAAAAGATTAGTATTCACTTCAATTGTTTTTCCTTGAAATAATTCAAATAAAAAAGCTGGTAAAAGAAAGATTAAACCAAATGTACAAACAACTTGAACAAGTGAAAGTAGAGATATGTTAATTGTTTTTTTCTTTAAAAATGCAGAATAAATCCCCCAGGAAATTATTGCAATTAACATATAAATATCACCTTTATTAAAATTTAAAGTTAATAAAATATCTAAATCAAGACGAGTGATAATTGCTAAAATTCCTAAAACTGAAACTATCAAACCAGATATTTGAAAAATATTTGTTTTTTCAATTTTAAGCAAAAAACAAACTAAAATTATTGAGACTGGAATTGCAGTATTAAAAAGTGAGGCATTAATTACCTGAGTATGATTAAGAGCGTTATAGGTGAATGCAGAGAATATTCCAACACTAGTAAAACCTAAAATAAAAAATAATGATAAATTACCCTTAACTTCTCTCTTAATTTTAGGAAATTCTTTGTAGGTAAAAGGTATCAATATTATCCAAACTAAAGTCCATCTAAAAAAAGCTAACGAATAAGGGGGTATATTTTCTGTGAATGCAAACTTACCAATAGTAAAATTTCCTGCCCAAAATAATGTTGCAAGGATCAACATAATATATGCTCTAGTATTTTCTCTCACTTTATCAGACTATAGTTTGTTAATTATAATTTCCAGAGATTAAGTATAATGTCTATCTTAAAATAAAATATTTATAGATATTAATTGAAATAAATTTTTATTTATTGAATTTTTTTGCAATCAGTTTCATCAAAAGCGTTAAAAAATATCTCTTGCAAAATAACACCATTAGTATTTTTACACTCTTGATCTATAATGTCTTTATCAAAAAATTGCTTCACGTGCTCGCTAACATTTTTGCCTGTTTCTTTCTTGATACCTTGATTTATTGACTCACCAACTAATGCTTGTTGGATACTTCCAGTTTTAACTACTGTAAAAGTTGGACCTAGTAATGCTAAATTCTGGGCACACCCCGTTAAGAATGTAAAACAAACTAAAATAAAATATATTTTTTTCACTAATAAAGTTTCTACTTAAATTATTTAATAAATAAAGTTAAATAAATCAATTCTACACATATAAATGTAAAAATTTTTTTACTTAACCAATTCCAATAATAGTCAAATCATCATCAAGAATATCGTTATTTTCCTTAATACCTCTTTCAGTTGTACCCTTTTTTAAACTTTTTAACCGAATCTCTTCTGTTGAATCTTCTAATTCTTTTTTTAATGAGGAGTTTTGATGTTTTACTATAAGATTTTTAACTCCATCGATACCAATCTCTTGTTTATTGTCGTCAATACATTCAGAAAAACCATCAGTAAAACAATAAATTCTACCTCCATTAAGATTAAAACTTTCAAGCTTATATACACTTTCATCTTTATGTTTTGTAACTGCTAATGGCATTGAGCTAGATGGAAATTCTTTAAAATTATCACCAATTTTTAATAAAGCAGGCTGGTGTCCTGCATTTGCAATCTCAACTAAATCTGTTTTTAAGTTATATCGTCCAACAATAGAAGTAATAAATGTACCAGCTGGGTTCGTTTCTTGTAAATCATTATTCATTTCAAATAGTATTTCATTAGGCTTAAATTTTTGTCTCGCAAAAATTTTAAATAATGTAATAGCTTTAGCCATAACCATACCTGCATTAACCCCTTTGCCAGATACATCCGATAAAGTAAAATAAACCTCGTCATCATGAAGATAGAAATCATAAAAATCTCCTGAAATTTCTCTTGCTGGAATATTCAAACCAAATATTGGAAAGTGATCAATATCTCTTTTAGGCATTAATCGTTTTTGAACATCCATTGCGAGTTTGATCTCTTGAGAAACTCTATTTTTCCATTTATTTTTTTGTTTTTCAGATTGCTCTAATTTATCCATTAAAACATTATATTGAGTTCCAATAATACCGCTGTCAGTAAACGGATCTTGAGGTGCTCTATTAGAATAATCCTCTGATTTAGCCTGTTTTGTTAAAACTTCTAATAATTCATGTGTATCTGTTGATGCGTTATGCTCTGAAATATTAAGGCCTAACTCCTCTTCAATTTTTCCAACTCTTAATGGAAAAAATGAATTAATAGTTTTAAAAATTATATAAGATCCAAAAAAACAAAAACTACCGATTGAACCTATTCCAATTAATTGAATAAACAATTGTTCTAATCTTGTTTTTTCAACTCCCATCATTTCAAAATTTCCAAATAGAGCAACTGCAATAGTTCCCCAAATTCCTGAGGCTAAGTGAACAGGGATTGCGCTTACAACATCATCAATTTTAATTTTTTCTAATAATACAATTGTTGAACCTGAAATAATCCCTCCAATACTTCCAATGACAATTGCATCTGAAGGGTCAACATAAGCACATGATGCTGTGATGGAAACTAATCCTGCAAGTGGACCCGTTATCATAAATAAAGGTTCTGGTTTTTTTAAAACAAGAATTCCCATCATGCTTGAAAAAATAAGTCCAAACGAAGCAGATAAAAAAGTATTAATTAAAATCAATGGGATTTTAATATCCATAGCACCATTGGCGCCTCCATTAAATCCAAACCAACCAAACCATAAAATTAATGCTCCAAGTGCTGCAATTGGAGTATTGCTTCCTTGAAAAGTTTTATTTGATCCATCTTTTCTAAATCTTCCAGTACGACTTCCCACTATCAATAATACTGATAATGCAATCCAACCACCCACTGAATGAACAACAGATGCACCTGCAAAATCAAGATAACCTAATTTACCAAGCCAACCAAATTTTTCAGTAGGGTCATCAAAGTTAAAAGCCCAAGACCAATGACCTACTATTGGGTAAAAAAAACCTGATGCAAAAAATGTGATAATTACATATGAAAAAAACTTTAGTCTTTCAGCAACAGCACCTGAAATAATAGTTGCTGCAGTTGCAACAAACATTGCTTGGAAAACAAAATAAGTTTGATAACCAGCAACTTTTGTTGTGAAAAAAAAGAATTTATTACCAAACAATCCTGAAACACTTGTTCCATACATTAAAGCAAAACCAAATGCCCAAAAAATTACAACCGCTACTCCAAAATCAGTTATATTTTTTAGAGCAACGTTAATATTATTTTTAGTTCGAGATAACCCAGACTCTAAACACATAAAGCCTGCTTGCATTAAGAACACAAGTATTGCGCATATCAATAACCAGAATGTGTCTAGATTTGCCTGTAAGATTGCATCAAGACGATACTCTAATGCTTTAAGTGTACCTTTAGTTGGAAGTTGATCAATTTTTGACTGAAGCTCATTAAGTAAAATTTGAGTTTCAGCACTTGTCATAAGCTAAAATAAATTAATTAATCGACTAATTTTCTAGCTTCTTCTGCCTCAGTAATAATTCTTTCAACACTTACTACTTTTATTACTTCAAAGCCTGTTCCAGCAATTGCTTCCTTGTAAGCATCATCAGTTAAATTAGATTTATCCGTAAAAGATGATACCGCAACTCCTTCAGGCCAAGATACTTTAACTGTAGCATTTGGACTTGCTTCTTGAAGAGCTTTTGTCACCATTTTTTGGCATTTAATACACATCATTCCGTTAACTTGTGCAATTTGGCTTTGAGCAGCAAATAAATTAGTTGAAAAAAATAACATCAAAAATGTTAATAATATTTTTTTAAAAGATTTCATTTCACTCCTTGTATTGTTATTTTATAAAAGACTAACTGCTATTAAGTCTAATTTCTACAAATATTAAGTTTAATTTCTACAAATTAAGGTTCTCTAATTGTTAAGAAATGCTTAATATTTTACCACTTTGGGTTAAAATTTTGATTTAACTTATTTGAAGATTTTTAATTTTAAAACTTATTCTTTAAAATGATTGGTGTTACTAGATTTTTTTTTATCTTTCCAGATATATTGAAATAAATATGGTGATAATGCAGGAACTATTCCAAACCAAAACCATTCATCCCATTTAAAACTTTTATCTAGAGCTAATCCTTTTAAACCATTCCACCACGTTAAATATCCAATAAATATTATCCAAGAAAGGCTAATAGTTAAATATATTTTAGTTTTATTTGAGTGGTCAGAATTAATTAATTTTAGAAATTTATTTTTAATGTCTTCAAAATTCATAAATTGTTAACAGTTATTAGTTATTTGCTACAGTTTTTGTCTCTCGTATAACTACCCATTGATGACATATTAATTGTACAAGGCTGGGTTTGAGTATCTTCTTTAGCAGTTACACCATAGTCTCCATTTGAATCTCTCCAAATACATACAAAATATCCTAGGTTATCTGGAATTAAATCAGGACCTTTGGTGCCATCCCCCATAAGATCTTTTTCAATATCATTAGAAGTACTGTTTGAAGGAGTGCAGTTATTTGATGTTGACTGAGGATAATAGTAACCATTGTTCGAATAAAACTCTGTTTGAGCCAAAGACATCTGCATCATCGCATTTTCTACAGATTTCTTTTTAGTTGAAGATACATATCCCTGATAAGAAGTTATTCCTATAGCAGAAATTATTCCAAGTATCGCAACCACTACAAGCAACTCTATTAAAGAGAAAGCTTGTATGGAGTTATTTATTCTTTTTTTAATCAATTAATAACTACAAGATAACTATTATTAAAAGTAACTTTAGCCTTCAATTTCAACAGTGTTTGTCAAAGTTCCGTCTGTTGCACATCCAGTTCCCGCATCATTAAGCTGAAAGCATGTTGATAGAGTTATGGTACTTCCACTATTCGTTAACACTACATTTCCAACTATTGCTTTTCCTGAAGGAGCGGAACCTACAATTGCATATCCACCATTATAAGGGTCTTTATCTTCTATTGGTGAGTTTGCTTCAGCAGTTAACTGAGTTACGATATCTGCTGCACCTTCGCTTGAACAATCAATATATTTAGCTGCAGTATTTTTGTCTTTAGCCATTACTTTTTCAGAATTATCAATTGAACATTTTTGCCATTCTGCTGCAATGTACTTTAATAAATTTGCATGAATTGTTTTTGTTGTACTTTTTTTTGCACCTTCTGTGTATCCGCTATAAGCTGTAACACCTACAGCTGCTAAAATTCCTATAATCGCAACTACAACTAAAAGTTCGATTAGTGTAAAACCTTTTTGGTTCTTTTTTTTCATTTTTTCTCCTGGTTTTTAAAATTTTTTAAATTCTATCAAAAAAACTATAACCTTTTTTTTATATTTTAAAAGTATCTTATATCCATAATGGGTTAAAGTGCTAAAAAATGTTGATTTTAACTAAAATTTAATAAATATAGACTATATGTCATATAAAGTTACAGAAGAAAATAACATTGCCACAGTATATCTTAATGGTGAAATAGATATGGACGTAACTGAAAAAGCAAAAGAAGTTATAATGCCACTTATTGAGGCCAAAAAAGAGGTACATTTGAATTTAAAAGACGTTGAATACATGGACTCTTCAGGAATTTCAGTTTTAATTGAAAGCCACCAGCAAGCAACTGAACTTGGGACAAAAGTTATTTTAAAGGAAATAAGTAAGTCTGTACTTAAAGTAATTATGATGGCTAAGTTAGAGCAAATCCTAAACTTAGACTGATGGATTTTAAAGAATCTCAGAATTTTAAAATAGAACCTGCGAGTCTTAAAGAAGTTAGGGTTTTTGCACGTGAAATTTTTAAAAGATCATCTATTTTTGAAAAAGATACTGATGATTTAGTTCTTGCACTTGCAGAAGCTGCACAAAATATAGTTAAACATGGGTATGGCAATCAACCTACCAGTGATGAAATGAAAATTGTAATTAAGTTTGAAGACAATGTTTTGTCAATGGAATTAATGGACAAAGGTAAGCCGGTTGTTCCATCAAATATAAAACCTAGAGATTTAGATGATATAAAAGCAGGTGGTCTTGGAACTTTTTTTATTGGTCAAATAATGGATGAAGTTGTTTTTAAAACAACTAAAGTTAATTGGGTGAACCATCTGATACTTACCAAAAGTTTTAATTAAATAAATTAACTACCAATAATAGATCCAACGTTAAAGATTGGAGAATACATCGCAATCATTAATCCACCGATCATAGTTCCCATAAATACAATCATGATTGGCTCAATTAAACTTGACATATTATCAACAGCAGTATCAAATTCCTCCTCATAATAACCTGATACGGAATTAAACATTTCATCTAAATTTCCTGTTTGTTCACCAACAGATATTAACTGACTAAATGTTGGAGGAAAAATTGGTTCTTTTAAAAATAATTTAGTTAAAGTGTCACCAGAAAAAACTCCTTTTTTAACATTTTCTAAGGCCTTGGTTACGACATCATTATTACTAACTGATTTTGCAATTTCAATACTCTCTAAAAGGTTAACTCCAGCTGCACTTAAATTTCCCATAATTAATGATATTCTTGCAATCAATGATTTTAAAATCATATCTCCAAATACCGGCATTTTTAAAACTTGTTGATGCCATTTGTATCTAATTGCTGCAGATTTTGAAGTTGCAACTTTAAATACAATATAACTAATTAAAACTACTATTCCTAAAGTTGCTCCACCCGAACCCCTCATGAAATTACTAGCTGTCATAATCGCTGCTGTTGATGTAGGTAGTGCTACACCCATTCCTTGATACATTTCTGCAAAAATTGGCACCACTTTGATTAACATAAATACCATGACGGTTATTGCTGTAAAAAACATGACCGCAGGATACATTAAAGCTCCTTTGATTTTCTTTTTTACTTTTTCTCTTTTTTCAAGAGAAACTACCAATTTAAGTAAAAAATCATCTAACTTACCACTGGCTTCTCCAGCTTTAATAAGGTTGATATAAATATTATCAAAAATTTTTGGATAACGCTCAAAACATTTAGACAATGTAATTCCACCTTCAAGATTTTTTCTTATTTCTTCAATAATTTCTTTTAATGTTGGGTGTTCTATTTGATCTCTTAACATTGATAGAGTGTTTAAAATAGGCAAACCTGCTTTAACCATAGTTGCAAATTGCTTCGAAAACATCATTACATCTTGAGGAGTTACTTTTTTCTTTCCAAAAGAAAAACCACCACTTTTTTTTTTTCTTTAGTTGTGGCTTTCTTTTTTTTAGCTTTTGCCAAATTGGTTATAATAACTTTTTGCTCTTTAAGTTTATAAGACGCTTCTTCTAAATTGAGAGCATCAATTTCACCTTCTACATATCTACCATCTGATATGCCCTTATATATAAAACTTTCTGAAGACATTTATTTTAACCTTCTGTTGAAAGAACTCTATCGTATTCTCTAAAATTTAAGTCACCTGTCAAAATTAATTCTCTGCCCATATCTTGCATAGTTCTAAACCCTTCTCTCATTGCAATTTCTTTTAATTCTGGAGTAGTGGCTTGTCTCAAAATTGCCTCTTTAATTGGTTTAGAAACACTTAAAATTTCATAGATACCCATTCTTCCTTTATAGCCTGAATTTTTACATTCATTACACCCTTCTCCTTTTTGAACTTTTGCTCTTGAAGCTTCTTCTACTGTAAAACCAAAATCTGCTAAAGCTTTTGGTGTAATATCTTCATCTGGAACTCTACAATTAGGACAAGTTTTTCTTGCTAGCCTTTGTGCTAAAATCAAACTCACTGCAGCACTAATTAGATAATCTGGTGTGCCCATGTTTTGAAGCCTAGTAATTGAGCTTGGTGCATCATTGGTGTGAAGCGTACTAAAAACTAAGTGACCCGTTAATGCAGCTTTTAAACCAATATCTACAGTTTCTTTATCCCTCATCTCACCAATTAGAATAATTTCTGGGTCTTGTCTCAAAAAAGATCTTAGTGCTCTTTGAAAGTCATAACCGATATCATCTTTAATTTGAACTTGTCCTACTCCATCTAGTTCATACTCAACAGGGTCTTCTGCTGTTAAAATATTAAGGTGTGGTTTTGATACTTCTTTTAAAATACTATAAAGAGTTGTTGTTTTACCTGATCCAGTTGGTCCAGTAACCAAAACAAGACCTTGTGTTCCATGAATTGCTTTTCTTAAATTCTTTAAATCTTGTTCTTCAAAGTTTAATTGCTCTAGACTAATATCACCTGCGTCTTTATTTAAAACCCTCATTACTATTCTCTCATTAGTAGCAGTAGGTAAAATTGAAAGACGAAGATCAACTACTTTTCCATCAATTTTAAAAGGGATTGCACCATCTTGTGGTAGTCTTCTTTCTGCAATATCCAATTTACCCATAATTTTAAAACGAGTTACAACAGCTCCATAGTTGGAGTGTAAAAATTTTGCAAAATGTTCTTGTTCTGTCAAAATACCATCATTTCTGTATCTTACTCTTGATGAAAATCTAAATGGTTCTATGTGAATATCAGAAACTCCTGATTTAATTGCTTCTGCAACAACTGCTGTACTAAATTTAATAACATCAGACTCGTTCTCAATTGCTTCTATTTCTTCCTCTGGACTTTCGTCTAAAAGTTCAGCACTTTCATCAACATCGTAGTCAAAAGTTTTAGTCTTTTCTTTTTGCTCATTGGCTTGTTGAATATTTTGAATAGTAGTTTCTCCATCTTTTGATATTGCTTCTATAAAATTAGAAATTTGAGATATCTTAGCACCATGTAGCTCAATTTCTTTTTTGGTAATTGTTTTTAGATTTCTCATTAAACTTAGTTTAGAACTATCTGGTATTGCTATATGAAGAATATTGCCATCAATTTTAAAAGGAGCAATAAAATTCATATTAATATAATTAGAAGGCAGAATTGTTTTTAATTCATCTGTAATTATGATAGTTGATAAATCAATCACTTCTAGTGATTGCTCGTTAATTAATAAATCTAAAATTTTATCTTCGTCAGTTAGTTCTAATTGGAATACGGCTTCTAATTGGGTTTTATTCTCATCAGAAGATATTTTTTTAATATCAGCTAAATCTTTTCCAGAAATAACATCTTGATCAATAAGAATGTTAATTAAATTAACTTCAGCTTCTCTACTTATATTTGTCATTATAAAATTCTTGGCGCTATAAATACCAATAACTCATCTAAGTTATCAGATGATGATTTTCCTTTAAACAAATTTCCAATCACTGGCATATTTCCAATACCTGGTGTTTGATCTTTTTTATTCGCAATCACATTTTTTTTAATTCCACCAATAACAACTATATCTCCATCTGCAACCAAAAGTTTTGTTACAATTTCCATTTTATTAATCGGAGGTTCGTTTCCATCACCCGCTGATCTATTGGGTGAATCGTTATTAACTTTTATTGTTAACAATACATTTCCATCTCCAATTATACTTGGGGTAACTTCTAGTTTTAATGCTGCTTCTTTAAAAGATTTTGAAGTTGTTCCATCAGCTGTCGTTGTATATGGGATTTCTTCACCTTGTGTGACAGATGCGGACTGATTATCAAGTGTAAATATTTTAGGGTTTGAAATTGTTTTACCCATTCCTAACGATTCAAGAGCTGTGATCTCGGCTTTTAAAACTGCTGAACCTGTTTTTTTCAAAATACCAATACCACTTGTGGCACTCCCTACACTAAAATCAGTTATCTGATCAAAACTTTGTTGTAACCCAGCTGTTGTATCACCAGATCCAGCTGAACCTGAACTACCATCTGCACCCGAAACACCACCTGAAACATTTCCTCTTCTGTTATAGTATCCACCAAGTTTTGTCCCCAAAGCTCTTTCAAAGTCTGAGTTTGCCTCAACAATAAAAGCTTCTATTAAAACCTGCTTAGTTCTCACATCAATTTCTCTAATTACTTTATCAACTACGTCTAAATCTTTTTCTTTTCCTCTTATAATTATAGATCTAGTAGTAACTTCTTCTGTTATTTGTATAGGGCTATAATTACTTTCGCCACCAGTAGTAAATAATTCATCTAAAGTTTCTTTAGCTTGAGCTGGGCTTATATAATAAAGTCTAAATATTTCAGATAATATTGGTTCAACACTATCTTCAAGTTCTACTTTTTTCTTTAAAGCAGATGCTCTTGTTGACTTATATTCTTCTTGAGAGGTTAGATTTTCTGGTGAATGAATTCTAATTAAATTACTTGTAATATCAATATCTGAGGCATAATTTTTCATATCTAATAGAGCTTGAAGAGCTTTATCCCAAGGAACATCAACTAATTCTGCTGAAATTGCACCAGCAACCTCATCTCCTACCATCATGTTAATCTCTCCAATCTTGCCCATTAATTTCATTGTTTCTTTAAAATCAAGATTTTGGAACTTAAGAGTTATTCTTTGTTTTAATTTTGGATATTTATCAGAAATTATTAAATAGTTTCTTTGTTTTTCAGATGAAATTTTTTTTCTTTTTCCTAATTTTCTAGTGTCTCCATCTATAGGTTTTGGTCCCATGTCTAATGTTTTTGCTATTTCTGACTGACCTGTCTTTCTAATATCATCCTTAATTAACGGTGTGTTATGTTTAAATGGTTTATTATACTTAGAATTAGCACACCCATTTAAAACTAGTGCAATGGTAATCAAGGATAATATTGAGAGGTACTTTTTAATATTCATTTGCCTCTCTTATTTGATTGTTAAAATCGATAATTATATAGCTCTTATCATTTTTTTCAAAAATTGCTTCTGTAATCCTTAAATCAACTAATTTAATTTTTCCAAGAAATTGGCCTATTGTTAAATTTATAAACTCGCCACTAGAGTTAACTAAAGATATGTAGCTATGATCTTTGCCAGATATTAAACCTGCTAACTTAAAATTATACAAACTCATTACATCTTGAGCTTCATCTTCTGGAATATTCGTGTTAACACTTGAGGATGCTTCATTTCCTGCAAATGGATCATTTAATGGAACTTCTTCATCGTCCACGTTATTTTCTAAATCTTTTATAACCTCTTTAACTTTTTCTACTACCTCACCATGATTATCAGCATAAGAAATGCTGAACGAGAAAAATCCAAAAACTAAAATCATTAATATCTTAAAAAAATTCATCTGGAAGTCCTACTATGGTTAAGTTTCCTCTTGCAATTATAGCTCCGGTTGTACTCTGTTGTACAATACTTATCATCTCTTTGTCAAAATTTAACATTTTTTTAGATTTAGAGATATCCCTTTTAAATTTAATATAACCTAAAAAATTACCCGTTATTTCATATTCAACGGGAATTTTATAATAAGAGACATCTTTTAAATTTAAATTTGCCTGTTTAACTTTGCCACTCTTAAGAACTGGCTTAGGTTCTTTTTTTTCAATTTTTGAAATCACTAAACCATTTACAGCAGCAAAACGACTTAGACTTAAATATAAATCTTCAACTTCTGCTTTAGAATGAAACAAGCCAGAAGAATTTTTATATTCTGGAGTAATTTTCTTAATCTTAGTTTTCATGGAAGCAATTTCATTATTGAAAGTCAAAATTTCATTTTCTTTTAAAATTTTATCTTCGTATTGTGCTTTCTTTTGATCAACAATTGGATTTAAAACTGCGTAATAAATAATCAAAAAAAGAATTATTGCGAAAAAACCAATACCAAATTTAATATAGGTTTTTTTATCTACTCCAGCTAACTTTTCTTTAATGTCAGCCATGTTTAAATTTTTTAAATCTATATTTTTTAAATCCATTAACTTTTCTCCAACACACAAGCTATTCTAAAAGCCTTCATAGCGATTTGGCCAGCTTGTTGATTTGGTAAACTCATACTTGCAAGTGTAGCTTGCGATATAAGTTTCTTACCATTAAGATTGTCTATTAATTTTAGAATGTCTTGATCACTATACGCCTCGCCTTCAATAATTACTAGATCAGAACCATTATATTCAACTGATTTAAATCTAACTCTTTTTGGCACAGACGAAGCAACTTGAGCTAACACTCTAAAGCTTATTGTTTTATTAGAAAAAATTGATCTACTTAATTTTAATGATTTATTAATTTTACCTAATTCTTTGGCAACTTTATTTTTCTCCATGACCTTAAGTTCATGTTGCGCGATTACCTGATCATAACCGTCTAATTTTTTATTTATGGTATTGATCTGCCAAAACGCCAAACCAAATAAAACTATATAAATTATACCAACAACTCCAACAATTCCTTTGAATGCAAAGTTAGAAAATACTTTTGCTTTTTTTTGAGCAATCATATTATCACGATTAGGAAGTAGGTTGATATTTTTTACAGCTGTTACAAATTTAAAGTAACCAAACACGTCCAGCTTTCTAAATGCAAGACCAATTACTGATGCAAAGTAAGACCTGTTGTCATACTTAACATTTTCTTCAAGTTGAGCTGGAACTTTAATTTCTTTAATTGGATCAAATAAATTAAATCCAGTATTAACTAAATTTTTTCTAAAACTTTCAAGATAACTATTTACATTATCTAAATTTGATACTACTCTTAAATTTCTAATTCTTTTTTCGTACTTTGTTTCAAAATCTTGGATAGCTTGTTTTACTTGTGTTGTGTATCTTCGAACTAAAGCATCCATCTCTTCCTGGTTATCAGATAATTTAAGAGTATTCCGATCTGCTGATCTTATAAAAATATCTGTGATGATTGGATTGTTTTCATATAAAATCATTACATAGTTTTCATCTAAACCAAATTCTAAAATGGCTGTTAAATTTGCATCTTCTATTGATCCTGAAATTTGATTAGTTTGGTCTACGGCAGACTTTAGAGCAAAACATTTAACATCTATAATAACAGCGTTTAACCCACCTTTTTTAATGATTGAAGTATAGCTATTAATGTCAGACAATTTTGAAGCAACAAATAAAATATCCATAGTATTTGCTTTTTCATCTCTATTGATTACTTGATGAAATATTGAATAGTCAGCCAAATTATCTGTTAATTGAACTAAGTTTTCCCATAAAGAATCTGTTTCTATTGCTTTTTTTAATTCCTCATCACTTAATAAAGGTGCAGTCACTACCCTAATGATTGCGCTTGTAACCGGTATAGCGATTGCAGCATTGGTGGTTGAAATTTTAGATTTTAACAATGCAACTTGTAACTGCTCACCTACTAGATCAGGATTATCTAAAACTGTTCCACCTTCAGGCATACCTTCAACTTTATGAACAAAAAATTTATCTAAAACCCATTGATTGGATTTATTAGATGACAATTGTGCTAATCTTATTTCGTCAGGGGTTAATTCAACCCCAACTATTTCTTCACCTAAGGCAGCTTGCTTTCCAATTCTATTTTTTAAGAACTTATCAAAAAAACCACTTTTCTTTTTTTTAACACTTGTAGGTGGTGCTGGAACCTGTCCTTCTTTGCTCTTTTTTTTAAATAGATTGCTAAAAGGGTTTTTCATTTTTATATAATTTTAAAACAGCTACAAACAATTAATAGTGCCTAAATTTAACTAAATCAACTATAACTCGAACTAATCAAACTAGGTTTTTTTAAATATAAATATTTGAAAAATCTTAAAGATAAGATACACAACTTTATAATTAGATTATGTTCGAAAAATTAGAAGAATTAGCAAAAAATAATAAAAAAATTTCTGACTTTCATATCAGGGCTGGATCCCCTCTAGCTTATCGGCAAACTGGTGAGATTTTTATGGTTCAAGAAGTTTTAGTTAAACCTCAAGATCTTAAAGACCTGCTTTCAATGAACTGTAACGAATCAGAACTAGAAAAATTTGAAAATACACATGAGCTTGACTCAGCTGTTATGCTAAGTGGGTTAAGATTTAGAGCAAATTTTTATAAAACGATTAATGGTCCTGCTGCAGTTTTAAGAAGAGTTGAAAGTAAAATTCCTGATATGGGTCAATTTGATTTACCTCAATCACTTTATGACATTGTTGATTTTCATAAAGGATTAGTTTTAGTTACAGGACCAACAGGATCTGGAAAGTCAACCACACTTGCAGCGATAGTAAATGAAATTAATAAGACCAAAACAGCAAATATATTAACAGTGGAAGATCCAGTTGAATTTATACACCATGATAATAAAAGCATTGTTTCTCACAGAGAGGTTGGAAAACAAACCCAGTCTTTTGCAAACGCATTAAAAGCAGCATTAAGAGAAGACCCTGATGTAATTTTAGTTGGAGAGATGAGAGATTTAGAAACTGTTAGTCTTGCATTAACTGCTGCGGAAACTGGTCACTTAGTTTTTGGTACACTTCATACAAGTGGAGCTCCTGCAACAATCAATAGAATTATTGATGTGTTTCCACCTGAGCAACAAGAACAAATTAGAGCACAAATTTCTACATCATTAAAAATGGTAGTAACCCAAAGATTGCTCAAAACAAAAGATGGCGCAGGAAGAGTAGCTGCTTTTGAGGTTATGAAATGTACTCCACCTATCCAAAACTTAATTCGTGAAGCAAAAATTCATCAGATCCCGAGTATAATGCAAACTTCTGTAAGAGATGGTATGATAACGATGGAAAAATCATTAGAAGAATTAGTGAAAAATGGGAAGATAGATCCAGGTGCTGCAAGATCAGGACATTAAAGGTTTTACACTTTTAGAATTATTAGTAGTCGTCGTTCTTATTTCAATCATAACTGCAATAGGTATTCCAAATTTTAGTAGCTGGAAAAAAGATAGAGAAGTAAGAGTGGCTTCTGAAAAAATTGCTAGTGTTTTATCTGGGGTGAATTCTCAAACAAAAAGAGGTTCTTATCCTTACGTACAAATGTTTATTAATTCAAATGTAACTATTGTTGGAGCTACCGGAAGTTATCAAGGAACTATTATTATGGGTAGAGGGATGACAAAAACAAACTTATCTACTAATCTTAATTCTGGTAAATTTCCTAATTGTGATATGACTTTAAATCCAGGATCAGGTTCGTGGGAAAACCCAACTTTTAATCATGAATTAAAGAATATTTATCTAAATTTTACAGGATCAAATGGCATCTGTTTTTCAGCAGATGAAACTTATTATGCCGTCAAAGGCAACCTTGCAGGCAATAAAAATATAAATTTAGATCAAGGAACAACTGACAGTTATATAATTGTTTGCTCCTCTCATGACGCTCAAACAGCAGGTAAATGTGATACAAGCAAACCAGGTTTAAAAAAACCAGCTTATTTGATAGAATGGTCGAGATTTGGTAATATAAGAAAGTATAAATGGAGCGGAAGTGATTGGACTAGATAATATAAAAAGAAGAGCAAACGAAAAAGGTATTACCATTTTAGAAGCATTGGTTTCGACTGCAATTATTGGAATTGGTTTTGTTGCAATTTTTCAAATGGTTCAATACGCTGTTAGATCTATCGATGTTTCAGGTGAAAGAACTAAGATGAGTTATCTAGTAGGTATGGTCGCTGAGGATATTATTTCAGATAAAGACAGTAAAAATGCCAGTAAAAAAGGTTTTATAGAAAATTTAATTGATAATAAAAACTCCAAAAATGAGTCCTGGGTTATGGATACCTGCAAGGATAAACCCGCAGCTAAAAATAATTATTCAAATGCATATCAAAATAAAACTCAAAAATGGGAATTCAGATTTGCCAAAGATAGAGTGAAATGTGTTTCAAGTGGAAATGCTGGAGCAACAAATGACACTAAAGCATTAAAGGTTTTTGATATCTGTAATAATCAAGTATCAGGAAAAAATTGTAGTTACAGAAATGTAGATGTTCCCTCAGCTATATATGAAGAACTATATATAGGAAAAATGGAAGCCAAAATGAATAATGGTAATAAAATTAAATATTTATATTTTCCAATTAAGTAAATGAAAAAAAATAAAAATTCGATATCTGGAATAACTTTAATTGAAATATTAATTGGTATTGTCATCTCAATGATCATGATGGGTGCGATGTTCACATCTTATACGGTTGTAAATAATTCATATTCTCAAGTGAGTGATAAAGCTAAAATTTCTCAATCAGCGAGAAATCTAGTTGGAATGTTGGTTAGAGATGTGCGAATGGCAGGGTTTAAATATTTTAATGATACAATTAAAGAAGATGCAAACGAGCATATCCCAATAAAAATTACTAAGAGCACAAACTTTAATCAAGCATGTGATCGAATTGATATTGTTTATGGAGATGTGGTTTTTGATGCATCTAAAAATCCAAAATACACTTATGAGCGATTTAAAGTTAGTTACTTTTGTGAAAAGTCAAAAATAATAGACAAAGCAAAGTCAAGTAGTGCTGGAAACATTACAATTGATGCTTTTGCAGTATATAAAGAAAAAAAAAAATGGGATGGATCAAGATGGTTAGATCCAGACACAGATCTTCGGCCTGGCACCTCAGCTAAAGATGAAAGAACTTATAGTAAAGAAAAGGTAGTAGATTTTGTTCAAGATTTAGTTTTTCATGCAATTGATGAAAATGGTAAGTTAATCTCTCCTCCTCCAACTGCAACTAATGCTACCAAAGATTTTGTATATAAAATAAAGACTGTTGATGTAGCTCTTACTAAGAGATCTAGGAAAGAATTTTTTAGAGATGCGAAATCAAGATCTGTTAAATCATTAGAAGATTCATCTAGAGATATTTCAAAAAATGATAAGTATTTAAGAGAAGCTATAATTATATCTGCCAATACAAGAAATTTAGGCCTGCAATGAGAAATTCTGAAAAAGGTTTTGCTTTAATTTTATCTTTGGTGCTTTTACTTGCAATGTCACTAATGGGTGGTGCTTTAATTGTAATGTCTGCAGGTGATCACAAAAGCAATAATAGTAGCGATAATTATCAACAAACATTTTACGTTGCTGAAACCGCATTAATACAAGGAGAAAAATATATTCTCAATCAATTTTTGGGACCTTGGGACACTAAAACAAATGCTAGGGACCTAACCAAAAAAAATATGCCTCCAAATCAAACGACTGTTTACGATGGAGCTATGACAAAAGTAAATTATGGAAAGAAAGCTCCTTACAAGGTCTATGATCCAAATACTAATAAAGAGTGCTACAATAGTTTTGTCGGTTTTGACCGTAAAACATTTAAAGTAGTAGCAGCTGAAAGCTGGAATTTTGGTAAATTACTTTACGACTCTAATATAAACAAAGGTACCCAAAAAGAAGTTGTAAAAGAAAAAGAATATCTAGATAAATACTACTTTGAATATTTTATAACCCAAGTAGGTGCGGCACCTTTTAGGGGAACGGGTACCAGTGTTTCGTTAGGTGCAAATAATACTGGAAATGATGGTATGGCATATAGAGTTTATGCTTGTGGTATTAGTTATGGTACTCCAATTCAAATAGTAACCCTTGAAAGTTTGGTTATTTTACCAAAATAAACTTTTTAATCTTAAAAATATTTAAAAATATAAATCCACCTTGGGTGGTAGAAAATTATTAATTTTTATGTTTTAATATAATATATAAAGTAAAAATGAAAAGAATCATCCTAACTTTAATAACATCAGTTCTTTTAGGCTCATCAGGAGCTTTAGCTGAGTGTAATTTTATTATTAATATAGGTGACAAAAAAACAAAAATTGTAGAAAAATTTGCAGAACCAATGCCTATGTTTCAAGGTCAATTTGTATTGCCAATTCATTCTAATGAATTATGTCCTAATGATAAATTAAGTAACGATATTGTGGTTGAATATGTATTTTTAGGTGACCTAGAAAACTCGAGATTAGCTGCAATTAGAATGATAGTTTTTAACGATGACAAGAACTCAATTAGCAATCAATTGTTATTGATGAACTATGCTAAAAAAGTTTATGGTAATTTTGATACTGGCAACAACCCAAAAGCTTTCAATAACTTTAAAGTATGGGATAAAAATCAAAAAGTTATAGTTTATAAAAGAATGACCAATGATGAAGAAATAATTGAAGAAGAATTGTATATTTCAAATAAAGAATACGATCAAAAGCTAGGTGAATTTTATAATCAGCTTGAAATGGATGCATTAAAAAAGGATTTAAATTAATATGAATTTTAAAATGCTTTTAATTAAAATTTTATTTTTAGTTTTAATTTGCGTAAGCAATGTATTTGCTAAAGCACTTCCACCTGGTTCAGGAATTGGTGATGTTCCAGCTAATGTATTAATCCTTTTAGATAAATCAGGAAGTATGTCTGCAAGAATGACCAGTGGTGCTGGAGTTTATTACCCGGAGTCAACTGCCTTCGATAGCAACGGCGATGTTTATACTGGGCAATATTCCACTTATGGTATTAAAAAATTTACATACTCAAATAGCACTGTTGACACAACCTTTGGCACCAATGGTCTCTACAGAGGTACAGGGAATTGTAGATCATATTACCCAAGATCAATGAAGGTTCATAATGGATACCTGTATGTTAACTCATACTCTATGAGAAGAATATTTAGAATTAACTTAAGTAATGGTGTTTGTGACTGGAATAAATCAGCAAACTATTCAAACACTTTAGATATTCAAAACAATATTTTATATTCTTTAAATCGAAATGGAGTTGTAGTTAGAAATTTATCAACTAATACAGATATAACTTGTAGTTTTAGTGGAGATCTACAAAACCAGGGAACACGTGCATATGGTATGGCAGTTGATCATACTGGTAACAATATGTACCTACAATATTATAGATATTTATACAGATTCGAAATCCAAGCTAATAAATGTCCTAAAACTAGTTACGCATCAAGGTGGAAGAGTAGCCCCTTTTCCACTTTTTCATTTGGAATGAAAGCCCACCCTACTGATGACAAAATTTTGTATGGTACAAGCTATTATTCTCACAGGTTACACAAAGTAACATTTAATTCAGCAAAAACATCTATTACATCAAACACTCATGTTGGAAGATGTTGTACAGGCGCATCATCAACTTCAAATGTTAGAATGTATTACCCAAGAAACATAGATATTGACACTGCTAATAATAGAATTGCAGTTGCTGATTACTATAAAAATTCTCTTCAATTTTTTGATTTAAACTTAGGTTTTATAAAGGAAATAGGAGGTTCAGCTGGCACTAGAATGACAGGTGCACATGAAGCACTAAAAGCAATTGTAACCGATTCTTCTTTAACCTCAGGGGTTAACTTTGGTTTCGGATACTGGTCATGGGGGGGAAGTCCTGGTTTTAGAAGTTGGAGTGGAAATATTACTACAGGTACCGCTTCACCTTGCAATAGCAGAGCATGTATAAAAGTAAGAGCACACAAAGGAGGTGCTGCAAGAATTAATTCAATTGTATCTTCTGTAAGTCCTGGTGGTGGAACGAACGCTCGAGATTGGGCTATACAAGCTCAACAATATTATTTGCACTCAAGTTTATCTCCGATTGATAAAAATCTAACTTGTCAAAATAGTTATGTGTTAGTGATAGGTGATGGTTATTGGGGAAATCATAGTTCTGCAAAAACTATTGTAAAAAAACTTTTATCACAACACGGTATTAAAACTTTTACTGTTGCATATGGGAGTGGACTATCAGGCTCAGGTATTAACAACTTTAGAGACATGGCAAAAGCAGGTGGAACTAATGATGTAATAATCGCAAGTACTGCTGCTTCATTAAAAACTCAGTTAAAAGCCGCAATATCACAAGTAATTGCATCTAAATTATCTTTTACAGCACCAGCAATTACCGCAACTATTGAAAAAGGTGGATCATTGTATCAGGCTCAATTTGATTATGTTCAAAACGCAGAATGGCAAGGAACATTAAAACGAACAGCTATTAATTCATCAGGTGTCGTGGATCCCAACGATAAAGGAAATTGGAGTGCAGCTGATAAACTACCAACACCTGATAAAAGAAAAATTTGGACAATACTAACAGGAGTAGATTACAAAACTGACTATAATAATTTAAAAGATACCAATTGGAAAAAAATAAATGATTTATTTCAATTAACGAACAATGAAGTTTCCGAGTATCATTCAAAAACTTCTTCAACTGCTCGACCACAAAACACGATAAGATGTGCTAACGCAGCAGGTGTTGCTGATGGAAACGAAGATGATATTAAGGGTTTAATTAATTTTATCAGAGGTGAAGATTATTTTGATTACGATGCAGATTGTAAATTAACTGAAAAAAGAGATAATCCTTTAGGAGATATATATCACTCTGAACTTGTAGTTGTTGGTGCACCAAGTGCAGATACTTCTTTTGTATCGACTAACCAAGAAGCTTATTGGAGATCAATTAATAACTATCAAGATTTTCAAAAACAGTATGCTAATAGAAAAGAAGTTATTTATGTTGGTGCAAATGATGGATTGTTACACGCATTTAGTGCGGCTGACGGTATTGAACAATGGGCTTTTGCTCCCCCATTCATAGTTCCTTCTTTTCCTTTAATGGTTAATCAAAATTTAAATAGACCTGGTAAAGGTGGATCAAATGCTATTTTTGGTGTCGATGGTTCACCCGTTGTACATGACATGTATTTTAAAAGTGCACTAGATAGCTCCTCTAGATGGCACACTATATTATTTATACCTTACGGAAGAGGTGGGGCTGGTTTTTCTGTACTAGATATTACAGATCCATTAAAGCCATTACATTTATACTCTATATATAATGACACAATTCAACATCAAGTTCATGTTGTTGATCATAATGCAAATTATTCTTCGTATGGTTATATAGCAAGATCATATGCCTTAAGCTCGTTATCAGAAGCTATTGGAGCTAAACAAAATGAAGAGATGTCATCAGGAAGTCAAACTTGCAACAGCACTTTAGTTAATGGCCTTCCTCAGGATAGATGTTTCAAATCTAAAACTTGGACTTTCCCAGTTCAAGGAATAAGTAAAGGTGACTTAACTATTACTAAAGATGGAAAAAATTATACGAAGTTTAGTGTCTCTTCAAACTCTAATGGAGATACAGTTTTAACTTTTGCGCATGATATAACTTATTATGGTTGGGATGCTTGTGCTGGTGTTTCTGGAACATGTAATACTACAAGTACAGATATTGGTTTCACGATTAAAGCATCATCAAAAGCAACTGGAGTTCAAACTCAACCCGAGTATGACTATAGTCAATTAGGAGAAACTTGGTCTTCTCCAAGAATCTTCAGATTACCAACAGATGGTGCAAAAGATAAAGATATTAAAGATGATAGATATGTTGCTGTAATGGGTGGTGGTTATGGTACTCAGTTTGAAGGAGTTGGAAATGCTTTATTCTTAATTGACCTTGAAGACATAACTCTTCCAGGAAGTATTGAAAAAGTAATTGAAGTTGAAGATAGCCCTGCAAGTGACATTGTTAATTCTACACCAGGAACTACTGTTGTAGTAACACCTGATACTGCCAGAGGTTTAAACTTCACAGGTGCTCTAGTTTATTTAAATGACTTTGAGGGTAAGATTACTAAATTTAATTTAACTAACATGGCAACTGATAATTCTGGTAAAAAAATAAATCTTTATGATAATACAACTTTGTTTTGGGCAGGATCTACAAAATCAAATGGTAGATATATGTATCATTCAATGGATGCAGCTATTGGTGGAGCCACTAACTCACTTTGGTTATACGCTGGAACAGGTGACTATGAGAGAATAGCAGATAGAAGTACCGGTGTTCAAAATTTATTATTAGGAATAAAAGATGAAAATTATCCATTCTTTAAAGATGTCGATGGTGTAACTGAACCAACACCCGCAAAAGATATGAGTGATTTAACTGAATGTAAAAATGTTACAAAAGATACTTCAGGTGCGAACTGTCCACAATCTGCAGACATAGGTTGGTATTCAACTTTAAAAGATTATAAAAAAGTAACCGCACCCCCTACTGTTAGTAGAGGAGTAGTTTATTTCCCACTTTACAAACCATCTTCTTCTGTAAACTCCTGTAGCTTAGGGGATGCTTTAATTTGTGGCTTAGATGATGAATGTGGAACTAATATTTCAGGGCAGCTTGGTAAAAATTTAGGATCTAAAGCAAGTTATGTATGTAAATATGTCGGTCAGGGTGTATTGTCAAAAATTGTTACATTTGGTGGTAAATTGTTTGCAAATATCGCTGGTCAAGCAGACTGTGATGCAATCACAGATGCTAAAAAGAAAGCAGAGTGTAAAAATAAAACTGACTTAGTCCAAATAGACTCAGCTATTGGAGATGTTTCAACTTACAGAAGTTCTTGGCGACACAACTATTAGTTTAATTAAATAAACTCATTTTAGGTTATTTTTTTAATACTTTTGATACTATTTATTATACCAATAAATATGCAAAAATTTTTCCTTTCGTTAATGATCTTTATTTTTTCAACAATAAATGTTCAAGCTGTAACTTTTCAAACTTATGATGAATTGTTTGAATGTGTTGAAACTCATAATACTTTTTTTGGTTATAAAAAAAATCTCAAAAGTTGTTTTGAAAAAAAAGGGATTACTATTGAAGATGATAGTTTAAAATTAATAAAAAAAGATAATGGAATAATTGAAGATATAATTGATCTTGATTTACCAAAAGAAAGCACAATTAAAAAACCAAAGAGAAAACTTAGTGATCTTTTAAATGATATATTTAAACCTGATTTAGAAAAAATAGAAGAAAAAGAAAGTATATTTAACAAACCCTCTGCTTTATCGGATGATTATAAAGAGCAAAATTTTTCACTTGATAATAAAGACTTTAAAAATTTAAATAATTACATTAAAGCAAATCCCGAAGACATCTTCTCACTAACTGAAGATATAAATATTTTAACTTATAAAAATAATTACTTATCAGAATTTAAAAGACAAGAAGTATTGCTTAATATTTACAATACATTTGATGTTACAATATTAGCATCTAAAGTTCCTCCTCCAGCTGAAGCAACTGCCTTTGGGGGTGCGGGAGGTATGGTGGCTGTTGCTGTTTTAGCTGCAGCTGGTGGTGGAGGTGGAGGTGGTAGCTCTTCAAGCTCACCACCCACATTATCTTTTGCTGTTTCTTCAACATCAGTTGGCGAATGTGACTCAGATGTAACTATAACTGCGAACCTTACGGCAGCACATAGTTCTAATGTAACTGTTACCTATACTGTCGGTGGTACTGCAACAAAAGATACTGACTATGCTATTTCTTCAACAACATCCACAATCGTTGCCGGAGCAACTTCTGGATCTATTACTATAAACCCTACTAACGATACAGCATCTGAGACTTCTGAAACTGTAACTGTAGCAGCAAGTGTATCTGGTGTTTCAACAACAGGAAATACTTCAACGACAATTACTATTCATGATTATGTTTTAAAATGTAACACCACAGCTTTTACAGAAGGTAGTACAAGTGATCAAAATACTATTAAAGGTACTTCTACTTGGACTGATTTTGTACGAAATAGTTCTACAGTTCACCCTTATGAACAAATGAATATTCATAAAGTCCAATCATTTTCTTCAGGAAGCACTAAACTTACAGGATCTACAGAAACAATTCATATTGCTGATTTCCACTGTAATGATAATCATGATATTTATAATAATAAAACTGTTACAAATTTAGATGACGGTGGTTCTGGCGAAAGTACTTTTGGAACTGCTGACGCAACAAATCATCACTGCCAATCTGTTGCAGCTTTTGCAAATGGTGATGCTAATAGTGGAAGAATAGGTGTTGCTCCAGACTCAGATATAATTTTATCAAGTATTCCAGACACTAATACACATACAAGAAGTGCTCAAGCTCATGCAGCTGACCTTGATGTTGTAAGAGCAGCTGGTGCTATCGTGAGCAATCATAGTTGGGGCATGAATGATGTATTTACGGGAGGCGATGTTGATAATGCTGCTGAATTTGATAGCTATATGACTGCTCAAGGGTTCTCAATTGAAGAAACTTTTGGAAAATTAAGACATAACGATACTTCGTCTAGTTCTATAGCACAATGGAATACTTGGATAACAGCGTTAAAGAATTATCAAGATACAGGTGTCATAGTTTTTGCGTCAGGCAATGATACTGCAGAAAGTGATGCAGGTATTATGGCAGCTGTACCCTATTGGTATGATGGAACAAAACATTCTACAGATTTAACAAAAGCTTGGATAAATGCAATTGTTATGGAATATACAGGCGACACAGATTTAACTGATATTACATCATCAGAAGTTACTTTGAGAGGAAACCCATGTGGTAAAACAGCAGCATTTTGTTTATCTGTAGATGCATGGGATATGTTTTCTGCAACTTATGTCAATGGAAGTGGAACTAGTTTGTATAACACTAATACTGGATCAGTTTCTTTTGGATCCTCTTATTCTGCTCCAATGATTTCAGGTGGTATTGCATTAATGGCTCAAGCTTTTCCTAATCATACTCCAGAACAATTAGTTGATAGGGTTTTAGCATCAGCAAATAATAAATTTTTTACTCCTGATGGAAATACAACGTTTACAACACATGGTGCTTCAATAGTACACGGTTATGACACAACTTTTGGTCATGGTATACCAGACTTTTATGCAGCATTATCTCCTATTACCTCAAGCTCAAACCCAGCTTCTGGGTTTGGATTTGCATCTCCACAAGGATCAGGTGGTAATGGAGGGTCTGGATCAGTTCCTTTTTCACAAATAAATAAGTTAGCTGTTTATGAAACTGCGATGAAATCATCAAGTTCATTTGGTGATGGAATTTTGAATGGATTAAAAGATAAGACAGCATATGCGTATGATGCATTAAATGGTGGATTTAAATATAATGTAAATAATTTTATAAATTATGATTCATTAACTGAGCAGAAAATTGAACATACTCTTGATCAAGAGTTTAATTACCTTAGAAACTTTAATGTTAGCAAAGATATAGCTAAAGATGCTCAAGACTTTGATATCTATGCTGGAGAAATCATTAATTTCAGAGATAAATATAATAGAGGTCTAAGTTTTACTATAGATCAACCAAATATAGCCCTACAAAATTTTAATCTTTATAATAATAAAGATTATAAAAATCCATTTACATCAGAAAATAAAGGAGTTGGATTTAATAATAAATTCTACTTCTTTGGAAATAACATTTTACTTGGATACAATAACTCTAAATTTAATCCTTTAACTAGTGTTAACAAAGATCTTGTAGTACCCATGGAGACATTGGCATTATCCGTTAATTTAGATAGTGATAATTTTGATTTACTATCTTTTACAACGGGACTTATAAAAGAAGAAAATACTTTCCTATTATCAGAAGGATCTGGTGCTTTTGACCTAAATGATAAAGACAACTTATCAAACTTTTATGGGTTCAATTTTTCAAAAAGTTTAAGTAGTTTTGGAAATATTTACTTTAGCTCTATGTTTGGTAATTCAAAGTTAGATAATGCTAAAAATTCGTTAATAGTTGATACATCAAATGTCCTATCATCAAGTTTTGAAGTTAATTATGAGCTTAAAAATCTATTTAGTAATGACCAATTGAATATCTCTTTATCTCAACCAAATAGAGTAGAACAAGGTGATATGACATTTAGATTTATGGGGTTAGCAGATAAAAATGGAGTTTTGCCCTATCAAGATCATAAAGTAAGCTTATCTCCATCAGGAAGACAAAAAGATTTAACAGTAAGTTATTATAAAAATCACTCTAGAAATTTAAAAACTGGTATTAAAGCAGTTTTAACTGATGATTTAGGGCATGTTAAAAATAAAAGTTTAGATACAAATTTATTATTATCTGCATCTTATAATTTTTAATTATTTAAATATTTTAAAGAAGAAATAAATAATCCATAAAAACAATGTTGCCATTGTCACAAAAATTAAAGCAAGACCAACTAAAGTATCTTGATCAACTTTCTTTCTCCATTTTTTTGGAAAAAAACTTAACGAATAAGCATAAACTATTATAAAAACATTCAGAGCTGAGATAATAATGCTTAAAAATAATAGCTGATCCATGTTTAATTTATAGTTTAATTCCAAGAGCAGTTATATCGTCCCTTAAAGTATACCCTTTTTCAGTTAATATTTTAGTTGCATGATTAATAATTGTCTCAGGGGAAGTTGTATTAAGTCTTTTTATCTCTTTTTCAAGACCTTCAACCTCTAACTCTTTACCTTCGTCTATATAACCTTCAGTAACTCCATCTGTATAAATTAAAATAGTTTTACCAGATATATTCATAGTGGTAGTTTTAAAAAAACTTTCGTCTTTAACAGGCATCAAACCAGATGGAGGAAGAGTAGATTTTACATACTCAAAATTAAAATTTTCATCTAAAACCATCATCGGCTCATGGCCCATATTAATAAATTCCATCTCTTTTTTTTCTAAATTTATCCTTCCTAAAATAGCTGTAATAAACATAGACTGGTAAGACGAGTCTTTTACTTGGTTATTTATATATAAAGCAGTCTTGGCAACTGAAGAATTCATTTTTGCAAGTGATCTAAAAACAGCGGCAGCATTTGCCATCAATATTCCAGCCTTTATTCCTTTTCCTGTTACATCACCTAAGATAAAATAAATTTCATTATCATTTATTTGATAATAATCATAATAATCACCAGATACATCTTTTGCAGGTGTATTTTTTGCAAAAATATATTGTTCAATTTTTTTATTATTAGGAAATAATTTTTTTTGAACTTCACCGGCAATTTCTCTTTCCTTTTTCAAGATAGATTGCTTTTTATCATTCTCTATAGCAATAATATTTTCATCTAAGTACCTAAAATATAATGAGGTCATAAATATTACTGTTGCTGCAATACTTGAAAATAATGAGTCTAAATAAAAATTAAATTGATAAATTACAATACTAATTAAATTTATAAAAACTATTGAACCAATAAAAAAAATAATACTAAATTTTGGTTTTATTTTCATTGGAATAAAAACTAAAAAAATTATTAATGAAATAAAAAAAATATTTTCAGCAATTTGTGTATATAAATTTTTAATAATACTCTCATTATTTAAAATATTATCAACAACATGAGCATGTATCTGGACACCAGGAACTACTTTTCCATCTGCAGTTTTAACGATATCAAACAATGCTTGAGCAGAAGATCCTATTAGAACTATTTTATTTTCAATTCTTTTTTTATCAAAATCATCATTAATAACGTCTATAGCTGAGATATAGTTATCTTTATTAAAATCCCTAAACTTAATATTGATTACAGCATTTTGATCACTTGGGATTATATTTTTTCTAGTTTTTATTAATTCAATTCCATAATCATTAGTTTTAACTAATATATTTTTTTGTTGAGTTGCAACTCTAACCGACTCTAAAGCTAATGATGGCCAAATCGAATTATCAATATTATATAAAATAGGGATTTTCCTAATAATTCCATCAATACTTGGTATTAATGAAATTGAACCTATTCCACTTGCTGCATTATTTATTTCTTCTAATGAAGTAATTTTATTTTTATATTTATAAATATAATCCCGAGGATCATTACCTTTTGCAAGAACTCTTAGTTTTGGTCTGGAATTATTTTTGACAAAGCTATCGTTTGGCTCACCAAGAATGGGTAAAATTACTTTTGACTTTGATAAACTATCAATAAAAATTTGATTAGTATTTGTAACTTTTAAATCAATTAATTTATCAGTCTCTTTTTGAAGTTGAATAAGTAAATCTTTTGGATTTTGTTTGTCCTCTTCACTAAAGACGATATCAAATGCTACAACAGAGGGATTATACTGATTTAAATTATATAAAATTTTTGAATAAATATCTCTACGCCACGGAAACTGTCCAATCTTTGCTATACTTTTTTCATCAATATCAATAATTGTAACATCTGTAACTTCACCTCTATTAAAAACTTTTTGATAAAAATCGTAATTAATAAATGAAATCTTTTGAACTATAGATGGGTTAATAAATTTAAGAGTTATAAAAAAAATTAATAGAAGAGCTAAAGATATTAGTTTTTTATTTTTCATCCGAATAACAAATTTTTATATTGATCTATAAATATCACATATAAGATACATCCAATAACAATATAAGGACCGAAAGGAATTTGTGATGAAAATTTCCTAGTTTTATTTAATAAACTTGGAATAACTAAAATCAAGGCAACAATTGAAGAACTAAATATAACAAATGGTATTGCAATCCAACCAAACCAAAAACCAATTACGGCCAACAGTTTTGCATCACCCAAACCCATACCCTCTTTATTTTTTACCTGTTTATAAAAAAATATAATTGACCAAATAATTCCATAACCAAATATTCCTCCAGCTAGTGAATTAATATAGTTAGGAAATAATGAATTTAAATTTGGATCAAATGATTTTATAAACCCTAAAGCCATTAAAGGAAAAGTTAAAATATTAGGAATAATATAATGTTTTAAATCTATAAAGAAAATTATAATAAAAGTTAGTGCTAAAATCATTAGTAATAATGATGTGATCGAGAAACCAAATAAAGAATAAATAATTACAAAAGATATAACGTTTAAGAATTCAACAATTGGATATTGAGATGAAATCGATTTTTTACATTTCCTACATTTTCCTCTAATTAATAAATAGGATATAATTGGAATATTATCATACCAAACAATTTTTTTTTTACATCTTGGGCAATAGGATCTTCCACTCACTACACCTTTTTCTAAAGGTAGCCGATAAATACAAACATTTGCAAAACTTCCAAAAAGAGATCCAATTAAGATAATTAAAAAAATATCCACAAAAAAATTAAATTTTAATTATAGTTTAAATTGTCCCGCAAATTCAGCTAAACCATTGATTAATAATTGGACTACTAATACTGCGTCATGTAGATGTACATATAAGTTGGGACTATATAGTATGATTTCCATATTTGATAAATTTAACAAAAAAGAGTTAAAATACTAGTTAATAAAATGATCTTTTTTAATACCAAAAAACCTGTTGATACTGAACCTGAAAAAAAATCCCAGGATAATATTGATCTTCAAATAATTAATAAAATGAATCAAGAGTTTGCAGTTTCTCTTGATTTAAATGAAACTTTAAAAACAGCTTTGGAACTTATTATTGCAAGACTTAATGCTCAAGCTGCAAATATTTTTTTAATTAATGATAAGAAAAAAAAATTTGAATGTATTGCCTCTCTTCATCAAGATTACCTAGAAGATTATGAGCTTGATTTAAAAGATGGTGTAATGGGTAAAGCTGTTGAACTTAGAAAATGTATAAGGGTTGGTGATGTTAGAAAAGATGTAAGAGATATTGCAGAATTTTACTTTGATCTTGATAATAAAACTAACTTTACAACTTTCTCAGTTTTATGTTCACCATTAATTGCTGCAAATGAATGTATAGGAGTAATTCACTGTTTGAATAAGAAAACGAGCGACAAATTATTTATTGAAGATGATCGAAAACTTTTAGAACTTTTATCAACTCCTGCAGCTCTAGCTATTAGAAATGCTAAAATGGCAAAAGATATGATTGAACAAAATAAAATTCAAAAAGAGGTCGAAATTGTTGGAGAAATTCAAAAATCACTTTTGTCATCAAATAAAAAAGAACCGTTTCCATTAGCTGGCATTAATATTCCAGCAAAAGTAGTTTCAGGGGATTTTTATAATTTTAATGACTTGGGTGATGGGAAATATGGATTTGGTGTAGCTGATGTATCTGGAAAAGGAATAAAATCATCTTTGCTAATGTCTAAGGCATCAAGTTTATATAGTTGTTTAAGTAAAACAAATTTTTCTCCTGCGAGCTTACTAATTCAATTAAATAATGAAATATGTGAGACAATTTCTAGGGGAATGTTTGTAACCATGTTAATTGGAATTTATGATAGTAATTCTAATGAACTCTTATTAGCTAATGCAGGACACGAACCGCCAATTATAATGGATCAAAATGATAATTTTTCAAATTTTGAAGAAGCTGGTCCTCCCTTAGGAATTGTTAAGAAAACAGAATATAAAGAATACAAAATTAAATTTGACAAATCGTCAATGTACATTTTTACTGATGGAATTACTGAAATTAAAAACCCAGAAGGTGAAGAGCTTGGCTCATTAGGTTTTCAAAATTATATTACTAGATTCAAAGATAAGCCAAACAATGAAAGATTAAAACTAATCATCGATAACGTTCTTAATTCTAAATATATACAAAAAGATGATTTAACAATTGTAGTTGTAGATAGTAAATAATTTTTTAAGAAAATCTTAGTGAGCTATAAGGTTTAAGGTCTAAGTTGGTATTGTCATTTGCAATCATTCCAGAGATAATTTTTCCAGATATAGGTCCTAAGGTCCAACCTAAGTGATGATGACCAAAACAGTAAAAAATATTTTTATGGTTTTTAGAAGGCCCCATTACTGGAAGAAAGTCAGGTAAAGATGGTCTAAAACCTAACCATTCATCCTCATGTTCAGGTAAATCTCCCAGCATATATTTTGCATTATTAATCAAGTTTTTTACTCTAGATTTTGATAATGGATTATCTAATCCACCAAATTCTACTGTTCCAACTACTCTTAATCCTTGTTCCATTGGAGTTATACCAAATCCACGGTTAGAAAATATCACAGGTCTGCTTAATAAATGATCACAGTTTTTAAAATGAACATGATAACCTCTTTCAGTGTCTAGTGGTATATTTTCACCAAAATTATCAGTTAATTTTTTAGAAAAAGCCCCACAAGCAATTACAGCTTTATCAAATATAAAACTTTGATTTTCTGTTTTAAATATAGGTTTTTCTTCATCAAAATTAATGTCCTCGATATTTTCTTTATTAAACTTTCCACCTTTTTTTAAAAATAAATCAAAAAGTTTTAAAAGAATTTTTTTTGGATTTCTTGCATGTCTTGCATAGGGATAATAAACACCAGCATGATAGATAGGTTTTATATGTGGTTCTAAATCATGAATTTCAGATTTATTGACTAGCTGTTGAGATACACCTAATTCATCTCGAATTTTAATTTCTAATTCTCTACTTTTTAAATCCTTATCATTCCAGATATAAAGAATTCCTTTATTTTCAACTAAACCCTCTAAATCAATTTCATCAAATAACTCATCATAGGCTGGTAAGGCTAAATCTAAAATCTGATGCATATTTTTAGCTGTGTGCATCATTTTTTTTGTAGTTGAATTCATAATAAATTTTAAAAACCAAGGAATCATTTTTGGAACATAATTCCATTTTAAAGCAAGTGGTCCTGAAGAGCTTAATAGCATTGCAGGCACATCTGCTAAAACGTCTGGTCTATTTAAAGGTACAGATGCAT